>Ga0210396_10006756_pt1 | contig 10968 bp, 14 predicted proteins | sample IncBWH17OmetaG_FD_155466 | JGI IMG/M metagenome (GOLD analysis project Ga0210396, IMG submission 155466) | Forest soil microbial communities from Barre Woods Harvard Forest LTER site, Petersham, Massachusetts, United States - Inc-BW-H-17-O ... | reverse complement strand
TGCTGCTTTTTGCTTTGGCCACTCCACCCACGCTGCTGGCGGCGGTCATAAGCTGGTACACGGTGGAAAGACGATTCCTGCAGGCGGCAAGAAAGAAAAGATCAGAACCAACTCCGCTGGTACTGGAATTGTCCTAAGCGTCAGTTGCTATCATTGCCGTCTAATTGCGCCCGGGTTCGCTGACCGCGGATCTGCAACCGTCTCGGCACTCGCCTTGCGCGTGCGCCACTTCTTGTAAGACATCCAGCTTTGATCCTGCAGGCGGGGCTTGATGCAGTAGCGAACGAGTTCAGGCTCCTCCCAAGGCACGTCGTGATACGCCGAGGCGAGATAGGGGCTGCGGGGATCGCGCTTCCACTCTGCGGGAAAGAGGGCAATCGTGTCGTGGCTGGAGAGGTTCGCAGTCGAGGTACTCTCCGAGGTGCCGGCAGAAAACTCGGCCGCGAGGGCGTGTATCGGGTTCCTGCCTGGTCCCAGATCGAGGTGGCAGGTTTGAGTGGATCGGGCGTTCATTTCGAGGAGGTAAGCCGTCCCGGTCGAAGCTTCGAGCATAAAGTCGAGGCCGAAAAGGCCGGACAACTGGAACCGGGAAGCGATTTTTTCCGCGGCGGCCAGCATTTCCGGGTTGTCGATGATGCGGATTACCGTAGCCGGCCCGTAGGCATCATCGCGCTGTATGACCTCGGCAGAAATGCACGCGAGCAGGCGGCCCTGCCAGCAGGAAACAGCGCAATTGGCCTCCGATCCAGAAATAACCTTCTGAATGCTGACCACCGGCCGCCACCGGCGCAGGCATGGAACCAACAATCTCATGTCTTTGTCGACAAGCGCACGCTTGAGACTGCGCAGTATTCCGGGGGGCGAAGAAAGCGCTTCGAACGCGCGCTCGGCCTGCTCGCGAGATTCAACCAGCCGGACACCCACGCCTCCAGAGGTTCCATCGGCTTTAATGTAGGCGGGAACGCGATTCGTACTGAGCCATGCTGTCAGCGCCTGTTTTCCAGTGAGGATTTCGGTGTCCGGCACGCTGATGCCGAGATCCCTCGCAGCGGCAAGCAGGCTGGCCCTCGTTCTTACGGTGGCGTGATGTTGTGGTGCGCCAAGCGAGCGCTCGATTAACCGCGCCAAGGTGGGGTCAGTTGAACCGTTCTCCTGATAGAGGCGATGCAGACCGAGTGTGGCGTAGTCGTCGCAAGGGATCAGGAAATCCGGCTTTGCGGTTTGAATCGCGGAGTGAATCGAACCAAGAAACCCGTTGTAGCGATACCAGCGCCGTAATGCCCTCGTAGTTGTAATGGCGTGGCCACGGGGACACACTGCGTCCACAGCACAGTCGGCATGGCTGAGTGCCATTGCCAGGCGAGCCGGCGGGACCCAAGAGCAGGTCATGACTAGCAGGACGTTCGGCCTCATTACTTTTCAGCGAGGGTACTGCACTCTCATCGATCCATCTAGATTTTTTAGCAGCACACAGACGGGCAATGCGACAACCCACAAATGGTGCATTGTGAGTTGTGGAAGTAGTCCTTATTATAGGGGCAAATCAGTGAACGGGTGAGCGGTACCGCTTCCCGAAACTCAATCTAAGTCGTTCATCGAAAAGAACGTATATGCCCTATCCCTCTAAAGTAGTCATAGTCGGCGCCGGTCCGTATGGCTTATCAGTCGCAGCGCACCTGCGCGAGTGCGGCGTCAACTTCCAGATCTTTGGCAAGCCCATGTACACCTGGCGCGAGCAGATGCCGAAAGGCATGCTTCTCAAATCCGATGGCTTCGCCTCCGATATCTCGACTCCGCAGTCTGACTTCACTCTGCAACGGTATTGCTCAGAGGAAGGGACCGATTACGACCACACCAGGATTCCGGTCAAGCTGGAGACATTTATCTCGTACGGCCTGACATTTCAGAAGCGGCTCGTTCCGGAGCTTGATACGCGGCTGGTCGCCCAGATCGAGGAAGCCGACTGCGGATTCAAAGTAGAACTTGAGGACGGTGACACAGTTTACGCGAGCCACGTAGTCCTAGCGGTGGGGATCAGCCATTTTGCCTACACGCCAGATTTATTCCGTGGTTTGGGTAGGGAGTTCGTGACTCACAGCTCGGAACATAGAGATCCGACGCTTCTGCGAGGCCGGACTGTCGGTGTGATCGGCGCCGGGGCTTCGGCGCTCGATCTGGCGGGACTGCTCAAGGATGGGGGGGCGAACGTGTCCGTTATGGCGCGCCGTTCGGCGGTCAAGTTCCATGATCCGCCGGGCCGGAGACCGCCGTCATTGTGGAAGCGACTCCGCTCGCCACGCACAGGGGTAGGACCCGGTTGGAAATCGAAGCTGGTGACCGATTTTCCGGGACTTTTCCATTTTCTGCCGGAGAAATTTCGCCTGCGCGTCGTGAAGCGCTATCTTGGCCCATCGGCCGGATGGACGGTTAAGGAGCGCATCGTCGGGCGCGTGCCGGTGCACACCGGACTGACTCCTCGCAGCGCGCAGATCCGGGATCGCCGGATTCAGATTAAATTAGCAGATGCGAATGGCAAGGTCGTTGAGCACGAGTTCGACCAGGTGATCACGGCGACCGGATACAGGGTCGACGTTCGCCGTCTACGCTTCCTCGATTCCTCGCTGCTGACCAAGCTTAAAACAGTCGAAAGTGCGCCGATATTGTCGAATAATTTCGAGTCATCGGTGCCGGGACTTTACTTCGTCGGAGTCGCTTCGGCCTTCAGTTTCGGACCGGTGATGCGATTCGCCTTCGGATCGAGGTATACAGCTATCCGGTTAACCCGCCATCTGGCGAAGCTTTCAGCACGCAAGCCAGTGCCCGAATACAGCGAAGCTCTTACCCGATAATTATCGGTGAACCGGTCATGCCAGGCCAGGAGCTCTCATTCGAGTTTTCTGACCGGTGTGCCTTCAGGAATCTTTATTTCGAACTGGTCGTCGTTCAGGGTCAGGTTGACGTTGATCTTCTGAATCGTGATGACGATCTGGTACTCCTCGAGCGGACGCTTGATTGTAATGGTTCCTGGAAACGTTTGAGGGCCGAACTGTTGCATAGGCCCATAGATCGCCTGCGTCTGGATCGCGCCTTCGGGATCGTAGATATCCTCCTGAACCGTGTGCATATCTACGCGGCTGAAGTGAATGACGCGCTGCGGGATTAGCTCCTGGCTGTCCGGCTTGCGGCGCACCACGGTCAGGTCGTACTGGGGATCAAGCATTAACTGCTTCGATTTCGGGTCGATGTTGGTTTCTGAATCCGTGGTCAGCGTTACCAGGTCGTCAGGCTGGATGCAGTTGATCAGCAGCGAATCGAAGAATATCTTAGGCCGGAGATTTTCCAGCGGATTGGGAGATTCTTTCGTGACGGTATTCGAACCCTCAATCACATGGTTGTGCGGATAATAAATCAACAATTTGAACGTGTTCCCGTCGCTCGCCATGTCGAATGCCCGAGTGTGGAGGACCGGGACCAAGCCAATAACCCTGACCGCTTCCGGCTTACGAAGCAGGATGTATCCGCTGAACGACGTATAGGTCTTCTCTTTTCCCTTGCGCGGACCGCCCTCGGTCGCCTGGAACTGTACTGTCGCGCTGAGGGATTTGATTGCCTGGCACTGCTCGTTTACCGACTCTACAAGCTGATCGGCGGTCGCAGACCTGATCACATCAGGCATTTTGGCCTGCTTGACGGTGCGCGTATGAACGAAGCAACCGCTCAGCGTAGGCAACAACAACAGCAGGGCCGTCTTGTACTCGCGCCTCTTCATCAACTAATTCGCCGCACCAAGGTACGAAATTGCGAGTATAACGTCTTCATCAACGCGACCCCGCTTCGCGCAGTGACCTGCGGTACTGCTGGACGTCGTGAGCATGCCCCTCAAGAGTGGCAGAGAACCTGGATTTTCCGGAAGGGTCGGCGCTGGCGGCCACGAAATATAGATAGTCGGTCTGAGCCGGATTCATCGCCGAGGCCATGCCCGGATTACAGATCGGGCCCGGCGGGAGCCCGGGATAGCGATACGTGTTGTATGGCGAGTCTGCCTGGAGGTCGGAAGCGTAGATCGTTCCGCGATACCGGCCGTCGAGCAGAGCGGCGTAGATGACGGAGGGATCGGTCATGAGCGGCATATCCTTCGCCAACCTATTTTCGAAGACACTAGCCACAAGTGGCCGTTCGACGTCCACGGGAGTCTCCCGCTCGACCAGAGATGCCACCGTTACCACATGATGGTAATTGGCCTGGAGACCGAGGCTTCCGGCGGTCTGCCGAAACCTCTTTACCATGACGGCCAGGATCTGCTGCGGAGTCGACCGACGCTCGAAGCGATAGGTATCCGGAAAAAGATAGCCCTCGAGGCTCCTGGCCCTGGGGTCGAGGTCGGCAATCAGGCCCACGTCGGCGTTTGCTGCTGACAGGAAGGCTTCTTTCGTGCCCAGATTAGAGCTTTCGATGCGCTCAGCGATGTCGAAAAGGTTCGACCCCTCAGGAATGGTCACTGAGATCGTGTACACATCGCCGCGCTCCAGACGTTCGTAGATCTCAGACATCTTCGCAGGATGATCAAAGCGATATTCGCCTGCCTTCAGGGTTCCACCCTTTGCCAGCCGCTCGGCCTCAAAGGCATATTTGCTGTGGATCAACCCTCGCTGCTTGAGCTGGGCAGCGATCTGCATAGTAGGAGTGCCAGGGAGTATTTCGACAAATGTCTCGTTCGTTGGGCCAGTGGGCGCCAGAACGGCATAGGCTCCCCATGCAATCACAGCCAGAACCAAGAGGAATAGAAGACGTCGCACTAATAATCGAACCTTAACCTTGGATTACTCTCCTCATTTTATGATGCTGTCTTTTTTGCGTCTTTCCAGCGGCTGACGGTGGCCGATGCTCCAAGGCGACACTTGTACCATTCTTCTATGTCCATGCATGAAATTTCGCCAAGCGAGGTGCCACGGCTCATGGGTCTGGACGTGGGAGACCGCCGGATTGGAGTGGCAGTGTCCGACCCGCTGGGTCTCACCGCGCAGCCTGTTCTTACGCTGGTCCGGTCGAACCGCAGGCAAGATCTCAAGTCTCTTATGCGAATGATTCGCAAATATGGCTGCCGGGAGGTGGTCGTAGGGAACCCCCTCTACATGTCGGGGGACCAGAGTCCGCAGGCGGCCAAGGCGCAGGGCTTTGCCCAGATGCTTCGCGAAGAAACCGGCCTGCCAGTCCATCTGTGGGATGAACGGCTGACAACGACGGAAGCGCATCGCCACCTGCACGCTGCGGGGTTGGCCGGGTCAGAGCATCGCGCAGTCGTCGATCAAGTGGCCGCGGTGCTGATTCTGCAAGGTTTTCTCGATACCCGGAGAGGCCGAGGATAATCAGCTTTTTCGCTGATCAGAGCACTTCCCGGTATAATCAAGTTTTGCGGTTATCCCGGCTCAGTCGTTGTCAGATACGGCTCATGCCCATGAGCCGCCACGGACTATTGAATGCCCGAACATATCAAACAAAAGCTCCAGGAAGAGATTCGCCGGCTCGAGCATGAACTCGCCCATGAATTACCGGCCGAGATCAAAAAGGCTGTATCCCTCGGCGATCTGAGCGAAAACGCCGAGTATCACATGGCCAAGCAGCGCCAAGAGTTCGTCAACGCGCGCCTTGGACAGTTGAAAAAGCGGATGGCGGAGCTGGCCCTCGTGAATCTTTCCAACATCCCCAAAGACCGGGTCGCGTTTGGATCGACGGTGGTCGTTTACGACACCAGCAAGGACGAGAAGATTGAGTACAAGCTCGTCACCAGTGAGGAATCCGACGTGAATCTGGGCCTCATCTCAACTACATCACCTATTGGCCGGGGCCTGATCGGCAAACAGGTGGGGGATATGGCTGTGATCGTCACACCGAACGGAAAGCGCGAGATGGAAGTTCTCAAGCTAACCACCATTCACGACGCGGCGGACTAGCAGTATCATGACGAGATCGTGGACCAGCGCCTTCGGTCGTGCCTGTGGGGTTCTCCTTCAGAGCATTGTTAACGGTCTTGCGCTAACCCGCATTTCACCGAATGCGCTCACCTTCATCGGGCTGATTATCAATACCGGTGCGGCGGTGCTTTTCGGCTTCGCCAATGAGCATAATTATGTCCGGATGTTTCTGTACGCCGGATTGGTGATCATCGGGGCAGGTATCTTCGATATGGTTGATGGGCGCGTGGCGCGCCAGACCGATCAAGTTACGGTCTTCGGAGCCTTTTTCGATTCTGTTATCGACCGATACTCGGACGTCGTGCTCTTCTTCGGGCTTCTCGTGTTTTATGCGCGAGGAAATCGGCTTTTCTACGTCTTCCTGGCCGCCTTCGTTATGATCACTTCGCTCATGGTCAGCTATACGAGGGCCCGAGCGGAGGCGCTTATCGGCAAGTGCAAAGTGGGCTTTATGGAGCGGCCCGAGCGGATAGTGCTGATCATTTTGGGGGCGCTGTGCAATCGATGGGGAGTGATGGCGCCGGTGCTTTGGGTGCTGGCGGTGCTATCGACGGTTACCGTGATTCACCGCATCCGCTACACCTACCAGATGACAAAAGACCTCGCGCCGGTGCGCGATCCGATCATGCTTCAAAGTGTCGCTGCTGAATCTTCCCGACAGGCGAGACCTGATCTTCCTCCCGCGCCGAGCGCTCCACATGCTTAAACGCTTTTCCCTGTTTGAATCGCTTTATGAACGACGGAACTTCTGCCTCGAGATCGATTCTTGCTTACAATAGGAGCCTAGAGAGATTCATGGCGCATACCGTATTTTGCACCCGCTATAAACAAGAGATGGAGGGCCTTGATGAGCCGCCCTTCGATAGCGACTTCGGTCACAAGATTTATCACAACGTTTCGAAGAAGGCCTGGGGCGAGTGGCTCGAGCACCAAAAGATGCTGCTCAATGAATACCGTCTCCAGCCCTGGACGCCTCAGGCACAGGAATTCCTTGTAGAGCAGATGACACAATATTTCTTCGGAGAAGGCGCCGCACTGCCGAAGGAATATGTTCCACCCAGCCACTAATTCTGGCTTTTGCGCAGGGGTACGCGTGCTGATAGACGCGCTGTCCTGTAAACTGATTCAGTAACTTCTGCCGTGTCGGGACGTGGCTCAGCCTGGTAGAGCACTCGCTTGGGGTGCGAGGGGTCGGCAGTTCAAATCTGCCCGTCCCGACCATTTATAAAATCATTAACTTACAAGATTGCCTTCCAGATTTCTGTCGGAGATTATGGACGGATTTGTGGGTGGACCCCGATGCAATTTTCACTCTCGCGAGCCCCACGCACCTGCTACTGAACAGCCTGCTTTGCGATCATATCCATGGCCTCAACTGCCGGCGCTTTGCCTCCAACCTTATACCTGGCTGTAGTGCTCGAGCATCTTTCGGCTGAGATGGCCGCTGATCGCTTGAATGGTGGCATCCGGCGTCTGTGTCAACGCTGAAATGAAATGGGGTCGCAGATCATGAATCCGGCACTCGACACCAGCTTGGTTCGTCGCCGTAGCCCATGCCCCTTCCATGCACCCAACGGTTCGCCGGGATCAACATCATGAGCTGTGATAACGCCCTGCTCTGGTGCGCCGGCACCCTTGAACATGAGTTTCTCAGTGGGAAGATACCGTCTTCCGGCTTCGCATCGGGCCAGCGATTCCGCCATTCCTTAAATGCTCCAAGTGCCGCCCGAGACCACGCCTCGATGTGCTAAGGGATGAATCGACCGACGCCATCTATACAAACGGGTCCGATCGATGAACGGAAGAGGCGCGCAAGTGCCAGAGCTGGCAGGATGGGGTCTCGACCAAGACGAGTACCTGCCGGATTTCTTCGACCATCGCAAACCGGTCGACGCGCGTGCGCTCGTCGGTCAGCGGCCGCCGTTTCAGACAGAGAACGCAGTCGTTGATGTCGAAGATTCCGACCTTTGTAACCGATTGGCTGAACTGAGATTGAGACTCAATCTTCTGGAAGAGATGGTGGGCTTAGAGTGGTCACTCGGAATCGTCGATCTTCGTCTTCTTCTGGCATTCCAGCGCCGGCTTGTCCTCAATCCTGCGGCGCCCGGAATCCCCTTGCCTGCAGCGGACGATTGGGCCTCCCTGGTGGACCTTTCCTTCGGGCCCCCGAAGCCAGTTGTGTGCGATCTTATTCGCAGTGAGGCGACTATCCTGCTTCAGTCCGGCAATCTCAATCTGCACTTCCGAATTTCCGCTGACCCGGCCAGCCCGGTCATCCTGCATGGGGGTAGTCCCTTCGTCGAAGTAGCCCGATACCGCAGGCGCTGGTTTCTCCGCGACGGCTATCATCGCGCCTACGCTCTTCTCCGGGCTGGAGTCTTCCGCCTTCCGGCAGTGATCGTCGAGGCCAGATCGCTCGAAGAGCTTGGAGCTGGGCATCCGTGGTTTTTCAAAGAAAAGGTCCTCTTCTCTTCTTCGCCACCACGCGTCACCGGTTTCCTCGATGACGCACTCGTCCTCGAATACGATCGAACTCCCCTCATCAAGACGCTTCGTCTCACGATGGCGGAGATGTTCAGTCCAGCAGCTTCATCAGGAGGAATTCTATGAGCATTGCAACGAAACGCGGTGACGGAGGCCAGACCGGTCTCGCCGGAGGCATCCGTGTCTCGAAGGCCGACCTGCGTGTCGAATCCTACGGCTCGGTCGACGAGCTCAACACCGTTCTCGGATTTGCTCGCAGCATCTGCCAGAACAAAGACATCGTAGGGTGGACCGAAGAGATCCAGCGCACACTCTTTCGCGTCGGGTCCGCTCTGGCTACGCCGCCGGAGAGCAGGAAAAAGCCGCCCGTTATCTCCACCGAGGACGTCGAGAAACTGACTGATCTCGTCCATAAGATCGAAGGCACCGAGGGCATTCTCGCAGACTGGTCGCTCCCCGGCGGCCACACCGAGTCGGCAGCCTATGAGATGGCACGCACGGTCTGCCGTCGGGCCGAACGTGCCGTTGTGCGCTTCGTCGAAAACGGAGGCGTCGTCCAGCCCGAGGTCCTCGCCTATCTCAACCGCCTCTCTGACGTGATCTGGCTCTTCGGCCGTCTGATTGAGCACAACGCCGGCATCGACACGCGGCTTCGTGACGATACCAAGGCGGGCCCGAAATTCTCTAGGGCATGGTGATGAATCCGATGATGCCGTCTCCGCCATTCAGCAACACCGCGCGCGAGGCGGTCTATCGTGTCATCGCCGAGCGGCGTGACGTCCGTAGAGGCTTTCTCGATGTGCCATTTGCCTGAAGACCTGATCTCTCGCCTGCTTACCGCTGCGCACAGCGCACCTTCAGTTGGATTGATGCAGCTTTCGCGCTTTATCGTCATTCGCGATCCCGCTATCCGCAGCGATGTCTATGGCGTTTTTGAACGAGCCAATGTACAGGCTGCCGCTAGCTATGCGGGCGGGCGGCGCGAGCAGTATGCCGATCTCAAGCTGGAAGGAATCCTGGAGGCTCCGCAGAATCTCTGCGTTCTCTGCGATTCCGGCAGCGGCCGCGGGCATGGGCTCGGACGCCAGACAATGCCCGAGACCGCGCTCTACTCGACGGTATGCGCAATCCACAACCTTTGGCTCGCGGCCCGCAGCGAAGGGGTGGTCGTGGGCTGGGTCAGTATTCTCGATCCCGAAAAGCTCCGCGAGGTTCTGCATATCCCGGCTCACCTGACGCTCGTTGCCTGCCTCTGTCTCCACTACGTCAATGGCTTCGACTCGGAGCCCGATCTCGAACGTCATGGATGGGAGCGGCGCGTGCCGGTCGATCTGCCCGTCCCGACCATTGAAATTCAGATATTTACAAAGATTCAGCAGTCTAGCTACAGAGCGACATCCGCGGTGACCTGTTGGGAGCCCTCATCGCTCCAAACAAGACTAGCTGCCTTTTGCTTATCCGGTTGTTTCAGCTACCCACTAGCAGTAGTGTAGGAGGATGCCACGTCCGGGCTTTCCTAGAACTCTCTGGCTGTTTCAGACCGAGTTTTCCAGTGAAGAGTCTTGCCAGAAATATCTGGCAGCTTGCCGGTGGCCCGATGGTTTCCGTTGCCCCAGGTGTGGACACGGCGGTGCTTACTCATTGGGCAAACAAAGACGCTGGCAGTGTACGGCGTGCCGGCATCAGGTCTCCCTTACAGCGGGAACAATCCTTCACAACAGCAGGATCCCGCTGATGATGTGGTTTTGGACCGCGTACCTAATGACGACTGACAAGCGGGGCATTTCAGCGCTCTTGCTGCAGCGTCAACTCGGGCTGAAACGTTACGAGACGGCCTGGATGATGCTCCATAAGTTCCGGCGGGCCATGATCAACGCTGCCCGAGAGCCGCTGCGTGGGGAGGTGGAGATGGATGACACGTGGGTTGGAGGTACGCAAGCTGGTCTGCGCGGGAGCCGCCAACTCAAGGGGCGGAAGGCGGCCCTGGTCCTCGTCGCGGTGGAGAAACGAGGACGCGCATCCGGGCGCACGCGCATGGCGATTATCCCGGATTTCCGGAAGAAGACGCTGGACAAGTTCATCCGGGAAAATATCGCGCCGGGCACAACGATCTACACCGATGGTCTCAAGAGCTTCACAGACCTCGAAGCGGCCGGCTTCAAGCATGTTCCGCGCTCGCAGCCCTTGAGAAGCGATTTGCGCAAAGGTGCCAAATCCGTCGTGCCCTTGGCTGACCGTGCCATCGGCAACCTGCAGCAATGGCTGATCGGCACCTACCACGGCGTGAGCCGTGATCAACTACAGGTTTATCTGGACGAGTTCGTCTTCCGCCATAATCGCCGCAACCAGCCGATGGCCGGATTCCAAACCCTGCTGGGTCTTGGAACCAGTCACCCCTCCACACCCTGGGAGCAGATACGGGCCGCCAAGGATCTTCCGAAGCTGCTCGATGATGGGTAACCCCAACCGCTGGTGGACTGCTGAAACAACCGGATAAGCAAAAGGCGACTAG
>Ga0210396_10006754_pt1 | contig 10970 bp, 10 predicted proteins | sample IncBWH17OmetaG_FD_155466 | JGI IMG/M metagenome (GOLD analysis project Ga0210396, IMG submission 155466) | Forest soil microbial communities from Barre Woods Harvard Forest LTER site, Petersham, Massachusetts, United States - Inc-BW-H-17-O ... | reverse complement strand
GGCAAGTCGACCGAAACCGACCTTGTTGAGTCTGCCAGTGCCAGTGATCCAGACAGAACGCAAGAACAGCTGTGCGAAGCATGGTACTACGCTGGCATGAAGCGCCTTTTAAGCGGAGACAAGAACCGAGCTGCGGATGCTTTTCGACATTGTATGGAAACAAACAGGACCCGGTTTGTTGAGTATGTTCTCGGTAAGTCCGAACTAGCCTCGTTGCAGGATGGCGGCTAAACAGGGGCGCGGCAGGTTGTTCCGTTGGGCGACTTTGTGTTACAGCTATTTTATCCCTGTACGTTTTGACCCGTCCGAGCGCGCACAGCGGATAGGAAAGCTGCGTAACTCCAGGTCAGATTCCTAACGCTCTTTTCGTAGCCGGTGACGCCATCAAACTGTTCGCTCAGTTCCAGATGATCGCTGTGATAGATTATCGCAGCCAGCATCGCGTCTCCGGCCGACTGAAGGTTGGTGATTACGTCCGCCAGCGGAGTGGCTGCCGTCACTCCAATCTGGCCGAAAAACGTGCTTGAGAATTGATCGAGAGGGACCGTCTGGGTGCTTTGGATCTGATTCGCTAACGTATAGTACAACTCGGCAAAGTTACCGGTGCATAGCGCCCAGGGATGATCTCCGGCGCTAGGATCGTTTACATCGCCATCGTAAACATCGCCGGGATAGCGTCCTAACAGAGGCCCGATCCCTTGGCCGGTCTTGTCGCTTACATTGATCGGATAGTGATAAAGAGAATTGGGATTCTCCCACTGATCCCGAATCTGGGCAGCGGTCGCTAGTAGTTTGGCGTCAGTACACGGCACAGCCCCATAAATGCACGCAGAGACGATGTCGATATTTGCGTCATAACCATCGGGCGCAGGTAAGAGCGAGACATAAAGTGTGCCGTTCCAATGCTGTTGCAATGCCGTCTGCAGCCAGGTGATCGCGGCATCGCTCCCAGGCGGAACCGGGATACCGATAGTGTTGGCCTGGATCGCTTGAAAGCAGCGCAATTGTACTGACCGCGCGAAGAAGGAAAAGCCTTGGTGCTCCTCCCACAAGTTAAACGTTTGGTTTTGGTACGCGGTAATCAGATATTCGAGGTTCTTGTTGATGACAGCCACCGCGACGGCCTGGGTCGGTGCGTCGAGCTGATTGTAGGCACCCAAGATGGCCAGCGTCTGCAACGCCGGACCATCGGTTTGCTCTGTCCACTGCCGTGACAATCCCCGGATGGTATAGCTAGCCAGGGCTAGCGACGGAGTCGCATTGTTTTGGCAGGTCTGAGCAAAGTTGACATAATCAATCAGCGGCTCGACGCCGGTACCCGAAGCCACGGGTAAATTGGCGGCCGCAATCTCCATCGCGGTGATGGCAGCGTCCCGCGTCCAATTGTACACGTAGTCTTGATCTATGCCGGCCGTATTGGCCGGCGATGACGGTGCGGCAATGATACAGCCCGGCATCGAGAACGATTGCGGGTCCGTCGGCTCAGGATGATTAGGATCGACGAACAGAAAGCCGTCGCTGGCAACATTGCGTAGCATCAGGGAAAACATGTGCTGGGCTATCTTCGGCAAACCCGCGGGCGACCATGCTATCTGCGGGCTCAGCTTCGGGCTGCCAGCCGTCTCTGTTGTTACCTGCGTCCGGATAAGCTTATTTGCTATTGTCGTTGTCATCGGCGCCTCGCCTCACGCGTTGCCTTCGTCGACGCCCGTCTTCAAGGAGATTTTAGCCTGATAGCCCAGAATTTCCTTCCACTACATTGATTTGGATGTCGGCGTCGGGCGGCGCCCCGAGTCCTTGGAGAAATCCGTACTTTTTCGTCGAAGTCGCTCTAATCTCGAACGACGGCGTTATATTTGCGTTGGAATTGAGCGAGTACTTCTCGGTTTGCCGGGTTCCCGCCTGGAACTGTACGGTTTTAGCGGCAGTCGGAACCGCGATCCGTTGCCCAGAGCGGGGCAATACATTCACACTGGTTACCAGAGCTTCTGCCGGACCGAAAAAATTCGCGGTGATCATGATATCACCGGTGTTGTTGACGTTCACTCCTCGGGTTTCGTTCTGCACGACTTGCCATGACACAGGAATGAAACCTGGATCCGCCTCGATAGAGGTAGTGGTTGGACCAGGCGTGGCAGGACTATTTGTTGAAGCAGGTTGAGATTTTTCCATCCCGGTAATCGGGTTAGCCAGAACGCTCGCTATCAACGCTGGCGCGCTAATTCCTAGCACAAACGCTTTCTTTGCATCCGGCTCAGTAAAGAAAAAAGCGACGGTAAGTCCCAGGACTGCATAGACAAGAATCCCCGCAAAGAACCAGGGAGATACGACATCGACGAAGTGTTGGCCGGGTGTAATCGTGGTACACACCTTGCCGAGAGTAATCAAACAAGGGCACATCCCTCCGATTGCGCCGGCAATCAGTGACTTCATAGGTCAGACCGTAGGTGTTCAATTATCGGTGCGTCCTCCCTCCCCCGATCTGAGACCACCCCCACTACCTGTTGAGGCCGCATCACATGCGCGTGGATCGCGGCCTCGTCGACCCTTGCACCTTTGATTCGGCGCAACGCAGTGTCCCATCTAGCTTCGTTCTCTTTCATACATCAAGATCTGGAAGTTGGACCCACACGAAGATTCCGTCTGTGCGCACTATTGCGTATGTTCAGGAGAACAGTTAGTAGCCGGGACTCGCTTTATGCTCGTCCGGAACTAGGAGCTAGGAGGGGCTTGGTTCCGACGAGTGAAGGACGCCGCATGGATGGGATCCGCCTTCGCTCCGGGCAGCGGATGGGTGGCAGTTCTGGTCTCGCTCGTGGCAGCGACGTTTATACCCGGCATCACCATGGGGATCACCGCGTTCTGTTTGCCACGCTCGGTGACGAAAAATTCGGATGGGCATTGGGCCGAGCGTGCCCGATGTCTCTTTCTGTTCAAGGCAGTTAGGATCTATTCCTTGAGTCTCCTGCCGGTTATTTATGCGATCGGAGGCAATCTCTATCCGCACTCAATACTGCCGATTCCCAGATGGACGTTTTGTTCTCTGATCTTTCTTGCCACCGTTGGTTGGGTTTCTTGCCACCTTTGTTTCAACGAACTGGGCCATCTGGCGCTTCGGCCGGCGCTATCAGCTCAAGGCGGAGTCGTTCTGGCAACGTATGCGAAAAACTTGGGCCCACGCCTTACTCTACATCCTCTACATTCTTTTCGCGATTACGGCAGTCGCCCTCCAGGACCAATGGAACTGGCGATGTGCAATCGTTCTGATCGCCGGCCTCGTCGTTTACTTCTGGCTGCAGTTTGACGGTGTCCTCCGGTTCGGGCGTTGGTTGGGTTTCTTTCGACCCGCTGAGCCGGAGTTATCTGAGATGGTGCGCGAAGTGGCGCATCATTGGCAACGACCAGCACCCAGTGCGTGGCTGTATTTCTTGGGGAGCGCTAACGCGTTCGCTATGCCCTTTGCTAGGGCCATTTTAGTTACCGAGAAAGCGCGGGCTCTGTTCAGCCCGGACAAAATGAAAGCCGTTTTGGCACATGAGTTGGCTCACCTGCACGAGGATAAAATTACCCGGCTGGTCCGCCTTTTTACCCCGCTCCTTTATATTCCTCTGATGAAGGTGCTTTTAGTATTCCTTGAGAACCCGGAAAGGGGGCTGCCACTTTTGGCTTTGTGTCCGGTAATCATGGGCGGCTTCAGATTCCTTAGCCGCCGAAGACGGCGGATGGAAGTCAGAGCCGACGTGTTTGGGAGTTTGGTGTATGAGGACAAGAGCATCTATGCCCGGGCTCTCGCAAAGTTATACCAAGCGAATGAAATGCCGACCGTCATGCCAAAAAAACGTATGCCGCATCCTCATCTTTATGATCGCATGGTGGTAGCGAGAGTAACACCTGACTTTCCCCGGCCAGACCGTCCTGCCCGGTGGGGTAGCTGGCTGGGAGTTCTAATCGTCGCGGTGAATCTGGCCGGTTTCCTGAGCATACAGTCTTTCGTCCTCGACCTTCTCACGTGACGAGCGCAGGCGGCAGGGACGAGCTCACGCTCGTCCGAGGTTAATCGGGAGCGGCGCTGCGAAGCGAACTTCCGCGGACGAGCAGGAGCTCGTCCCTACCGTTATCTGACGAGCAGGCGCTCCAAAAATGACAATCGTGACAGGATGATGTTCGTGCGGTTTGCGGCCCGAGCGCACCTTCGATGGCATTGTTGAGTATTACCCCAATTCGTAAGACCTTGGATATCCAGCGGTTACAGATTGTGACTAATCACTAACACGCACGGGTTGAAGTCCGTTTCTTCGTACCGACGGGTGACGAATTTGTTACAGGGCTCCACTTGAAGCGCTACTATGGCGAAGGCAAGTAAACGGCCTCTATGTATCGTCCTTCTTCAACGAAAGGAATCGTTACTGCCCTCCTCCAGGGTGTCGCCGGCGCAGCCGCTTTAGCAGTCGCTGTACCGGCGTTGGCTACTCCTTCCCTTCCGTACCCCACGTACAACGTGGGTCCGCAGCCGGATGGATCAATCGTGATGTCGACGAATCAGACTATCACGCCCGCTGGAACCTTGGTGAACTTGGGTACACCGACGCGCGGTAAAGCGATAGCGCTGAACCCGAATCCTGCCAGCCACACAGCTGCCGTGCTCCAGATGGGCGCCTCCTCCGCCGTACAGATCATCGATCTCGCGAGCGCTAAGGTGGTGCAAAGCTTTTCGCCTAACGGCGATACGAGCGGTTCCTTTACCGGTATCGCCTATTCTCCCGATGGTACCAAGTTGGTATTCAGCCAGGACAGTAGCAACGTTGGCGTCGCGACGGTCGATCCGACTTCCGGATTGATCACGGGAGCTGTGCAAGTCGCTTTACCCGCGCCGAATTTTCCTAATATGGACAACCCATGGACTGCGTATCCTGGGGGCGTCGCGATCTCAGCCGACAGCACAACCGCTTACGTTGCGCTGAATCAGACCAATACGCTCGCCGTGATTGACCTCACAAAAAAGGAGCCAAAGTTGGTCCGGCAGATCAAGGTCGGCAACGTTCCGAACAGCGTGGTGATATCCGGCAATCGCGCGTATGTCAGTAACGAAGGTGGACGCGTCGCCAAGGGATCTGACTCCACGGATCTTTCAGCTGGCACACCGATCGTGATAGATCCGACCACTGATAGTGCAGCCACCGGCACCATATCGGTCATTAACCTCGAGACGCTCAAAGTGGAAGATACCATCAAGGTCGGCCTGCATCCCACCGGCCTGACAGTGGCCAATGGCCTCCTCTATATCTCCAATGCTTATAGTGACACCGTCTCGGTGATCGATACCACTAGCAATAAAGTGGTACGCACGATCAATGTGGGCATTCCGCTGTCCAAAACGCTCGGCGCTACGCCGACCGGCCTCACCATTAATGGCAATACACTGTATGTGACCCTGTTCACCGTAAATGCCGTTGCGGTTGTGGATTTGACCGACCCGAAAAAGAATTCTGTGATCGGCTATATCCCTACGGCCTCGACTCCAGCCAGCATCGCGTTTGACCAAGCCCATAACCAACTCGTTGTTGCCAACCACAAGGGGATCGGTACGGATAGTGTGGTCGTTTCTGACTACAATGTTAATGGCTACAATTCGCATCCGGATACGGGTACGGTTAATCTCATCCCGATCCCGAGCGCAACTCAACTGGCCGATTATACGGCGCAGGTTTGGCAGAACAATCACTGGGACCTGACTCAAAACGTCCAGGTGGGACCGAAATATGTTAACCCGAATGCCACCCCGGTCGCTATTCCGGCGCACATCGGCGAACCTTCCCTGATCAAACATGTATTTTTGATCATTAAAGAAAACCGCACTTACGATCAGTTGTTCGGCGACGTCACAACCGCCAACGGCGATGCCTCTATCGCGGTATTTGCGCCTTACACGCCAAACCAACACGCGTTTCTACAGCGTTTCGCTACACTGGACAACGTGTACGCTCCTTCCCGCCAATCGGCGGACGGGCATCCGTGGATCGTTGCCGGGATCTCTGCTTATGCAGACGAAAGCCAGTCCCCGGACTGGATTCGCAGTTATCCGGGTGGGAACGGATATGACAGCATGATTGTCACCCAGCACGGCTATCTGTGGGACGCAGCAATCGCGAAAGGTCTCAGCGTAAAGCTCTATGGCGAATGGAGCGGCTCGCAGAGCATCAACGGGAATTACAGCTGGTCGGACTGGTACGCCTATTCGCAGTATCTGGAAGGCAAGACTCCGACCAACCCCACCACCATCACGCCAACCACGGACACCGAATCCAGCACGGAACCCTCGGCAAGTGCGATCCTCGATCCGCATTACCCGAGCTTCAACACCGGTATTCCAGACCAATACCGGGTAGATTATTGGTTGCCAATTTTCCAGAATCAGGAGAAGACCGGCACACTGCCGGCCCTCACGATCATCTGGTTGCCGGATGATCATACCTCCGGTTTCTCAACGGGTTTCCCGATTCCGACTGCCGCTCAGGCCGACAACGACTTGGGCTTGGGCCGTATCGTACAGGCCATCACCAAGAGCCCCGACTGGGCTACTTCGGCGATCTTCGTTGAAGAAGATGATGCGCAGGATGGAGTGGACCACGTTGATGGTCACCGTCAGCCGGTCCAGATCATCAGCCCGTACGCCGTACAGAGCAACGGCGCCGGTGATCACTCCATCTATACATCGGCCAGCATTGACCGTACGATCGAACAGATCCTCGGGCTGACCCCGATGACGGAATTCGATCTGGTTGCTTCTCCGATGCGCACCGCGTTTGTTAACACACCGGTTAACATCGCGCCGTATACCGCTCTGGCGCCGACGATCGCGCTGAACACGTTCCCGACCGCGAGCGCAGACAGCAAGAGCGCAACCGGCAAGTTGAAAGCAGCCTGGAACCAAGCTTCGAACGAAATATTCAAAGCGAAGTTCGACAAGGCGGACGCGGTTGACGAAACCTTCTTAAACCACGTGATCTGGTATTCCACCACCGGCTTCACCCGTCCTTATCCGGGTGAGAAAACGGTGTTGATGCCGAGCGATCTCAAAGCTGCAGGCCGCAGCGAAGAAATCGAAGACTAAGATCTAATACCCACCGCGAAAGGGACGAGCCGATGCTCGTCCCTTTCGAGCCTATTTGCTAGCTACACGGTCAGTTTCTGCAGCTGCGGAGAGATCCTTCTGAAACGAATTCTTTGCCGCGATCTCCGTGTACAGCAAGTCACCCAAAGCTAGACCGGCCTCGGTATCACTAGCGTAATGGACTCCGGCAACAACCCGACCGTCGGCGACTTGTCGGGCGCGTCGCAGAAGCGCATCACTTTTGTCGGGAAACAATTGCCCCAGGATGCGTGCCTGGAGTTCCATGCCGGTAGCGTGACCGCTGGGGTAACTAAAGTCACCCACAGTGAACATCGGCACAACCAGAGTCGGATGCTGAACGAAGGGTCGCAACCGCCCGTTAGCCTTCTTGATCATCGTGTTTATAAAATAGGAATCGATATCGGCGCTACTGAGGACTTTGAAAACGTTCGGATATCTGGTCTCGAAATCGCTATCGATGACGTCGGTCATCAATTTAATCGTATAACCCTTATCCCGAAGGGCCTCGTTTTTCTGATCCTCCGTGCGCGAAGTCTGAAGAGAGAGGGTTATGAGGAGGTCTTCTTGATCGATTGCTGAACCGAGAGCAGGCTTGGGAGGGAAATCCCGCCAAGCACCTTCTTTGCCGGTCAAATAGTACGGTTTCTCTGGCGGACCATCACTCGGCGAAGCAGAGGTATTGGACATCTGCCGGGGCGCTTGGTCTGCCCAGCCCATTGAACAAAAAGAACTTATTAGAGCGGCGACTAGCAGAATCGATTTCAGCACGTTTCTCATAGGCAAAGTTGAATGGATAAGCGGATAGTTGGCTCGTCAAAGACGCATCGGGTCAAGCAGGAGTTTTGCACATTTCAAGCTTGGAGCTTTTCGATCTGACGAAGTACTCCGACGCATTTTACACCTGGGACTGAAACGGTCTATACGACATCGACGTAGGGCCGACTGGGCGGCTGAAAGCCGCTTGAATCGTACTCGTCCTCGTCGCCGTCCTCGAATAGTTTGGCTCAGCGTGAGGTGGAGCCGAGTTTGTGGACAGATCTCAGGAAGGGTTCTTGCCCGACGCTGGTGACAACGATTTCGGTGACGACTTTTCAGTCCTCTACGCCGAAGTAGATTTGCCTATCTGCGTTGAGATCGACGAAATTCATCGGGCCAGAGCGAGCGTGAGGGAGTCTATAGCAACGCTATAGACATTTCGTATAGCGATGCTATAGTAGCGGAGTGGATACGCGCGAAACTCTTGTGGCTGCGGCCCTCAAAATCCTTGAGCGGGAAGGCGCCGCACATTTCTCGACTAGAGCGGTATGTTTGTTGGCAAATGTCACCGCCCCCACGCTCTATCATCATTTCGGCAGTTCGGACGGATTGTTGAGTGCTGCAGTTGCGGAAGCCTTCAGACAATTTCTCGAACGCAAAAGGGTTGCGAAGCAATCTTCCGATCCGGCGATTGCGCTGAGGCAGGGTTGGGACAATTACGTGCGCTTTGCGGCGGAGCGACCACGGCTTTATGCCGTGATGATTGGTCGCGTGTTGCTTGGCGCCAGCATCCCAGCCGCCGAGCAGGCGCGCGCGCTTCATGTGGAGCACATCAGGGCCATCGCAGCCCGCGGACAGCTCGCCATTCCTGCGGACGCCGCCGCTGATCTTGCCTGGGCCTCGGCGCACGCCGCGGCCATTCTCTATGTGACGGCGCAAGGGCGAACACCTGATCCCGCCGTCATTAGCGGCCTGCGGGAACAGGCCATGGCGACGATCTTCAAATCAACGGTGGAGAAAAGAAAATGAGGGTTTTTGTCACTGGTGCTTCCGGTTTCCTCGGCACGCGCATGGTCCCAACGCTCGCAAGCCGGGGTCATCAGGTGTTTGCCCTTGCGCGGTCCGCGTCATCCAGCGAGAAGGTTCGTGTACTCGGTGCGACACCAATCATGGGCGATCTTGCAACGCCCGAGACATTATCACTTCCTAAGATCGACGCCGTAGTGCATGCGGCAGCTTATTTTCGCTTTGCGGGGCCGCGTGCGCCCTATTTTCGCGCAAATGTGGCAGGTACAAGTGCGCTTCTAAAAGCCGCATCTAGGGCTGGCGCGACGAACTTCATCTATATAAGCGCGGGTGGAGTGATTATGGACGATCGAGGTTCGCCCATAAACAATGCTGATGAAAGCGCGCCTACATTCCCGAACAGCTTCTGTGCTTACATCGCAAGCAAGGCCCGGGGCGAGGCAGCCGTGCTGGCAGCGGGCGGCCCGGGCTTCCGCACGATTGCGATCCGCCCACCCGCCATTTGGGGTCCAGGCGATCCGTTCAGCCGAGGGCTTACTGGCGCGATCGCGTCGGGAAGCTTCGCCTTTATCGAGCGCGGCGACTATCCGTTTGCGACTTGCCACGTCGATAATGTAATCGAGGCAGTGCAGTGCGCGCTCGAACGCGGCACCAGTGGACGTGCGTATTTCATCAGGGACCACGAGATCACGACATTCCGAGAATTCATTGCAATGCTCGCGGATCTGCAGGGCGCGTCTATTGAAGGATTGAAGTCGGTGTCCTACCGGCTCGCGTTTGCCATCGGACGGCTCATGGAGATTGGCGCGGCTCTGAGGCTGTCCAGAAACGACCCGCCCTTGTCGCGCGCAATGGTGCGAATGATCGGGCGAGCGTTTACTGTGAGCGACATGGCCGCCCGAAGTGAACTGGGCTATCGCGGCAGGGTTTCGCGTGCCGAGGGTGTCTCAACCTACACAACCTAAAATCTGCGCAACTTCCTATCACTCGGTCCCTTGGGGACAAAAGTCCGGACGCCTGTCCACAAACTCGGCTCCACATCACGCTGGGCCAAATTATTCGAGGACGAGGACGACGACGAGGACGAGTACGACAAGGTGCAACGTGCCAGGTTCACCTTTTAAGCATGGAATACGGCAGCTCAGACAACGAAGTACCGCTTTTATTTGCGAAAACGCTAGGGTCGTCGTCTCGTGAACCTGGCGTCTGACCCGAGGTCAAGCACGCGGTTCCGCTGTTCATGGACAGAACTTAAATGAAAAAGATCGCACTACTTCTAGCTTTTATGCCCTTCTTACCCGCAAATACTCAAGCTGGTACTCAGGAGCAGCTGGCAACATACCGGCAGCAAATCGATTCGATTGACCACCGTTTAGTCGAACTCATCCAGGAACGTGCCCGGGTGGTGCAAGAGGTTGGCGTTGTTAAGCAAGAAGCCCATATACCGGTGACCGACACCAGCCGCGAACAAGTCGTGATCCAGAAAGCAGAACAGCTCGGCAAAGACGGGCCATTACCACCCGAAGCCGTCGGCCGGATCTATCAGAAACTAGTCGAAGAGATGCGGAATTGGGAAGCAAGCCTCACCAAGAGTGAGAAATGACAACGGTGGAGTGCTACCTACTTGTGAGGCCGAAGGGGTGACCACCTCCAGAACGGTGCGGCTTTGCTAACAACCGCTGCACGTTATGGGTAGTGGCTGGGTAGATGGAGTCCCCTTCGGGCTCGGAGCGGTAAAGTGACTCAACCCAGGGTTTCACCCTAGGTTGTTTTTTCCTTTAGCTTGTACATCTCGAACGGCATAGGAATGCCCACGAGCACATAAATCGGGTTGTTGCCGTTGTTCCAGCAGAGGTCCAGGAATTTCCGGTGCAAAAACGTCGGCAGAGTAGGATATGTCGTCGCAGTCGGGACTTCCCCGTTTATACCAATCTGCTTATACAGCATGCTGTATACGCGGATACAATTTATCCCGAGGGCCCGGAGATTGTCGAGGTCTCGAGCCCAAACGCTTTCCCAAGCGTAAGCCCACACGTCGTCTGGGTTATTCGGATTT
>Ga0210396_10006752_pt1 | contig 10972 bp, 10 predicted proteins | sample IncBWH17OmetaG_FD_155466 | JGI IMG/M metagenome (GOLD analysis project Ga0210396, IMG submission 155466) | Forest soil microbial communities from Barre Woods Harvard Forest LTER site, Petersham, Massachusetts, United States - Inc-BW-H-17-O ... | reverse complement strand
CAAATAGTCGCGATTATCCCCAACGATCGATTTGCGAACCACTTCGATCCCGAGCTTGTTCAGCTCTTCGGTCAGAAAGAGCGAGTTGGTGTCTATGCGGTCCGGAGTGAGCATCTCCGAACCAACCGCTATGATTTCCGCTTTCATAACGGAGCTTTTAGCATATCCAGTGCACGAACTAACTTGCTCTTGTAATCATCCAAGTCAAATTCAAAAGGTCCCATGCTCTTCAAATGCTCTCCATGGATTTCCGGCTCATAATTATTTTGATAGCCGAACTCGTGCCACAAGACCGTCTTATTTGAAAGACTCACAACGATTGAGACGGCTCCGCAACCGATGTCGCCACAAGCGGGACAAACAAGAAGAGATCGGCGGTCGTCCGGAAAGTCCGCAGCTTCCTCCCGGAGTAAACGTCTAACTGCTCGCTCGCGTTCCTCCGGCACCCATTCTTTGCAAAGAATACTGACAAGATCGTAGCGCGTCCCGTCAGCGAGGGAATAACCGTCTACCACGAAGTCAAGATAGTTTCGCTCGGACCTGAACGTACCGCCCGGCAGTTTCACGTAGGGTCTCTGACGAAAAGCGAAGTCGAGTGTCGAGAGTCTGCGCTCCATTGGGCCGAGTTAACCAACCAGCGGCAGGCCGCGAACATCCCAATCGAGCGTGAAAAGGGCTCCCGTCGTGGCCAATATGGCGCGGCCGGAAGGCTGCAGCGCCATGCCTACGAGGCCGGAGCCGCTGAGAACGACTTCGGCGTGCGCTTGCGGCGTGATGCGCACGATGCCGCGGCGGCCGCCGTAAGACCCGGCGACATAGAGATTTCCGTCGTGGTCAAAAGCCAATCCTTGCGGTCGGCCCAGGCCGCGGAAAAAGACGCTGACCTCGCCGCCCTGCGTGATGCGATGCACACGGTCGAAGCTGGAAGTCGTCGGGCCGGTGACATACAGATCGCCGCTCGGATGAAACGCCAGATGATACGCGGCGACAGAAGGCTCCATGGTGGCAAAGACAAAAATTTCGCGGCTGGGGCTAATCTTGAAAATCGTGCCGCTGCGGTCTCCCACGAATAGATTGCCGTTTTGATCGAAGGCAATCCCCGTGGCGATGCCCATGCCTTCGATCCACTGTTCGGCGCGCCCTTCGGGCGTGATGCGATGAATGGTGCCGTCGTTCCGGCAAGAGACAAACAGATTTCCCGCGCGATCGAGCGCCAGCCCGCTGGGATTTACCAGCGAAGTGATGAAAGGCTTCACGCTGTAGTTCGCGGTGATTTTGTAAAGCGAAACGGCAACGCGCTGCCCGCGCGGGCCGGAAAACGTGACGTAAATGTTACCTTCATTGTCCACCGCAGGATTCGCGACGGGATGAAGATTGTCCGCGATCTGCAAGCCAATATGCACGGGATGCGGCTGGCTCTCGTGGCCGGCGGTCGCCACGCACACCACCCCGCCGCTTGCGCCTTCCGGAACGCGCGCGATCAGGCGAGTCTCGCTAGCGAGAGACAGGCTGGCTTCCGCTTCCCCGAAGCGCACCACTGGGCACGGCTGCGCGCGCGACGCAAAACCTTTTCCGTGAATGGCGATCTCGCCGCCGGGAATAGCCGCGGTAGGCGCAACTCTCTCAATGTGTGGAATGCCGTTCTTTTCCGCCGAGGACCCAAAACCAAATTTCATACCAGGCCAATGTGAAACGTGAGTAATCCAAAGTGTAGCGCGACGCGCAACAAGATTGCAGCGTAGATGCCCGCCATCCAGTCGTCGGCCATAATCCCCCATCCGCCCGGGAGTTTTTCCAGCCGGCGGATGGGCCACGGCTTCCAGATGTCGAACACCCGGAAAAGTATAAAACCGAGCAGCAGGTATTTCCAGTTCAGCAGGCTCAGCGCGAAGAAAAGGCCATAGAAGGACATTTCTGGATGCGCGGTCATATGCGGAATGGCGACCGGGATAAGCGGCAGCACCAGCGCGAGCTGCTGGCCGGAGACTTCGTCGATGACGACGTATTGAGGGTCTTCGGCTCCGGCGTAAGCCGCTACGCGCGTAGAAGTCCAAACGCCGAGAGCCGAAATCAAGATGAACCCAACAAACGAAAAAATCGGAAAGAGTGAAGAGGGCGTACTCCCGGTGAGTCCAGAGGCGGTAACGGCCGCGATGTAGAGCGCGTCTCCTGAGAAGTGCCCAAGACTCATCAGCCAGAGCCACGCGGCAATCGTAGGAATCAGCAGCCCGATAATCGAGCCCCAGGTCCCCGGCGCGGGCTTCAGGTAGCCAACGCCAGCGGCAGTTGCGATTGCAAACGCGAGGCGCGGCTTCTTGCGCTGGGACGTGAGTGCGGCGGCGTTGGCTTCAGCGTTCGGAGTCATTCGGGTTTTCGAGGTCAAGAATAATGGTCTTGCGCTTGCCTTCTGCAATTTCTTCTTCGTCGAAGACGGGATCGGAGACCACGTATTTCTCGGTGGCCCAATTGCCCAGGTCGCGTTCGCGGCAGCGTTCGCTGCAAAAGGGAAAGTCCGCGTGAACTGTAGAGTCCGTCTCAGCCTTGCAGATGGGACATTTATGTTTCATGGAGTGTTTCTCTTCCTCTCTGTGAACTCTGCGCTCTCTGTGCACAGAGATTTACACAGACGTCACCAAGTACACAGAGTTCACAGAGACAAAGTGATCGACGTCATCGAAAAGAGAGTATAGCTCAGCTCAGGACGCGAAGGGGTGCCCCGGTGGCAATGCGATGGAGCTTTTCGGCGGAGGGAATCGATGAGACGGGCACTTCGATTGTGCCGATCGGTGCGGCGGGCCGAGGCAGAAGTTCGACCACGCGTCCGATGAGGTCGTAGGCGTCAGACTTGGTAATTTCCACGCGAGCGATGTCGCCCGCTTCGGCGACTTCTCCCCCCAGCAACTCAATGTCCGTGAGGTATAGCTTGCCGTCGATTTCGGGAGCCATGCCTTCGAGGCGCGCTTCCCAGACGAGCGGATTGTCTTTCGATGGGCCTTCCACCAGCGCGGTGAAAGTGGCGTTCTTCGGTACGCGATATTTCACGCGCAGATTTTCACGCGAAAGTTTCTTCTGAATGGCCATTAGCCGGTTTCGGCGGTCCGTAATCGTTTCCGCATCCACTTTTTCATCGAGTGCGTAGCTTTCCGCATTGTCCACATCGGAATACTCGAACACTCCCATCCAATCCAGTTTCGCCGCCTTCACAAAACCGCAAAGTTCCTCAAATTCGCTTTCGGTTTCGCCCGGAAAACCAACGATGAACGACGTGCGCAGCGAGACGCCGGGAATCGTCTCGCGCATGCGCTCCAGCAATTTCAAGAACGCGTCGCCGTTCGAACCGCGCTTCATGCGCGCGAGGACGTTGCGGCTGGCGTGCTGCAGCGGCATGTCCATGTATTTTGCGATCCGCCGGTGCGCCGCGATGGTATCGAGCAACTTCTGCGTCACGCGATTCGGATACGCATAAAGAAAGCGCACCCAAAGCAAATCGTCAACCTGCGCAAGTTTTTCGAGCAGTTTCGCAAGCCCATCACGCAGGCCAAGATCTTCGCCATAGGAAGTCGTGTCCTGCCCGATCAATGTGATTTCCCGCGCGCCCGACTTCGCCAGATTCTCCGCTTCCCGGACCACCGATTCGAACCGGCGGCTTCGAAACTTTCCGCGAAGCTCAGGAATGATGCAGAACGTGCAAGGGTGATCGCACCCTTCGGCAATTTTGATGTACGCCGCATGCTTCGGCGTGGTGATGATGCGCGGCGTCAGGTCGTGATACAGAAACGCGGGTGGCTGCGCGGGCAGCACGCGCAAGTCGCCTTCTACCGCTTCCATGATGCGTTCGACTTCGCCGGTGCCCACGACCGCGTCCACTTCCGGCACATGTTCCAAAATTTGCGCGCGGAAGCGTTCGACCAGGCAACCCGCGACAATTAATTTCTTGGCGGCTCCGAATTTCTTGTGCTCGGCCATTTCCAGAATGGCGTCCACCGATTCCTTTTGCGCGGCCTCGATGAAGCTGCATGTGTTCACCACCAGCACTTCGGCGTCGTCCGCGCGCGGCGTGAGCTCGTAGCCTTCGCGCGCAAGAATACCCATCATCACCTCGCTGTCCACGAGGTTCTTCGGGCATCCCAGGCTGATGAATCCGACCTTGGTCATAGGCAGTGAATTTGCGCCTTTGCGCAATTCTCAATTGTAACATGGGCGAGAGGCACTCATCGGAATGCGAGGAAATTAGCGGCCGCGCAGCGCCGAGCGGACTTGATCGAGGAGTTGGCGCAGGCGGGTGGTATCGCAGGGCGCGCCGCCAAAGCGCGCATGGGAATAGATCTCCGTGAACTCGCGGACGGCCGGAGCGAGATTCGGCGAGTTCACGGCCGCCGCGAATTCGAAAGGCGTTTGCGATTCGAAACGCAAGAGGCCCCGCCTCGCCAGCGTACGCAGAAGTTCTCCGTAAAGTCGCGAAGCGAGTTGAGGGTTCATTCGAGCGAATTGCGGCGCGCGGAACTGCAGGAAAAGACGCACGCGGCGAATCAGCAGCGAAATCAAATTGAAGCGCAACGTGACGAGGAAAAGCACCAGAGCGACGGGCAGAAAAAAACCCAGCGTGCCATGCCGGAATTGCCACGACCGGATCCATCTCTTCCCATTTCGCTGCTTTTGATCGAACCAGTTGCGCGCCGCCTCGCTCCAGTTTTTGGAGCCACGCTGCAGATTCTGCGCCAGCAAGAACTGGTGCGCGAAGTCATAGCCGATCACCCACTCATTCCACGACAGCTCGAGCCAGTCCGCATACTGGCCGAGCCGCGTGAGAATGCTGGTCGAGCTTCCCGCCACCGAAGGAGTCGGGTCAAATGTTTGCCAGCCGTTGCCGGGGAAGTAGACCTCCACCCAACTGTGCGCGTCACTCGCGCGCACGATGTAATCCCCGCCAAGATCGTTGTACTCACCGGGGAGAAAGCCGTTCACTTCCCGCGCAGGAATGCCGAGTGTGCGCACCATGACGGCCATGGCAGTCGCAAAATATTCGCAGTGGCCGGCGCGCGTCACAAAAAGAAAGTGAGCGAGCGGATCTTCGCCGGGCTTTCCTACCAGATTCAGCGTGTAGGAAAAACGGCTGCGCAAGTAACTCTCAATCGAAAGAACTTTGTCGAAAGGTGTCTTCGAATTCTTGGTGATTTGCGCGGCCAGCTCCGGAATCCGGGGATCAAGCTGCGCGGGAAGTTGTAAGTACGTCGCAGTGATTTCAGGAGAATAATCCGTCGAGGCTGCACGGAGCTTCGCAGCATTTATCGCAGGCATCCTCGAAAAACCGGTATAACGCACCGCTGTGTAATTGTGAAATGGATTGAAGAGGCTGTCGGTAGAATCGCGAAAGATATAACTGCGGCGCGCCACAGAGTAGGCTCCCGCGCCCTCGCCAGTGAAGTTTCCCTTAAGCGAAACGGGCTTGCCGGGGACGAAAAGCGCATCAGTGGCCAGTGGTTCCAGGAAAACGGTATAGAGAAGCCCCGGTCCGGAAGTGTCGGCTTTCTGGAGCGGATCACCGGGGTAAATCCAGCCATCAGGATTCGGCGCAATGGGCAGCGGCGCGTGGTCAGTGGAAGTCCAGCGCTTGCCATCAAACGCGGTAAGGGCGATGCCGCGCCAGCGAAGACGGTCGTAGCCGACCGGCTTGCCGGTCTGAACGCGCATGACTACCGCGGAATTCTTTTTGATTTCCCCGATTTGGCCGAGCTCGACGTTGTCGGTGAAACCGGTCACGAGAGAGGGATTGAAACTGGTGCGGCCGAGGTACCCGGCGTTGAAGCGCGGGAAAAAGAAAAACAGTCCGCTGCCGAAAACGATCGCTCCCAACGCTACGCTGAGAGCGGCGAGAGAAAGCGCTCGCGTAAGCTTCTTCTCGCGTTCTGGTTGCGCGCCAGGGGCCAAGGAAACACTCCCTACGGAGCCGCGGCGCAACTCCATGCCCACGAATGCGGCGATCCCGAATAAAAGAAAGATGAAAAAGAAAATCAGAAAGGTGGTGTCAACGGTGAGTACCGCGGCCGCCAGAATTCCGGAAAAGGAAAGCATGGTGAGAAAGAGCCCGTCGCGATCGCTTGACGCACTGTAAAAACGAACGAGCGTGACATAAATCAGAAAATGAACCGATCCGAGCAGCGCAGCGAAGAGCGGCGGATTCGCCGAGTTTCCCACGAAGATACGTGAAAGAAATAGTGCGTCGAACGGAAAGAAAACCAAATATACCAGGACGAACCAGGTCGCCGCGCGATGTGAAAGCTCGGGCGGGCGGCCGTGCCACCAGCGGTAGCTTTTGTAGAGAGCGGCCAGCGGCCCAACGATAGACGAGAAGGCGTCGAGTTTTCCGGTACTGACGAGAGTAAGGATGGAAGTGAGAATGAGCAGGGAGAGCGAGGTGCGAAAGAAGCGCTCGGCGGGTAAGGCAGGAGCGCGAGGGGTTGCGAGAGAGGCGGCCATGGCGAAGTTTCTAGCTTAACACCGGTCTGGCGTGGGGCGGGAAAGGCTGGGCGAAAGGATAACGTTCAGCGTTTCTTCTTGAGCGGAATTGCGGCCGTCTCGGCGGCTTGCGCGACTTTGCGGGTCAGATTAGAAATTGGGAGGGCGGAAAGGTCGTGAAGCGCGACATGTTTTGCGCCGGGAATGCGCGGGAACTTTTTTAGATTGATGCGGAACGGAAAGATGGTGATGTCGCGATAGGTCACGGCATGACGAACATTGACGGCTGGTGCCAGCTCCCATTTCGCACTTCGTCCACCGGGCACGAATCTCTTAAGAAATGCGCGGAGCTTCGCGGCGGGATCTCCGTTCACGGAGATGATCGGAAAATGCCACAGCCTGGAGACAATTGTGGGAATAAAATCCGCGATACTTTCCTCGTTCTTCTCTTGTGGAGGTGGCAGCAGAAGTGTCCGGCCATTCTTATCCGCGAATATCGCGGCAGCAAGGATGATATGGACCGTCGCTCTCTTTTTGCGCTTCTCGGGCAAGTCTTCGGCGATGCCGAGTTTGCGGGCTTCGCAGAATGGCGCCGCAGGGCAGAATAGACATTGCGGAGATTTCGGAAGGCAAACAGTCGCGCCAAGCTCCATCATGGCCTGGTTCCAATCGCCGGGGGAATTTACATCCAGCAACGCATCGGCGGTTTGTTGCAATTTCTGCCAGCGCCGCGGCTCGCGGAGGTCGCCGCGAATCGCGCCGAGGCGTGCGACGACGCGGGCGACGTTGCCGTCAAGGACCGCGTGCTTTTCATTGAACGCGATACTCAGGATTGCCGCAGCGGTGTAGTTGCCGATGCCGGGCAGACCGAGGACGTCCTCCATGTGTGTTGGGAATTGTCCGCCGTGCCTCGCGACGATTTGTTGCGCGGCCTTTTGCAGATTGCGCGCGCGGCTGTAATAACCGAGGCCGGCCCAGAGGCGCAGCACTTCTTCCTCTGGCGCGGCGGCGAGCGCGTGGACATCCCGGAAGCGCTGCAAGAATTTTTCGTAATAGGGAATGACGGCGGCGACGCGCGTTTGCTGCAGCATGATTTCGGAAAGCCAGATGCAATACGGATCCTTTGTACCGCGCCAGGGCAAGTCACGCTGGAACTGCCGGAACCAGCCGAGGAGTTGTTTGCGAAATGTGGCGAACTCGCGAGCGTTGAACATGAGCGCACATTTTCGCACAGATAGGTAGGACAGACATTCTTGTCTGTCCGGCTTGTGAAAGTTCGGCAATCGAAGAGGACAGGCAGGAATGCCTGTCCTACTTACTGCGCGGGATCGTCGAGAAAAACGACGTAGGAGGAGCTCCAGACAGCGGCGGGGATGGAGCCGTGCGGCTGGCTGGTGACGATGATTTTGAAAAGGTCGGGGGAAGCGGCGAGATCGGCCATCAGCGCCTGTTTGGGATCCGTAGGCAGAGGTTGTACGAGAGCTAGATGGCGCAGAATCGGGAAAATGATTTCATCGGCGGCGGCCAGGGGCGTTTCGATATTCACGCTGCGGTATTGGAGCATGGAATTGCGCTCGTAGAAATGCCAGGCCAGGCTGGCGCAGATAGTGACGCAGCGCTCGAAGCGATCGTTCACCGAAGAACTAACGGAGGGGGAACTATCTGCTGCAGAAATCGTGGCGGGCGGCGCGGCAAGGTGAGGATCGAGAACGAGCAAGACGCGGCAATCGTCTTCGCGCGCGAATTCCCGGACCATCAAGGAGCCGTAACGCGCGGAGGCCTTCCAGTGAACGTAGCGCGCGCTGTCGTTGGGGACGTAATCGCGGAGCGCGTAAAGATCCTGCCCGCGCCCTTTCGCCAAACTTTCCAGGGCTCCTTCGAGGCCCGGCAAAATCTTTGTGTACTCTTCGGTGGGCTCCACGGACGGATAGATCAATGCTTCCGTTTTCAAATTCATTTGCCGGGCTTTTTGCAGAAATCCGAAAGGAAAGCGCGTCACCACGCGGAACGCTTCCTGGCGGTAGACGCCGCGGCGAGGAAAGGTGATCGGAACTATTTGTTGCACGCGATCGTGCTTCGGGAGGTAAGGAAAATAGACCGGCGTTTCGAGAATCGCAGCCGCAGATTTGTCTTTCTCTTTGACGGCCTCGACGCGCAACGAAAAAGATGGAAGCGTCAGCTTTTCGTTTTCGAGCTCGACCATGGCGCGAACCGGCTGGCCAGTGAAGATGTGTTCCGGCAATTCTAGCCGCATGGCGATGCCGGAGAGCGTGATGGAGGAGAGAATGCCGGACATCAAAATGATGGCAATGAGGCACGCGAGCACTAGAAAAAGTAGATTGTTTCCAGTGTTCAGAGCGGCGAGTGAGACGAGAATGATGCCGCCGAGATAGATCCAGCCTTCGCGCGAAATGCGGTACTCCATTTTGAAGCCGAGCCAACGAAGAGGTGTGCGGCGGGCGAGAACGGGAACGAGCGTGATGCCAACCCATCCGGCGACGGCCAGCGCGGCGATCGCCGACATGCTGGCAAGAACGACCTGGCCTAGTTCCGCAGCGGCGCCGGAATAGAGCGCCAAGAGAAGCGCGGCGGACAGCGCGACCATCGAAAGAAGGAACGCGCGGACGCCCGGGCGGTCTGCTTTGGCCCAAAGTTGCGAAATGGTGGATGGCACGCTCACGGAGGCGACTACAAGGGAACAGGAACGGATTCGACGATTTCTCGCAGAACGGATTCGGTAGTTTCCGATTTTCTCTGCAAGGAGGCATGACGCGAACTGGCGACGACGCGATGGGAGAAAACGGAGACGGCGAGCTGTTTGAAATCGTCGGGAATGCAATAGTCGCGGCCGTCGAGAAAAGCGCGAGCCTGGGCGGCGCGCTGAAGCATAAGAGTTCCGCGCGGGCTGACGCCGAGCGTGAGTTGATCGCTTTTGCGCGTGCGGTTGACGATTTCGAGTGCGTAGTCGTGGAGACTGGAATCCACTTTCACGTGGGCGACGGCGTCCTGCATGGCCAGCACGTCGGAAACATCCGCCACTGGATCGAGAGACTCGAGAGGATCATCGCCGACGCGCTTGCGGAGAATTTCCTTTTCCGTTTCGTGCGACGGATAACCCATCTTGATGCGCATGAGAAAGCGATCGAGCTGCGATTCGGGCAATGGGTAGGTGCCGTGATGCTCGACGGGATTCTGCGTGGCGATCACCAGAAAAGGCTGCGGCAGCGGGAGCGTTTTGCCGTCCACGGTGACTTGCGATTCATTCATGGCTTCCAGGAGAGCGGATTGCGTGCGCGGAGTGGTGCGATTGATTTCGTCGGCCAGCACCACATTGGCGAAAACGGGACCAGGGCGGAATTCAAACTCGCGGGATTCGGGATTGTAAACGCTGACGCCGAGAACATCGCTCGGGAGCAGGTCAGACGTGAATTGAATGCGCTGAAAACTGCAGTGGAACGATTTTGCGAGAGCCTGCGCGAGGGTGGTTTTGCCGACGCCGGGCACGTCCTCGATGAGCAAGTGGCCGCGCGCGAGCAGCGTGATGAGCGCGAGCTGGATGGCGTCTTCCTTGCCGTAGATGGCGCGGGCGATGGAGCGCTGCAACTGCGAGACGACTTGGGCTGTGGCAGTCGGCATCGGTTGAAAACCAGGGTCCTTCCTGTTACAAATAGATGAGCATATTCAGCTCATTCGGGCAAGTTGGGCGACTAGCTCAGTTGGTTAGAGCGCTCCCCTCACACGGGAGAGGTCAAAGGTTCAAGTCCTTTGTCGCCCACCATCTTTTTCTACCGCGCCACAAGCCATTCTAGCTAAAATCTTGCCATGTCAACCTTCCTTCGTACGATGGAGTTTCTAAGTTTGAGCCTGTGGCTGGGGAGCGATGTGTTCCTGAGCTTTGTGGTGGCGCCAGGGGCGTTCCGGATATTGGCGACCCGCGACCAGGCCGGCGCCATGGTGGGGTATGGGTTGTGGTGGATGCACATGATCGGGGTGGTTTGCGGGATTGCGATTTTGCTGGCGCGGTTGTTGCGGACGCGGACGTTTGCGAGTCTGGCGGGCCCGGCGGCGCTGTGCGTGGTGCTGATGATTGGGCTGACGGTGGTGTCGCAGCATGCGGTGAGTCCGAAGATGGCGGCGCTGCGAGTGCAGATGGGGTCGATTCAGGCGACGGCGGCGGACAGTCCGCTGCTGGCGGAGTTTGGGCGGCTGCACCGGATTTCGGTTTCGCTGGAGAGCGGCGTGCTGCTAGCTGGATTTGTGGCTTTATATTTGATGGTAAGAGAGTTGGGCGCTGCTCAATAGCTGTAACCGTCGGCTGAAAAGACGTACCCTACCCCCCTTTTTTGTAAGTGTTGCAAGTAAAGGACTTACGGACACGTTAACTCCTTTAGATGCAACACTTAGGCTCTGTTGACATCCTCTTTGAGCGGACCGATGCCTCAGGCGGTAGATGTTGTAGGCCAGGCCGAGCAGCAGGGCTTGGCGGATCTGCGTGGCCAGGCTGCGCCCGGGTGCG
>Ga0210396_10006750_pt1 | contig 10974 bp, 11 predicted proteins | sample IncBWH17OmetaG_FD_155466 | JGI IMG/M metagenome (GOLD analysis project Ga0210396, IMG submission 155466) | Forest soil microbial communities from Barre Woods Harvard Forest LTER site, Petersham, Massachusetts, United States - Inc-BW-H-17-O ... | reverse complement strand
GATGCAACTGATTTTTTTAAAACAGTTCATTCCATACATCTTTTAGAATACAGGCCCGCGATTCTAAAATATTTAGGCCTGCCGGCAGGCTACCGGGTACTCATCGACGATAAAGGTTACGAGGACATTTGGTTTGATGCAAATTTATTGTTGGTTTAATTTGATTCGCAAGAAGACTACACTTCCATTATAATAACCGTCATCAAGAGAAAAGTTTTGATTTGTTTTTAAAGTTACAGGCACTGTCTAAATAAAAATCATAAAGCAGGTTTTTGACAATGCAGTCTTTACATGCAAAATATTAAGTACATCCTGATTTGAATAAATAAATGAAATTGCATTTACAAGTGATGAAATAATTCAGGTATATCCAATGAGTTAATTAATTAGTATTCATGATTGTCTGCAGAATTTTGAAATCTTCGGAACATAATTATTCGAGTGGGAACGCCGAAATATTTTTTATGTTTCTAAATAATTCTTCTAAGGGTAAACACTTAGATTTTTTAAAATAACAATTCAATTTTTTTCTAAGTAAAAACACTTAGGAAAAATAAATATCTACACATCTGATCGAATTGATTATTCTTTCACTTACTTTCAACTAACGATTATAGTCACTTCTTTTCTTTCGTTACCCCAAAAAGTGCTGCTGGTTTTTGAGTCCTTATTCAGATAAAACATATACCCTACGCAGACAATAATTTTCCTGAAGAATATTTTTCAGAATTTCTTGTTACCTGATTAAAAATTCAGATTCACCAAAAATGAATGATCGAACATGAAAAATAAATTTCCTATTCTCAAATTCTTTTTCTCCCTGATTTTAGTTTTACCACTGTCACATTGCTTGCAGGTTTCGCACTATCCAACTACGGGTCCTGTTACGGTAACAATAAATAATATTTTTATCAACTGTCATAACCCGCTTTCAAGTACAAAACCCATAACCTATTCTTTAACTTTTACTGTATATTATTACGATGGAGGAAGACAAATACCACTAACTCCAATAACCGTTTCTTCAGCCAACACAAATCCTTCGAGTACAGTTACATTTACTGCTCAGTTTCCTAATGATGGACGTCCTACCTCGGTCACATATGATATTTATGGCACTCAATGTTCCACCTGTGCAGCGACTCAATACGGTTTCAATGATTATTGTTATCAAACTCAATCACTTAGCCCTCCGCTTGGAACATATGCGGCGAGACCAGTAATTCATTTTGTAGGGAATGAAGTAGCAGGAGTATATAATTTGGCGCCTACTGTTACTTTTAATGCACTTATGATACCATTTGGAGAAAATGTCGCAAACTCATGCGGTTGCCTAGTACCAAACAATTAGAAAAATATGAATAATTATAGAATTAGAATAATACAATATTTCTGTCTAACAGTAATTTTATTGAATTCAAACTCTTGTGAAAAGATTGAACTTCACAAAGTAGATTTTAGCAACATGAAAGAATTTTCTGTTTTGACTTCAGGCGACACCTCCACTATATACAGCTATGTTTGGCTCAATGGCAACCAAGTCATATCAGCATTGGACAGCAACTTTAGAATTTCAGCAATGGCTGCATTTACGGATACCGTTACCAAAAATTTAGTCCCAATGAATGGGCTGACAATTAATACCAGATCAGTTCTGCCCAACCCAGATCATACATACTCATTTAATTATAGCGATACATCAACCTATTTACAGGAAGGATTAAGTCTTTATGGAACCAATGTTAAGGTAAAAATTACAGGAAGCTCAAGCGCTGATACCATTACGAAGACAATTTACATGCCCAAAAAAGTGCTTAGATATACCAGCGATTTCCCATTGGGTCAATTAAATATTGGTAGCAACTTGACTTTGAACTGGACACCTGATCCCGCATGTACCTGGGGAAATATTTCAATCAATATATTTTACAAGGGTGTAGAAAGTCGCTTTCTGAGCGATTCAACCCTATCCGCTAACGACACAACTTTAAGCTATATTGTGGCAGATAACGGGAGCTATACGATAAGTTCTGCTGATCTTCAAAAATTAAAACGAAACTCATTAGTTACTCTTACGATAGGCAGAGGTTCTCTAATACAGGCGGTACTTCCCGTATCGTTGAAAAGAGTTTTTTACTATGCCACTTCTGCAGTAAGCACCTATACCTTAACATTAATTTGTAAGGCCAACTGGCAAAATACCGGTTTAACGCAATGCCAGGTAAACGGGAGTGGATTTAATACAGGATATCAATTAGTACAGCAAAAAGATGTTGCTCCCTGCAGTCCAACTTATAATCAAACGCAGTGGGTCACCGGCAGCTACAATGTCTCAGCCTGTCCTTTACCAGCATCAATACAGGGCTATGACAGCAAAACCATAAGTTACAGGGTAGTTCTTACCAATACATCGACCAACACCGTCTATAATTTTACGTTAAATGCCAATACAAATTTCTATTATAGTGTGGGGCAGATCCCCAATGGAAATTATAATGTTACATTTACTGGCATGGGTCAGCCCACAAATAGTACTTTCTATGCGAATGGTTATACACAATACGGATTAAGTGCAAGTTTTACCAACATACCGTTTACAGCAACCAGTAACATTAATGTCCATTGATGCCTGTAAAATTTTATTATTTGTCTTTTGTTTTTCCTTTTTTGTAAACATAGCCAATGGTCAGTTCACTTACGGTTTAAAAGCCGGGGTTAGCTATTCAACAGCAATAGTTCAGGGAAGTGCAAATCCATATGCCACTGGTTTGCTTGCGGGTTTTACCAGCGATATTGAAGTAGGTAAACGTTTTTTTATTTCACCCCAGTTATATTATTCTCAAAAAGGAAGTTCCACCTTTGATGGTTACATTTTCAGGATTAATTATTTAAACCTGCCTGTTTTATGTGGCTACAGGATGACCAGCCATCTACAGGTTCTGCTAGGCTTCGACCTGGGTATATTGTTGAATGGTAAATATGATCAGGGAGACACTACTTTTTTAACCACCAGTCAATTTCAAAGGATTGATCCCGGGCTGGATGCAGGTTTACGATATCAATTTGACAGATGGGGTGTTGATTTTAGTTTCGTCAGAAGTTTAATAGGCATCGAGAAAACTATGCAGACTACCTACTTCTACAACGCGCTGGGAATGGGATTCCCGCAAACTTATACTGTTCCTGAAAGTGATAAAGCTAAAAACCAGACTTTTGAGGTAAGTATATATTATTTGTTTGGAGGAAAGTAGTTGTTTGGCGGTCCCGCAGAACGCGGGAAGACGGCATACAAATCGAAAAGGTTATTTAAAAATCCGCCTCATAACCATGCCCGTTCTTGCCATAGAAAACCAACCACTTTGCGAGTGAATAAACAATATGAAGTTGCCATTTAATGCTGTCTTCATCCGTTTCAGGGGGCATTCGCTGCTCCTTTAAATATCCCAATCCATTTTCCTTTGCAATTTTGTCAGCAACATTCATAAGCCTGTTTCCATAGTCCAAAGTCTCGTCGGCGAGTTTGGAATTCCATGCTTCATTAACTAAATTCTCTCCTATCAAATTGATACAATCCTTCAAAAATTGTCCCCTGAAAACATTTTTATCCTGACCCATGGGAATATACATGGGGACACCATCCTGCTCTTTAGCCAATTCAATTACATAATATCCCTGGTGTTCCGCGATGAATTCAGACTCGGATAATTTTTCATCAGTTTTAATATATTTCTCTTTTACCCATTCATCAGCTTCACTGTCCCTGCCAACCATCGGAGCTTTGATTGTTTCGTAGGATGAAATTTGATTGGCGAATCATTCTTTAAGAAGTTCATCCCTGCCGGGTAATTTTTTACCTTTTAATTTGTCGATAAAACTTAATTGCCGTTTATCTTTTCCTTGAATAATTCCGAATATTTCAATAAATCTTTCTTCAAAACCAGGTTTTGGTTTTCCCATTGGTCGCATGTCCAATCCCATGAAATCTGAGTTTTAAAATTATTTAATTACGGATATTGATATCAGGACAAATTAATAGATTTGGTTTCAATCTTCCCACTAAAAACCGGAAAATTTCAAACAGATATTTTTTTTGTCAACAATTGTTTTTTATGATTCATAAATTATAATACGGTTTTTTTCTATTTAAATGACTATTAGGAATGGCATGGAGCTGCGGGTAATGAGGGTAAAAATAGTACGGAAAGTACGCGTTTTGCGTACTCGAGATATTTTCGCTTTCACTCAGAAAAAACCGAATACCTTTAAATCTGACTATGGCTTCTCAGATATATAAAACTCTGGTCCTCTTCACCGTTTTATCTTTTCCATATCAATGGGTGTTTTCTCAATCAGCTTCAGAAAAGCTAAATTTTAAAACGACCAATGGCCTGAGCGTAAGCGTTCATAATGATGCCATTTTTGTGGAAAACAAAAGACTGTACGATCTGCATCTCCATAATATAATTTATTCCAGCAAAAGGAACAGATTGCTCGAAGATCACGGGACTGCTTTTTTATTTCTTGAAGATGATGGCAGTCCAAACCTGGACAGGCTTCTTGCTTTCAGGATTGCTGCGGGTAAGGTTGATTCGGTGGCTGATGCCATCAGTTCCGACATCAGGGATATAGATGGGGATTCCTATCTCGAGTTCGGAGGCCGCGATTTGAATGAGGTGCATCCCTCTGAAGATTCCATGTACTATATCCCATTTGACTTTTATGAAATCAGGAATGGTAAAATTCAATATGATTCTGCATTTAGCAAAGCGAAGGATATTTGGGTGAATGGTGTTTACCTTTCGGATTCCCACAACCCAGCCGATTTTACAATTTTAAAACCCGGAATCAAGTCTGCATCCAATATCCCCTTGAACAATCCTCCCATTCTCAGAGAAAGGATTGACGGCCCGGCGAATGTCCGGGATAAGATTAATGGCAAGATCTTGTTTCGCCTGATGGATAATGTTCCGGTTTTCACAGCTGATTCATCCGGAAAATGGTTCAAGATCGCCCTAGAGGTTGACCTCTCGGAAGATGAATATAAATCCCATTTTCTTGCAAAAGATACCAGGATATTCATGAATGGAAGAGAGGTAGGAAAGACCATGGACAGGCTAAACCTCGAAGATGTTTATTCTGACACCACATCTGCAGGATATAGAGGATATAACGGCCAAATTGCCGGATACACTTCCGTAAAGAATATTAAAGAACAATCGCTGCCTGAAAACTGTCTCTGCCAACTCATCGCGCAAAATAACACACTGACAACAGAGAAAGCGAAAGATTATATTGTTGGCTTTCGATTTGCGGAGGGAAGAAAAGGAAGGTTCAAAGATTTCCAGCTGGATGACGGGTTTGTTGAGGGTCCCTACATGATGCTAAGACTGGACTTGATTTTTTTTGAAGACAAACTTATCGCCGTCGTTCACCGTAGAAATCTTGTTTGTCAGAACAGGCCGGTAAAACAATTAAAGCGCGGATATAATCTTACAATTGTTGGCAACCAGAATCCCGCTTTGATTGAAGAATTCATAAAAGAATTCAATTCATTTATCACTCATGCCGATTAGGCAATCAATCCTGGCCTCAGGTCAATAAAAATGGAGGGCGGGTAATGCATCTAAAATTGATATGAAAAGTACGCGTTTTGCGTACTTAAAAAAATTTTCAATTTCCGTCAGGGATCGAAGCGGCATCTCCCGCCTTCGGCGGGAATACAGCGAAGAGCCCGGTCCCGCGGGACGCGGGAAGACGGCGAAGGTTTTATTTTAAAGTCTTCCGCAGAAAAATATCATCTGACGTATTAGGAATTCCATCAATGCCAACGGAAAACAATGTGTATTTTTCTTCCTTTCGGATATAAAAGAACTCTGTTTGCTTAGGTATGGCACCATTATGACCTGACAGCGGGTCATTGATAAACAACTGAGGATACATTTTCTTAAGCTCTGTTAAGCTATCCGGATATTTACCTGTTTTTATTTTATAAACTTCAAGCTTATTCGCAATATCATCCATGAGATCCGCAGCCATTACAGAATACATGGTTCCGGTCTCTTTTCCGTACACAGCGTCCTTTTTCATATTGTTCATATCTACATTCATCAAAAAAATTCCAACACCCGTTAAAATTAAAATAAGCAGAAATAATTTCAGATCCTTAAACTTAAGCAACGCATACAAAGTGAGGATAAGACCTATAATAATCCCAAATGCGGGAATAACACAAAGCAGGCTTAAATAATAATATTTTCTAATTCCTTTCGATGAATAAAAGCCGGTTTTGGTCATATTTATCTCTTTCAATAATAAATACTTTTTAATAGTAGCTTGGGATTATTTAATAATTCACAAGACTGGCAGTCTATTCCATTTACAAATATCAAATACAAGTTTTCTCCAGTTTTAAAAAATACAATACCAGTTGGAATCTTGACTCCCTCCTCGGGGCTTTCCACTATAAAATCTACTGAACCACTCTTTTTATAACTGACAATTATATGATCCATATTCATTTTACCTGTAATCATATGTTTAGACCGGAAAGTAGTGGAAGGTGAATCAACATAAAATGTCATCATTATATTCTCCTTATCCGGAACGATATTATCCGAATAAGTAAACCTGAGAATAGATTTTACAGATAAAGTCGTGGTCCCGGATATCGGCCTACGAATTCCCTTTCTGTCCTGACTGATAAGGCTATCCAGGTTTTTATTTGCTAAGACACTTATCTTATAGACCAATAAATTATACTTATGATCATATTCAAAGATCGAAAAAGAGTTTCTGCCTTTTATCGAATAATTTTCTTCCAGGATTAGTTTCGCTTTTGCACTGTCAGTAAAAAGTTCCGCGTAATCAGCGGGCGGTGTAAAGGATACTTCCGGATAACTATTTTTGAAATCAGGGTGCCAGATAAGGAAAAAAGTAAGAATCAAAAAGATTGAAATAAAACTCCAAAGGGCGACCATTTTTATTTTTCGAATCACAATCTTGATTTAGTTATCGCCAGAATCATTGGTAATTAGTTTTCGAAAACAATATACAATTAACCCTGTATAATGTATAATATAAGGGGAAACCCTTATTTCATATCAGTATTAAATTGATGAAACGCAATATTTCTTTCGACACCAAAATATTCGTGTCCCAGAATGGCATTAAGAATAGCTGTATTTCTGTAGGGACCTAAACCCAGATCGCCTGAGTTGAAGCCGTGAGAATGCAGGTCAGCGTTTTGGACGAAGATGGAATTGTTGTTGTCGACAGAGTAGTTTTTATTGACTTTGTAGAATGCATTTTCGTTCCAGTTGATCAGGTGGCGGATGGGTTGTAGGAATTCAGGGATCTGGTATTTGTATCCGGTTGCAAAAATGGCGGCGTCAGTTTCGTGTTCAAAAAAATGCTCTTTGGTCGAGTGATAGAATTGGCAATTCAGTATGTTATTTTGAGTGCTGAGCCGATCGAATTCAGTGTTCGGGTAAATTTTGATATTTGAATCTGTTTTATGAATTTGATTCAGGCAGAGTCGTTCGTAAATCGCATCGATCAGTTCCTTGTTCACGCCTTTATACAACCTGTTTTGATTTGATAGGATTTTTTGTTTGATTTTTTCAGGAAGGCTGTAGAAGTAATCAATATAATCCGGCGAAGTCATTTCAAAGGCAAATTTGGAGCTGTCCATTGGAAAGATATATTCCGAACGCGTGAACCAGGATATGGATTCGAATTGATTTGAGAATTGAAGGAGATCATAAAATATTTCGGCAGCTGACTGACCGGAACCAATGAGGGTGATATTCTTTTTTGTCAGCAAGACTTTCTTATGAAAAAGATAATCGGTAGAATGAAATATACAAGGATGATCGAGGCCTTCGATGGATTCGGGTAATGAAGGGACAGTCCCCACTCCTATCACCAACTTTTTCCCGTGGAACACAAAAGTGTGCCCGACTTTTTCCTTCACAAATATTTCATAATAATTTTTTTCTTCGTTAAAATGAATCGCTTCGCAGGTCATTCCGAAATGCAGGTTTGGTAATTGACTGATGACCCACTGGCAGTACTGGTTGTATTCGAAGCGCGTGATGAAATTATTTTCGCGGATGGCAAAACGAAAGATCATTCCCTTTGATTTCAGAAAATTCATATAGGTGAAGGGGCTGGTCGGATCAGCTAGGGTGACGAGATCGGCGAAGAAGGGAACCTGCAGTCTGGCATTCGGCAAAAGGAGGCCTGGGTGCCAGTTGAATGCGGGTTGCTTTTCGAAAAATATTGTTGTCAAGATTGGAATGCTATGTGTGAGAGCTGCAAGGCCTAAATTAAATGGGCCGATCCCAATGCCAACGATATCGTAGATAGTTTGAGATTTCATGCAGCTGGTTTTTTGGATTTGGCGAGGTCAATGAACAGAGACGTGGTCAGGGTAATGAATGAAGTCAGAAAAATAAGGAAGAGGGAGCCGATGAATCCTGTTTGCTGGTAGCCGGTAAATGGCAGCAGCCAGCAGATCAGGATCCACTGAATGATATAGATCCTGGTTATTCGGCGACTGGCATAACTGAAGAGTTTAAAAAGATAATTTGGTTTTACATAAATGCTGATCCAGTGCCAGACGGAAAGCATGATCATAACAAATCCGGTGTGGATGATTGTATCCAACGGTGTTGTTCTGTAGAAGGAACTGAAGTCAGAGTTGCTTATAAAATGTTTAAAAGCAAAACCAACTGTTATTATTATCAGACCTGGTATCCAAAAACTGTCCAATCCAAGCCAGCTTTCTTTTTGCTGAATTATTTTTCCGATGGTCAGGCCGAGCAAAGGATAGACCAGCCAGGGAAGAAGTGGAAAGTAAACATGCGGTGGCTGGCCGCCGGCAAGTTGAAGACCATAATTAATAAAGGCGTTGTCAGAAGTTGCATCCCATAAAAGTGGAGAAATAAAGCATATAGATACAGAAGTCCAAAAGGCGATTTTATTATAGGACTTGAATTTGAAAATGATGGAAAGAATAATTAATGAGATGGCTGCGAAATGCAGGATGTCGCCGAGTAGAAATAATTGGGTATACCCGTGTATACCCGGGTCTACCTGCAATAATTCCAGCATGGCTGGTGGCAACCATCGGAAAAAATGCGGGATGACAAATTTCAGGGTGTTCAGCGCATAAGCGTAAACCATTAGACAGGCCGCTTTTTTGATTGCTGGTTCGAGGCCTTGGTTTTTTGAAAATGAAAAGCTGATCCCCATGACGAGCATGAAGATCTGCGCACCATGCCATTCGGCGACAAAGGCAAGGAAGTTACCCAGCAATGTATTTCTTACACTATACTCACTGTACAGCATAACCGAATGAATCGGCGCGATCATCAGCACCGTGAATCCGCGTGCCAGGTCGAGAGAGGAAATTCTTTTCATAAATTTTTATACATTTGAATACTTCAAAAAACGCTCACGGGTGCATACCCAGAGGTTAGCCCGCTTATAGGTCATCGTGATGGATTTGATGAACTCGAATCCGACTTTCTCAACCAGTTTATTGGCTTTGATATTTTCAACGTCCGGTTCGCCGTACATGCGTTCCGCCTCCGGAAAAGAAAAAAAGAAGTTCAAAAAAGACTGCATTAAGGAGGCTGATAATCCTTTGACCGGCCTGGTCACCGGCGCCATATGGAAATGCAAACCCGCATCATCAGGAGTTGCAAGCACATGATCCGAAAGTTCGTCTGCGGATACCAGGTAGATATCGATCTGGCAAACGGGTTTGTCATTTAGTAACCCAATGTAAGAATGTGTTGAAGGGTTTTCTAAAATCGCGGCATAAGTGTTTTCAATTAGTGCTTTGCTTCCGTGCAGCTGCCAGAATTGTTTTGAATAATTTTTATTCACCCATTCGTGAATCATTTTTAAATCGACGGACAGATCGAGGGAACGAAAAGAAATATTACCGATTTCATAAAAATTCCTCTGATATAAAATTTGACTTTCGCGGGCCCTTTGCACCGGTTTGCAGCAGAGTAATGGTTTCATGCATGCAAGCTAGAAGCAGAAGTCGCCGGATGTTTTATGAAAACCTGAATCAGAATTATGAAAAAAGGAATTAATAACAGCCATGAATAGACGCATTATTCCTCCTCCGCCATTGGAAATCCTGATTCAGGGTAGCGACCGCCTCGAAATTTTGAAGGATGTTCCGGAGAAATTATTTTTACCTGCCTTAAAGGGCAGCGAGGATTTCCGGGTTACACACCAGCTCGCCGACATGATTTTCCGTCATATAGTCGGCGATGATTTCGAGATCTGGTACAGTAATTACCTGCTCGCGAAAAATTCCAAAATCATCGGCCGTGGAAATTTTCCGGTGCTAGAGCTCCATATCCCGTTTAAGAATTCCTTCGTTTCCCTCTGGGACGGCTTCGGAGAGACGAAACTCAAAAGCGGTCAGTTTGAACTCTCGTATGCGCCCTTCGTCAACAACCTGACCGAGTTCCACGCAGGCCGCCACTATCATACGTTTGACGTGCACTATACCCGCAGTTTCCTGGAAGGATATGCCGAGCATTACGATCTGCTCAAAAGGTTTCTGGATAAGGTCGACCGCGGAGAACCTGCGCAGTTACTCGGCGTGACGCAGTACCTGTCGCCGGAGATGATCGGACTCATCAATCAAATCCTTGCCTATAACGGTGAAGAATATCTCGCTCCGCTGTTCTACGATTCGGCGATCGGCCTGTTGACCACGATGCTTTTCAACCGCTTAAGCGGCATCGCTCCGGATGCACCCGTACAATTTTCGCATGAGCATATCCGTATGACTGAAGAGGCCAAGGAATTTCTGGTTCACGACATGAGTAAGCGTTACCGGATCCGTGAACTCGCGCGGAAAGTCGGTCTGAATGTCTGCACACTTCAGAAATGTTTCAAGCATCTGTTCGGCGCGACGATTTTCGATTATGGTCAGGCTGCGAG
>Ga0210396_10006749_pt1 | contig 10974 bp, 8 predicted proteins | sample IncBWH17OmetaG_FD_155466 | JGI IMG/M metagenome (GOLD analysis project Ga0210396, IMG submission 155466) | Forest soil microbial communities from Barre Woods Harvard Forest LTER site, Petersham, Massachusetts, United States - Inc-BW-H-17-O ... | reverse complement strand
CGGCTGGTTGAGGTGGTGCTGACCGAAGCCGAGCAGGCCTTCAGGCAGCTGTCACCGGTGAGCTTCAAGATCGACCGGCTGGAAACCAATCCGCGCTTCGCCGCCATCAGCCGGCCCGCCAATGCCGCCATTCTGGTGCGGCTGCATATCGACATGGAGGATCGCGGCGGCAATATCGAGCTGCTGCTGCCCTATGCGACCATCGAACCGATCCGCAGCGTGCTGCTGCAGATGTTCATGGGCGAGAAATTCGGCCGCGACCCGATCTGGGAAGGCCATTTCGCGACCGAGGTCGGGCAGGCGGAGATTTCGGTCGATGCCGTGCTCTATGAAGCCGATATTCCGCTCAAGCAGTTGATGAAGCTGAAGGTCGGCGACACCTTGCCGCTTGAAATGCGCGCCGACGCGCTGGTCGCGGTGCGTTGCGGCAACGTGACCCTGACCGAGGGGCGGATGGGCCGGGTCGGCGATCGCGTCGCCATTCGCGTCACCAAGCAATTGCGCAAGCCGAACACCACCTTCGCGATGTTCGAGAAAGCCGACGAGCAAAACAAGCTGATGGAGACCCAATGAGTCATTCGTTCGGAGTTGCAATCGAAAGTCTGGTGGCGATCCTGCTGATACTCACGATCGGCTATTGCATGCTGTTGAACGCCCGCCTGAAGCGCCTGAAAGCCGACGAACATTCGTTGAAGGCGACGATCGGGGAACTGATCACGGCGACCGAAATCGCCGAGCGCGCCATCGGCGGCCTCAAACAGACCGTTCGCGACGTCAACGAGAATCTCGGCAACCAACTGACGTCGGCGGGCCAGATGTCCCTGCAGTTGAAGAAGCAACTGGCGGAAGGCGACAATGTCGTGCGGCGGATTTCCAAAATAGCGGCGGCCGCGCGGCCTGCAACCGAGCCGGTATCGGAGCCCGCGGCTCCGAAGGTATCGGCAGCCAAGGCCGTTGCCGCTGCGGCACAGGCGTTTTCCGACCGCAGAAGGTCTGACGGTCTCGCCGCATGAAATCCTTTCGTGACATTCGCGTTCTGCCGGTGGTCCTGGTTGCGATCTTCGGCCTTGCTGTTCTGAAGATCGCCGGGCTCGTGATCGATGGCGGCTACGTGTTCGATTATCGGCCGGACTCGACCGGGCAGTCCTGGGCGCAGGAAACCCTCAACTTTCCCGGCGGAAACAAAATCGACAAATCTGACATCACCGGTTCGGTTGAGAAGCCGAAGGAGGAAGAGGCCAAGCCCGTCATCACCGCCCCGGAAGTGGCGAATCCCGAGGGCGTCGTCCTGCATCCCGAGCAGGGTCAGCAGGCGGTGTCGCCATCCGAACGCGCGATCCTGGAGCGGCTGCAGCAGCGGCGACAGGAACTCGAAGCCCGCGCGCGCGAAATCGACATTCGCGTAAACCTGCTCAAGGCCGCCGAAAAGCGGGTCGAGTCACGCGTCGAGGAGTTGAAGGCGGTCGAATCCCGGATCACCGCGGCGACCCAGCAGAAAAGCGATGCGGACGCCGCACGCTTCAAGGGCATCGTGACCATGTACGAGGCTATGAAGCCGAAGGACGCCGCCAAGGTCTTCGACCGGCTCGAAATGCCGGTGCTGATCGAAATCGCCTCGCAGATCGCGCCACGGAAGATGTCCGATATCCTCGGCCAGATGTCGACCGACTCGGCCGAGCGGCTCACCGTCGAGATGGCCCGGCGCGCCGGGTCGGACAGATCCGCTTCCGCAGCCGATCTTCCCAAAATCGAGGGCAGGGTATTGCCGCAAAAGCCCAATTAGCAGGGATATTTAACAAGTCCTTAAACCGCCGATTCTAGATTCGAATAGGCGTGGTGCGTGGGCGCTGCGCCGGCGATCGGATCGTTGAACCGAAAGACACGTTGGGATGGCGCGAACGGCTGCCGCTGGATCTTGGTCGCTAGGCCGCGCGCGCGCGCGGACGCTCCAGCGTTGCCTCGACGTGCCGTCATGGGTTGCCGTCGGGTTGGTCCTGATCGGGCTGATATTTCCCGGCGTTGCCCGGGCGGCGGAACCGATCAAGGGCGATGCCACATTTTCCGCGGGTGACGGCTACGCCCGGCTGGTGCTCAAGCTCGCCGAGGATGTCGAGACCGAAGTGGTCACCGCAGGCTCGATTGTCGTGATCCGGTTCAAGCAGCCGGTGGATATCCCCGTCGACAAGCTGTCCGACGCGGTGCCCGACTATGTCGGATCGGCGCGGCGCGATCCGGACGGCATGGCGATCCGGCTGTCGCTGGCGCGCAGGGTGACCGTCAATACCATGACCGCCGGCGAACGGATATTCGTCGACTTCCTGCCGGACTCATGGAGCGGCGCGCCGCCCGGCCTTCCCCCCGAAGTGGTTCGCGAACTGGCCGAGCGCGCGCGCGCGGCGGAACGCGAATTGCGCCTGCAGCGCGCGGTGGCGGAGGCGAAGAAGCGTCCGCCGACGCGGGTCCGCGCGTCGGTGCAGCCGACCTTCGTTCGTTTCATCTTCGAAGTGCCTGACGGCGTTGGCGTCTCTTCGGTGCTGAACGACCAGAAGCTCAAACTGTTGTTCAATGCCGTGCTGGTGTTCGATCTGGCGGACGCCAAGCTCGCGGCGCCGGCGAATATTGCGTCGATCAACCAGAGAGTGGAGGGCGAAACTTCGGTGGTGGAAGTCACCCTGATCGGCGATGTCGATGTCCACTCCTTCCGCGAGGACAAGAATTACAATATCGACGTGGCGTTCCAGCAACCGGAAAAAGCATCGGTGCTTCCATCGCCGGTGTCGGATGCTTCACGTGCTCCGGCGCCAGCCGTTCCGGCAACGCCTGCGCCGGTTGCCCAGGCGCCTGCCGCGCCGATGACGACCATGCCGGCGGCCGAGAAGCTTGCCGTGGCGGCTCCGGCATCACGGCAAACCAGCGAGATTGTGCAACCGACATCGGAGACGATCGCCCGGCAAGCCAACATCGAGATCAAACCCGACCAGGCGCCGAAAACATCGCCCGCGTCCGAAACGCAGACGCCGGCGCAACCGCCCAAGGACACGTCAAAGGACACGTTAAAGGAGACACCGAAGGACACGCCGGCTCCCGTAGCCGAGGCGCAGATGCCCGAGCGCCCGGCCAAGGAAACGCCGGCTCCCGCAGCCGTGGTCCCGCTGAAAATGCCTGTGGCCGCATCCAGGGCGCCGCCGGAAGTTAACAAGGCGCCGCCGGACGCCAAGACCGGCGGCAACGCGGCCATCGTCACCGCGCGGCGCGACAGCGACGGCCTGCACCTGACATTTGCATTTTCGGCCATCACGCCGGCGGCGATGTTCCGGCGCGCCGATACGGTGTGGCTGTTGTTCGATGCGACAAAACCGATTGACCTCGAGCCGATCCGAAGCAATGGCGGCTCCGTTATTGCCGAGGTCAGCGCGATGCCGCTGGACAAGGGTCAGGCGATCCGCATTCGTCTCAACCGCCCTCAAATGCCGTCGCTGACGGGTGAAGATCAGCTGGGCGGCTCAAACTGGACGGTTACGTTCGCCGATGCGATGCAAACGCCGACCCAGCCGCTGGTGGCGATCCGAAATATCACCGATTCCGCGCGTGCCAATGTCATGGTGCCGATATCGAAAACCGGCCTGCTGTATCGGTTTGCCGATCCGGAGGCGGGCGACACCCTTATGGTGGTCACGGCGACGCCGCCCGTTCGCGGCTTCATCAAGCGGCAGGATTTCGTCGAGATGTCGCTGCTGGAATCGATCCACGGCGTGGCGATACATCCGAATTCCGATGATGTCACCGCCGAGCTTGCTTCGGACAAGATCATCCTCGGCAGGCCCGGCGGCCTGACGCTATCGCCGGCCGATACCGGCGTCGAGCGCGCATCAACCGTGGCCCGGCCGATTTTCGATCCCGGCGATTGGCGCAAGAATCAGGAAGAACTCTTCAACATGCGGCAAGATGCGCTGATCGAAGCCGCGGCGGCTGCCGAGGCCGATCGGCGAACGTCGGTCCGGATCGAGCTCGCCCGTTTCTATCTGGCGCGCGGGATGTATCCGGAAGCCAAGGGTGTGCTCGATCTTGCTCTCGCCGATGCCAAACCGGGCGTTGAGGAGCCGGTTGTCTTGATCGTGCATGCGGTGGCAAGCATCCTGATGGGGCGTCCCGAGCAGGGGATGAAGGATCTCGCCGATCCGGCGATCGGAACCAATTACGATTCGCAGCTTTGGAAGGCGCTGGCCTGCGCCCGCATGGGAAGATGGGCGGAAGCGCGCGAGAAATTCAAGAACGTCGAATTCGCCATCACCTCGTTGCCGATCGACCTGCAGCGCATCGTGATATCGGACGCGATGCGGGCCTCGCTCGAGGTCAGGGACTATTCGGGGGCCGCCAAACGCAGCAGCGATCTGGAAACCATAGGTCTGCCGCCCGAGATGAAACCTGCGATTTCGGTGCTGCGCGGCCGGCTGGCCGAAGCGCTCGGGCATGACAGGGATGCGCTGGACCAATACAAGGCGGCGGTGGAATCCGACGATCGCCCGACTGCGACCGAAGCCAAGCTGCTTGAAATTGCGCTGAAGCAGAGGCGCAATGAAATCAACCCGGCTGACGCCACGCGTGAACTAGAGATACTCGCGGTGACGTGGCGCGGCGACACGCTCGAGGTTCAGACGCTGGAAATGCTGGCGCGCCTCTACGCCGATACCGGACGCTACAGCGAAACCTTTGCGGCGGTGCGGACCGCGACCCGGTTACAGCCCAATTCGGAAATTTCGCGGCAAGGCCAGGACGCGGCGTCGGCGCTCTTCGCGCAACTCTTTCTCAGTCAGAAGGGTGACGATCTTCCACCGGTCGACGCCCTCGCGATGTTTTATGATTATCGTGAACTGACGCCGATCGGGCGACGCGGCGACGAGATGATCCGCCGGCTTGCCGATCGCCTGGTCGCGGTCGATTTGCTCGATCAGGCCAGCGAACTGCTGCAATATCAGATCGACAAAAGGCTGGAGGGCGCGGCGCGGGCTCAGGTGGCCGCACGTCTGGCCATGGTCTATCTGACCAACCGCAAGCCCGATCGCGCCATCGCGGCGCTTCGCTCCACCCGCATCGCCGATCTTTCCGGCGAATTGCGTCAGCAACGGCTGTTGCTGGAGGCGCGCGCGCAAAGCGACGTCGGACGCCACGACCTCGCGCTCGACATCATCTCGAACCTCAGCGGCCGCGAAGCTATCCGGTTGCGCTCCGATATTTACTGGGCGTCGCGGCACTGGCGCGAGTCGTCTGAACAGATCGAACTGTACTACGCCGATCGCTGGCGCGACTTCAAACCGCTGAATCCGGTGGAGAAGGGCGACGTGATCCGCGCGGTGGTTGGATACGCGCTGGCGGAGGACGCGATCGGGCTGGCGCGCTTCCGCGAAAAATATGCCCCGTTGATGAGCGGCGAGGCCGACCGCGCGGCGTTCGAGACGGCGAGCAAGCCGACCGCGTCCAGCAGCGCCGAATTCGCCCAGATCGCCAAGATGGCGGCAAGCGTCGATACCCTCGACGGCTTCCTGCGCGAAATGAGGACGCGATTCCCGGACGCGACCGCGCGCGCGACACTACCGCCGGGAACTCCGAAGGCCGACCCGTTCCCGACCGGCTCGTTGCCGGAGATCGTCGGATTGAAGCGGGTTGGCGCCGCGAAATAAGCCGTCGCATGCTGGCGTGATCCCTCGACAGCGGCCAGCCGAAGCGGCAACCTGCGCGGACAGGTCGTGGAGGAAGCCGCCCGCATGAGCAAGCCCAGCAAGACCGAAGCGGAACTGGTTGCGATGGCCAGGGCTGAGCTGAAAGCCCATGCCGACTGTCCGGACGGAATCGTGATTTCTGTTTTGCGCACCAGCGATAGCTGGGAATTCCGTGCCGATGCCGCCCCCGCGACCAGGGCCAAGCCGGGCTATCCCGAATGCGTCGCGCTGATCGTCCAGATCGGCGATCACCTCGGCAAACAGTTCGATGTGAGCGGCTGAAATCGCACGAAGAAACCATAGGGCTGATGAGGGTACGTACTCATCAATCGAGCTTGATTGATAGTGAGCTAGCTCACAAACATACGACGACTGCCATACGCATTCTCGCAAATGATGACTCGACCGCGTTGTCTATCTATAGTGTGTGCGCAGCTTCGTTTATCTTTCGACAGGCGCGCGAGCGCGTCGCATCGGCAAGGTTCTCATGTGCGAGAAATGGCACATGAGCGAAAGAATCCTGTTCATTCCCAGATGGGTCAATCACCTCATTTTGGGGGGATGCCGATGACTTCCGGTCTACCCCGATGAACCGACATCTTCGGAGCCGGCCGGCATGTCTCAAACGTGCCAACAGGCGACATCGGGCCGCGGCAGGAACTGTTATCCCAGCTGGAGCACGTCAACGGGGAAACTATCGGCGTTAATCTGGCCATTCACGTCGGTCCAAAGGCAATCGACCTGATCGCCCTTGAAATCTTTGACGGTCATCAATGGTCCTCCTGAACGCAGCCGAACAAGATTGCCACTCCGAAACGGAGGCGCGGCCTGGTTCTGTGTGTTTGACGAAGCAGGGGAGGAAGAGGCCGGAGCCATTCCTACTGTTTTTGTGGAAACGCCATTGCGACCAACGATGGTGAAGCCTGGACCCGAAATCGTCTCTTGCGATGGGCCTCCGACCGGCGGATTTCGGACTGCACCAGATGATGCGGGCGCAGGCCGATAAGCACCGGTGGAGCCAGCACCGGCGGAACCGTTAGCTGTCGCATTTTGACGGGCGGAGCCGTTAGCTGTCGCATTTTGCGCTAACGCATTTCGCGCTAACGCAGACGCTGCTAAAACCGAAAGGCTACCGCGGAGAATGCCCGTTCCGTAGTGAATGCCCGTTCCATTGCCTATCCGCGTTCCATGGCTAGTTCCCGTTGCATAGCCAACGGCACCTCGGGAAATGCCCGCCATATAACGTCCGCCAATACCTCCGACGCGAGCTCCGCCGAAGCCACCCACACGAGCTCCGATGTGAGCTCCGCCGAAACGGCCGATGTGACCGACGCCACCGCCTCCGTGTCCTCCGCCTCCGCGTGCCTGTGCATCAGTAGCCAGAAGGCTGCCGACAAGCGCCGCACCTGCCAAGACCACCATCAATCGTCGTCTCATGACATTCTCCTTTGGAATGGACGGAGCCGTCCGCACCGGGGGCCTTGTCCGACGCCGGTGTGCCCAAGCAAAACAAATGCTGAGGTCGCGATAGACTGAAAATGGGAAAACCTGTTTGTTGCCTCCACTAAATTCACGTTTATGAATTGAACATCTGCGTGACAGCTCGAACCAACATCAAGCGTGAAACAAATCAACGGCTCGGATATCAGTCGGAGGCGAGTGCGTACACTATTTTAGCCAACCAAGCTGGACCAGGGACGGTCTCAAACTCTTGATCTGATCAGTCCCAAATGTCCGAAATTTCAGGAACGTGGCGAGTTTAGCCAATGCGTCGTTCAGGCGAAGTCAGCTGTGGGGTCAATCGCTCCGTTTTGACCCACCGCCGATTACTTCCGGTGTTCCCCGACCAACGGACATTCTCGCGGTCTGTCGGCATGTCTCAAAGGTGTGCCAGATTCGGAAGTGAACGCATCGAACAGCGATACTTTAGCGGCACGAGGAATTTGCAGCGAGAATATCTCGCATGATCTGTTTTTGAATCAACGGCGCAGTCGTCAAGGAAACATGACCGAGTTGCGCGTCGCGACCCATGTCCACATTCTGCAGCACGCCGTGAAATTGCCCACCACGCTCCACCTTTGTTCCAACGCCACTTGACAGATAAAAATTCTTCAAAAGATGGACGTTATTCGGAACGACGGTTTTTTCGACAGGGTCAAGCGTTACAATCAAGGCGACGCGGAGCCCGGCCTGTCGCAATTGCTCGGCCATGCTCACTGCCGCGCCGGCCCCAAGCGAATGGCCGACCAGGACGATGGAGTTCACACGCCCGCTCTTGCATTCCTGAATCGCCTCGTTGGCGAGGGATTCCGAAAATGCATGGTTGGCTATCGTTACATCCATGTTCCTCTTGCGCAGGTCGTCGGCAAGTAGATCAATCCCTGGTGACAAAACGTTCGTCAGGCCGCGCAGCAGATAAATTTTCCGATGTACGGTGCGATTCGTTGCAGCAGAGGTTGCTGACGATGCGCCGAAAGCCAGAAGAATGATGAAAAGGCATTTCGAGAGACGCGAGATCGCGCCAAAACAAGCAAGCATCGGATCATTATCCATCAGTCAGACCAAAATGGTAATAGCCGATAGTCGTCCTTGGGATGGATTGGATCAAGTCCTAACGTTGGCGCGAACTGGGTCAAGGCGGTGCGAGGTCTGCCAAGGTTCATTCGCGTCGGTTTGAACCCTGCCGAGCACCTCCGGTCTTACTCTGTGAACAGACTTCGGCAGCATCGGTCGGCATGTCTCAAACGTGCCACGACGAGACATACGCAAAGATTTGAAGCCGCAAGATTTGAAGCGGGTTTTTTGCAGCGGGCAGGCTCGTTGAAAGAAATTTCCGCGCAGCCATCCTCAGGCAGCCTTCTAAGCGGATATCCGCGCCATCATTCCAGCTGAATGCGCACGCTTTTAGCGCCGTTCAGCAGCCGTCTGAGGTGAAAGCCGGCGAGTGCATCGCTGGCATGCGCCCCGACCAGCGCCGCAAACGCCGGCATCGCCGCGGCGTCTCCGGCTTCGAGCTTGGCGAAGGCCTCGGAATATTGCGTCGTCGCCGGCCCCCTGAATGTCGCCTCCGGCAGCGGCTCGTAAGCACGCAGCGGCTCGCGGCGCCCGCGCAACAAGAGATCGCCGACGGGCCTGCCGCGAAACTCCGTTGCGCCGTCCGCGACCGCGGCACTGACGCCAATGCGTGTGCCAAGAAACTTGTTGGCGGCCTCAAGCCGCGCCGCGGTGTTGATGGTGTCGCCATACGCCGTATAGTCGAAGAAGCGGCTGCCGCCGAAATTGCCGACCAGCGCCGGGCCGGCATGAACGCCGATGCGGGTGATACCGAAATTCACGTCCTTGGCCTTCCACCGTTCGCGAAATTCCTCGGCCCAGATGTCCAGATCGTGGGCGCAGGCAATGGCGCGGGTCGCATAGTCCGGCTGGTCGCCAGGCGCGTTGAAGAGAATCTGGATCGCGTCGCCGATGATCTTTGCGACCGTGCCTTCGTGCGCGAAGACAACATCGGTCATGCCGCCCACATATTCGTTGAGCAGCGCGCCCAGCACCTCAGGTACCGCAGTTTCCACCAGCGACGTGAAACCGGTAATGTCGGTGAAGATGGTCGCGACCTCGCGCCAGTGTACTTCCATGCCGTTGCTTTCGCCGACTGCGGCCAGCCGGGAGGCGATCTGCGGCGAGAAATACCGCGACAGTGACGCATGCGCGCGCTCGGCCTCAAGCTGGCGGCGGCGCGCCTCGCGCATCATCTCGACGTGACCGATGGTCTTGTCGATGGTCATTTCGAGATCGCCGAAATCGATCGGCTTGGTCAGAAAATCGAACGCGCCCCGGTTCATCGCGGTACGGATGTTGCTCATGTCGCCATAGGCGGAAACGATAATGGTCGATTTCCTGTCCTCAGCCTCCTGCAATTTCTGCAGCAAGGACAGGCCATCCATCCGCGGCATGTTGATGTCGGAAACCACCATGTCGACGTGCGGATGGTCGGCGATCGACTGCAGTGCCTCGATTCCATCATGGGCGAATACAAACGCCACCGCGCCGTCGCGAATTTGCTTGCGGAACTTCTGCAGGATCAGAGCCTCAAGATCGGGCTCATCATCGACGACCAGGATGGTTGCGGTCATGCGGCCTGCCCAAGACGGGTGTCGATCTCGTGACGCAACAGCGCGAAGTCGATCGGTTTGGTCAGCAATCCCACCGCCCCGCGCTCGATCGCCTTGCGACGCGTGTCCGCGTCGCCATAGGCGGTAATCATGATGACGGGAACATCGGGCCGCTCGGCGCGCACCTTCGGCAGCATTTCGAGTCCACTCATGCCGGGCATATTGATGTCGGACAGGATCAGGATCAGCGACGGATCCCTGATCTCGGCAGCCCGGACCAGCGCTTCCGGCGCTGACGGAGCAAACTCCATCGTAAAGCGTCCGGATTTCAGGTCGCGGCGGAATTGCTGGCGGAACAACGCTTCGACATCGGGCTCGTCATCGACGACCAGTATATAAACGCTCAATTTGTGCCTCCAGCCTGCAGTTGCGTCGCCGCCGTTCGCGGCAACGTAATAATGAATTCGGTAAATGCGCCAGGTAGCGTATCGACGTCAATCTTGCCGCCGTGTTGTTTCACGATGATGTCGTGGCTCATCGACAGGCCGAGTCCAGTACCCTCGCCGGCCGGTTTGGTGGTGAAGAAGGGATTGAACATCTTCTCCTTCACTTCTTCCGGAATCCCGGTGCCGTTGTCGCGAATCCGGATTTCGACCTTGTTGCCGAGGTTTTTCGTGGTCGCGCGCAGGGTCGGCTCGAAGCCCTTTTCGCCGGCTTCCTTGCGCTTGGTGGCTGCGTAAAAGCCATTGGAAATGAGATTGAGAAACACCCGCGTGATCTCCTGCGGATATAGGTCGATTATCCCGGCCGAGGGATCGAACTCGCGCTCGAGCGTGATGTTGAAGCCGGATTTTTCCGCCCTGGCGCCGTGATAGGCCAGATTGAGGCTTTCCTCAACGATCGCGTTGATATCGGCGGGCCGATGTTCGCCCGAGCCTTCGCGCGAATGCAGCAGCATGTTCTTCACGATCGAATCGGCCCGCTTGCCGTGCTGCACCACCTTTTCGAGATTGCCTTTCAGCATATGCGTGAGTTCGTCGACCTCTTCGCGAACCCTGTCGTCGAGCGCGGCCGGCTTGAGCGCATCGTTCAGCTCGTCGATCAACTCCGATGACAGCGCCGAGAAATTGTTGACGAAATTGAGCGGA
>Ga0210396_10006746_pt1 | contig 10975 bp, 6 predicted proteins | sample IncBWH17OmetaG_FD_155466 | JGI IMG/M metagenome (GOLD analysis project Ga0210396, IMG submission 155466) | Forest soil microbial communities from Barre Woods Harvard Forest LTER site, Petersham, Massachusetts, United States - Inc-BW-H-17-O ... | reverse complement strand
TACGGGACGAATCCGGACATAGCCGGCTTCCAGTGCCGCCCGGTAAGGATCCTGGTATTGCTCGAACAATTCATTGGCAAAGGTAACCACCAGAACGCTGTTGGCTGTTGCTACTCCCATACACATAATCGCACCCATGAGCGCGGGCACACTCAGGGTAGTACCCGTTACAAAAAGCATCCAGATGATGCCGGCGAGCGCACAAGGCAGCGCCGTAATGATGACAAACGGCTGGGTCCAAGACTGGAAGTTGACAACCATCAATAGGTAGACCAGCACCATGGAAAAAGCCAACCCGAGATACAGGCCTGTGTAGGAGTTATGCATGGTGGTGATTTGTCCACGCACGCTGATAAAACTACCGTCGGGCAAATCCTTCTTAGAAGCATCGACCAGGCTCTGGATCTGATTCGCTACAAATCCCAAATCTTTGCCATCGGCTGTCCCGTAGATATTAATTACAGGTAGGATATTGTAGTGATCCTCGACTGGGGACGTCGTTCCGCGCGTGATCGAAGCGACATTAGCTAGAATCTGGCCCTGTCCAGCACCGCCAAGGATGGGTAGGTTTCGCAAGTCGTCCAACGAATGCAAGTCATATTGCGGGACTTGGGCGTTGATCTCGTAACTGACTCGATTCTTTGGATCGACCCAGAAATTGGGTGAAGTCTGTTCCGAACCGGACAATGCACCAAGTACGCTCTCGGTTACTGCCTGCGCACTTATGCCCAGAACCGACGCCATGTTCCGATCGATGTTAACGTTCAATTGCAGCGAATTGTTTGGCTCCTGGATTCGGAAGTCGACCGCTCCCGGAACGTGACGAATCTGGTCCATTAGTTTGTTCGCAAAATCGAAATTCGCGGTCAGATTTGCCCCTGTTACCTGAATATCGATAGGCGCCGGTAATCCGAAATTAAGTGTTTGGGACACGATATCGGCCGGTGGAAACCAGACGGTTACATCTGGAAAATCGTGCGGCATACGCGCTCGAATTGTCTGAACGTAGCGGTCAGTCGGACCATGATTTTCATTTAGGGAGACCAGAATATCCGCGTCCGCCGGACTCATCGTTCCGGTATTGTTGTAGGACGTGTTGATACCGCTGTATGGGATACCCATATTGTCGACAATCATGTTCACCTGGTTAGCCGGAATGACCTTGCGGATCATCTGTTCAATCTGATCCACTGTGCTGGCCGTCTCTTCGATGCGAGTACCGGCTCGAGTGCGTACATGCATATCGAACTGTCCAGTATCGACTGCCGGAAAGAAATTTTGTCCCAGAAAAGGAAACAAAATGCTCGAAGCCGCTGCGAATCCGAGCACGACTATCACGAGCTTACCGGCGTTACGAAGGCCAAGACCTAGAAGATCGCGATATCCTTCTCTGAACTTTTCGAATCCCTTGTTGAAGCCGGTGTGAAAGCTGGAGAACCAGGCAAATACTGCGAACCGCTTTTTTGTGTGGCCATGGGTCGCGGTGCCGTGTGCTTTCATCCAGTACATCGCCAATGTAGGAACGAGAGTTCGGGACAGGATGTAAGACGCGATCATCGCAAAAATCACTGCCTCTGCTAACGGAGCGAAAAGGTATTTGGCGACTCCCGACAGGAAAAAAATGGGAACAAAAACGATACAGATGCACATCGTCGAGACCAAGGCCGGAACGGCGATCTGAGCGGCACCGTCCCTAATCGCGTCCAACGTGGGTTTACCTTCTGCTAAGTGTCGATCGATGTTTTCAATTGTTACCGTGGCGTCGTCCACCAGGATCCCAACTGCCAGCGCCAGGCCTCCCAGCGTCATGATGTTAATCGTTTCCCCAAGTGCACTCAGGATGGCAATCGAGCTGAGAATGGCCAAGGGAATCGAGACCGCGATGATCAAGGTGCTTCTCCAATCGCCGAGAAAGACCAGGATCATGATGGCCGTGAGACACGCCGCGATCACGGTTTCGCGTACCACACCTTCAATTGCAGCCGTAACGAATATCGATTGGTCAAAAAGCATCGTGATATTCAGTTGCGGCGGCAGTATCCGCTTGAGAAACGGTACCTTGTCCTTGATGCCCTGCACGATATCCAGTGTCGATGCTTCCCCAGTCTTTTGAATGGTGAGCAGCGTGGCTCGCTTCCCGTTAAAACGCACAATGTTCGTTTGCGGAATAGAGCCGTTGTAAATGTGAGCGACGTCCCGAACGTAAATCGTAGTCCCGTTCGATAATGTCTTGATCGGGATGGCGTTCAATTGTTCAAATGTCGGCGGACTAGCATTTACGCCAACCTGGTATTCGAACCTCCCAATTTTCTCGGTACCTGAAGGCAATATCAGATTCTGTGCGTTGATGGTGTTTACGATGTCAAATGGGGTTAGTCCGTAACCTTGCAATGCCTTGTAATCGAGATCGATTTGCACGGTTCGCTGCTTACCCCCGTAGGGATAGGGGACGCCCACGCCCGGAACCGTGATGAGCTGTGGCCGGACAAAGTTTAGTCCGAAGTCATTCAGTTGTTGTTCGGATAGGCCACTCAAACCAACCATGAGAACCGGAACGTTGGTTGCACTGTAACTGATTACCAGAGGCGGTGTGGTTGCGGTTGGGAGTTGTTTGAGGACTGCTTGGGAAACCGAAGTAACCTGCGCGATTCCCCTCGAAACGCTGGCGTTCGGTTGCAGAAATATCTTTACTACCGCGATCCCATATAACGATTCCGATTCAATATGTTCGATATTATCGACCGTTGTGGTTAGGACCCGCTCATAGGGCGTCGTCAGGTGATCGGCAACATCTGTCGGCGCCATACCGGTGTAGTTCCAGATGACCGAGATAACCGGTATGTTAATCGCTGGGAAAATGTCCTTGGGCGTGCTTAGGATGGAAAGAACTCCCGCGATTAAAATGAAAATGGCCAGAACAATGAAAGTGTAAGGCCGCCGTAGCGCTAAGTTAACGATCCACATGATGGGATAAGGAGTTCAGGAGTTGCAGGAGTTAAGGAGTTCAGAATTTGAGTTCGCACGATTTGAGTTTAACGAAGCGAAACGGGCGAGGAGTGCGAGAGTAGCGGAGTAAGAATACTGCATCGTTCCAAGCTGTGGTATTTGGGCCATTCTGAACTCCTGTAACTACTTGAACTCCTAAAGTTGTCATTGTGGCTCTGCCAGCTGGGTAGACTTCACAACTGTGACATGCGTTCCTGTTGTTAGTCCTGGCGGCGGGTTAACAACAAGCTGATCTGACGGAGAGAGGCCGTCACTAACTTGGATCTGTGTCCCTAGATCACGGACAATATTGATCTTGTGGATTTCGACTCTACCATCCTCGCCAACCACTGCGACGGCCGGCTGTGTGCCTTGGAAAAGTAGACTAATCGTTGGTACCAGGACCCCACGCCCATCGATGGGAATGTCTAACGATGTCTGCACGTATGCACCCGGGAGAGGGGCGCCGGTTGGATTGGCTGCTTCGAGTTCGGTTAAAAGCCGTTTAGAGTTCGGGTTGATCGCGCCAGCTGTGCTCACGACGTGGGCCGGGAATGTCTGACCAGGAAACTCGTTAACGGTTAGTTGCGCTTGTTCGCCTGCTTTGACCAGTGATGAAAAAGCTTGTGGGACAGTGACGTACACTCGAAGAACTGAAGTAGCCGCCATTCGGAAAAGGGCTGTTTCTGATCCGGCCGCGACATAGTCTCCGATATCGGTATTTCGCGCCGTAACAATGCCGTCGAATGGAGCGCGCACTATTTTAAAAGCTTCTAGCGCTTGTAATCGACCGACTGCTGCCTGATCCACGATAACCGTGGAGCGCGCCCCAGCGAAGCTGTCTGCGGCCGTGTCGAACTCCTGCGCGGCAATCACTTTGTTCTTAAAGAGATCCTCATCACGCCGGTAAGTTACTTCTGCCAGGTCGCTAGCCGCTTGTGCCACCTTCAGTTGCGCTTGTGCCTGCGCCAGTTGTTGATCGACCTCGGGAGTATCGATTTCTGCCAGCACATCGCCTTTCTTTACTCGCGCCCCGATGTCGAAATACCATTTCTTCAAATATCCGCTGGTCTGAGCGACAATCGGTGAATCCGTAAACGCCATGGCTTCACCTGGTAACTGGAGGTGGACAACCCCGCTGGAGGATTGTGGGTGCACCACTTCCACCAGTACACGCGCCGCTTCATTGTTGCGTGCCTGCACCTCGGCTGTCCATTGATTGCGGCTATAGATTCCAAATGCGGCCAGGACAAGAAAGAGAACTCCGGCGGCCGCCAGATAGAAGGTAATAGTTTTGCCGACCTTCTTCTTTGGCGTTGGCGGCGAACCAGGCGCCACGGGTGTCGTGAGGGTCTCGCTCATGGTTTACGACTCACTCCTTCGCCTCTGATGTCGCCGGCTTAATCCGCACCATCATCCCATTCGCTAAGCTGTCAGATGGATCGAGAATGACTTGGTCGGTGGTCGATAACCCGCGGGAAACCTCCAGCTTAGTTCCCAGGTCCCGATTGATAGTAATGGGTCGAATCTCTACTTTACCGTTCGCATCGACAACGCCGACGGCGGCTCCCTCACGCCGAAAAATCAGAGTGTTTTCCGGTACCGTCAGATAAGGGGAAGTACCTGCGAACTTTAGCGTTATTTGAGCGTAGGCCCCTGGAAGTAGTTCCCCGGACGTATTCGGGATTTGCAGTTCGGTGAGTAGCGACCGCGATGCTGGATCGACTACATCCGCGGTATTGGTAACGTGTGCCTGAAATGTCCGGCCGGGAAACTCTGGCAGCGTCAAGTCCGCCGCCATCCCGATTTTTACCAGTTGCGCATAAGCCTGAGGCACTTGCACATAAATTCGTAGAGGCGAGATCTGATCGACCACGAAGAGCTGAGTGCCTGAGCCGTTGGCAACATAGGTCCCTACGTCGACATTTCTGGCGGTAACGACTCCGTCGAAAGGTGCTCGCAACACTTTAAAAGCTTCGAGAGCGTTGAGGCGATCTAAGTTAGCCTGGTCAGCAACCACGGTGGCTTGGTCTTCAGCGAACATATCGGCTGCGCTGTCGCGAGTTTCCGCGTCCAAAACCCTTTGATCAAAAAGCGTTTGATCCCGCTGGTAAGTGACTTTAGCGAGGTCCGCCGCTGCTTGTGCCACTTGGATTTGCGCTTTCGCTTGCGCCAACTGTTGATCAACCTCCGGCGTATCGATCTCGCCCAGGACATCGTTGGTATGTACCCTGCCGCCGATATCGAAGTTCCACTTCTCCAGATAACCGCTGGTTTGGGCGTAGATCGGAGCTTCAGTATAGGCTTGTGTGTATCCGGAAAGCTGTATGGTACCTCCCGTGGTGGCCGCGGGGTGAACCACCGTCACGTCCATCGGAGGCGCGTCTTGGGAAGTCTCTGGAGAAGTTTCCGATTGAGATGAGGTTAACCGCAGCGCAAAAAACACGGCTGCCAGCGCGAGGATCGCTCCGCCGGTAAGGACCCATCGACGTGTCCTCTTCCTTTTTGGTGCGGAAACAGGTTGGTCTCCCGCTACGCTTGGCTTTAACGTCTCTGGAGTCATTCTGCTACACCATCCTAAGTTTGACCGTCTACTGTTGCTATTGGCGGAACGAGTCCTTTAAACCTACCCGAACGAGTAGTCTGAACGTCTTGCGCCCGCACGTATTATGACTCAAATCATTGCGACTCCCGCGGCGGGGGCGTAGACATTCACAATAGCGGCCAGGAAAGCTAGCGAAAATGGCGAAAATAGTAAATAGCAAAATGGGACGTTGCTCTATACAGGCGTCCTGCTCACCGAATTTTCCTTCGCTATAAGCTATTCGCTATTCTGGATGGCTGACCAATCCAGCTTCCTTGTGCTAATCGACGGAAGGAGGGGATAAGCTTTATCTTAGGCTCCGGTGCAGTTTCTGTCGCATTCAGACCCCCAGTGGTTTCTAGCCAGTCAGCGATATAATCGAGTTGTTCATCGAGCGGGCAATCGGTGACGTCTACTCTTAAGCTCGGGATAGCCGACTTCTTCACTAACGCTTGCATAACCTCCTGTTCCCGGATGAACAGGGTTAGATCATCGTATTGTGAAGGATTGCTCGAAATCTTCAACCGGCGTGCCCGAGCTTCAGAGAAAGAGCCAGGGTCCCTCCAACAGAACACCAATCGAAATCCTAGCGCCGCCAGACGAGATTCGAGCCATTTGAACCGATAATGCTTTCCTCGGTGCAACGCCTGCCACATCTGAGTCGAAATGTGGAAACGATCAATGATCCAAGAATAATACCGGTACAGCTCAAAGAGGCTGATCCAGAGCCGATAGGCATCCATAGCGGGTTTTTCTTGTGCCGCGGCGAAGTTGATCAGGCTGGAACCATAGGGGCTAGGTGTAAAACCGTTCCATTCGGCCGATACAATCGGTGAGTGATAGCGATATTTTCTGACGCCGGTGATTCGCGAACTCTCATTTAAAGCCAAGGCCAGATCCGTCTTACCAGTGAGCCGAGTCCCTTCCAGGATCAATTTTGGGCATAGTTTTATTACCGGCATGCTAGACCATACCCGGTCACCTGCCCCTTTCCATGATACCAAAGCATAGACACGACTAACCCAGAAGGGTTATCTTTGGCGAGAAGTGAAAAGTGATTGGTGGGCGCGTTGCGCGTTTTCTTCCCGCCGCTGCCACTTCTCACGCGAAGCAGGTCTCACGTCTCACATCGAAGCGGCAGGCGCACGGTCACAGTAGTTCCGCGTTCGGGTGCGGTCCGGATATCGAGTTGAGCGTCATGCTGTTTGGCTCGATCTCGCATGCTGGTAATACCCAATCCTTCCTGGTTCTCCAGGTGAACCCGGTTAATGCCGGTGCCGTTGTCTCTGATCTCCAGTGTTACCAAGGATTGGTCTCCCTTTAGCAACACACTGATTACTGTAGGTTTCGCATGGCGCAGAGCGTTGCTGATCGCCTCCTGAGCGATTCGGAGCAGATCTTGCTCCGCTGTCAGAGATAACGTCTCGTCCCTGAACCCTTTTGTACTGAAATTACAACGCAACCGGCCTGGTATATTCGAACGTTCAACTAACATTTGCAGGGCGTAAACCAAGCCTGAATCTTCGATTATGTCAGAACGTAAGCTGAGAGCCGAACGGCGGGCCTCAGCTAAACCGAAGTGCGCGAGCTCGTTGGCTCGTTCGATATAGCCGCGGCTACCATTCTCCTCTGTTTCGAGACCTTCCATGGAAGCAAACAATTGCATGGAAATGCCCGTAAAAATTTGAGCCAACGAATCGTGAATCTCACCGGCTAAACGATTTCGTTCCTCTAAGACGGCGGACTGTTTAGCAGTTCTCGCTAAACGGGTAAGGTGGATGGCGATTCCAGCTTGAACAGCCAATGCCCGCGCAATCTCGAGGGTGTTGGGATCGAACTCGCATTCGTCGTAAAAATAGAAAGCAAGCAAACCATGCATCTGGCCCCCCGAAGTCAGCGGCATGATCAGTCCCGTCCGGATGCCGAGGTCGACCAAGTACTCTCGCAAACCGGGCGGCGTTGGTGAAGTAGGGTCCAACAGATGCGTCACGGTGGTTGGTTTATTCCGGTAGATCGTTAGATGTTGTTCTTCTGGAGAAACGGATCGCCACGCCTCTGGGAATCCCGCCTCGATCGGGGTTAGTACGCGTCCCTCCTTAAGCACCAATTCGACCGTTAATCGATTCCGTTCGCTATTCAGTAGCCGGAGCGTCGACAGTGCGGCCCCCAAATACCGATTGATGGATGCCATCACTTGCCCGAGGAAATCATCCAACTCCGGTACGTCCGCCAGCGTGTCTAAAAATCCACGCAACGCTTCGTTGGCCCGGGCTAGATGCGTGATTCGCTGTTCCTCACTGACTTTCAATGCCTCCTGCGCTTCCTGGCGCTCGCGGATCTCTCGCAATAACTCTTCGTTGGTTCGGGTAAGTTCTGCATTCAGCGTCTTGACCTCGTTAAATGCCTTCTCCAGCGCCGCCGTCGAATGATGCTGTTCAGTGACATCGATCACCGTCCCGACATACTCAGACAGATTTCCAGAGTCATCCACAACCGGACGGCCAATGGTACGAACGTGCTTGGGCGCCTCCCCGGGTGCGACGACCCGAAAGAGGTAATCCCATTCCTTCTTCTCGCTGGCCACTTGACTCAGGTGTTGTTCGAACAAAGCGCGGTCGTCCGGATGAATCCGTTGCAGCGCCTTTTGGTAAGGCACTGGTTTCTTGTCGGGATCAAATCCGAAGACCCGAAAATGTCCTGCTGACCAATAGACGTTTTCCCGGTTGGAAACGGTCCAGGTCCAGCTGCCGGTCCGGCTCAATCGTTCGCCTTCCGCTAACCGAGCTTCGCTACGGCGGAGCTCCCGAAAAGACTTGCGGACTCTAGCCAACAGACTGGTGATAACGATCGCCGTCGTCAGATAGGCGACTAACCCGACAAGGTCTAATGTCCACTCTGAAGTGACGGGAAAGCCAGGTTTAATAAACCAGTAGTCCAGACAAACAATCGCGACCAGTGAAATGAAAATCGCCGGAACGAAGCGCCCTTGTAGAGAGATCACGACGATGACAACCATGAAAAGAAGGGCGGGCACCGAAGAAAGCGTATGCAGCTGGGCACAAACGATAGTCAGGAGTGCGATAGCGGCGGCTCCCACCAAACAAGACGCCCATGATCGCCGGACTACCCGACCCACATCGAACTTCATGACTGAACTGTGAGGCGCTTTGCATCGGTTGTCCACCGGCGGCGCTTCGCGGTGAGAGGTGAGAGGTGAGCAGTGATTGGTGGGGCCACTCGGCTGTGGCATAAGTCGTATAGGTCCTATAGGTCCCATCCGTTGCCCGCCTCATCGCTGGCTTCTCCCGCTGCGTCTCACCTCTCACATTTACTACTTACGGGTTATCCACAACGATCCGTTCTAGGCGTAGGCGTTACCGGAGTGAGGGCCTATACTGATTCATGACCATGTTAGTTCACCATGACCCTGTTTCCCCCATCCAGTGCCATGGATAAGATCGCGAAAATGATCCGCTTTCACCAGACCGGCCGGCCCGATGTGCTCAAAGTCGAGGATGCGCCTCTACGCACACTAAAGGCCGGTGAAGTTTTAGTAAGAATGCAGGCGCTTGGGCTTAGCCGGATCGATGCCCTCTGGCGGGAAGGATCATATTTTGAACAACCAGTGTTCCCGTCCGGTATCGGTTACGACGCCGCAGGCGTCATCGAATCCGTAGGACCGGGAGTTCACCGGATTAAGGTCGGCGATCGCGTTTCCACTCTTCCTGCTGTTTCCTTGGTCGACTATCCAGCTCACGGCGAATCCGCCGTCTATCCGGAAACGGGGTTGTTTGTGTATCCCCAGAACTTGAGTGCGGAGCAAGCAGCATCGGCTAACCTAGGGCTATTTACGGCCTATTTTGCTTTGGTCGAACTCGCGCGGATGGAGCCGGATCAGTTTGTCGTTATCACCGCCGCCAGCTCTTCCATGGGCATGGCTGCGATTCAATTGGCGAAGGTCTTAGGAACCAAGTGCATTGCCGTTACGCGCTCCGAGGGAAAGCGAAACCGGCTGCTTCAAGCCGGGGCAGATCACGTGGTGGTCGCAGGCTCTGAAGATGTGCAGGAAACGGTCCTCGAGATCACCGATGGTGAGGGCGCCGATGTCGTCTATGACGGTGTGGCTGGGCCTGGCTTGGAAGAACTGGTCTGGGCCACTCGCAGACGCGGCTCTGTAATCGTGTACGGATACTTGGGCGCGATGGATGCCACCACTCGACTCCCACTGGGAGCATGCTTTCTTCGGGGAATCAATTTGTACCCCAGTTTCAAAGTTTTCGACTACACGGGAAACCCCAAGCTAGGGATCTGCGGGAACCCGGTTGCCCTCGAACGCGCCAAAACCTTTATTTCGGCGGGGTTAGCCTCCGGAGTCCTGAAGCCTGCCATCGATCGCGTTTTCGATGGACTGCGGGAATATGCCCCCGCTCACCAATACATCTGCGCCAACACCCGCAGCGGCAAAATCATCGTGTCGCTAAGCTAGCGTCGCTGGAGGTGCTCTTCCAACAGTGGACTTTAAGTGGACAGAGTAGACGGAGTGGACCTGCTCCGACTGCCGTCCGCTAGCTCCACTCCGTCTACTCAGTCCATTTAAAGTCCACTTTCCCTCGCGGCCGCTCCTCAAACGCCCATATTAAACACCCGATTCATTCGACCATTTAAAACAGTTGTTTGACATCTTCAAACATCTGTTTAAGATTCGGAGCGTGGTAACTAAAGAACGTCGCGAAATCGAGGTTGAAACCAGCGAGGAGAGCACCCGCGAGAAGATCCTCAATGCCGCTGGTGAGGTCTTCGCGGAAGAAGGTTTTGAAGGTGCTACTATCCGCGTAATCACCGAACGAGCCGGTGTCAATGTCGCCGCCGTCAATTATCATTTCCGGGATAAGGCCGAGCTCTATACCAAGGTGGTCTTACAAGCTTGCTCAGTGCAGGCTGCTCTGCGGGACGCTATGGCTGATGCTGCCGGCTCTCCCGAGGATCGCCTCCGCAGTATCGTCCATCATTTTGTCCGCTATTTGCTGGATCCCGCCAGACCGGATTGGATGCGCCGCTTAAAGGCTCGCGAAATGGCCAACCCAACCGCCGCCCTGGATGAGCTGGTCGAGAAAAATCTTCGCCCGCTACGCGACGAATTTTTGAGACCCACGTTACGGGACCTTACCGAAGGCCGCTTTAGTCAGCGAGAGATTGGCCTGATTGCTTCCAGCGTGATGAGCCAATGCCTTTACTTTCTACAGTATCAACCAATCATCGAACGGCTTAATCCCGACTTTAAAAACCTCAAGTCGAATGTCGCGGAAATCGCCGATCACGTTACCCGGTTTTCACTGGCTGCGATTCGCGAAATGACTCGCCAGGCACGCCGTTCCTAATCCTTCAACTGGATCGAATCCCATGAGC
>Ga0210396_10006745_pt1 | contig 10975 bp, 8 predicted proteins | sample IncBWH17OmetaG_FD_155466 | JGI IMG/M metagenome (GOLD analysis project Ga0210396, IMG submission 155466) | Forest soil microbial communities from Barre Woods Harvard Forest LTER site, Petersham, Massachusetts, United States - Inc-BW-H-17-O ... | reverse complement strand
AGAGCCGCTATCTCGCCGAGGACGGCTGCGAGCTGGTCGAGGTTGAGTACGACGACCTGCCGCCGGTCGCGACAGCTTCCTTCGCGCTCGATCCGGCCAGCCCGCCGCTGTTCGCCAACCTGGGCAGCAACATCTCCCGCCCGCACTCGCGCACCGAGTTCGGCGACGTCACCGCCACCTTCGACCAGGCCGACCGGGTGTTCGACTTCCACATCGACGTGCACCGCCACCAGAACGTGCCGATGGAGGGGCGCGGCAGCGTCGCGAGCTACGACGCCGACTCGGGGCTGATGACCGTCTACACCGCAACGCAGAGCGTCCAGCTGAGCAAGATCATTGTCGCTATGCGCCTGGGTCTTGAGCAGGACAAGGTGCGCGTGATCGCCGGCGACATCGGCGGCTCGTTCGGCCTGAAGATCGGCGCCTCCCGGGAGGAACTGGCCGCCGCAGCGGCCGCGCGAGCGCTGGGTCGCCCGGTCAAGTGGGTCGAGGACCGGGGCGAGAACCTCACCGTGTCGGGACAGGCCCGCGAAGAGAGCTTCGACATCCGGGCGGCGGTCAGCAGCGAGGGCGATCTGCTCGGGCTGGACGTGAAGATGCTGATCGACACCGGCTCCTACCCAGCCATGGGCGGCGGCGTACCGGACATCATCCAGGCGATGCTGCCGGGTCCGTACAAGCTGGCGGCTCTCGGCTTCGAGTCGACCGGAGTAACGACGAACAAGGCGCCGTACGTCGCCTACCGGGGTCCGTGGGCATCGGAGACGTTCGTGCGCGAACGGATCCTGGACGTCATCGCCAAAGACCTCGGCCTCGATCCGCTGGAGATCCGGCTCCGCAACGTCGTCCCGCGCACGGACCCGCCGGCCGTCATGATCACCGGACGCCCGCTGGTCGGCATCACCACGCGGGAGTCACTGGAGCGGGTCGCCGAGATGGTGGACATTCCCGCGTTCCGGCGCCGCCAGGCCGAGGCCCGCGCCGACGGCCGTTATCTCGGCGTCGGCATGGCAACGTTCATCGAGGCGGCTCCCGGCCCGCGCGCGCCGGGCGGGCCGAGCGGCCCGATGGGCCTGGAGTCGATGCGCCTGCGGCTTGATGAGGACGGCATCGTAGTCCTGTTCACAGGCCAGATGCCGCACGGCCAGAGCCACCAGACGACGCTGGCGCAGGTCGCGGCTGACGAATTCGGCGTTCCTTTCGAGCAGGTCCGCGTCGTCGTCGGCGATACGGACGTGGTCCCGTTCGGGGTGACCGGCGGCAGCCGCTCGGCGACCATGACCGGGGGAGTGGCCCTGCACGGCGCCCGCCAGCTGAAGGTCAAGGTCCTCGACTTCGCCTCGCACCTCATGGAAGTAAGCGCTCAGGACCTCCAGATCACCGAAGGGAACGTATGGGTTCGCGGCGACCCAGACAGCGCGGTCCCGGTCACCGAGATAGCCCGGCGGGCGGCCGACGGCGAGTTCGGCCCGGACGCGGATGCCGATCTTGAGGTCGTGGCGTCGTTCGACGGCGGCGAGGGCGGCTGGTCGGGCGGCACGCACTGCGCGATTGTCGAGGTCGACGCCGAGACCGGCCTGGTGCAGGTGGAGCGGTACGTAGTGGCCGAGGACTGCGGCGCGCTCATCAACCCGGCGGTCGTCGAGGGGCAGATCCGGGGCGGCGTCGCGCAGGGCATCGGCGCGGTCCTGCTTGAGCGGTCGGCGTACGACCAGGACGCGAACTTCCAGTCCGCCACGTTCATGGACTATCTGATGCCGACGGCCTGCGACGTTCCCCGGATCGAGATCGAGCACCTCGAGACCGTGCCGCTCGACGCCCACGTCAACTTCCGCGGCGTGGGCGAGGGCGGCATGATCGTCGCGCCGCCCACGGTAGTGAACGCGATCGAGGACGCGCTCGCGCCCTTCGGCGTGCGAATCTTCGAGCAGCACCTGCCGCCAGCCCGGATCCTGGAGCTCATCGCCGAAGCCGACTCTGGTCAGTAGCTGCCTAGCCGCCGATGGCGGACATGGGCCGGGCGGGCTGCAGGAACCCTGGGTCGCTGATGCCGTGGCCGGGGAGCTTGTCAGCGACGGCGGTGCGCCAGAGCGCAGCGAGCTGGTCGTCGCTGGCTCCTGATCGCAGCGCACCGCGCAGGTCGGTTTCGGCAGTGGCGAACAGGCAGTTCCGGACCTGGCCGTCGGCGGTCAGCCGGACCCGGTCGCACGTTCCGCAGAAGGGCCGGGTGACTGACCCGATGATCCCCACGCGGTCCGGGCCGCCGTTGACCTGGAAGGTCTCGGCCGGCGCTGATCCCCTGGCCGCCGGGCCGTCAGCGGTCAGAGTGAACTCCGCTGACAGGGACGTGAGGATCTCTCCGGCGGTCACCATGTCGGTCCTGCGCCAGCCGTGCTGGGCGTCCAGCGGCATCTGCTCGATGAACCGGAGCTGGTAACCGCGGTCCAGGCAGAATCTCAGCAGCGCGCCAGCCTCGTGGTCGTTGACGCCGCGCATCAGCACGGCATTCACCTTGACCGGGGCCAGTCCGGCAGGCTGCGGCGCTGAGCCCGGCCAGTACGTCGGCCAGCCGGTCGCGCCGGGCCAGCGTGAGGAAGGTCTGGCGGGACAAGGTGTCCAGGGACACGTTGAGCCGGTCCAGCCCGGCCGCGGCCAGTGGTGCCGCCAGCAGCGCGAGGCCGATGCCGTTGGTAGTCAGCGAGATCTCCGGCCGTGGCTCCAGCCCCGCGGTCCGGGCGATGATGGCGGGCAATCCCCGGCGGATGAGCGGCTCGCCGCCCGTAAACCGGACCTGGGTGATGCCGAGCAGCCGGACCGCGACGGAGATCAGCCGGGGTAGTTCGTCGTCGGTGAGCAGGACGGGGCCGGGCAGCCAGTCCAGGCCCTCGGCGGGCATGCAGTAGGTGCAGCGGAGGTTGCACTTGTCGGTCACCGACACGCGCAGGTCAGTCGCGATGCGCCCGAAGGAGTCCGCTAGCACGAGGTCACTGTCTCAGTCCCGGCCGATCCGATCGGCCTTTGCCCGTCAGCGTACGTGCAGGAAGCGGCCTGGCCGCCCAGTGCTGTTATCCGCCGGCCATGGCGCCGACGACGAGGTACGGCTCAGTTCCGGCGGCGACAGCATCGGGCAGCGGGTCATCGGGCGGCTCGTGGGACAGGTCCTGCTCGCAGGCGAAGAACCGGATAAAGGCACGCCGGGGGCCGCCGTCGTGATCGCGGATGGTCCCGCGCAGCATCGGGTAGCGGGCCTCCAGGGCGTCCAGCACTGACCGCTGGGTGACCGGCCCGGCGATGTCGAGCTGCACCTCGCCGTCGATGCGCGCGAGAGTCCGCAGATGCCCGGGAAGCACGACCCGGATCATGACAGCGTCTGGACCTCAACCGACAGCACGGCCGGCAGGTCGCGGACAATTGGCGCCCAGCTGTCACCGGAGTCCGCCGAGGCGTAGACCTGGCCGCCGGTGGTGCCGAAGTACACCCCGCAAGTATCCAGCGAGTCCACCGCCATCGCGTCGCGCAGCACGTTGACGTAGCAGTGCTCCTGCGGCAGTCCGGTCGTCAGCGGCTCCCAGTCATCGCCGCCGGTGCGGCTGCGATACACGCGCAGTTTCCCCTCGGGCGGGAAGTGCTCGGCGTCGCTGGTGATCGGGACCACGTAGATCGTGTCGGGCTCGTGGGCGTGCACGTCGATGGGAAAGCCGAAGTCAGTCGGCAGGTTGCCGGAGATCTCCCGCCAGGACTCGCCGCCGTTATCGCTGCGCATCACGTCCCAGTGCTTCTGCATGAACAGCACGTCCGGACGTGACGGGTGCATGGCCAGCCGGTGCACGCAGTGTCCGACCTCGGCGTCCGGGTCCGGGATGCCCTCGGACTGCAGGCCCTTGTTGATGGGCCGCCAGGTCTGGCCCGCATCGTCGGAGCGGAACGCTCCTGCGGCTGAGATCGCGGCGAACATCCTGCCCCGCTGCACAGGGTCGAGCAGGATCGTGTGGAGGCACATCCCGCCCGCTCCCGGCTGCCAGGAGGAGCCAGACTCATGCCCGCGCAGCGTGGGCAGCTCCTGCCAGCTCTGCCCGCCGTCATCGGTGCGGAACAGCCCGGCGTCCTCAACCCCGGCGTACACCACGTCCGGGTCGTCCAGCGACGGCTCCAGGTGCCAGACCCGCGCGAACTCCCACGGGTGCGGTGTCCCGTCGTACCACTGGTGGGTGCCGGGAGTGCCCTGGTAGGCGAACTGGTTGCCCACCGGCGCCCAGGTCGCGCCGCCGTCGTCGGATCGCTGGATCACCTGCCCTGACCAGCCGCTGGACTGCGAGGCGTACAGCCGGTCGGGGTCGGCCGGCGAGCCCTTCACGTGGTAGATCTCCCAGCCCGCGAAGTGCGGGCCGCTCACATTCCAAGCCTTCCGCGTGCCGTCCGAGGTCAGGACGAACGCGCCCTTGCGCGTGCCTGCAAGTACCCGTACACCGCTCACGTCGTACTCCCTTCAGCTCACTGCCCCGCCCGGATACGCCGGGGGCGGCCGGGCACGATTCCTCCTGACATTGCCGATCGCCGCCAAGCACACTTACCACGATCCGCTGACAGTCCGACGGACAGCAGCCGCATTCTGGGACTAGTCGTTGGCGAGGCTTCCTATGGCTGGTATGGCGGAGCTTCACCCCAGCCCCATCGGGGCACGGGCGCATGCTCTGCAGGCTTTGCGTCGGGCTGGGAGTTCCCCAGCGCTATCCGCGTGCCCCATTCCAGATAGGCCACGAGCGCGGAACGGAACTCGGGATCGGCTGGCATTCCGGCATCGTCCGCGGCGAGGCTCATCAGTGACGCGAACCGGAATCGCTGGGCATCGGTAATGCCGAGGCCCCGGTGCTTGCTCAGCATCCGCTCATAGCCGCCAAGCTGCCCGGTGTACTCCGGGGGGCCGCCGAATACCTCGCACCACCAGGTGGCCACGTTGCGCCGGTGCTCCTCGTGCACACCACCGGGGAAGAACGGCGAGAGCAGGTCATCCTCTTCGACCCGGTCGTAGAACGCGTTGATCATCGAGTCGAACGCATCGCGTCCGCCTGCCCACTCATACAGCGTCGGATGATCGCCCACCGCCTCAACGTACCGCGCGAAGCACAACGCGAAGGGCAGGAGACCGCCGGACACGGTCCGCCAGAGCCGGTGTGCGCCGGCGGAGCGCTGATAATGCCGACCACGAGTTTTTTGATCAATCTCGCGGTGCGTCTCCGGAACGGCGCGGACGCTTCGGCACCGCTCAGGCGACAGCGTGCCCAGCACGCGCCAGTCGTCGCCGTGCTCAGTTACCGGCTTCGTCGGGGCATCTGGTCCCGTCCTCTTCGCCACGCTCCGGATCGGCTTCTGAGGTTGCCTTCCGCAGTCAGCCGGTCATCTGCTGACCGTTCCCGAGCGCTCCGGTAGATTTCCCGGATGCTGGGCACAGGCTGGACCGAGGTCGTTGCCCTGCTGGCAGCATTCGTCATCGCCGTGATCGCGAGTCCTGCGGGTATCTCGGGTGCAGTCTTGCTCCTGCCTTTTCAGGTCGGCGTTCTCGGCACGCCGAGCCCCGCGGTCACGCCAACGAATCTGCTCTACAACGTCGTGGCCACCCCCGGCGCTATTTACCGATACTGGCGCCAGGGCCAGACTGGCGGCCGGCTCACCCGTCTCCTCATATCCGGGAGCCTGCCCGGCGTAGTCATCGGCTCGATAATCCGCGTGGAACTGCTCCCCGGCGCGCGGGTCTTCGACCTGGTAGTCGGTGCCGTGCTGACTCCCCTGGGCGCGTGGATCGCTGTGTCCCGGCCAGATCCCCAGGCCAGGCCCGTCAGGTCGGGCAATAGCCCTGCCTCCTTTCTGCTCATCGTGCTGGCTGCCGCGGTGGGTTGCGTGGGCGGCATCTACGGGATCGGCGGCGGCTCGATCCTCGCGCCAATCCTCATCGGCAGCGGCCGCTCGCCAGCAGAGGTTGCTCCCGCCGCCCTGGCCTCAACGTTCGTCACCTCGGTTGCAGGCGTGGTTACCTTCACGGTTCTGTCGATCCATCAGCACGCCCACATCGCACCCGACTGGCCCACCGGGATCGCACTCGGGATCGGCGGTCTGGCAGGCGCCTATACCGGCGCGCGGGTTCAGTCCAGGCTTCCCGATCTGCTGATCCGCCGGGTGATGGGCGTCCTCGTCCTGGCGATCGGCATCCGCTATCTCTTGCTTGGCGCCGGCTGAACGCAGGGTCGGCGGCCAGGACAGGGAACGAGCTGTCCGTACTTGCCTGCTAGCCGAGTGAGTTTCGGGTGGGCGTATGGACTATCTCGGCCGGATAGCCCGTGACGTCGGAGGCCTCGATCACTCTGGGCCTTGTTCTGGCCGCTCGTCACTGACAGGTGCAGGCGCAGGACTGTCCGACCCGGGCCCGCTGTCCCTCGATGACGCCCAGCCGGCGATACCCAGCGCGACCGTGCCGCCGGCCCACCACGCGCCGAAGGGCGTGTTTGCGGCCGGGCCGGCGAACACGACTATCGCCAGGTGGGCCCACAGCAGGTTCTGCGTTCCCTCTCCGGCGGTCACCGGTTACCCGATCCTGGCGCCGATGCGCCGCTTGACGACGCCGGGGCCCGGCTCGAGGATGGCGGTTCCCGCGGTGAGGACAAGGCCGACGACGGTGGTCTCGGCGTGGCCACCACTCACCAGCGCGCGTATCGCCTCCACGGCAATATAGGGGGCGAGCAGGTAGAAGCTGGCCGCGACGAGCCGCCGGGCGCGCCGCTCGGACGTCCGTCAAGTTCGCTTCGACTACCTGGGTGCTCGATTCATGGACGAGGGCCGCCCAGCAGTCGCAGCGCGCGGTACCTGTCGCCGTAATTCATTCATGTCGTGCTGGCCTGAGAGCGTCCAGCTTGGATTTGACCTCGCGGGCATCGGGGTGCTGGAGGTCGTCGAGGATGGCCAGGGCCCGCTGCCACGTGACTTTGGCAGCGCTGGGGTCTGCGGCGGCCTGGTGGGCTTCGCCGAGGCGGATGAGGATTGCGGCGCTGTCGCGGAGGTCTCCGGCGTCGCCGTGGACTTCGAAGGCTTGCTGGTAGCAGGCGATGGCTTCGGCGTGATGCCCGAGGTGGAGGTGGATGTAGCCCAGGCTGTCGAGGACGTTGGCCTCGCCTACCCGGTTCCCCAGTTCGCGGTGCAGGGTGAGCGCCTGCTGGCAGTCCTGGAGTGCCTGGCGGTGGCCGCCAAGGTGGGCGTGGCACCAGCCAACCGTGTTGAGGGCGCTTGCCTCTCCGGATCGATGCCCGGCGGCGCGGTACAGCCGGAGGGACTGTTCGGCGTGGCTGAACGCCTCAGGGTAGCGGTCCTGCATTTCCAGCGCCCGGGCGAGGTCGATATGCGCTCGCGCCTCGATGGTGTTCTTCCCGAGTTCGCGACTGAGCGCGATGACTTCCGTCAGGTGCGCCGCGGCGTCGGCGTAAGCGCCGAGCCGGATCTGCGCCTGGGCAAGATAGCGATGCGCCTCGGCCTGCCCGGCCCGATCGCCGACCCGGCGGGCGGCGCCCAGGGCGGACTGCTGCGCCGACGCCAGTTCGTGCCAGTATCCCTGCCAGTTCAGGAACGTCGCGACCGCCCACGGCAGCTGCCAGGCGTGCGTATCTAGTCCTTCGCGGGCCGCCTGCGTGATCGCGGCTAGCAGGACCTGCCGCTCGGCCTGGAGCCAGGCGAGCGCCTGGGAGCGGTCCGCCAGTGACTCAGGCAGCGTCTGGGGCTGCAGGGGGCCTAGGGAGATCGGGTCCCGGTAGGGATGGAGCAGCTGCGACGCGGCACAGGCGGTGTGCAGGTAGTGATCGAGTACGCGGAGGACCGCGGCCCGCCGGTCAGTAGGGCTGTCCACGGTGCGGGCTTCCTCCGCTGCATATGTGCGGAGGAGGTCATGCAGGGTGTGGCGGCCCGGCGCTTGCTCGGTGATCAGGTGGGCGCGAGTCAGTTCGGCCAGCGCCTGCCGGGCCTCGGTCGGCGGCAGCCCGGCCAGGCTAGAGGCGGCGGCAGCGCTGATGTCGGGGCCGGAATGAACGCCGAGCAGCCGGAACATCTGCGCCGCCGGCGCGCTGAGCTGCTGGCACGACCAGGAGAACACGGTGCGGATGTCCGCGGCCGCGTCCCCGGTATCGAGCGCGTCGAGGCGGACGTGCTCGTCGCGCAGTTCTGCCGCTAGCGTTGCCAGCGGCAGGCCAGGGCGCGCGGCCGCGCGAGCAGCGGTGATGCTGAGGGCAAGCGGCAGCTGAGCGCAGAGCCTGGCCAGCTCGGTGACGGCGTCCGGCTCGTCCGCAACGCGCTGTGTGCCGACGCGCCGGGCCAGAAACTCGCGGGCTTCCGCTTCGGTCAGTAGATCTACGGTCAGCATGTGGGCGCCGCCGGTTGCGGCCAGTCCAGTGAGCTGGTTCCTGCTGGTAATGAGAACCAGGCAGCCAGGGGCGCCGGGCAGCAGCAGCCGGATCTGAGCCGGGTCGGAGGCGTTGTCCAGGACGATGATCATCTGTCGGTCGGCCAGCAGGCTCCGGTACAGGGCCGCCTGCGTGTCCAGATCAGCCGGGATCCGCTCCGGTGGGACCTCTAGGCCGTCCAGCAGGCGCCGGACCGCCTCAGCGGAGGTTACCGGTATTCCCGACGGGTCAAAGCCGCGCAGGTTGAGGTACAGCTGCCCGCCCGGAAAATGCTCGGCCATTTGGTGCGCCCACTGCAGCGCGAGCGCCGTCTTGCCGACGCCGGCGGTCCCGCCGATCACCGCCACCGGTACTGCGCCGGCCCCGGCTGATGCTGGCTGCTCCAACAGTCGGCCGAGCGCCGCCAGCTCACCACCCCGGCCGGTAAAGCACGGGGCCGCCGCGGGAAGCTGCCTCGGCACAGCCCGCGACCGGTCACCTGCAGCCGACAGGGGCACCGGGCCATGGGCCCGCTGCCGCAGGGTGGGCTGCGGATCGCCGGCGAGGATGCGCTGGTGGAGTTTCTGCAGCTCAGGGCCTGGATCTGCGCCGAGCTCGTGAGCGATGACCGCACGGGCATGAGCGTAAGCCTCCAATGCTTCGGCCGGGCGGGCGCAGTCTTGCAGCACCCGCATCAGCTGATGCCATAACGGTTCCCGCAACGGGTGCTCAGCTGTGAGCATGCGGAGTTCGGGCACGAGCTCCGCCCGATGACCGCAGGACATGTCCGCCTCGATCCGCAACTCCACAGTGGTGAGCCGCAATTCCTCAAGCCGGCCGGCCGCCGCGGCCGAGAGCGGCCCGAGGGGCACGTCCGCGAATGCCGGTCCACGCCAGACCGTCAGCGCGTCGGTGAGTAATGTCCGTGCCTGCTGGGCATCCTGTGCTGCCAGTGCCGAACGGCCTGCGGCGAGCAGCTCTTCGAAGACACCGGCGTCGAGATGGGCCAGCGTCACCCTGGCCTGATAGCCAGGCGCCCGGGTTACCAGAACCCGGCCATCGGGATCGCCGCTCAGCTGGCGGAGCCGCCGGATGTAGCCGCTCACCAGCTTGCGTGCTCCGGCCGGTGGCATAGCACCCCAGAGCTCGTCCGCCAGGCGCTCAACCGAGATTACCCGCCCGGGCTCGGCTAGCAATGCTGCCAGCAACGTGCGCCACTTCGGGGCGCTCACTTCGGACCACCCTGCGCCCGCGCGGATCTCCAGCGGCCCAAGCACGCGAAACAGCACCATGCAACCTACTCACCAGGCCGAAAGACCTGAGGGACAAGGGCTAAGACCCGGCTCAACCATAACTCCGACGAGAATCTCCCCAGTCCTGAAACTGTCGGAATCGAGGCTGATTGAGCGCAGCCGAACCTGCGAGTCCCAGCTCTATGGCTGGTGGCAAACCGTATGGCTCTCGCGAGAGGAGCACACATGGCGTTATTCCGCCTGGCGACCATTCGTCGGCATTGGGTAGCATTTGTTGTACCCGTAATTGCCGTCGCGATGCTGATGATCTACGCACCCCTGGCACCAGCCTCCGCGGCGGCGGCCAGAGCAGGTGCCGTGGCGTCCGTAGGAGCCACTTCCGCGGTCACTTCCGCGGCGGACCCGTACGAGGAATGCCTCACCAACGACAACACCGAATGCGTGTCCCTGACCGGCAGCGAGATAGCGATAATCGTAGGCACTACAGCTGGCGTCGCAAGCAACGTGATCACTGGCGCCGGGAAAGTGGCCATCGTCTACCTCGTTAAGAAGTTTCTGGGATGGTGGGACGGTCCAGGTGACCACACGCCGACAAGGTTGTGGTCGGGGTATTACGAAGACGGTGGCGACAGCGGAGGTGCCGGCGCCAATACCAACCTGTGCCTGGCGGAAACAAGTCTGGAGACCAGCATGACGTTCCAGCCCTGCGGGGCCAATGGAACCGTGTGGATCGAGGAGCCCGACAACAACGGCGGTAACTATAACTTCACCAGGTACTCTGTCAACAATTTCGGCTGCGTGATCAATTATCCGGGGTATGACTCGGGAGGCCTCTGCGGGGTCATGACGGCCGTATCACTTTCGAATGGCTCACCCCTCACCCTTGAGGAGCCTGAGCCGCCGGGCGGCGTCGACTGGCAGGACTTTAACCCGTAGTAGACACGGCAAGGCAATCGGCCGTACCGGTTGCCTTGCCGTGCACCACCAGGTCACGCTTCTTCGTGAGGCCGATCATAGAGGTCGCGGCCGCACACGCTGGTGCGCAGCCGGCGCGCAGGTAAGTCAGCTCGGGTAACCACCATAGCGAGACGGTCCCGCTCACTCGGCCGCTCTGAACGGTGGCTCGGCGACCGTCCCCAGATCGTCGTTTAACGGGGCCGCGTCAACGGCGACCTGGAAAGGCCGCACAAGTATTCGTGCCGGCTTGCCAAGGCAATGTCAATGGCGCTGGTGGAGATGTTGGGTGATACCGGTGCCTGTCCGAGCCGGAGGTGACCGCGGTTGCCTGAGTCGCTGGCTGGCATCCTA
>Ga0210396_10006744_pt1 | contig 10975 bp, 16 predicted proteins | sample IncBWH17OmetaG_FD_155466 | JGI IMG/M metagenome (GOLD analysis project Ga0210396, IMG submission 155466) | Forest soil microbial communities from Barre Woods Harvard Forest LTER site, Petersham, Massachusetts, United States - Inc-BW-H-17-O ... | reverse complement strand
AACGACTCGAGCTCGGGGACGTTCCCCATTGTTACAACAAAAAAATGAGGAACACACATGACCGGCTCCTCCGCGATTAAGTTCGGGACGAACCGTGGCACGCATTGGACTGTCGCCGGTGCTGTAGCAGCTATCATTCTCGGGAGTTATCTCATTTACTCCAATCATGGCAGCAGCCCCACGCCCGCACGCGATGAGGCCGCGGGAACACCTGCGACGGCGTCCGGGCCGTCCACACTAAAAAAATGAAGTCGCCCGCATGAGTTGATGCCGGCGCTCGCCGCCACAGAGAGCTTCGAAGAACAATCGCTTGCGGCGGGACTTATCCACTGATGCGGAATGGCGCGGCGGTGATTCCGGGTTTCTATCCGACAGGAGCACACCATGCCCCAGGCACGTCCCGACAACACAGCAGTTGATGCAATTCGCGATCGCTATCGGACGTCATTTGCCAGTGCCTTCGCGCCGCAATTTCGGCACGAGCAAATGCCGGGCGCAGAAGAACGGATCGCCTACGCGACAGAGTTCGCCGCGTATCGACTTGGGCAGATCGACGAGAAACTGGGACGTCTCATAACAATGATGGAACTTGGAACCAACCCATCGTCGAAAATACAAGAGTAGACAGACGTGGCAGCTTCTCGAAAAACCGTTGTCAATCCCGCCGCTTACGTGAGCTGCCCGACGTGCTCATGCGAAATTACTGTGCTCAACACCATAAGAAGTTTGCCGCGCGAATTTTCGGTGCTGTGCCCGAAATGCGGCGGACGAAAGCTTTACCAGCTGGCTCAGGTCCACGAGCAGAAGCAGGTCGCGGAAACCGCTGGTGTTTCCCGCGGCATGCCATTTGGGGTGAAACGCGGGATCGATTGCGATCGGACGTCCGGCGAGCAGGTGCCGGCGAAATCTGGGCTAAACGGATTTGTATCTTGGCTGCTGCAATAGGTCGCATGAGTGGAACACGTGCGACGAAGCATTCTGTAGGCTTACATATTCACACGTTTAAAATTAAATGATTTCAATCTCGGATTGAAAATACTACACTTGCGGCATGGCATTCGATGGGAGGTCGGAGTCATGAAAGCAATGGCAAAGCTGCCAGACTTTGACGTGATGGCGTTTCTCAAAGAAAAAAACACAGGAATGCCCGTAGCGACTTATCGAGAAGGCCAAGCTGTCTATGCGCAAGGAGATCCCGCCAATTCCGTCTTTTACGTTCATAGCGGACAGGTCAAAGTCACCGTCATTTCAGAGCGCGGCAAGGAAGCAGTCGTCGCAATTCGGGGACCGGACGAATTCTGCGGCGAGGAAGCCCTCACCGGGACGCCGCTGCGCTTGGCCAGCACCACCACAGTCTCCATGTGCGAGATCGTACGGATAGAAAAAAATACCATGGTGCGTCTGCTCCATGAGGATCCGGAATTCGGCGACTATTTTCTCGCCCATCTTTTGACCCGGACCGCGCGGGTCGAAGCTGACTTGGTCGATCAATTGTTTAACTCGAGCGAGATGCGATTGGCGCGCGCCCTTCTGCTGCTGGCCAATTATGGCAATGACGTCGGCTTGGAACCGATACCCGTGCAGGTCAATCAGCAAACACTGGCCGAGATGATCGGCACGACGCGGTCTCGTGTCAGTCTATTCATGAACAAGTTCAGAAAATTGGGCTTGATCAACTACAATGGGAAACTGGAAGTGCAAAAGGCGCTGCTGAACTTCGTTCTGAACGAGAAGCCGAGCATCGACGCCTAGGACTTCTTCATCTTTTAATCGATCTGTTCGGCTTTGTTGTGCTGTTATGCACAGACAGCGGAACCGATTCAACTACGCTGTCTTTCAAGCACGCGCTAGGAGGTACTCATGCTTGACAAAACCGGCCTGGATGCGTGTCTGAATTCTGCGGGGATTCAGAAAACCCCGTCCCGCGCGGAGTTATTCATCGTCGACGACGACCCGATGATTGGCGATCTTCTCAGTGCAACGTTCAGCTCCGAAGGCTACCAAGTAACAACGTTCACCAACGGTGAGGAGTTCAACAGCGTCGCGCGATCACGGCCACCGCCGGCCTGCATTATTCTCGACTCGGTTGGCACGGCGAACGTCCGCTTTGGGTCCTAAGCTGCCGCTCGCCGCACCGAGAGGCGTGTCTGCTTCGCTCCGGAGAGCGGTCACGCCAGCCGGTGGCTCAGCGTCCGCGAAGCCATCGATGGTTTGACATTAAAGAGGCCGCCGACTGAGGCGGCCTATTCGTCCTTATCTTCATCAGGCTGTGGCTGTTGCTGTTGTTGGGCAGGTTGCTGCGCCTGCGCATGTGCCTGCAGGGGCAGCGGCTGATCTTCTTTCTCGGCAAGTTCGTGCCAAGCTTGAGCCATTTCCAGAAGCGACGCGCGGTGTCTCGAATCCGTGGTTTCGGCGGCCATGTCCGCAGCAATCGTGGCGTACATTCTGTAGGTGTCGGCAGGAGTCATGACAGGCACCATTCCCTTACGGGGGCTAATGGCAGGTGGTCGAATAAGTTCCTGGGAGACCCCATTTGGGAAATTAGGAAAGTGGAAAAACAAATTAGGACAAGGGCCTCGGAATTAGGACAAGACTGGACTGTGCATAGGAACAGAACCGCAAATCTAGAACAATTTGTGAACTTGTCGGTTAGCCTCTCTGCCACACTTTGATGTCCGCTTTGGGTCATTAGCTGCCGTGATGTCTCTCAGACTCGGCGTCTGCTTTACCTCCGAAAGCTGCCGCGACATTCACTGATCGATGCGACAGATAAGGGCCGTGCAGACGGTCCCGGCCAATTCAATTCTTGATCAGTAGTCGTCGCCACGCCGGTCCAGAGTGAGCAATTTTGCTCAGACACTGTCAAGCGAGCGGGTCGAGGCTTTCCAAAACTCGCACTAAATCCCTGAACCGGGTTTCAACGCCCGCTTGCCATGCTGGTACAAAGGCGATGTTGAAGAACCAAAACACCAATATAGTCGCGTGCCCATCAGAGGCTCGCGGCTGGACACAAATCCTCGCTCGCTACCGTGCGCCGAGCCCTGCGCGCAGTATCATTGAGCTCGTCATGACAGCCGGGCCGCTTGTTCTGCTCTGGCTTCTAATGTGGGTGACCCTTGATCGCGGCTACTGGGTCTGCCTGTTGCTCGCGGTGCCGGCTGCAGGCTTTCTCGTGCGGCTGTTTATGATTCAGCACGATTGCGGTCATGGCGCCTTCTTCCATCATCGTCTCGCAAACGATTGGGTAGGACGTGTGATCGGTGTCCTCACGCTCACGCCTTACGACTTTTGGCGACGCACTCACGCCGTTCACCACGCGACTTCGGGTAATCTCGATCGCCGCGGAACCGGAGACATCGACACGCTAACAGTGCACGAGTACCTCGCGCTGTCCCGATGGCGTAGGCTTGGTTATCGCATTTATCGACACCCGATCATCATGTTCGGAGTGGGTCCGGCATTTTTGTTCATCGTGCAACACCGGCTGCCAGTCGGTCTCATGCGTGCCGGTTGGCAGCCGTGGCTCAGCGCCATGGCCACCAACGCCGCCATCGCGGCTGTTGTTGCCACCATGATATGGCTGGTGGGGCTCGTTCCGTTTCTGCTGGTGCATCTACCGATTATGCTGCTCGCTGCTTCGGTCGGGGTGTGGTTGTTCTATGTCCAGCATCAATTCGAAGATACCGAATGGGCTCGGGATGGCGTTTGGAGGCTGCAGGAAGCGGCGCTTCACGGTAGTTCGTATTATGATCTGCCGAGTGTCCTGCGCTGGTTCACCGCCAATATTGGGGTTCATCACATCCATCATCTGTGCAGCCGGATACCTTACTATCGACTGCCACTCGTGTTGCGCGATTACCCGGAACTCGGCGCCATCGGCCGGCTTACCTTAGTCCAGAGTTTCAGCTGTGTGCGGCTAGTGCTCTGGGACGAAGGTCAGCAGCGTCTTGTCTCTTTCGATGAGGTTCGTCAGCGTTATGCCCTAGTTTGAGGGAGAATGACTGCCGGTCGGATATCCGTTGCCTCGCTTCGGCGAGAGGAGATGACGTGGCGCGCCAAGAAATGCCACCGGAAGTAGGGGCTTCGTCGACGTGTCCTGTCTGCGGAACGGAAATGGTCATTGTCCGTATCAAACCAATTCTGTTCGGTGGGGAATTCGAGGATCTCACACTCGTTTGTAAGAAATGCGATTCCACGAAAGACATCAGGATCAAGCGCACCTGACAATCCTCACGTCCAGCCAGGCAAGGTCAGCAGTCCTTCAGTGGGTATGCCGAACGTTTTGCAATCGGTCGCTCGACGACCGCGATCGCTCCTCGCCGTCCGTCAAAATCGATATTGTCTCGACTGCTGCGATGCACACTGCGAGTCCGAGTTGGATCAAAAAGCGGTCGCTCGCGATCCGTTCGGTACGAGTCCCCAGTGCGTGAGCACGAGGGCGCACTAATCCTGGACGCACCCGCCTAATCGCCGCCAGATCCAGTTGGAGCCACGAGTCTCGCGCGAGGCCCTGAGAAGCGCCGCGGACGCCAACCGACATCGGTGCTCATGAGAGCATTCTGCGCAAATTGTGAGCTGGCCTGCGTAAAATGAATTCAGACAAAGGCCGAAATCAAGTTGCTAAGAAACGCAAATGGGCATCATATTCGTTATCAAACAATCATTTCAGAACCGTGCAATCCCAGTGATAGGCTATCATTATGGGGGTGCTATATGGCGTCGGCGCAGGACTTCCTCGACTATGCGGATGAATGCCTTGAATGGTCCAAAACCGCCAAGTCTGACCGAGAGCGAAAGATATTCCGCCAAATGGCGGCGACATGGTGGAACATCGCGCGCCTGACAGAGCACGGCCGCTCGCTAGAGAACTTGGCCGATATTTTCCCGGTGCACGTTTCGACAGCCGAAAACGACTGCAAAGGGAAACTGGATCGGGACGTCGCTTAGCGTCAAGAGCCCTAATGCTGCATCCGATTTGGCCGAATCCGCCAAATCGCATGTGGAACCAAATCTATTGCTGAGCCGATCTATTGCCGCCTTTAACCAGGATCGATGTCCGCTTTGGGTCATTAGCTGCCGCGACCCACTCTGGTCACTGGCGTCCGCTTTACCCCCAATAGCGGACATCATTCGGCAACGCATCGATGTCCGCTAAGGGCCAGGAACGGCCTCCCGCGGGGAGCAGTTTCGTGTAGCATCGATTGGTGCTGTCAACGGGACGTGCCGAAATCCCGGTCATTGCAATGGCAGCCATGGTGCTGTCGGCAAGCAAAAAGAGCGCCTCGAATACCAAAAATAGCGGTCTCACGGATGTCATCCGCATTCGCGCCGCTGCACGTGGGCGCGCGTCGATTCTTTCAGATAAAGTAGGGAGATCACGATGAAACGCTTTCTCGTACCAGGGCTGACAATGGTTGTGGGCGTCGCAGTAGGCGCGTTTGCAGTTCAAGGGCTGCACGCACAAGCGAAGCCGCCTACTTATGTCGTCATTGATATCGCGAAGACGACCGACTCCGAGGGGTTCAAGGCTGTCACCTCTAGCCCTGCGGCGGGTCCAGCGAGGCTTAAGGAACTTGGCGGCCGCTATGTCATCCGATCCACAACGATGACTCCTATCGACGGAACTCCACCCGCCCGTCTTGTGGTCCTCGCCTTCGACAGCAAGGAGAAAGCGCAAGGTTGGGCTGATGCATCGGACATAAAGGAAATCAACGCCATCCGTGGCAAAACGACAAATTCGAGTGCATTCATCGTTGATGGCTTTGCGGAATAGATCCGTCCGCGAAATTCCGTAACGTCCGCTCCGCGAATTTGGTGGGGTGGAGTTCGCTTCGCGTCATTAGCGGCCGCGACGCTCTTCCACCGTGGCGTTTGCCAAGGGCCAATAGGAGACGCCGCTTCGCTCGCCCTGGCCTCACAGCCGGTCATAGGCTCGCGGCAACAAGCGGGCCAAGCGTTGTGCCCATGCACGCTGCCCATTCTCGTCGACAATTAAATCCTGGCGTATCTCGACCAGCACATGATGCAGGCTCCGGCGCTCGGCATGAACCGGGATCGTGTAGTCGGTCCCATCGCTCACCGAATAGGGTGCGTTGGCACCGATGGCGAATTCCTTTTCCGCGTTGAGCAACGCCATCAGGCAGTGGGCAAAACGCGGATCGCGATTATAGAGCACGGCAGCATGCCATGGCCGTGCTACGTCCTCATAGACCGGCGTAAAGCTGTGCAGCGCAATGAGCGCCACGGGACGGCTGGCCTTGAGCCTGAGATCGAGCTCGGCCTCGATTCGGTCGTGATAGGGCCGGAAAATCTCGGCGGCGCGCGCGGCTTTGTTGGCTTCGTCCAGACCCATATTGCCGGGGATCGCCGTGCGCTCGCTGACGTCCGGGATCGAGGTCGGCGCGTCCAATGGGCGATTGCAGTCAATGACGAGGCGCGAATAGTTCTGCTGGATGAACGTTGCGTCGAGCCCATCCGCCAAGAACCGGCCGACCCCCGCGATTCCGATGTCCCAGGCAATATGCCGCTCGCAGTCGGGCGCGGCGATGCCCAATCGGCGAAGCGCGCGCGGAATCAAATTCCCGGCATGGTCGGCGACTAGCAGGAATGGCGACTTTCCCTCGGCGTTACGCAACGAAACCGGCGACGGTTCGTCCGCCGCCAGCAGTTTTTTAGGCAATCCGTTCATCGAGACTCACGAATGAGGAAAAAACAAGCGGGATATCTGGCCCGATAAATGCATGTGTGAGTGATTGCTGTAGAGAAGAACGCTCTCGCAATTTAAATCGCTGGCGTAGTCGCTATCATGGAACAGCGATGCCGATTCTTAACATCAGGCACTTAACGACCTATCACTATCATCGACCGGTCGCGTTCGGCGAGCACCGGATGATGTTGCTGCCGCGCGACGACGACGATCAAAAAGTCCTTCACTCCGAGATCGAGATCACGCCCAAGCCGTTGCAGTTCGCCTGGTCACGCGACGATTTCGGCAATCACGTGGCGACGGCCCGGTTCGACGATCGGGCCGCCGAACTTCGTTTTGTCAGCAATATCCACGTAGACCATGCACCGGCGGGCTTTCACGCCATAGAGATCGACGATTGCGCGCGCCGTTATCCGTTCAGCTACGCCGCGAACGAATGGCCCGATCTCAAGCGTTACACTCAGCCGCCCGCAGCGCGCGGCGATATCGATCGCTGGAGCGCCGGCTTCTTTCGCAACGACGGCTCCGCCGACACCCACGGTCTGCTCGTCGATATGACGCGGACTATCCGGCGCACTTTCAGGCACGTGGCGCGCCATCAGAGGGGCGTTCAGGATCCACTGCACACGCTTTCGCGCGGCAGCGGGAGCTGCCGCGACCTTGCGATGCTGATGATCGCGGCGCTGCGTTCGCGGGGCATTGCCGCGCGCTTCGTCTCAGGATACGTGCATCTCGCACAAGATGATGACGAGGAAGAACCGACCGGCGGCAACACCCACGCGTGGGTTCAGGCCTACATCCCCGGCCCCGGCTGGGTCGATTTCGATCCATCGAGCGGTGTTGTCGGAAATCAGAACCTCGTACGTGTCGCAGTGGTACATCACCCGCGCGATGCTATCCCGCTGCAAGGCAATTGGTATGGTTCGGCGTCGGATCATCTCGCCATGAAAGTCGCCGTGAAAGTCAAGGCGGCGTCGGATAGCGGTGCGGAGGATCGCAAGAAGGAGCAAGATTACGAGGGCACTCGGACGACGCCTCCGGCTTGAAAACATTGCGGCGCCCGGAACGCCCCCACGCGGCGGCCAACCAGCGGAACCTTTTGGCAGATAGCGTTCTTAGTGATTGTCGGCAACGGCTCCGCTGACGCGAACCGAAGAGTTGTTTGATGCAAATTCGCGCCGGCTACGAAATTGCCTACGATTGTCCGCAGCCGACGCCTATGATTCTGACGCTGAGCGTCCATCCGTCGCGCATCGACGATCTGATCACGCTCGACCGGATGCAGCTCGCGCCACCGATCGTGCCCAACACCTATCACGACAGTTTCGGCAATTTCTGCCATGTGATCCGTGCGCCCGCCGGCCGGCTGACGATGTCGGCGGACTTTTTGATCCGCGACAGCGGCGAGCCGGACGCGATCGCGCCACAGGCGGAGCAGCGGCCGCTTGAGGAACTGCCGGTGAATGTTCTGATCTATCTGCTCGGCAGCCGCTATTGCGAGACCGACCGCCTTTCGAACGAGGCGTGGGCTCTATTCGGGCGTGTTCCCAAGGGCTGGCCGCTGGTGCAAGCGATCTGCAATTACGTCCATGATCGCATCAGATTCGGCTACGAACACGCGAGCTCGACCAGGACTGCCTGGGGAGCGCATGCCGAGCGTCGCGGCGTCTGCCGCGACTTCGCTCACCTCGCGATCGCGCTATGCCGCTGCATGAACGTCCCGGCGCGCTACTGCACCGGTTATCTCGGCGACATCGGCGTGCCCCCCGACCCCTCGCCGATGGATTTTTCCGCCTGGTTCGAAGTCTATCTCGGTGACCGGTGGTACACATTCGATGCGCGCCACAACACGCCGCGAATCGGCCGCATCCTGATGGGGCGCGGACGCGACGCTACCGACGTCGCCATCGTCACCTCATTCGGGCCCTGCACCATGGCAAGTTTCAAGGTCGTCACCGAGGAAGCATCGGAGCACCGTATCGAGTTTACGAAGCGCTAGTCGCGGCAGTAGTCATGGCTGCTTCGGCTTCTTGGGGCGTCCGACTATGCGATATTGCAATAGAAATTCGCCATCTCGTGGAGGTAGAGGCGACGTGCAATGTCCGCAAAATACCGCATGGACCTCCGTCACCTTTGGGATTTGCACTCTCTTGTACTTGGCCCCGCATTCGGAACACTCAAAATTAGATTTCAGAGGGCCGCCCATCTGACCGAATATGCCGCGTTCGGTCTGGGTCGCAAGAGCTATTCCCTGCCTATCAGACTGGACCACCACCGGCGCATGGCGGCTCGTCGGGGCCGCGCGGTTCCTCCACTGCTCAAAAAGTGGGCTTGATTATTTTTCGCTCACCGCGAGAATATTCGAGTGGGAGCAAGGCGTTGCCGATGTCAGCCTATAGGATTTACGAGCTAACTGCGGACGATCACGTAGCCGCTCCGCCAACGATTGTGGATTGCCCCGATGATAGTGCGGCAATCGAGAAGGCAAAACAGCGGCTCGACCACCGCATCATTGAGGTATGGCAAGTCGACCGGTGCGTGATCCGCATGCAGCCAATCGCCGAGAGGCGCAGACACGGCTGATGTCTCGATCGCGCGGCGGGTTGGTACTGCGCTTGGAAAGCGTCGAGTGCCGGCCGAAGTAGTCCGCCTTCACCCCGATAACGGATACGGCAACGCTTCAATTTGATGTCCGCTAACGGCCAAAAGGCGCCTCCCGCGGTGCAACGGTTTTGTGTAGCATTGCGGAATAGCTGCCAGCGGGACATGCCGAACTCCCGATTATTGCAATGGGCAGCACAAGTGCTGTCGGCGGGCCTCCCATTTTCACGTCATCGTTGGGAGGCATCATGAAACTTCCCCGCCGTTATTTTCTGCATCTGGCGGCGGGCGCTGCCGCGCTCCCGGTGTCGCGACCCGCTCTGGCGCTCGATTACCCCACACTAAGGAGCGCTTTGTGACGCCAGGAAGCAAGCAATGAAATCGCGGCTGCGAATACCCATTGCGCCCGTGACGCATTCGGAATGACGGCTTCGGGTCAACAACTGACATGCGACTTGCTGGAAATAATGATGTCCGCTTTAACCCCGAAAGCCGACATCTGATCGCTGTCGGAACTCCGGTCGGAGTTTGTCGGAGAGGCTCTCCGCCCAACCGGCTCTTGAGGCCATAACCTGAAGTTATGGCGCACCTTAAGGTGAGGCTACCCTCGGGCGACCTTGATGTCCGTCCAGGCCGATTTGGACGAATCCTCTCGCGATCGTCCAAGCCGGCGTTCAGACCCCTATCTGTTCCAATAACCTCAGATCCCGGGCGCGAGCCCTTCGGCGGAGACCGCCGCCGCCGTCTACGATCACTTAAGACACGTTCCTCGTTCATCTCTTAGTCAGAGCACGCACCGGCATCTGCCTTGACCCCAGAGATACGCTCGGCGAGGGCGACGAGCTTGGCATCGAGCTTCGACGCTGCTTCGGCCACAGGATCGCCCTTGAGGTTGCTCATGAGCGTCGACGGCAGGTCATAAGCGACGCGCGTCGTTCCATCCGGATGCTGATAGATAAAAATGCGGACGGGCACGTTTAACCCAGCGCCGACGTCGTGCCGCAACATTGTCCGGGCAATCAGGGGATTACCCAACACGACCATCACCGCTTTTGCCCTTTGACCGATCGTAGCGAGCCAACTTCCGTGATCGATGACATCGAAGCGCATGAAGCCGCTTGACCCTTCGCGGGCCTTGAATATGCGCTCAAACTCCTCCGGCGAATGGGCGGTCTTCGCGACCTGGCCGAATCCCTCTTCGATCGAGCCCGTCACGTCATAAAAAGCGCGCATGACGTCCTCAAAGGAATGTTCGCTAACATGCTCGTGGTGTTCGACGTTTAGTACCTGGATCATGTGAGTTTCCCTCGTCCTCGGTCGTCGTGGATCATTGAATCTGCCCGCTCAGAGCGCAAGAGGTCGCACTTCAGCTTCGACGATCTCGCGCGGGACGTCACGTCCCGTCGACGGGATCGCGTCCCGAAGAGCCCGGTGACGTTCGGGTCATTCGTCAAACGGCGCCGCCGCCATGATTTGTGATGCCGTTGGGATTGGACGGCCGTGCAACGTGCAGCCTGCGGTGCGTGCAACATCGTCGGTCCAGGTCAAGACTTGTGCGGCCGGGTTGAGCTGGCAGTGCGCGACCAGGAGATTTCGGAATTCTGATTTGAACTTCATCCGCGGATATTTTTCGAGGATTTCCTCGAGAACCTGCGGCTGCACCTGATC
>Ga0210396_10006740_pt1 | contig 10979 bp, 8 predicted proteins | sample IncBWH17OmetaG_FD_155466 | JGI IMG/M metagenome (GOLD analysis project Ga0210396, IMG submission 155466) | Forest soil microbial communities from Barre Woods Harvard Forest LTER site, Petersham, Massachusetts, United States - Inc-BW-H-17-O ... | reverse complement strand
GTAGAAGAGCAGCAACTCAAGCGAGCCCTTCGTCGTATAAGGCGCGTTGCCAGGTGCGGGCTCGCTTGAGTTGCTGCTCTTCTACTGAACGTTCTGGACTGTCGAAGATCGGTACGGTGTCGGGTCGTTCGAGATCATCCTCGGCCGCCTCGCCGCAGCCCTCCGCGTGAGCATCGAGGAAATCACGGCATCGTCGCGCGAAGGGGTCGCGATCAGTTGTCGGTGTCACTGACGAAACCTGTGCTCGGGGAAAATTTGGGCGGCGAGGGCATTTTTCAGCACGGGTGGTGAGCCGCCGGCCACCAGCGCTGCCATCGCGTCGCGGTGCAGCCGCTGCGCGGAGTAGTCCAGCGTTGTTCCGTCGCCGCCGCATAGAACCATGGCATCGTGTGTCACTGTGGGCAGCATCGTGCAGCCAGACAGCTTGGCAAACGTGGAGTCCTTGGCATTGGGAAATCGACCGTCCAGGGAAGTAGAAGCCGCGCGGTAGGTCAACAGTCGGTGTGCATCGATTGCCATCCGCATGTCGACCAGGGTGTGGTAGGCCGATTGAAACTCGATGATGGGCTTGCCGTATGCCTGCCGGCGGGACGTGTAGCTCACCGCATCATCGAACGCAGCTTCGGCCAGCGCAAGGCTCAGGGTCGCGTTGTGTATGCGCTCCATGTTGAACGCCATCATCAAGTCCGAAAAGTGGCCCGGTCCGCGAATGATGTTCTCGCTCGGTATCGCACAGTCATCGAAGTGGACCTCGCCATGGGGTAGCCCACGAGTGCCGGAAAAGTGGGCGCCTCTTTCCAGTCTGAGTCCAGGCGTTCCCTTCTCAACAACCACGGCGCCGATACCGCGGTGTCCCGGTTCGTCTCCAAACCGTACAAATGTCGCGTAGAGCTCGTTGACGGGTGATCCTGTGATGAATCGCTTGGACCCGTTGATCACGTAGTTGTCGCCATCGGGTGTCGCCCTCGTCGAGAGGGCGGTGAGATCCGATCCGTGGTCTGGCTCGGTGAGTGCGATCGCGCACGCCGTCCGTCCGGTGACAATGTCAGGCAGGAACTTCTCGCGGGTCGCCTCGTTTTCTGCGCGCAGTACGATGGCCGGGCCGGGTCCGGTCGAGCCGAAGGTTGGCTCGGCGAGTGCGATCGCGCACGCCGTCCGTCCGGTGACAATGTCAGGCAGGAACTTCTCGCGGGTCGCCTCGTTTTCTGCGCGCAGTACGATGGCCGGGCCGGGTCCGGTCGAGCCGAAGGTTGGCTCGGCGACGATCCACGACTGGGACGTCTTGATCAGAGCTTCGACAACCACCACATAGTCGGTGACCGTCAGTTCGGCTCCGCCGTATTTTGTCGGCATCGTCAACCCGCACAGGCCTGCTGCGGCCATTGCCGCGGCGACCTCCCCGTAAGGGGCCTCATCGGCGCGGTCCCATTCATCGACGTGCGAACGCCACGGCTTGGCCGCCTCGGTCGCACGTGCTTGCAACTCTCGCTGGCTGTTCGAAAGTTCGAAGTCCACTTGAACTCCTAAGTCGGTTGCGGCTGTGTTGAGGTGCAGGCCAGGTAACTCGACTGCGCGGGCTCGAAACCCAGCGAGACCGCCAGCGACTGACGATGATAGACATCGTCACCGAGCAGGAGCCGATTCGCTTGGGCGCGTTTGTAATACAAGTGGGCATCGTGTTCCCAGGTGAACCCTATGCCGCCGTGCACCTGGATGTTCTCCGCGGCGCATTGCAAGAACGCGTCGTGGCACAGGGCAGCCGCGATCGTCGATGCGACCCTAGCCTCTTCGGCGCCACCCTCAGCGGCCGATAACACCGCATGCTCCATGGTCGAACGCGACGTTTCGTAGTCGACATGCATGTCGGCGCATTTGTGTTTGATCGCTTGGAACGATCCGATAGGCCGCCCAAACTGGGTGCGGGTCTTTGCGTAGTCGATGGCGCAAGCGAGCACATGCTCGGTTGCACCGACGGATTCGGCGGCAAGATAGACGTTCGCCAGCGTCAAGGCGCGACTGAGGATGTCGATGGCTGCACCTGTGTCGCCCACCTGATGCGCCGGGGTATCCCTGAGCTCGATGCTGGCGAGGCGGCGGGTCTGGTCGATACCGGTCAAAGCGGTGCGGGTCAGCCCGGCAGCGTGGGCGCTGACCTCGAACAAGGTGATGTCGCTGGAACCGCGTGCAGCGAGCAGGATTACGTCAGCCGTAGCGCCGTCGACGACGAACATCTTCTTGCCCGTTATGCGCCACTGTCCCTGATGTTGCGTGGCCGTCGACTGAACCGCTGTCGGATCCCATTTCCAGGAGGGTTCCACCAGCGCCACCGCGGCGCGGCGCTGCCCTGCGGCCAGATCGGGCAGTAGCCGTTCGCAGGCAGCGCTATCGCCGCTTTGCATGACAACGGTTTGGGCCAGAGCGACGCTCGAAAAGTACGGTAACGGCGCTAGTCGGCGCCCGAGCTCGCGCATGACGATGGCGATCTCGACAGGCCCGCAGTCGGCGCCACCGTAACGCGCTGGTACACCCAGTCCGCAAAGCCCCAGATGGGCGAACTCCTGCCAGACGGATTCCTCATAACCCGCTGAGGTCTGCATTGCGGCCCGAATGGCCGGCGCATCGGCCTTTCGGGTCAGAAAGCTCTGTGCAAGCTCACGGAGGGATCGTTGATCGGCAGTCAGCTCGGCAATCACTGCGTACCTTTCCGGCTATGGCGCGAATCGTCTCCGCAACGCTCATGTATTATATACTGCACTATACCTATCACAGGGGTCCGGCGATGGCACACCACAGCAGCGATGGCGCGGGGTTGACCGCCTCGGAGAAAAACAGCGGAGGTGTCGGCGAACCGCCTCCGGCATCCGAGGAGGGCCGCATTGATCTGCGGGTAGACAAGGGCGTTGCCACGGTGTGGCTCAACAATCCAAAAGCGCTGAATGCCTTCACCTCCCAGATGGTCGATCAATTCCTCGAAGCACTCGACCACGTCGACGCTCAGGATCATGTCCGCGTTGTTGTCGTCACCGGGCATGGCCGAGGTTTCTGCGCCGGAGCCGACTTAAGTCTGGGCACGGAAACGTTCGCGCGTGAGGTCGATGAATCCGCGGACGATTGGCCTCCCCCTGATCGAGCTGGGACCATCGCACTGCGGATGCTGCGCTGCCGAAAGCCCCTCATTGCAGCCATCAATGGGCCCGCGGTGGGCTTCGGTGCAAGCCTCACCCTCCCCATGGATATCCGCTTGGCATCGGCTGACGCCCGTGTGGGGTTCGTCTTCGTGCGGAGAGGCATCACCCCGGACGGAACGTCCACCTGGTTCTTGCCGCGGATCGTCGGCATCAGCAGGGCAGCGGAATGGATGTTCTCCGGCCGGCTTTACCCGGCGGACGAACTGCGAGATGCAGGATTGGTTCGCGATGTTCATCCCACTTCGGAGTTGTTGGCCGCCGCCTACGCTATTGCCGACGAGCTGGTAGAGCAGTCGGCCCCGGTGTCGATCGCGTTGACCCGTCAATTGCTGTGGCGGATGTACGGTGCAGCCAATCCTGTGGACGCGCATCATCTCGAATCGAAAGCGTTGGCCAGGATCGGCTCCTCGTCGGACGCCCGCGAGGGTGTGCAAGCTTTCCTCGACCGGCGGCCCGCGTCGTTCACGATGTCGGCGTCGCGAGACGTTCCGGATTTGTTTGCCTAAGCCTCCATCTGGGCCGTGTGACACGGCGAGGTCACAAGGCGCACTCGTCCAGTGCGGCGGCAAGCTCGGAGCGCCCTCCTATACAGAGCTTTTCGTAGGCTCGCTGCAATTGGCCCTCGACCGTGCGCCTCGACAAAAAGAGCTTCTCTGCGATGCGCTTATTGGACATGCCGCTTGCAGCCAAGGTCGCCGCTTCTGCTTCGGCCCCGGTCAATGCCACACGTGACTGCGCGGTATGCAGGGCGGGCGTCAGCGCTTTCGGGCAGTGTTCGCGCAACCTGGCAGCCAATCGGCGCAGTACCGCCACCTGCTGTGTTGAGGCGTCCTTCTTGCGGGCCAACACGAGGGCTTCGGTAGCGGCTTCCGCGGCCAGCAGATGCGCGCCCATGTCGGCGAATGACTGCGCGAGAGCCTGGAGTGCTTGCCAGTCTTTGGTCTCCAACGCCTTGATGTTGGCCAGTCGAGCCTGGGCTAGGTGCCCTTGCATGCGTTGGGCAATGCCGGCAGCGCGGGGGTAGAGTCGCGCGCTGTGTCCGAGCCGGGCCAAGGTGTGCAGGCAGTCGAGGGCACCGACTCGGTCACCGATGCGCTCACCGAGATCGGCTCCCTGCTCGAGATGTTGGCGCGCAGTGCATAACTCACCGTTGGCGATGCACGTCCAGGCTCGCGCGCGCAAGATCTCGACGGCGTAATAGCTTCTGGGCAATCGCAGCTTGTCGAGCTCTGCCAGGGCTTCGGCGGCCGCTGGACCCTCGCCGCTGATTGCGAGCGCGAGTACGACTTCGACAAGGCTCTGTTCGCGCAGCGCCGGTCGGCCGAGGTCGCGGAACAGTAGGGCCGCCTCGCGGGCATAGCGAAGTGATGCGTCGACATCTCCTTGTTCACCAATGGGTTTAGCCAGTTGCCACGCGAAATAGGCTTGCGCCTCGATGGAGCCCTGGGCGACGGCTTCCATGTAATGTTGGCGCGCCGTGGTGAGAGCGCATTCGAACTGGCCGGCGTACAGCCGCGCTTCGCCGCGAAAGAAGGTGTGCAGCCATGGGTAGTTGTCTAATGGCGTCGCCAAGGTCGCTTGTGCCGCGTAGCCCACGTCCGCGGCGTTCATCGCTTCGTCGCACTGCCCGAGGCGCCCGCAACCAGCTGACATGATCAAGCACGCCCACACCAGCGCAGGACCCTGGGATGTCTCCTTCAATGGCGCAGCGACTCGCACCGCAGCCTCGGGTCCGGTCGCTGCGAGGATCAACCCGGCCCGGCGGGCTGTGATCTGATCGCGTAATTGCCGCTCGCCTGTCATGGCCTCGGCGGACTCGGCGATCTGAATGCCGTGCTCGATACGCCCGCTGAACATCGCAGCTTCGAGTCTTGCCAGCGCAATTCGCGTGTGGTGGTCATCGGTCGTTGCGGTCTGCGCGAGCCCTGCCAAGGCTTTGTCGGCGTCACCGGCCCGACCCTGAAGGTAGGCGAGTTGACCGCAAAGCAGCTGTGCCGGAAATCCCGCGCCGTCGTCTGCAGCAGCTCGAGCCAGCCGGGTGGCCACTCCGAAGTCGTAGGTCCACCGCGCCTGAAATGCGGCGCGCAGCATCAAGTCTGGCCGCTGCAAACCGCCCTCCAAACACCATGTGGCGGTACGGATGAGACTCTCAGCTCCGACGTCGCCCATATTCTCGGCAATGTCGGCGAGTGCACTGGCTAGGCGACTGCGACTCACGGCGCTCAGCTGGTGGAGCAGCGCATCGGTATAGACGGGGTGCGCGATTCTGATCATCAATCCTCGACCCTCATGGCGACTGACCACGAGCCCGCGCGTCTCCAGGCTCTCTGCCAGCTCAGCGCCCCTGGGCACAAAGGCTTTCAGGTGCTTCATCTCGAGTGGTTCGCCGTAGGCGAGGACGTCAAGTACGCTGCGCTCATCTGCCGTCAGTTCAGCGAAGCGCGCATCGATCAACTCAATCAAGCGAGCCGATAAGGGAGCGCGCCCCTTGAGACGCCAGACATTCTCATCGAGCACCAGGGTCGCTGAGCGCAACGCGCCGCGCACAAGCTCACGCAAGTACAGAATATTGCCACCGCTACGCATCGCGAACTGCTGCACGGCTGAACTCTCGATCACACCACCGAGTACCGCATGCAGGACCGCCTCGACTTCACCCCTGTCGAGCACGCTCACTTCGACCCGGCTGACATGGCCGTCTTTGTAGAGCGAGAGGACCGGGTCGGGAACCGCGTCGCCGGCGCGCATGGTCGCCAGCAGCAAACACGCGTTAGCCGCGACAGCGTGGTGAATCAGGGTAGCCGAGACGGCGTCGAGCAGTTGAATGTCATCGATAAGAACCACTTTCGGAAGTTCGCCGCCGGCGGCCTTCAAACGTCGAACTGCGCGCCGCATCCACTCTGCTCTTGCCGATGGCGGCATCGGCAAGGGTTCGTCGTCGTCGAATAGTGGGCCGGCCAGGGCGCCGAAAGGAATCTGGGCGGCGGCGCGGGTGGCAGTGACATGGGCCGTGGGGAACCCTTGGCGACGAGCGCAGTCCAGCAATTCAGTCGCAAGGCGTGTCTTGCCGACTCCTGCCGGGCCCGCCAGAAGAACGGGTCTGCGCTGGTCGAACAGCAGCTGGCCCAGCTGCTCGAGAATATGGCCGCGGCCCACAAATGGCCACTGCTGATCACTGTCCCACTCGAAGTAACCGGTCAACTGCACCCTTCTTCGCCTGCTGACTCGCGCCAACCGACCGTTATTATAGTGAGCACCATCACAATCATCCAACAGCCGACGAAACCGTAGAAATTACGCATGCCGCCCCGAGGCGGGATTGGCAACCTAGTAGGCCAGCGAGTCGTCGAACAGGGGAGCTGACCGAGGGTGACTGACCAAAAACTGCATGCGCTCGCGTTGTGGCAAGAGATGGCTGCGGCAATGGCGCCGACGGATCCAGCTCTACCTCCGACGCCCGACGAGTTGCGGCGCGCCTACGACGCGTGGGCGCGCAACCACTTTCCACCACCGGCCGACCTCGTGCTCGAGCCGCTGGATGATGTAGCGGGCGTGTCAGGACTATGGGCACGGATCGACGGCAAGCAGTGCACGCGAACCGTTCTCTATTTCCACGGAGGCGGGTACATGATCGCGTCCGCGAAGGGCTACGCGAACACCGCAGCGGATCTGGCTCGCTCCGCTGAGGCCAAGGTGTTGCTGGTTGATTACCGCCTTGCGCCGGAGAATCCATTCCCCGCGGCGGTCGACGACGCGTTGGCGGCTTACCAATGGCTAAGTGCGCGCCAAGATCCGTCCACGATAGTGTTCGCGGGTGATTCGGCCGGCGGCGGCCTTGTCGCGTCGTTGCTGATCAATCTCCGCGACCGCGGTGAAGCCCTTCCCGCGGCGGGGGTGTGTATCTCGGCGTGGTTCGATATGACGCTCTCATCGGAGTCCATCACCACCAAAGCTTCGGTGGACCCCGTCATGTCCTCGGAGATGTTGCAGGGCATGGCCGCCGGGTATCTGCAAGGTGCACCAGCTGATTCGCCGCTGGCATCACCACTGCACGCCGACCTGTCCGGCCTGCCGCCACTGCTCGTCATGACCGGGACGTGGGACTCGCTGACCGATGACTCCACTCGGTTTGCCGCCAAGGCCGCAGAAGCCGGCGTCGACGTGACCTTGGAGGTGTTCGAGGAGATGTATCACTGCTGGCACATCATGACACCGGTGCTGGCGCAGAGCCGTTCCGCGATGGACATAATCGGTCAATTCTGCCGACAACATACGTGAATGGCTGACCCCAACGATCGAGTCGGCTCTCACGCGCCGATTGCGCAGCGTGTACGGCACTGACCGAGTCTATGAACCGACAGCGCGAGGCCGTCGGGGAGCGTCTCCGCCTGCTGGCCGCCTGATACCGGTGACGATCATGTGCGTCAATTGGCGGGCGACTTCGAGTGTGTCGATCGGAGCACCAGTCATCTGGTGGCGGATCACGATGCCCAGTTGCACACCGAAGATCGCCCGCCACATCACCTCAATGTTCACCCTTTCGGAGGCCCAGGACCGCACTGGCGCCGAGACCAGCGGTTGGCTCAATGCGGGTTCGACGATCTGGCGGTAGAACCGCTTGCCGCGTTCCATTTGGGAAAACACCGCGATCACGAACAGCGGAGCGAGGTCGCTCAAGATAGCGATCCCTTTTTCATTGATCGCCAACAAGGTGTCGACCGCAACGTCGCCGCGAGCAACGCACTGGCCGATCTCGTTAGCCCATGACGTCACCAATTCTGCTGCGGGGTCCTCGATGGCGGTTTGGTAGAGCTCCTCCTTGCTGTCAAACAGCCGGAACATGAACGCCTCGGTTATCCCTGCTCTGTCGGCGATCTCTTTCGTGCGTGCCATCGCAAGGCCGCTCTCAACGAAGACCTCTTGGGCTGCGGTGGAGATCTGCGCCTTACGCTCCGCCGCTGAGAGCCTGGCGGCGGGACCAGCGCCGGGTACGGCCGCATCCGTCGCCGAGGCCACGGAGCGCACCCTCGAGCGACGTTTCTGCGGCTGCAGACGCTGCTTCTGCTTGGTCGGAATGCCCTCACCGAACATTACGGCGAGCGTTCGGGCAACCACATCAGCCGGTACGGGCTGCTTGGCGAAGATCGAGTCCAACGCCAACCCAAAATGCAAGCCGAATACACCCTCGACGAGCACATCGAGTTCCAGCGAATCGACATCGAAACCGGTGACGTCCGTGATGACTGCGCTGATCGCCTGAGTGAACTTCGGCAGCACGACGTCGGAGAAGTAGTCGCGACCGGCCTCTGGCACCGAGAACAACGCGGCCGCCAGCAGCGGCGCCATTTCCCTCATGCTTGCGTAAAGCACCGCGTGGAAACGTTCGAATAAGGCCAAGCGCGACTGGCCGGCCTGTGTCGTCTCAGTGACTGCCGCAGCCAATCGGTCGACCAGATCATCGAGGGGGTCGGTCACCGCAGCCTGATAAATCTCGTTTTTGTTCGCAAAACGGACGTACACGAGATTTTCGGTGATCCCCGCCCGTTCGGCGATATCGCGCACCCGCGTGCCGGCGAAACCATATTCGAGGAAGACAGATCTCGCTGCCGCGATGATCTGCGCACGACGGTCCTCGGGGGTCATGCGGCGGCGCTTTCGCGTAGCGTTAGCCGCCACTGAAATCTCCTATCCCCACGGTGTCACCTCTTGGAGCTCCGTCCGACCAAGCCGTGGATGTGCCTCACGATGATATGACGAGCGGTGCACCGATCCGCCGTTTGCCGCCCCGAACGGCTCGCCGTCGTCTGTGCAGCAGCCCTCATTTCTTGCGTCTGGATTCCGTCGTGTGATACCACCTATTATAGCTAGTACTAAACCAACAGGATTGGCTTTGCTTCATAGTTATTTGGTCTATACGAGGAGGACTAGTCCCGGTGAGTCACGACATAGACGTCGCAGTCGAGGGTCAGCGGTTCTCGTTGATCACCGAACACGCGTTAGACGCCCTTCGATCGATGATCGGTGTGAAGATCACCGATACCGTGGAACCTTGGTGTTATGAGGTGACGCGCGACAACATTCGCCACTACGCGCACGGCATCGGTGATGACAACCCGTTGTGGTGCGAGCCGGCCTACGCCGAGAAGTCCTCGCACAAAGCGCTTTTGGCCCCGCCCTCATTCTTGTTCGCGCTCAGCCGCATTTACTCGGGTTATGTTGGCGGATTGCCGGGAGTGCACGCGATGTGGTCGGGTGCCTCGACGAAATGGCACCGGGCGCTACGCCGCGGCGATGAGGTCCAGACCGAGTCCTACCTCAAAGACCTGGTGGAGCACCAGACCGAGTTCGCTGGGCGCGCCATCCAGCAGATCTACCACGTCGACTTCTATGTGGCCGGAGAACTCGTTGCAGAAGCAGATTCGTGGTGCTTTCGCACCGAACGTGACACCGCGCGCGAGCGGGGCAAATACCAAGCCGCTCGCGAGGATGAGCCTCGGTACAGCTACGACGACCTCGAAGCTGTCGCGCAGGGATACCGAGACGAGAAACCCCGCGGTGCCACCCCGCTCTACGTCGATGAGGTCAGCGTGGGCGACAGCCTTCCGGTCATGACGAAGGGGCCCATGACAGTGACCGGTTTCATCGCCTTCGCCCAAGGGTGGGGCGGACTCTACATCCGGGCGAACCGGCTGGCGCACCAACAATTTCAGCGACACCCGAACCTGGGCATCCCCGACCGGTTCGGCATTCGCGATGTGCCTGAGCGAGTGCACTGGGATGACGATCTTGCCCGGCGCGTCGGAACCCCACGAGCCTATGACTATGGACCAGAACGCGTGTCGTGGCTTACCCATCACATCACGGACTGGATAGGCGATGACGGGTTCCTGGTTGAACACAGCTCGCAGGTCCGCAGGCACAATCCCACCGGCGACGTCATCCAGATCAGCGGGACCGTGACTGCCGTGGACCCCGACGCTGGCCTGGTCACCGTCGACCAGACCGCCCGCCAGCAAGACGGCGAGCTTTCTGCCAAGGGAACCGCGTTGGTTCGCTTGCCCGTTCGTCGCTCGCGATGACACCGACCGTTCGGGGCGCAGCGCGCTGGGGTAGCGAGGTCACCGAAACCCCCGACGGCCGGCGCTATACCCATCGTCCCCGCTGCGTCGGCGACCTGGTGACCGACTTCGCTCGCTGGGGCGATCGTGCGGTGTTCGTTGCCGGCGCGCGCCGGATCACCTTCACCGATCACCTGACCGACATCGACGAAGTCGCCCGGGAACTGAGACGACGCGGACTTGGCCCCGGGCAACGGATCGTCATCTTGGCAAGCAACTCACCGGAATGGGTTGCGGCGTTTTGGGCTATCGCGAAGATTGGCGCTACCGCCGTGTTTGCCAACATGTGGTGGAGCGACGCCGACCTGTCCGACACGCTCGACAGAGTTCAGCCTGCGCTCGTTGTAGTTGATGACGACCACTGTAATCGACCTGCAGTGGAACCCTGGCCACTCCTGAAGATCTCGACGCTACGCGCTCTCGTCGATGGCCAACCGAGCGGTACGACAGAGCCCAGTCACCTTTTGCACGAGTCGGACCCAGCCGCAATCTTTTTCACCTCCGGCACAGAAGGCGCACCCAAAGGAGTGGCCCTGAGCCAGGGGGCCGTGGTCGCAAACATCCAGAACGTGTTGGTGCGGACCCGACGGTTGCCAGATCAGCTTCCCGACGATCACAGGGGCACTGTCAGCCTCATGTGTTTACCGCTGTTCCACGTGGGCGGCTTTCAAAC
>Ga0210396_10006738_pt1 | contig 10982 bp, 9 predicted proteins | sample IncBWH17OmetaG_FD_155466 | JGI IMG/M metagenome (GOLD analysis project Ga0210396, IMG submission 155466) | Forest soil microbial communities from Barre Woods Harvard Forest LTER site, Petersham, Massachusetts, United States - Inc-BW-H-17-O ... | reverse complement strand
ATACCAGATGGTGTTGCATCGACCGTCTGAACCGGCAGAACTTATCAGGCAAGTGAAATTGAATCGGAAACACTAGCGCATTTTAATGATTGATGTAGCGTTCGGTAAAATGCGCTCAGCGACCAATGTTAATCATCTGCTGCGAGAGTGCAAACGGTTCCGTCAATCCATGCACAGAGGCAGGCCCACGGGAGAGTCGTTCGATCATCGCCCGGCGGGTTGGGTCACACAGAGCCGCATATGTACCGCAGGCTCGGCAGAACGGCTGAGGCTCGTTCCTCGCGTGCACGCTCGTAATTGATAATAATGACGCCTTTCGAGGTGACTGTTTTCGGCTTAGCGAGCTTCTGTTCCGTCTGACCAGCGTTGCACGGCAATCACGAACGTAGTCACGTGCTCTCGGGTGTCGGTTAAACCAAGGATGGGAGAGCCCGGCAGACCCGCTCCCCAGATTGCAGGGTCGGTCTGCGGAAAGTAAAACATGAGGTGGGAAGGCCCGTGTTCGACGGTGTCGTCGCCACCGACTCCTTGCTTCGACATCATGTAGCACATCGCCCCGAGCTCCATCGCAGGCAGTTCTTTTTTGTCGACGGCGGCCACGATGATCTCGTCCACCTGATCCTTCGTGCGTCCCGCCAGGATCAAGTCGGTCCTCTTAGTGTTGCGGACAAGGAGGGAGCGTGCGGCTGCTGCGTTGTAACATATCGGGGTCCGCACTTTCGGATTCCAAAAGTCAGCATCAGCTGCGGAAGTCCACGAGCGCTCCACGACACACACGAAACCGTTTTTGCCTTTGACCGCCGTTTCGAAACCATGACGTCCAAGAACCAAGACCTCTGCATCGCCTGAGATGGACTCCGGTGCCGCGCTGCGCGCAAGGGCTATTTCCGCATCCCGATCCGTCATGAGGTACTGTTCGATCGGTGCCATGCTCGGATAAGTTGGCTTGGCATCCTGTGCCATCGCTTGGTACGCCGTACCGAGCACAACAAGCAGCGCGAAGCTTTTGATTGCGATTGCTCTAAACTTCTTATTTCGCATCGTTTTCCTCCTGAGAATCAGCCTTTTCACGCAAGGCCGTCCTTCAGCGGGCAGAGGCCTGTCGCCGCCGCTCACTTGTCTTTCTTCGTTTCCATCGGTTTGACCACGAAAAACTCTAGTGACAACCATCCGCTCTGTCTCGTTAACCGTGTTTTTTGTCATCTCTGACCAACATCTAAGCCTAATCGGGTACCGATCACACCAGTTTGAACAGTGCAACTGGGACTATTTCTTGGCTGCGTTCGCTGCCATTCGAGCGCGGAACTGTTTTTCCTTCTGAATTTCTTCGTCGCTGAAGGCAGGTGCGAACTCTTCGGGCTCGAAGACCTGGCGGATCTCTATGTCGGTCTCGCCTTCATTGGGGCATCGCTTGACCCACTCGATGGCCTCTTCGAGAGACTTGACCTGCCAGAACCAGAATGAGGCGATCAGTTCCTTGCTTTCGACGAAGGGTCCATCAACCACGGTGGGGCGGTTCTTGCCGGAGAAGTGGGCGCGGGCGCCTTTGGACGAGGGGTGAAGACCGTCGTAACCTATCAAGACTCCGGCTTCTAAGAGCTCGTCGTTGAATTTGTTCATGTCGGCCATGAACTGGTCTGACGGGAGTGCGCCTTCGTTTTCGGAGCACGTGACGATGACCATGAATCGCATTTTGTTTGTCCTTTCGGGTTGAGTTGTTCTGACGTTCAAGTTCAGAGCTTAATTGCTGCTCTACTGATAGTCGAACGAGAAGGTGCCGAATCGACACGGAGAACCGAGAAAATTCTCGGTAGCTCCTGGTAAACGCGACTAACCAGGCACCAGTAGCGTATAATCCGGTCAACACCAATCCAAACGGGACAATTCATGGACCCCAGCGACCCTTCAAAGCGCTTGCCTATGCAGGTGTCAGTCTATGGCGCAGTGGTTTTGCTAGCGTTTGTCTGGAGGTTCCTGTCCATCCTTTGGGACCTCGGCGGATGTTTCTTTCAATTTTGGGTGGCAGTCGTTGCCGTGTTTTTTTTCGTAACGCTATTCCCTCAATTAACCAGAACTCGCCAGATGATTGCGCAGTTGCTTTTGCTTCCCATCGGCGCCCTTTTGCAGTTTGGGTCTATTTACTTTGCCCCTCAATCGCTCTTCCCCTTCCTGCTTGTTGCGCTTGCTGTGGTCGCGGGTCTGTTCTGGTGGTCGAGCGCGCGCGGACCCGGAGCAGTCTTCATTTCGCTGTTGCTGGTGCCCCTCGGCATATATTGTTTGTATGGTTTGAAGCATATGGTCTTGCTATCCAGGGTTCGCTCGCTTGCCCGATAGAGTTAGTGAGTTGTCTTTCACCTCCGCATGGGCCGAAAACCAAACTGTCAGGGTAACGGAGCCGAAGGCCGTCGCAAACATTGTGTCGTCGTTGAGCTATACAAGTCCATACAGTCCGAATAAAGAGAGCATCAGACAGCCGTGGCACCTCGTAATAATAATGCGCGACGGTTCCACTATAGGCTTCAGCCTGGGCAGCGGAAATCGAGAGCATCCTGAAACGACTTGGATACAGTTCGGGGTTGAGGTTTATCAGAACGCGAAGCTGGCTGAAGCCCTCCGTGAGGCGGGTCTACCTCTACTGTGAGACGCTTACCTTGATTTCAACTCCTGGTAAACGCTAGTAATTTATCGGAGGCGCGCATTCAGGAGATGGTGTGGATGGGCGCGTTGCTCTGGCGCGCCTTCGATAAATCCGTTTGAATGAAGCCGACCGTGGTTGCGGCGGACGCGGGCCTTATGGGGATTCAATGGGGAATAAGGCCGGTGCGGAAGTACGTCGAGAGCGTGCGTCAGAGCGGGACTGACGACATGAGGAGAGCGAGCGTCGTTGAAGTGGCAAGGTTGATGACAATGGATGACGATGAGCAGCGAGAAGAAGAGATTTATCGCGCGAGAAGACAGAGAAGCGCTGCGAGTGCCGCGACACCCAAAACATTCGTGATGTGCATCGTCGTGTCATGCGGCATCAGAGACCGGAAGAGGTGGAGAACGGAGCTGTATTTCGGCGGGAGTGAGTCGTTCGATGACCACCATTGGGCCACGGCACTGAGGGCAGCGCCAAAGATCGTGTGGACCATTGGCGATAGAAGGGTCTTGCTCGTTGTGCGGCCGCGGTCTCGAAGGAAGCAACTGAAAGCAGCGCGGCAAAGAAGTAGCGCGGCGGCGATTGGCCAAAAAGCCGAAGTGTCGGATGCGCACGAAACCTTGTGGGAGCAGATGCAGCAGGAAGCGGCGCAAAAACTCATCGACAGAAAGAGTCATCCGCCTCTGCTGGTTGTTGTGAGCGGAGTCGCGCCAGTGGAAAGTGACTTGGCCATCCGCAAAGGAAACCAGGCGATGGTTAGAGATGGCTACGCGATGCGTGTAGCGGCCCAGATACTGGAGCACATGGTGTGGACCCCCGAAGGGTCGTTTGGAATAGACCACCCAGTCTTTTCGGAACAGCGGCCTTAACCAGGCGACGAAGGTCTTCCGCTCGGCGAGAGGCCGCAGATCTCCGTGGAAGCAGAGTTGGCCGTCACAGAAGGCACGCTTGAGAGCGGCAACGAACTTGCCGCGGAAGACGCGACCGAGCACCTTCACGGGAAGAAAGAAGGGGTAGCGTGGTTTGATCCAGTGCGTGCCGTGGGGCGACAGACCGCCGGCGGGAACCACGCAATGGACATGCGGGTGGAGCTCGAGTTTTTGATTCCAGGTATGTAGCACCGTGAAGAAGCCGATCTCCGCGCCGAGATGTCGGGGATCGCGAGCGACTTCGAGAAGGGTTTCCGCACTGGTGCGAAACAAAAGATCGTAGACGATCTTTTTGTTCTGCAGAGCCAGTGGTGCCAACGCACGAGGTAGCGTAAAGACCACATGGACGTAGCGCGTCGGGAGAAGTTCTCTTTGACGTGCGGCGATCCAGCGCTCCCGAGCAGCGGTCTGACACTTCGGGCAGTGGCGGTTGCGACAGGAGTTGTAGGAGATGGCGCGATGCCCGCAGCGCGTGCACTGGTCGAGATGCCCGCCAAGGGCAGCAGTGCGACACCGCCGAATGGCCAGAAGCACCTTGACGTGCTTCCAGCGAATCCAGTGGCGACTCCGTTCGATGAATGCGTTGCCTGCGATGCGGATGAGATCGGCCACCTCCAACGGTGGCCGGCTCATCTATTCGTTCCGGTGTTGTTCGTCTTTCAGCTTCAGCGAATCCAAAGGACTCGCAGTGGCATGGAGATGGCGCTCGGAAAGATGCAGGTAGACAGTGGTCTCTCTCAGATCGCCATGGCCGAGCAGGATCTGAATGGTGCGGAGATCCGCGCCCGCTTCGAGGAGATGCGTGGCGAAGCAGTGGCGCAAAGTGTGGGGGTGCAGATCTTTCTTGATACCCGCTCTCTTTGCAGCTTCCTTGCACGCATGCCAAACTGTTTTTGTATCGATGGGCCTATCACCGCAGTGGTGGCGGTTGCCCGGAAATAACCATACGCGGGGCTTTCGTCTCAGCCGACGCCAGTGTTCGCGGAGCTCCTCAAGCAGCTTTGGACTGAGCAGCACATCGCGATCTTTGCGCCCCTTGCCGCCTTGGACGTGAATCACCATGCGTTTGCTATCCACGTCGCTGACTTTCAAACGCGCCAACTCGGCGCGCCGCATTCCCGTGGCGTAGAGCGTCATCAACAGGGTGTGATGGTAGGGTGTGAGCGCCGCATCAATGAGTTGCGCGACTTCTTCTGCACTCAGGATCGTGGGCAGGCGAAGTACCTTCTTCGGATAGGGAGTCTCTTCGATGCTCCAGGCCTTCCTGAGAGTTTTGGTGTAGAAGAATCGGAGAGCTGCAAGGCGTTGTCGAACCGTGCTCGCTGCCAATTTTTGTTTCTGGAAGAGTTCGGCTTGGTATTCGCGAATATGGCGAGGTCCCAAGCGGTCCGGCGGAAGGTGGAATCGTCGAGAGAAATCTTCGACGGTGCGGATGTAGGAATCTATGGTAGTCTCGGCGTAATTACGACGCTGGAGTTCCTCCAGCATCATTTTTCGAAGATGGGTCACAGGGACACCTCCTTGTGACCCAAACTTATCTCAGCTGCTAGGTATCACTGCTCGATTCACCTCACGCGAAGCGTCTGCCGCCGGGCGGCTTCGTCCAAACGCGGTTGCCGGACAAGTGGGTTCTGGTGCGCATTTGTATGCCTGCCACGCATTCACGTCAATGCTGCGGGCGGATTTGTTTCTCGGGCTGTATGTGCAACTCGTCGCAAGAGGGGAGATGAAGGTGGTCACAATTCGTAGAGGGAGGCGGCCGAGCGTTTTAGTCCGTGATCACAGGCGAGAATGTCGAGGTGAAGCGAAGTCCAATCGGCTAAAAAGAGGGACTCGCTTCCCTGTCCATTATAGGTTTTGAGATAGGCGCGGCAGGACTGGCAGTAGTCGATACGAAGGTATTTTTCTCCGTCGATGGCCAGGGCGGAGAGGCGATGATGGTCCGCGTTTTCGCAGAACGGGCAGCCAATTCGGCGATATCGCCAGCGAGTGCCGCAACAGCCGCAACAAAGGCGCCGCAACCGGCCGGGATCGATACCGGCTAACTGGGCCATGGCGGGTGCCGAACCGCAAGTGGGACAATAACTGCGGAACCAGTGCTCTTCGACGCGCCAGCTTCCGAACTCATGCACCAACGGGCTGAGGAATCGGGCCAACGCAGTCCAACCTAAGTAGTGAAGCAGCCCTGGGTGCGCTGGCTGGAAAACCTGGTTGCCCAGTAACCAAGCGATCGCTTGACGCGGCGCATTCTTTTCACCGTGCAATTGAATGTGCAAGGCGCGGCACTGGTCCGCAAACTTCTCTGGCAGAGGCTGTGAAGCCAGACTTTTCAGTAGAGAAACAAGAATCGCTTGCGCAGGTTCGAAATCGATTGCTTGCTGCGCGCTCCGCAATAGCGGGATACCGGCGTTATAGTCAGCGATGTAGTCGTCGAAGTTTGGAGTGTGCGGGCGAGCGACTGCGATGGCGGCGGCCGCCGCCGCAACTTGTGCGTGGAAGTCAGCTGCGCGCTGCAGGTACGGATGCTTCGCGAGCCAATCGTTTTGGATCATGGAATTGATATTGCTATCCTTGTCCGGCCTCTTCCTTAGGGAGTATCGGCATGATTCGTGCGGCCATCCCGAAAAGGAAGATAGTTGCGGCGATGAGGCCAACCGAGATGCCCCACTCGAAGATGGACGGGGAATAGGATGCCGGTGCGATCTGTGGCATTGATCCTTTTAGTTTTATCGCCAAGAGCACCACATTCACCCGATTGAATACGACGCCAACTGTGGTGAGAAGCGCGCCGAGAAAGAGCAGGCTCGGGCGAGCGCGCAGCGGTGCCCAGCCAAGCAGGAGCATAGGGAGAATTCCGCCAAGGAATAATTCCAGAGCGAAAAGGGCTCCCAGCCTCCCCGAAAATGCGCCTGAGAACTGGCCTCGAACGGCCATATCGACTAGTCGAAAAGCCCAATAGGACAGCAGTGCCCAAAAAGAGATTTTACCCATTGCTGCGAGTTGCGGAATCTGCAGGCGACGTCGCCAAGCTTTCGCCATCCACATCTCAATCAAAATGACCAGAGAGGTGCCGGCAGCGACGGAGGACAAGAAGAAAGAGACCGGCATCACCGGAGACCACCACTGTGGAGCAAGCTTGTCTGGCATCAGCAAAAACAAAGAGCCCAGCGAACTCTGATGCATGGTCGAGAAAGTTACGGCGGCGATGGCCAGCATAATCGGTTCAGATTTTTTGTCCCTGGCGCGAAAGGCCCACGCCAGAAAAGAAAACAAGATTGCGGTGAGCAGCGTGTAGGTTAGATTGCGTGAGAGCAGGTATACAAACAATGTAAGGGCACCAGCTACGTAAGCGCCAGACCATCGCTGCCAGATAGCCTTGGCCTTCTGCAATCCCCACCACTCAAATGGCACTGGCAGGAATTCCAATAACAAAATCGAGACGTAAAGGCCGACACACCAGGACACTTCGAACATCGCGGATTGTTCAGGAGACTGCAGGCCAAGCTGATAGAAGTGCCAGGGCAAGCCGAGGTCGGCGATCAGCGTGACGGTCACAAACGAATAACTCAACAGGCCCATCAAGACAGCTGATCGGCCCATCGAGTAGAGGTCCTTACGCTGAAAGACATAGATAATGCCGGCGGTCGCGAATGCCCCGGCAGCCACGGCGATCCAGACCAAATCGAAGACGATCCAGAGTCCCCAGGCGTAGGTGTTAGAAAGATGAGTGCTAGCGCCCAAACCCAAGGCGAAGCGGGCGATGAGCGAGATCAGGCCGAACGCAATGAGGCCAAGAAGAACCCAATTGGACGGAGTTAGCAGCTTTTGCTGGACAGGTTCGAACTCCAGGTGATGGGCGACAGCATCCGGTGGTGCTGAATCTGGGCCATTCGCCACTGCGAAGGCTCTGCGTTTCAAGAAGGCGGAGGTGGCGCCCAGCAAGGCGCCCACTGCCAGAACTGCAGGAGGGACAGAGTGTATGGCAATTTTGGAGACTGCCGGATACGACTTGGTGCCGACGTCGGGAAAACCGAGCTTGTCGAAAGGTACGGACGATAAGTACAAGACACTTGTACCTCCGGCTTCCTTTTCGCCGTAGATGTGGTCAACATACTTTTCAGGTTGAGCGGATATGCGAGTGCGCGCTTCCTTTAAAATGTCTTGTCTGGTGCCGAATTGCAGCGCGTCCGCCGGGCAAGCCTTGACGCAAGCCGGCTCTACAATGTTGGCGCGGAACTGTTTGCTCTCCTCCTGAGTAAGCGCTTGCCCGTTGCGGGCCAGAGGGAGTGGCTGATCGGCGCGATCAGCGCAGTGAGTGCACTTCTGAATCTTGGGAGCAAGAGAGTTCCATTCCGCGGTGGGCACGCCCCAAGGACACGCCCAAATGCAGTAGCGGCAACCGATGCATTTGTCGGCATCGTAAGTTACGGGTCCGTCCGATTGCCGGGTGAGAGCGGTTGTCGGGCAAGCGGAGGCGCAGGCAGGCTCCAGGCAATGCAGGCATCGCCGCATAGTGAACAGGTAATGCAAGCCGCCGGGTGCCTGTTCGTCAGGCAATTCATGAAACGTAATTAAGGTAAGAGTTTTTTCGCTGAGGGTAGCGGGATTCTGAAAACCAAGGTCCCACTGAAACTCTGTGTCTTCCCCAGGGCGCTCGTTCCACTGCTTGCAGGCAACCTGGCAGGCACGACAACCGATGCACTTGGTGATGTCGACCAGCGTCGTTTTAACCGAGTCTGAGTTCGCAGACTGACTCATGCATTAACCCCTTCGCGAGATGGAGGATCTTGCATCAGCTTCGCGGAGCTTGATCACATTAACCAGACAGGCCTTGGTTTCTTGGGTACCGGCTCCGGGATCGACGGCATCGATAGTGAGAAAATTTACGCTGGGGCCGGTGGAAAGACCTTTAAAACCCCAGTTATAGGGCATCCAAACGATCGTCACTTCTTGTCCGTCGGCCTTGAGGGTCTGCATTCTTGGAGTAACGGACGCTTTCACCGTAAGCTCGCCGCGAGCGGAGGACACCTTTACCCAGTCTCCGGTTTTGACAGCGAGTTTCTGAGCGAGTGACGATGGAATTTCAATCACCGCTTCGGGGACAAGCTCGTTGAGCCACGGGATGTTGCGCGTTGTGGATCCGCCGCACCAGTGTTCCGCGACGGTTGAGGTCATGAGCACGTAGGGAAATTGCGAAACGGTACCGATGGGCTGGTGCGATTCGAGGCGCGGATACTTGAGCAAAGGGTTTTGTTTCACCTTTGGATGCAAGACGTTTTCGACTGGGCTTTCGACGGGCTCGTACATTTCTGGCAGTGGGCCGTCTTTCGGCACGTATGCAACATCGCGAGGAATCTGCGGGTTGTTCGGGTCCGGGTCCTGGTAGACCGCCGCGAACAGGCGTCCGACACCTTCCGGATTCAAGTGGAAAGCTCGCTGGCCGTTTGGCGTGTTTGGTCCATCAGTCAGGCTCGGGACGTCCGGCACGTCGTAACCGGCCCAACGCTTCGCCGCCTCGTCCCACCACACGATGCGCTGCGAACCCGGATACGGTTTGCCGTGCCGATCGCAAGACGCGCGGTTGTAGAGAATGCGCATGTTGTTCGGCCAAGTCCACGCAAATTCCGGATACAGGCCGAGACCTCCGGGATCGGTCGTGGAGTCTCTGCGTTTCGAATGGTTAACGCCACCGGCAAAAATCCCCGCATAAATCCACGCGCCAGAGGCAGTCGATCCGTCAGCCTGCAGATCGGCCGTTCGATTGAGGAGATCGCCAGCCCTAAGGTTGGCGGCGGGGACGTCGCGAAGCGCGCGGCCGTTAATCTCACGGAGTACATCCTCGGCACTGGTGTAAGACCAAGAGGACTTTTTGATGATCTGGTCCTTGGGGTCGGTAGAGTCCTGGAGCAGATCGCGCACGCGGCGGAATACCAAGTCCACAATCTCGCCGTCAGATTTGGCCTGTCCCGGAGGCTTCACCGCGGCGTAGCGCCATTGAACCATCCCACCGGAGTTAGAAATGGTCCCGTTTTTTTCCATGAAAAACGCGGCGGGGAGCAGGATGACTTCGGTAGCAATGGACTTGGGATCAGCACCTGGGCGACGCCAAAAGTCAGCAGTTTCTGTTTCCCAGATTTCTTGAACTACCAGTGTTTCGACTTTGCCCAGCGCCTCCAAGGTCATCTTCAGGTTGGGCGTGGTGACCGCCGGATTTTGGCCGACGATCCAGAGCATCTTCATATTTCCAGCGAGAGCGCTCTCGAAGATCGAGAAGGTGTCGTAGTCTTTCGTGGCGCTGCGCTTGGGCAACCAGGCATACGCGAAATCGTTCTCGGGGGTGGCCGCATCTCCGTAGAAAGCTTTGAGCGTGTTGACGAGGAATTTGCGGTCTCCGGTTCCGTTTCTCTTGGTGTACTCCGCAAGGGTAGGCTCGGTGTGAGCGGGATAGTTGAGATATCCGGGCATGTAGTTGTTGAGGACGCCCATGTCGCAAGCGCCCTGGACATTTGGTTCGCCCCGCAGAGCGTTCACGCCACTACCCGGCTTTCCGACATTCCCGAGCAGGAGTTGCAAAATGGTGAAACCGCGGATTCCCTGAACGCCGGTGGTGTGCTGGGTCATGCCGAGCGCGTAGAGGATTGTTCCCGGACGGTTCTTGGCCATAGTTTCGGCGATGGTCTGAATCTGGCCCGCCGGAACGCCGCAGATGCGCTCTCCCATTTCGGGTGTGTAGCGGGAAACGAACTTTTTGAGGCGCGCGAAAACACATTGCGGGTCATCCAGACTTGCGGCAAGGCGAGGCTTCCCTTTCGCATCGAGCTGATAGCCCCAGGTCTCGGTGTTGTACTTGTGCTTGTCCTCATCAAAGCCGCTAAAGAGTCCCCCTTTGAAGTCGAAATTCGCGTGGCCCAAGAACAGGGCGTTTGTATGGGTGGTGACAAAGTCCTGGTCGTAGAGTTTGTGAACCAGGATGTAATTGATCATGGTATTGAGAAATGCAGCGTCGGTACCGGGGCGAAGGCGCGCATACATATCGGCCGCGGCTGAAGTCCGGGTGAAGCGCGGGTCGACGTGGATGATCTTCGCGCCGTTTTCCTGGGCTTTTCGGATCCACTTGAAAGCCATCGGATGGTTTTCAGCGACGTTGCTGCCTTCCACCAGAATTGTTTTGGAGTGCTGGAGGTCAATCCAGTTGTTGGTCATCGCGCCCCGCCCGAATGCAGCCCCCAGACCGGGGACCGTGGGGCTGTGTCAAAGTCGGGCCTGATGCTCGACGAAAGCCGTGCCGAGAAGGCGCGCCGCTTTCTGGAAAAGATAGCACTCCTCGTTGGTGTTCTGTGCGCCACCCATGAATGCGAACGCGTCAGTCCGGTTGACGGGAACCTCTGCGTCACCGAGTTTCTCGGTGGCAT
>Ga0210396_10006737_pt1 | contig 10984 bp, 9 predicted proteins | sample IncBWH17OmetaG_FD_155466 | JGI IMG/M metagenome (GOLD analysis project Ga0210396, IMG submission 155466) | Forest soil microbial communities from Barre Woods Harvard Forest LTER site, Petersham, Massachusetts, United States - Inc-BW-H-17-O ... | reverse complement strand
TGACGACTTCGCTTTCGCTGTGGACCCGGACACCATGCTCAAAGATCGAGCCGATGGTGAGCTGAAAGTCAGACATCGTGGACTGCATGGGCAGCATGCAAAGACCTCCGAAGAACGGGCCCGGCAATTCTATCGAATGGGTTGCAGCACGCTCAAAACAAAACCGAGGGAAGGAATGCGCCAGCGGGCTCATTGTAAAGACCGGTGGACATCAGCGTCATGGGTTCGACTACGCGAAGGCCGTTGTTGAGGCACCAACGAAAGAGTTCGGCATTACGCGAGGGGACGAGAATGCCCGGGCCGGCGAAAGAGTCGAGCGACGCGATAAGAGCCTGCAAATCGGCATTGGATTCGGCGGTGGAGTGACCGAAGAAGGAGAGGTGCGAAGTGTATGCGGTAATCCGGCCGTCGCGCTCAGTGACGAGAGCTGTATTTTGCTGGATAGAGGCCGCGAGATCCAGTCCGCGGTCGAAACCGTGCACGCGACGGGAGAGCGCATTGCAGGCGAGCAAATCAGCGGGTGTGGCGGGGCGGACGGTGCAGCCTGGAATGCTGCGCTCGCGAGTGCGGCCCTGCAGAACGGAAAGAGGCTCGCGGATATCAAAGCCGAGCGAGGCGTAGAGCGAGAGAGAGCGATTGTGGAAGGCGGCCTGGACGAGGCGGACACCGGCGGCGCCGCGTTGCCGGGAGCGTTCGAGTACGGCATCCATCAGCTTGCGGCCTACGCCGTGGTTCTGCGTCTCCGGGTCGACGGTGATGGGACCGATGCCGTGGATGATGGAGCGCTCGTCGAGGCAGTTGCTGCCGAGGATGCGGCCTTCGCTTTCGGCGACAACGCAGTAGAAGCCGGGCGCGGTGAACATTGCATTCATGACGCCCAGGGCGGCTTCAGGGTTGGGGAAATCGCAGGGGAAATTGTGTGCAGCGTTGATGGAAGCAAAGGCGCGGTAGCAGATGTCGCCGCAAATGGAAACATCTTGCTGAGTGGCCGGGCGAATGACCACGTCGGACTGGAGATTTACTGGCATTTCATTTCCTTGCTCAAGTGGAAGGAGTATAGCAAAGGGAAATGGCGGCGGTGGATGAGGATCGGTGGCCGGCGGAGTTTCACTTGATCAGAGCAGGCGAAATCAATTCGCAACTTCAATAACGCGACCGGCTGCGATGCTGCTTCCCGACTCCGTTAGCTGGAGCGAATCGGCAGAATCCTCGATGCCTCCCACCGGGTTTGCCCCTTCGAGTGAGGGAACCATGCCGACTGCCTGGTTTTTTCCGGCTTTCTTGGCGCGATACAGACCTCGGTCTGCGTATTTCAGCACGCCCTCATAACCAACGGCCTCGTTGTCTTCTTGTATCCACGGGAATGCGGCCCAGCCGATGGAACAGGTTTGTTGCGCTGCATCGGTGGGGCTTACGGCAAATGGCTTTCTCCGGAATGCATCAAGCACGCGCCTGGCGAGAATGGCTGCCTGGCGGCGATCGGTACCGCGAGAGATGATGAGAAACTCTTCGCCGCCCCATCGAACCAGCAGGTCGGAGTTGCGGATTGCGGAACTAATGCGCCGCGAGGCTTCAATCAGCACGCGGTCGCCGGCATCGTGGCCGTGAACGTCATTTATTTTTTTGAAATTGTCCAGATCGATGAGGTAGAAGATGAGGTCGCGCTCGGCGAGGTCGCCGTTTTCGGTGTAGGCACGCAAACACTGAGCAACGTCGCGCTTGATGGATGCTGAGAAGAAGCGCCGGTTGCGGATTCCGGTGAGCGGATCGGTTGTGGAGATTCTTCGAGCACGTGATTGGCGCGCTTGAGTTCTTCGTGCAACAACCTCTGCTTCAGAAACACCAGTGCCGCCATAGCGATCATGGCCACGGCGGTCACGAGCACTCTGAAGTGCATGATCTGGAGAGATACGCCGCGCTCGAGCACGGCCCCGAGGACGATGACGGGCAGAGACAAGACGGCAAGAATCGCGAGGCCTTCCAGCCACGAGCCGTATTTTTCGCGTTCGCCGGTTTCGCGGCAAAGCCGCAGGCCCCGGCCGCTGATGGCAACAATCATGAAGACTGCGAAAGAGGCAACGTAAGGGATGTCGTACCAGCTCCCGTTGAAATAAGCATTCAATTCAATGGCATGGTTCTCCAGGCTGAAACTGAAATAGCCGAACAGCACTGCACAGAGATAGAAAGCATAGAAGCGTCTCCAGGTCCCTGTGCTTCGCTTGAGCAGGGCACACTGTACGACCACCACAGCCAGGATTTCGACCATGTAGAGGCGGTCATAATTCGCGTTGTAGAGAGCTTCGTTGGGCGAGATGTACTGCCAGCAGGTGACGAGGTAAAGGTAGAAGAAGACCCACCACACCATGAGGAGAAGAAAGTCCAGCGTCCCCAACCGCGCGCTTCGCTTCGACTGTTCAAGGTGGGGTCGCAGCAGAAATCCCGCGAGCATCATCACGCCGGGAAGGAACAAAAGCACATCGCCAGCAAAAAGCGTGGGCAGCGGCTTTTGCCAAACCAGGTCGTAGAGCATCCACCACAACTGGTCGAGCAGCAGCATGAACCAGCCGATCGATTGCATGATCCAGAAGGCCCGCAGGCGTCCGTGAGCGGGAATGGCGTTTTGGGCGAAGACCACGACCAGAGCCAGCAGGATCAGGGCGAAGGCGAAATCGCTGATGGCAGTGAGCATCAGTCCGCGCTTAAGCATCGCGGTGGCGAGCACCTGTGCCAGCGTCAGCATGACCGCGGTGCCGATCCAGGCTTTCGTGCTCCTGCGCAAATGGTTTTCCCCTTAGCAGGAATTCTAGGGACGTTCTCAATCCTGGAATAGATGCGGAACGTGGTAGCGGCATGCGACTTTAGAACCACCTGAGAGTTGTTGATTCCAAGGAGCTTAAGCGATTGGTAAAGTTTGCCGTGTTCTAGGTCACGGAAGACCGAATGCGGCGTCGTTTTACGGAGCGACTGGTAGAATCCTGTTTAGTCCCAGTGAAAGAGAATGAAGATATTGTGGCTTCGACACCGATAGCACCTTCTCAACGAAAATCAGCGCTGACGTTTCAGGAATTGTTGTTTCGCCTGCAAGGGTTTTGGGCGGAACGCGGGTGCGTGCTGCAGCAGCCATATGACGTGGAAGTGGGCGCGGGCACGATGGCGCCGGAGACATTTTTGCGGGTGCTGGGGCCGAAGCCTTTCCGAGTCGGCTATGCGCAGCCTTCGCGGCGGCCAGCCGATGGGCGCTATGGCGAGAATCCAAATCGGCTGTTCAAACACACCCAGTTTCAGTTGATTCTGAAGCCGCCTCCTGTAAACGTGCAGGAGCTATATCTACAATCGCTTGAGGCGATTGGGATCGATCTCTCAAAGCATGACATCAAGTTTGAAGAGGACAATTGGGAGTGGCCCGCAGGCGGTGCCTGGGGCGTCGGCTGGCAAGTGATGCTGGATGGACTGGAGATTACGCAGTTCACCTACTTCCAGCAGTGCGGCGGGATGGATCTCGATCCGATCTGCGCGGAGCTGACGTATGGCCTCGAGCGCATTACTCAGTTTTTGCAGGACGCGGATTCGATCTACGACATTGTGTGGGCGCGCGCCCCGGAGACGGGCGCGGTAGTGACGTACGGGGAAGTTCGGCTGGCAGAGGAGCTGCAGTTTTCGGTTTACAACTTCGAGGAAGCCGAGGTGCCGAAGCTTTGGGAGCACTTCACGCTGTATGAGGCAGAAGCGCAAGACCTGCTGAAGCGCGCGAATGAGTTGATGGCAAGCGAATCGGCGAGCGCACTGGAGAAGAAGCGGTTTCCGCTGCTGCCGACATATGAGCTGGCGCTGAAGTGCTCCAACCTGTTCAACATTCTGGATGCGCGCGGGGCGATCAGCGTGACGGAGCGGGTGGGCGTGATTGGACGGATTCGCGCGCTGGCGGTGGGTGTGGCGAAGGCGTATGCGGTGCAGCAGACGGCTTGATCTGTGAGTTGAGGTTTGTGCTTTCCCACCCATGCCACGTTGAAACAGTGTCATGGATGGTGCACCCAGGGTTGTGGCGGGTTAGCGGAGTTAGCCGCGCTTCGCGCGTTTTGTGGAGCTAGCTGAGTTAACAAGAAAGAATCGAATTCATGTCTGACTTTTTGCTGGAGATTGGGTTGGAGGAAGTTCCGGCCCGCATGGTTGCAGGGGCCGAGGCGGAGTTGGGGCGGCGCGTGCACGATTTGATGTCGCGTGAGCGTCTTCTCGAAGATGGCGCGACGGTGAAGACGTATTCCACGCCGCGACGGCTGGCCGTGTTGGCGGAAGGCGTCTGTGCGGCGCAGGCCGATGTGGAAGAGAAAATGGCCGGGCCCTCGTGGAAGGTGGCGTTTAAAGACGGCGCCCCGACAGCAGCGGCTGAGGCCTTTGCGAAAAAGGCTGGTGTGACGGTTGATGCTCTCGAGAAGGTGACGACGGCAAAAGGCGAGTACGTCGGAGCTACGGTGAAACGCTCGGGCAAGACTGCAGGGGAGATTTTGACGTCGGATCTGCCGAAGGAAGTGCTGGGGATCTACTGGGCAAAGAACATGTACTGGCGCGCAGGCAAGCCGGAGCGGTTTGTTCGGCCGGTGCGGTGGATCGTCGCCATGATGGATGCGGCGACGGTGCCGCTTGAGATCGCCGGAATCAAAGCTTCAAATGTGAGCCGCGGGCATCGGATTTTGTACGGGGAAGCGGCAGTCGTGATCGGATCGGCGAAGGAATATGCCGACGCGCTGCGCAGTGCGAGCGTGATTGTGGATGTGGCCGAGCGGCGGCAGGTGATTCGCAAGGCGCTGGACAAGGTGACGCGGGCGGTGCCTGGTGCGCGGTGGCGCGAGGATGAGGGTCTGGTTGAAACCGTGACACACCTGACGGAGTGGCCCTCGGTCATTCTTGGCAATTTTGAATCGGAGTACCTTTCCCTGCCTGAAGAAGTGCTGGTCACGGTGATGCGCGATCACCAGAAGTATTTTGCGGTGGAGGATGCGAACGGCAAGCTGGCTCCGCATTTTCTCGCGGTGCTGAATACGAAGGCCGATGAAGAGGGGCAGGCGATCATCCGGCACGGCAATGCGCGTGTGCTGCGAGCGCGGTTCAAGGACGCGCGGTTCTTCTGGGATTTCGATCAGAAGATTCCGCTGGCCGAGCGGGTGGAGAGCCTGAAGAACGTCACATTTCAGAAAGAGCTGGGCTCGTATCACTGGAAGACGGAAGAGAACCTGGAGTCGGCGAGCTGGTTATCAGAGGTCGCAGCGAAGGCTGGGGCGAAGCACGACAGTGCTGCTCTGATGACGGCGGTCCGGCTGGCGAAAACAGACCTGACGACGGAACTGGTGAAGGAGTTCACGGAACTGCAGGGAATTATCGGCGGGCTGTACGCGCGGGCGCAGGGACTGGGCGAGCGGGTGGCATTGGCGATCTACGAGCAGTACACGCCGGCATCGACTGAGGATGACATTCCGGTTTCTGTCGAGGGCCAATTGCTTGGGTTGGCGGATCGCATCCAGACCATTGCGGCGATGTTCGGAATCGGATTGCAGCCGACGGGGTCGAAGGATCCGTTTGCATTGCGGCGTGCCGCGAATGGGATTGTGAAAATTCTGGCCGAGTCGGATCTGCCGCTGAAGTTGAGCGACGTTGCGCATGCGGCGCTGACGGATGATGTAAACGAGCGCGAAGTATTGGCGTTTCTCCGCGAGCGGCTGCACTTCTATTTGAAGGATGTGCGCGGGTTTGCGTATGACGTGGTGAATGCTGTGCTGGCGGCGGATGCAGACGATGTGCGTGACGCAATGGCGCGGGCCGAGGCGTTGACCGCGGCGCGCCAATCGGCGGACTTCGAGGCCGTGTCGGCGGCATTCAAGCGCATCAATAACATCCTGCGGCAGGCAGCGGAAAAAGGATTCGCGGTTGGATCGCCGGATGGCGTGACACTTTCAGCCGAGGCTGCGAAATTACACGATGCAGCGGCGGCGCTTGCTCCCGAGGTTGCGAAGCTGCGTCAGGAGCGGACGTACGGCGAGGCGCTGGCGAAGATCGCGACGATGAGACCGGTTGTCGATGCGTTCTTCGACAAGGTTATGGTTCTCGATCCGGATGCGGCGGTGCGTGGTGCGCATCTGGGACTGATTGACGGTGTGCTGAAGGGGTTCTCCGGGATTGCGGACTTCAGCGAGATAGTGGTGAATGTCACCGGATTCACTATCAAACAGAAAGGGTAGGCCCCGGAGATCGCGGACCTACGCGACCTGTGACTGGGAGGCATCTAGCTTTCCCACCCATGCCGCGGTGAAGCTGCGTCATGCCGCCCCACGGACGAAGACCTGTCCGTGGGGACCCGTGGATGGGGCACCCTCATTCATGCGGATTGAAGCGTCGATCCCACGTCTCAGACGCGAGACGTGGGACCCCAGTTCAATCCAGTTCAATATGGACGCACAGCTATCAGGAAAATTTTAACTTTATATATGACATGCTTTGTCATGAATGATCCGTAGTCTGGATTTGTGCCTGCATAGGGCAAAGGAGACGGATATGGCGATTGCAGCAGCAGAAGTCAACGTGGAAACGGCGAGCGAACTCTTCACGAACTGGCAAGGACACAGGCGCCTTACGAGGCGAGTCATCGAGGCTTTTCCTGACGACAAGCTATTTCAGTTCTCGATTGGAGGCATGCGGCCGTTTTCAGAGATGGCCTGGGAGTTCATCCGCATGGCGGTTCCGATCGTAGAGGGTGTTTCAACCGGGAAGTGGCAGGAGTGGACTCAAGCGCAGGGGCAGAAGCCGACGACCAAGAGCGAACTTTTGCGCCTGTGGGATGAACAGACCGCAGAGCTGGATTTGAAGTTTCCTGCGATTCCCCCGCACAGGTTCAACGAAGTGGACAAAGCATTCGGCCAATGGGAAAACAAGGGGATCGCGACGATTCAATACGCGATTGACAATGAAATCCACCACCGCGGTCAGGGGTACGTGTATCTGCGGGCTCTCGGAATTGATCCTCCTCCGTTCTGGGAACGGTAAGTCTCTGTTGAAGACAGTTCTGCGGCTGCAGGCTGGGCGTCATGCAGCCGCAGGAACTTCCAATGCGCCGCAGAGCTGTGGTCGCTCGATTGTCCCAAGGAGCGCGTCGCTAGCCTGGCGGTGGAATGCGGACGGTGTTGGCGCGGCAAGAGCGGATGGGTCCGCAGGATGCGGCGTGCAGCGATTTGTCCAGGCAGACTTCGACGGCGGTGAGGAAGTTGTGACCGCAGCTGACGGCGACGCTGTCGCTTGAGAGTGAGGGGTTGGCACGGGTGAAAAGCGAGACGATTTCGGCGGGCGGCATCGAGGTCTGCGACGATAGATTGCTGAGTGCTGGCGGAATGGTGATCGAGTGGTAAGCGGTGCGCGCGATGGTGAAGAAGTCGTCGGCGCTTAGGCCCGAGCAGGTGCCGTGGGTGTGCCATTCGTGTTGAAGCAGGCCCTGATCAGGATAGATATCGCTGAAGGCTGAGGGATCGCCGGGGCCGGGAGCATTGGAGCAGATTTCGGGGTAAGTGCCGTTGGTGTTCTGTGGCCACAGGCCGTGGAGGACGAAGGTAGGGTGCGAAGCGCACTCGGCGGCAGTGGGATGCGAATAGCAGAACTCGGGCGACCAGGACAGATTGAGCAGGTAGTAGTCGAAACCGGAGCCTTGGGCAACGCGTGGGTTCGTCCGATCTGATCTTGTGGCTAGGCCGGGAGCGACCGAATCGGCGTTGGGAGCAGGCTTGCAGGCGCTGAGGATAACAAGAAGCGCGAAGATGGGGGCGTAGGTCGCTTGCTTCATGCAGCGCAGGATAGCAGCTGAGGTTGCAGCCGGTCGCGGAGGAATTGCGCGACCGGCGTGTTCTGCTTAGCGAAGAACTGCGTGCGGCGCTTGAACCGCCGAGAGTTCCTTGAAAGTGCGGTCAGGCAGTTTGAGGCCCGCGGCGGCGATGTTCTCTTCGACGTGCGCAACGGAGGACGTGCCGGGGATGGGCAGGATGACTTTAGAGCGTTGGAGAAGCCACGCGAGGGCGACTTGCAGCGGGGTTGCATGGAGTTCCTTTGCGGCGCTTTCGAGGACATCATGGGCCTGTCGATTCTGGCCGAGCGGCGCCCACGGAATGAAGGCGATTCCGTTCTTTTCGCAGTAATCGAGAAGGAAGTCCCACTCGCGATCGGCGAAGCTATAGCGGTTCTGGACGGAAACGATGGGGACGATTTTACGGGCGCGCTCGAGATGTTCGAGTGTCACGTTGGAGAGCGCGACGTGCCGGATTTTTCCGTCTTCACGGAGGCGGGCGAGGGTCTCCATCGACGCGTCGAATGAGACTGCGGGATCGGGGATATGGAGCTGGTAAACGGCGATGCGGTCGAGGCGAAGGCGCTTCAGGCTGCCTTGTACGGCTTCTTCCAGGTGTTTAGGGCTGGCATTGTGGATCCACTGGCCGGGGCCGACGCGCTCCCATCCGCCCTTGGTGGCGATGACTATGCGATTTGGATAGGGCGCGAGGGCTTCGGCGATCAGTTCTTCAGAAACATAAGGGCCATAGGAGTCAGCGGTGTCGATGAAGTTGACTCCAAGTTCGACGGCGCGGCGCAAGGTGGCAATGGCGGCGGCGTGATCGGCGGGCGGCCCCCAAATGCCTTTGCCGGTGATGCGCATAGCGCCGTAACCGAGGCGATTGACTTTGAGATCGCCCAGGGTGATGGTTCCGGCGGCAGCGGCGGAGACAGCCTGAGATGTTGTAGGCATAAATAAAAGCTCCTTCGTTCATTAGGATGTGTGCCGGGGAGCGGCGGTCGCAAGTGAAATTCTGACCAAGGCCCCGGAGTTGAACCCGTGTTTGAAGTCGCGAGGACGCTGTAAATTGCGGGTTAAGGCCCGGGATGGCGATTCCCAATGAGCGAAGGAGCTGTTCAAGCTGCCGGCGCTCCCGGATAGGGGCGGCTCGTTGAGAAAAGAGGAGATCCGATTGGTGCGGCCCGTTGCGGTGTCTAAACCTCAGAGCGCGGCAAGCGTCTAGAATCTATAGAGATGGCGGACACGCTTTATTTGAGTTTGTGGTACCCGAATTTGCGCCTGGCGGCGCTGACCGAAAAACTGACGGCGGTGCTGGGAGCATTTGGGCAACATGGGGGCGAGGCTCGCGTATACTCGGCAACCGTCTGGCCGGTGAACTGGAGCGAGTCGCCGGTGTTTCAGAAGGTTTATGGACACGGCGAACGGGGGCTGGAGCCACGTCAGGCCGTCGACGATGCGCTGGAGCTGCTGCACGAAGACTACGCTTACGAATTTCAGATCGGATGGAGTTTGTGGGAGGCGGAAGTCCCGACGGGGACCGCGGAAGCATCGATTCCGATGCGCTCCGGTGAAGATGAGAGCGAGAGGAGTTCTGGCCGCGCCCACGAGACGCGTTGGGCTCGGGAGTCGAGGCTGGTGCGCGTGACGGGGTATGGACCGCTGTTTGATGAAGGCGCATACGAGCAGGATGGGCACATTCGGATTGACTTCGGGAGCGATGCAGCGTTTCTGGACGAGGAGATCGCGCTGGACGCGACGGCGGCGCGGCATGTGGAAGAGAACGTGCGCCAACTGGTTGAGCTGACCACCGCGGTGGAGAAAGAGTCGGGCGCGACGGCGCGGCTGTTGTGGAGCGAACTGGGAGAGAGCCTGGCGCAAAGACTGGCAGCGCGGCTGGGCATGACAAATTAATATGCGCTTCACGATCGAGCGGCTGCGTACGTTGGTGCTGGTGGCTGGAGTGCTGCTGGTGATTGCGCTGGGAGTATTTCTGGGGACCGCCAGGTTCCGAAACCGCTTCAACCGCAGGGATCTTCCGCAAAAACTGGGACTGAATATTCAGGAAGAAGCGAATGGATTTGTGTACACGCACGAGGTGCGGGGACACATGCTTTACAAGATTCACGCCTCGAAGCAAGTGCAGCTGAAGAGAGACGACAAGGTCTTTCTGCAGCTGCACAATGTCACGATCGAGCTCTACGCCGAAGATGGAAGCCGGGTAGATAAGATCGAGGGCGATGAGTTTGAGTACGACCCGAATAGCGGAATTGCGAGGGCTGTGGGTCCGGTAGAGATCACGCTGTCCAAGCCGAAGGTGGCCCCGGCGATTGCACCTAAGGCTACCGCAAACCAGGCGCTGAATACGAGGCAGAAAGACAGTCCGGTAACTTCGGCGGCACAATCCGCGGCGAGCGGCCAGATTTACGTGAAGACGAGCGGACTTATCTTCGACCGCAACACCGGCCAGGCGTCCACAGAGGAGAGAGTGGAGTTCACGCTGGCTGATGGCAGTGGCAGCGCGATGGGCGCGAATTACGATTCGCACAATGGGCTGCTGGTGCTCGACCACGCGGTGCAACTCGATGTGCAGCGCGGTGCTGATCCCGTGAACATGTTGGCGCAGCACGCGGTTTTCGAGCGCGAAAACCAGGTTTGCGAGTTGCAGACCGCCACGGTGCACTACCGCGCCGATGTGTCGAATGCGGAGAGGGCAAAAGTCTACTTCAGAGATGACGGCTCCGCGAAACAACTGCAGGCAGACGGAGGGTTTGTGCTGGTGACGGCGACAGGCGGACGCCTGGCCGCGCCGACGGGCACGCTCATTTTCGATGAGCAGAGCCAGCCGCTCCGCGGCCATATGCAGGGCGGAGTATCGATTGATTCCGACAACAAGGGCCGCAAGGTTCACGGGACATCGCCAACCATGGAGTTGGTGTTTGCGGGGAAGGGTGAGTTACGCAGTGCGCATCTTGAGCGCTGGGTGCATTTCGTAACCGATGAAGAGACTTCGTCGGCGAGTGGACTACTGCGCGCGCATCGGAACTGGGCGTCGCCAGTGGCAGATATTACCTTCAAAGATGGAGGCAACGGGAAAGCGGAACCTGCTTCAATCCACGGCGTCGGCGGTGTCGTCGTGGAAGCGACAAGCCAGCGCGGAAATGGACC
>Ga0210396_10006734_pt1 | contig 10986 bp, 13 predicted proteins | sample IncBWH17OmetaG_FD_155466 | JGI IMG/M metagenome (GOLD analysis project Ga0210396, IMG submission 155466) | Forest soil microbial communities from Barre Woods Harvard Forest LTER site, Petersham, Massachusetts, United States - Inc-BW-H-17-O ... | reverse complement strand
CATCGATGTGCCAATAATCATGCATCGTCACGGCGGCGGAAATCGTGAAAGCGAACAGCAGCATCGCGCCATGCCGTGTGTGGAAACCGAACAGCAACGCCAATCCGCCCAGCACCATCACGGCAAGCGCGAGCACGAGGATAATCGGCGCAGCGGGCACGTTCTTCTCCGCCATCGTGGCGAGCGTTTCGTGCCAATGATTCGCGGCGAGCCACACTTGGCCCAGGAAATACCAGGCAAGCACCACGCGGCCCAGAAACGGCGCGATCAATTCCGAAAACGACATGAGTTCCTCCGCTCCGGAACAGAATCAGTAGGCGGATAATATCATGGCCCGCACCGCGCCCGCTCAAACCTGCCGGTAGGCGTGTTTGCGCAAGTGGCGGACGAGCGCCATTTCGTCGAGGCGGGATTGCGAGCGGCGTGACTCGGTCTCGGCCACGCGCTTGACCTGCGCCTCGTTCGCGAGCTCAAGGCTTTTCAGATCCTGATAGGCAGCGGCGAGATCGTCCTGGCAGACGACACGCTCGCGCTCGATCTCCTTCAGCGTCGCGCGCAGATTCTCGCGCCGCACATCGATGGAGCGCAGGAAGGATGGAAACGCGAGACGCCCGATATCGGAATCATTCGCGCGCTGGCGTTCGCGCGCAATCGAATCCTCGAGATCGGCGAGCTTCTTCTCGAGATCGGCTTTCATGAGGTCGAGCGTCGCCATGCGGCGCTTCAATTCCTCGACGCGGAAGCGCTTGACGCGCAGAAGCGTGTCGGCCCGTTTCATGCCCTACCCCCAACGTTCTGCGCGCTGACGATGCGGTCGAGCGCGGCATAGCCGTCGCCGAGCCTCGACCGTTCGTCTTTTCTTTGCGTAAGGAAAGCTTCGAGTTGCGGATGCAATTTTATTGCGCCGTCCACTTCCGGATTCGTGCCCGTCTTGTACGCGCCGAGACGAATGAGTTCCTGCATATCGTCGTATGTCGCAAGCGGCAGGCGCGCACGCGCGACAATCGCCTGCTCGTCTTCGGTATTGCAGCCGGGCATCGCGCGCGAAATCGATTTGAGCACGTTGATGGCGGGATATCGCCCGCGTTCGGCAATCGCGCGGTCGAGCACAATGTGGCCGTCGAGAATACCGCGCACCGCATCGGCCACGGGTTCGTTGTGATCGTCGCCTTCGACAAGCACGGTGAACAATCCTGTGATGCTGCCGCGCTGTCCCATCAAACCCGGCCCTGCGCGTTCCAGCAATCGCGGAAGTTCCGCGAACACGGTCGGCGTATAGCCTTTGGTCGCCGGAGGCTCGCCTGCGGAGAGTCCGATCTCGCGTTGTGCCATCGCAAAACGGGTCACGCTGTCCATCAGCAACAGCACATGCAAGCCCTGGTCCCGCAACTGTTCCGCAACGGCCATCGCAACATAAGCGGCCTGTCTGCGCACGAGTGCGGGCTCATCGGATGTCGCGGCGACGACGACGCTGCGTTTCAATCCTTCTTCGCCGAGGTCGTCTTCGATAAATTCTTTCAATTCGCGGCCGCGTTCGCCGACCAACCCGATAACAATCGCATCCGCATCCGTATTGCGCGCGAGCATCGCAAGCAGAGTCGATTTGCCGACGCCGGAGCCCGCGAAGATTCCCATGCGCTGACCCTTGCAGCATGTCGCGAACGCATTGAGCGCGCGCACACCGAGATCGAGCTTGCCGCCGAGACGCGCACGCGAATGTGCCGATGGCGGCGCGGCTTTGATGGGATAGGCATTCATGCCCTGCGGCAGCGGACCTTTGCCATCCGTCGGCTTGCCGAATGCATCGACGACACGGCCGAGCCAGGCGCTACACGGGAATACAACGGCGGGGCGATCATCGAATTCCGCGCGCGCGCCGAGCGTTACGCCATCCAGCGTGCCGAGCGGCATGGCCTGCGCCTGTCCGTCGCGGAAGCCGACGACTTCGCATGGGATCTGTTTGCCGCCCGCGCCCGTGATTTTAACTTGTCCGCCAAGGCTGATCGCGCCCGCGGCCCCCGTCACCTCGACCAAAAGGCCTTCGAGCCGCGCCACGCGGCCGAAGCGGCGAAATTGCGGAATAGCCTCTATTTCCTTGAGAAGCGCGCGCATCGGCATCCCTAAAACGAGGCCGTCTTCGGGCCCCAGCGAATACATCTTGAAGGGAAGGATTTAAGTCGCGGTAAACTTAACAAATCGAATCAAGGAGATGGGGCGTCAAGTCCCAACTTGAGTCCTAATGGGGAATTAGGGGGTCTTCGGAAGCCATGAAGCCTTGCGCGCCGTGGAAAGCGGATGTTAACCAATTGCCCTTACCGTTCGCTAATCGGTTAACCAAGCGGGCAGGGTTGCCGCGCCAAAGGGGCTCGTGAAATGCGTGTTCTTCTGATCGAAGACGATAGCGCGATGGCGCGCAGCATCGAATTAATGCTGAGGAGCGAAGGCTTCAACGTCTATACAACGGATTTGGGCGAAGAAGGTATCGATCTCGGTAAGCTTTACGATTACGACATTGTCGTTCTCGACCTGCAATTGCCGGATATGAGCGGCTTTGAGGTGCTGAAATCCCTGCGCCTCGCCAAGGTTCAGACCCCGGTCATGATCCTTTCCGGCAACGCCATCGTCGAAGCGAAGGTCAAGGCGCTGGGCTTTGGTGCCGACGACTACATGACCAAACCCTTCCACAAGGACGAGCTGATCGCCCGTATCCAGGCGGTTGTGCGCCGGTCCAAGGGCCATTCCCAGTCCGTCATCACGACGGGCAAGCTCACGGTCAATCTCGATGCCAAGACCGTCGAAGTGGACAGCGCGCGCGTGCATCTGACCGGCAAGGAATACCAGATGCTGGAGCTGCTCTCTCTCCGCAAAGGCACCACGCTGACCAAGGAAATGTTCCTGAACCACCTCTATGGCGGCATGGACGAGCCTGAATTGAAGATCATCGACGTCTTCATCTGCAAGCTCCGCAAGAAACTTGCGGCGGCGACGGCGGGCGACAATTACATCGAGACGGTTTGGGGCCGCGGCTATGTGCTGCGCGATCCCGAAGTGGAACAGGCAGCCTAGTCCAGCCGTTTCCCCTTCATGCTCAATCTTCTGGGAGTAGGGCTTTTTCAGGTTTCCGTGCCCGCATACCTGATTCTGCAAGCCTATCTTGCTTACGCATTCCACGGCGCTTGGCGCATCGCGGCGCTCATTCCGCTCATTTTCGTGGCGCCCCTGTTCCTGTTCAGTCTTTATGCGTTGGGGCTTGGCTCGAGCTTGTGGCCGCTGACGCTTGTCCTGCTCACGCCTGTGGGGCTCATCTATCTCGTGATCGTGTTCGCGGTTCATCGTTTCGCGTGAAACCGCTATAGAGCGGCTATGGATATCCTTCACACGCTCGAAAGCGACACATTCTCGCCTGCGCAGAAGCGCGAGGCGCTGGCGGCCCTCGAAAACGGCAAGGTCATTTATTTCCCGAAGCTCGCCTTCGAATTGACCGAAGATGAAAAATCGCTGCTGACGCCTGCCCTGTCGGACGGCAAGGCGAAAAACATCAGCATGGATCCAAATGGGCGCATCCAGCACACGGCCGCCCAAGGAAAACAGCGCGAACTCCTTAACGGCATGATGCAGCGTTTTGCCGAAGGGGCGATTGCGCTCATGGGCGAATTGTTCCCCGGATACACACGGGTGCTCGAACGCGCGCGCACGAGCTACCGCCCCGCCGAGATCGAAGGCCGCGTCTATTCCAAGATCAATGACGACACGCGGCTGCATGTCGATGCATTCCCGACGCGGCCGATGCGCGGGCGGCGAATCCTGCGCCTGTTCTCGAACGTCAATCCGAATGGCGAGCCGCGCTTGTGGCATGTGGGCGAACCATTCGAAGATATGGCGATGAAGTTGTTGCCCTATGTCCACGAACCCGTGCAGGCGAAATCGCTATTGCTTTCGCTTGTCGGCGTCACGCGCGGGATGCGCGCGCCTTACGACAGCCTCATGCTCGGGCTGCATGATGGCGCGAAGCTCGACGAGAAATATCAGAAGAACTCGCCGCATATCGAAATCGCGTTTCCGCCGGGCTCGACATGGCTGTGTTTCACCGATCAGGTGATGCATGCGGCCCTTGCGGGCCAATATGTGCTGGAACAAACCTTTCATCTCGACATCGACGTGATGGGTACTCCCGACCGCGCACCGATCCGCGTGCTTGAACGGATGATGAAGAGGAAGCTCGCGTGATGGATGCAGTTAGATCTGCTGCGCAAAAATATCTCAATCTCATAACCGGAAATCCTTTAGCTCCCTCAATTCGACTGCAAACACTGGCTAACGTTCTTGATGAGCTTCAGTTTGCCACGACGAAAATTCCAGACGGATCGCCAACATTCGCAGACGACGAACCCAAGCTCCGCCACAAAGAATATGTCGAGAAGATCAGGGAAAATTTTCCTGAGCTAGGGTTTTATCCAAATGTTTTTTTATCAGGCGGCCTCGAACAACTGGTCACTGTCGGCGACGCCAACGATGATGCTGCGGATATCGCGAAAGATTTGTCAGCGGCAATGTGGTATTGGGAACACTTTGGAGAGGAAAGTGCTCTGCAACATCTGCGTTATCACTATAAAATTCATTGGGGTAGGCACCTGATCGATTTGAGAAGCTATTTGTACGCCTTGATTTACGAGAGCTGATTTCAATTACCCCGCTAACGCTCTTGCGCTCGAAAACTGCAAATCGGCAAGCCGCGCATAAAGCCCGCCTTTGGCGACGAGTTCGGCGTGACTGCCCTCGCCCACGATGCGGCCCTGATCCATCACGACGATGCGCTTGAGCCGCTGGATCGTGGCGAGACGATGCGCAATCACAATCGTCGTGCGTCCCGCCATGAGATTGTCGAGACCGTGTTGCACAAGACGCTCATTCTCCGAATCGAGCGCGCTTGTCGCCTCGTCAAGCAACAGCAGCGGCGCATTGCGGAGGATCGCGCGCGCAATCGCGATGCGCTGGCGTTGTCCGCCGGAGAGCGTCGCGCCGCGTTCGCCGACAATCGTGTCGAAGCTTTGCGGCAGGCGTTCGATGAATTCCAGCGCTGCGGAAGCCTCCGCGGCAGCATGGACTTCGGCATCGGAAGCTTCCTGCCGCCCGTAACGGATGTTGTCCGCAATCGTGCCGGAGAAGATGACGGGATCCTGCGCCACGATGGCGACGTTGCGCCGGAGATCGGACGGATCGAGCCGCGAAATGTCGATGCCATCGAATAGGATGGTACCTGATTGCGGATCGAAAAACCGCAGCAGCAATTGAAATACGGTCGATTTGCCTGCCCCGCTCGGGCCGACAAGCGCCACCGTTTCGCCCGGCAAAACCTTCAGCGAGAACCCATTGAGCGCTGCCTGATTGGGCCGCGCGGGATAGCGGAATGTCACATGATCGAATTGCACGCCGCCGCTCGCACGCGCGGGCAACAGCATCGGATGGTCAGGCACGCACACTTCCGGCTCGATCGTAAGCAATTCGGTGAGCCGCTCCGACGCGCCCGCCGCCCGTTGCAGATCGCCATAGGTGTCGCTGATCGAACCCATGCCCGTGACGAAGATGAGCGCATAACCCGCAAATTGCGTGAGCCTGCCGACCGTCATGCGATGCGCGACGACATCATGCGCGCCGACCCAGAATACGCCGACGACACAACACGCCACCGCCGCCATCACGACCGTCGTCATTACGGCACGCGCCCGCGTACGCGCCACCGCGACATCGAAGGTGCTTTCGACCGTCTTGCCGAACAACAGCCGCTCCGCCGCCTCGCGCGTGAAGGCCTGCACGGTCTGGATCGCATTGAGCGTTTCGCTCGCGCGTGCGCTCGTGTCGGCAAGACGGTCCTGGCTCTTGCGCGAAAGCGTGCGCACCCAGCGCCCGAACAGGATCAGCGGCAACAGCACGAGCACGACAATGCCGAACACCAATCCCGTGAGCTTCGTGCTCGTGACGAACAGGAGCACGAGCGCGCCCGAAAGCATCACGACATTGCGCATCGCGACTGAGGCGCTCGATCCCACGACGGTCTGAATAAGCGTCGTATCCGCCGTCATGCGCGAGAGCACTTCGCCCGTGCGCGTCACTTCGAAGAAGGCGGGCGTGAGGCCGATCACATGATCGAACACGGCCTTGCGGATATCGGCGACGACGCGCTCGCCGAGCCAGGTCACGAAATAGAAGCGCACACCCGTCGCAATCGCGAGCGCGACCGCGATGGCGATGAGCGGAAAGAAATACTCATCGATATGGGAGGCGAACGCCTCGTTGAAGCCGTTCTGCACAAGCCGGCCAAGAGCGGGCGGGATGAGCAGGCTCGCAGTCGAGGAACAGACAAGCGCCACAAGCGCCACGCCGATGGGAGCGCGGTAGGGCCGCAGGAACGGCAGCAACCGACGCAGGGGCGAGAGGTCCCTCGCCTTTTGCCTGCCCGCCGCCACCCGGGCCATTTCCGCCGTATAGTCCTCGCCCTGCGCCATGATCCGCCGCTTCGGTTCCGTGACCTAATATAAGGCGCGACGGCCGCCCGTTAAGGGACGGCGATGCCGCGCCGCTTGTCAGGCCGGGGACGATCTCCTATAAGCCGCGCCCACGCCGGGCCAGAGGTTTTTCCGCGATGAAAAAGGGCATCCACCCCGATTATCACTTTGTCGATGTCGTCCTGAACGATGGCTCGACCTATCGCACGCGCACGACCTGGGGCGAAGCCGGCGGGAAGCTGACGCTCGATATCGATCCCTCGACCCATCCGGCCTGGACGGGCGGCCAGCAGCAGCTCATCGACCGCGGCGGACGCCTCACGCGCTTCAACAAGAAGTTCAAGGATTTCGTGAAGTAGTAGTCAGGCCGACGACGCTTCGCTGAACGCCTGTTCCAGCAGATTGATTTGTCCGTGTACGGCGGATTCGCGCTTGGCGCTTCCGAACAATTCGTCATCGAGACGCGCGATGCGGCGATAGAGATTGTCGCTGCGTTCGAGAAGATCGCACAAAGTCTGCGGCAACAATTCGAGGCCATCGCTGCGCCCGCCGAAACAGATTTCCTTCGAGCCCAGACGATAACGGTCACTCGATGCATCGGCGGCGCTCATTTCGCCTTCATGTACGGCGCGCTGCACGAGAAGCCAGCTTGCTGCCTGCATCAATCGCGTCGTCACGCGCATGCTTTCGCCCGCATAAAGCATCGCGGCGCGGCGCGGCAGATCGTTCGCTTCCTGACGCCCGCGTCCGTCGAGATAACGCGCGGTTTCCTCGACAAGCGCCATGCCCTCGTCGAAAGTGCGCGAGAACATCGCGGAGCCGACGAATTCGTTAAGATCGTGCTCGCGCGAAATCCCGTCGCTTTTATTCGTCATGTGCCGGCCCCGAATGTCGATGTGGGCAGAGGCTATCAATTCGTACGCTGCGCGCAAGATGAACGTTTTGTGTCTTCCGTTATTGGTGAATATAAAATGAGATCAGCGCTTGAAAAAACTATCCGCGGCAAGCTTTGTGGCCTGACGCGACTTGATCGCATCTTTGTGACGCGCGATTTCATCATTCAGCATTTCGATGCGCAGCGAAAGTTCATGTTCGGAAAATGCGGAAAGATCCTGTCCCGGAACGATTTCCGGCATTTTCTTTTTCGGCAGCAATTCTTCGGGATCGATTGCCATAATCTTGCGTCCATCGCTTGCGGCGTTAATGTTTCTTAAAATGCGCAGATCACGCAAGGCCAAAACGGAGCAACAATGAAAGCCGTCAGCATCAAAAATCCCGGCGCGGATTACAGTCTCGTCATTGACGATATCGCGCAGCCGGTCCCGCGCGCGGGCGAAGTGCTCATCGAGGTTGCGGCTGCGGGCGTGAATCACGCCGATCTCATTCAGGCGCGCGGCGCCTATCCGCCGCCGCCGGGTGCGCCTGAAACGCTGGGACTGGAAGTGTCCGGCACCATCGAGGCATTGGGCGAAAATGTCGCGGGGTTCAGCATCGGCGATAAGGTCTGCGCGCTGCTCGCGGGCGGCGGTTATGCGCAATTCGTGGCGGTTTCCGCTTTGTGCGTGTTGCCTGTGCCGAAAGGCGTCTCGCTTATCGATGCAGCGGCGTTGCCCGAAGTGCATTTCACGGTGTGGGCGAATCTCATGGAGGCAGCACGGTTGAAGCCCGGCGAAAGCGTGCTCATCCATGGCGGATCGAGCGGCATCGGCACGGCGGCGATCCAACTCTGCGCCGCGCGCGGACACGAGGTGTTTACGACCGCGGGCAGCAAGGAAAAATGCGAGGCATGCGAGAAACTGGGCGCCACGCGCGCGATCAATTACCGCGACGAGGATTTCGTCGCGGTCGTGAAAGAGCAAACGGGCGGGCGCGGCGTCGATGTGATTCTTGACATGGTCGGCGGCGACTATATCCAGCGCAATTTCTCCGCCGCCACGATCTGGGGACGCATCGTCAACATCGCCTATCAAAGCGGCATGAGTGCGACCGTCAATTTCGCGCCGATGCTCATGAAACGGCTCTCGCTTATGGCGACAACCTTGCGCGCCCGCTCCAACGAGGAAAAAGGCACGATCCGCGCGGCACTCACCCGCGAAGTCTGGCCGCTCATTGAAGCAGGCAAGATCAGGCCCGTCGTGGATCACATTTTCCCGCTCGCCGACGCCCAATCCGCCCATGCCCGCATGGCGAAATCCGCCCATATCGGGAAGATTTTACTGATGATCTAGCGGTTTTCTTTTAGACAAAAAGAATTTCGTGCTACAAAGAACCACGACGAACAAACACGCCGCAGCGAAGAAATCCGCCAGCCCCGATATCGCCATCGAGGATGACGAGCGTCATTCAAGCGACGTCGATTCCTATATCGCGCGCAATCGCGCGGCATTGAACACCTCGATAAAACAATCGCGCGCTGAAATCGCTAAAGGCAAAACCTCGACGAAATCCATTGGCGAGATCGTGTTTGAGGGATGAGCTAGGCATTCGAAGAAAGCCGAACGGAAATAGCTTGGCTCGTTCGGTATTTACCAAATCACTCCAGGCTGAACGCGACCTTGAAGACCTGTTCGATTACATCGCATCCGACAGTGGCGTGCAGCGCGCAGAAGCCGTGCTGAAACGCATCGAGCGCACGCTTGAGAATCTCGCGGACAGGCCTTTGCTCGGACGCATTCAAACGCAGTTGGACGGCTCGCCACGTACTTTCTCTGTATAGCCTTGGATCATCATTTATGAACCACAAGCCAGTGGCCATGGCATCATCGTCTGGCGCATCGTCGACGGCAGGCGCGACCTGCCGCGCGTCCTCAGCTAGAATTTCCTTCCCTCCGCCGCCTCAACCCGCTAAAAGACCCGCCTTCCTCGACAATCTGGGATCGAGCGAAGGACGGGGCGGAGAGCCCTGCCCGGGAAGGAAAAAACCATGGCCGATAAACCGCTTATGCCGAAAGCGACCGCCGTCTGGCTCGTCGACAACACCTCCCTCACCTTCGAGCAGATCGCCGATTTCTGCGGCCTGCACCCGCTCGAAGTGAAGGGCATCGCCGACGAGGATGTGGCGAAGGGCATCAAAGGCCAGGATCCCGTCTCCTCCGGCCAGCTCACGCGCGAGCAGATCGAAGCCGCCGAGAAGAACCCGAAGCTGCGCCTCAAAATGGCGCCGCCGAAATACAAGATGCCGTCCGTGAAGGTGAAGAAGGCGCCGCGCTACACGCCCGTCTCCAAGCGGCAGGACAAGCCCGATGCGGTCTATTGGATCCTGCGCAACCATCCGGAGTTCAGCGATCCCGACATCATCAAGCTCATCGGCACGACGAAAGCGACGATCCAGAAGATCCGCGAGCGCTCGCACTGGAACGCACAGAACATCAAGGCTGTGGATCCCGTGACGCTCGGCCTGTGTTCGCAGCTCGAACTCGATCTCGCGGTCGCGCGTATCAGCCAACGCATCGAACGCGCGGCAAAGAAAACGGGCAGGCAAGGCGAAACACTGATGCCGATTGCGGAAACGGTGGACGAAGAATCCGTCGAGTAATTAAAACAAGTACCGCACGATCAAGAATCCGGCGACGATGAGCGCCAGAAACGTGATCAGCACGATTTCGAGATATTTCTCGATGAAAAGGCGCACGGGCTCGCCGAAGATATAGAGCAACGCCGTCTCGGCGAAAAAGCGCGCGCTGCGCGTGATCGCCGAAAACAGCATGAACAGCGCGAAATTGAATCCTGCGAAGCCCGACGCGATGGTGACAAGCTTATAAGGAATGGGCGTCAAGCCCTGCACCATGATCCAATAGCCGTAGCGTGCATAGGCCGCGCGAAATGCCTCGATCCCGCCGCCCATGCCATAGACATGGATGAGCCACTTTCCAACCGTATCGAACAGCGTTGCGCCGATGAGATAACCGAGCGCGCCGCCCAGCACGGACCACAACGTGCACCATCCGGCCACAAGAAAGGCGCGGCGGCGATTGGCGAGCACCATCGGCACCAGCATGAAATCCGGCGGAATGGGAAAGAACGATGCTTCGGCAAATGCCACAACCGCCATCATCGCCCAGGCGTGCGGGCCCGCTGCCTGGCGCATGAGCCAGAAATAGAGCGCATGGAACGGGCCTGTGCGCGTGGCTTCGTTTTGCATCATGTGATTCCGGCAACCGCGCGTCTACCTAGCAACGCGCGGGCCTGCCGCAAATAGCGGTGTCACGTTTCGCCGAATCCCGCGCCCGGCGAAAGCGGCAGCATGCGGATCAAACGGCTGTCCTCGACCGCGGCCTGGCGATGTTTGACATGTTCTTTGTAATCGGGATCGCGCACCATTTCGGCGAAGGCGAGCGCGTTCGGATATTCCGCGACGAAGGCGAGATCCCAATGCTCCACCTCCGGCCCGATGACGACGGTTTCCGGCCGCCCCATCCAGGCCTGCCGCCCGCCCACGCGCGCAAACACCTTCGCCGATGCACGGCCATAGGCGCGATAGGCA
>Ga0210396_10006733_pt1 | contig 10987 bp, 8 predicted proteins | sample IncBWH17OmetaG_FD_155466 | JGI IMG/M metagenome (GOLD analysis project Ga0210396, IMG submission 155466) | Forest soil microbial communities from Barre Woods Harvard Forest LTER site, Petersham, Massachusetts, United States - Inc-BW-H-17-O ... | reverse complement strand
AATCGCCCAAGCTCTGGAGCAGTACGAGTGCGGGCCCGTTCGCTTCTCCGGCGACGAGAATGCCTCGTACGAGCGGCACCTGGTCTACGATAACGTCGTCGATCCCGAGGACGCCGAGCCGCGGCAAAAATTCGAGGCGGTGGCCCGTTCGCTGCGCGACCTGTTGTCGCAGCGATGGATCAAAACGTCCGACACGTACGATCGGGCGAACCCCAAGCGCGTCTATTACCTGTCGATGGAGTTCTTGATCGGCCGCTCGCTCACCAACAACATTCACAACTTGCTGGTCGAGCCGATCGCACAGGAGGCGATGAAGCGGGAGAAACTGGACCTGATGGAGCTGGCCGAAAGCGAGCCCGACGCCGGCTTGGGCAACGGCGGCCTGGGTCGCCTCGCCGCGTGCTATCTCGATTCTATGGCGACGCTGCAGCTGCCGGCAATCGGCTACGGTCTGCGTTACGAGTACGGCATCTTTCGCCAGGAAATTCGCGACGGCTTTCAGGTCGAGAGCCCCGACAACTGGCTGCGTCAGCCCGATCCGTGGGAGGTCCCCCGCCCCTCCGAGCAGGTGGAAGTCTGGTCGAACGCCCGGCTCCGCATTCAAAACGGCGTCGCGAAGATCGTCGGCGACGCGCCGCATTCGCTCTTTGCCATTCCCTACGATCGCCCGGTCGTCGGCTACGGAGGCAAGACGATCAACACTCTCCGCTTGTGGCAAGCCGTCCACCCCGACTACTTCGACCTTCGCGAGTTCGATCGAGGCGACTTCTTCGCCGCCGTGCACGACAAGGTGGCGGCCGAGAACCTCACCCGCGTCCTCTACCCGGACGATTCCACCTCCGCCGGCCGACGCCTGCGGTTCGCTCAGGAGTATTTTCTCGTCGCGGCGTCGCTGGCCGACATCATCCGCCGCTTCCGCCGCTTCAACAGCGACTGGCATGCCCTGCCCGACAAAGTGGCGATCCAGCTCAACGACACGCACCCGTCGCTGGCCGTTGCCGAACTGATGCGAATCCTCCTCGACGTCGCCCGCCTGGGTTGGGACGAGTCGTGGGATCTCACCGTGCGGACCCTCGCCTACACCAATCACACGCTCTTGCCCGAGGCGCTCGAAAAGTGGCCCGTCGAGGTGTTCGAGCTGATCGTGCCGCGGCATCTGGAGATCGTCTACGAGATCAATCGGCGATTCCTCGACGATGTCGCCGCTCAGCACCCCAACGACGACGATCGCGTCCGCCGCATGAGCCTGATCGAAGAAACGCCCGTCCGGCAGGTCCGCATGGCCCACCTGGCGATCCTCGGCAGCCACAGCACGAACGGCGTCGCGGCGCTCCACTCGGAACTTCTGCGCACGCACACTGTCCGCGACTTCGCCGAGATGTTCCCCGAGCGGTTCAACAACAAGACCAACGGCGTCACGCCCCGCCGTTGGCTCGAGCTGGCCAACCCGGCGCTCGCCGCCGTGATTAAAGAGGCGATCGGCGATGGCTGGGTCGGCGACCTCTCGAAGCTCACCAGGCTCGCGCCGCTGGGCAATGACAAGGCGTTTCGCGACCGAGTCCGGCAGGCCAAGCGAACGGCGAAAGCCAACTTCGCCAAGTGGCTGCAAACTTCGACGGGCCAGGTCGTCGAGCCCGACACGATCTTCGACAGCCAGATCAAGCGGATTCACGAGTACAAGCGGCAGCTGCTGAACGCGCTGCACGTGATCGTGCTCTACAACCGCATTCGCCAAGATCCCAAGTTCGATCCGCCGCCGCGGACCGTGTTTTTCGCTGGCAAGGCGGCACCCGCCTACGCGCTGGCCAAGCTGATCATCAAGTTCATCAACAACGTGGCCGCGACGATCGACGGCGACCCGGCCACGCGCGGCAAGCTCCGCGTCGTCTTCATTCCCGATTACAACGTCAGCATTGCCGAGCGGCTGATCCCCGCCAGCGACATCTCCGAACAAATCTCGACAGCCGGCTACGAGGCCAGCGGCACCAGCAACATGAAATTCATGATGAACGGCGCGCTCACGGTCGGCACCCGCGACGGCGCGACGATCGAAATGGCCCAGGCCGCCGGCGAGGACAACTTCTTCCTCTTCGGACTGACGGCCGAAGAGGTCGCCGCGCGGCGGGGCCACTACGATCCGCACTGGCACTACGACAACGAGCCCGAGACGCGAGAGGCCCTCGACCTGATTTCTTCCGATCACTTCAGCCGCTACGAGCCGGGAATCTTCGCCCCCATCCACGAAACGCTGCTGGAGCACGGCGACTTTTACATGCACCTGGCCGACCTCACCGCCTACGTGAAAACGCAGACGGCAGCCGGTGCCCTGTATGCCGACGCGGACGCCTGGTTTCGCAAAGTGGTGGCCAATATCGCCAACTCGGGGCGCTTCTCCAGCGACCGGGCCATTCAGGAATACGCGGCCGAAATCTGGCACGCACACCCCTGCGCCGTGCCGGCCGCTCCGCCGTCATAAGAGCGAGTCTGTGGCCGGTGGGTCCCGTAACGCCTCTTTGAAGAAGGACACGGCATGAGACGGTTGACTGGCTTGCTGGCTCTCGTTGGGCTGATTTCCGGCGTGGTTGCCTGGATGATGCCCGCGGCGGGACTGGCCGACGGGGAGGCCGCCCCGGTTTTCGTAGACAAGGTCCCCGAAGGATATCGCGACTGGAAGTTGATTTCTGTCGCCCACGAAGAAGGGAATCTTCACAGTTTCGCTGCCGTGTTGGGTAACGAGGTCGCGCTCAAGGCGGCTCGCGAAGGGACGCTGCCGTACCCCGATGGCGCGATCATTGCCGCCCTGCACTGGCATCACGTGCCGTCAGAGGAAAACAACAAGATCTTCGGACGTTCCCAATCGTTCGTTGCCGGCGCTCCCACGAGCGTTCAGTTCATGGTCAAGGACTCGAAAAAGTACGCCGCGACGGGAGGCTGGGGTTTCGGTCATTTCAATGGCCGCGAGGAGAAACCTGCCGCAGTGGCGCTGCTTCAAACGTGCTTTCCTTGCCATCAGAAGATCAAATCTCGCGACTTGGTCTTCACCCGGTACGCGCCTTGACGGCTGCGTCAGGAGGACACGTGTCTCTTTCGCCTCTGGCCGGCAAACCGGCCCCGCAAAGCTTGCTCATCGACGTCGCCGCGCTCGAGCGCGAATACGCCACTCGCACTCCTGATCTCGCCGACCCGAATCAAAAGGTGAGCTTCGGCACGAGCGGCCACCGCGGCACGCCGCGCAACGGCTCTTTCACCGACGCGCACATTGCCGCCATCACGCAAGCGATCTGCGAGTACCGTCACGAGCAGAAGATCGACGGCCCCGTTTACATGGGGAAGGACACGCACGCCCTCTCCGGCCCCGCCCAGCGCACGGCGCTCGAAGTGCTGGCCGCTAACGACGTCGAGACGATCATCCAGCGCGACGACGGCGTCACGCCGACCCCCGTCATCTCGCGGGCGATCATTGTTTACAACCGCGGCAGGAAAGAGCGCCTGGCCGACGGCATCATCATCACCCCCTCGCACAATCCGCCTGAGGACGGCGGCTTTAAGTACAACCCGCCCAACGGCGGTCCGGCCGACACCGACGTCACCAGCTGGATCGAGAACCGCGCCAACGCCCTCTTGCGTGAGAGAAACGCGGGCGTCAAACGCGTTCCGTTTTCCTCCGCGATCAAAGCCGCCACGACGCATCAGGAAGATTTTTGCCTCCCCTACGTGCAGGATCTCAAGAACGTCGTCGACATGGCGGCGATCAAAAGCGCGGGTCTCAAGCTGGGCGTCGATCCGCTCGGCGGCGCGGCCGTCCATTACTGGGGACCGATCTGCGAAATCTACGGCCTCGACGTCACCGTCACGAACCCGGCCGTCGATCCGACGTTCTCCTTCATGACGGTCGACCACGACGGCAAGGTCCGGATGGATTGCTCCAGCCCCTACGCGATGGCCCGGCTCGTCGGCCTCAAGGACAAATTCCGCGTCGCTTTTGCCAACGACCCCGATTCCGATCGCCACGGCATCGTCAGCCCGTCGGTCGGCCTGCTCAATCCGAACCACTTCCTGGCGGTCGCCATCGACTACCTGCTCGCGCATCGCCCCAATTGGCCACAGGCCGCGGCCGTCGGCAAAACGCTCGTCAGTAGCAGCCTGATCGATCGCGTCGTCGCTCGACAGCAGCGCCGCCTCAACGAAGTCCCCGTCGGCTTCAAATGGTTCGCCCCGGGACTTTTCGACGGCACCTGCTGCTTCGGCGGCGAGGAGAGCGCCGGCGCGAGCTTTTTGCGATTCGACGGTACCGTCTGGACCACCGACAAGGACGGCCCCATCATGGATCTCCTGGCCGCCGAGATCACCGCCGTCACCGGCAAAGACCCCGGTGAACACGTGACGCGGCTCACAGCCGAGTTCGGCAGCCCCTACTACACCCGCATCGACGCCCCGGCCACGCCCGAACAGAAAGCGAAGCTCAAAAACCTCTCGCCCGACGCCGTCCGCACACAGACGCTGGTCGGCGAGCCAATCGTCGCCCGGCTGACGCGGGCGCCTGGCAACAACGCGCCGATCGGCGGCCTCAAGGTCACCACCAAAACCGGCTGGTTCGCCGCCCGCCCCTCCGGCACCGAAAACGTCTACAAGATCTACGCCGAAAGTTTCACGAGCCAGAGCAAGCTCGACCAGATCGTCGCCGAAGCCCAACAAATCGTGAACGCCGCCCTCGCGTAACCGGTCCGCGGTTTGGCATTTTGAACATATAGCCGGCTCCAATCGCACCTTCCGCGAGACGCCGAATGGCACGAGAAAAAGTCGTCTTCCTCGTCGACATCGACAACACGCTCCTGGACAACGACCGCATCCAGGCCGACCTCAAGGAGCATATCGAACGCGAATTCGGCCCCGGCCCGCGCGACCGCTATTGGACGATTCTCGAACGCCTGTTCGACACCCTCGGCTACCGCGACTACCTGGGCGCCCTGCAGCAATACCGCGTCGAAAACCCGCACGAAGTGAAGCTCTTGGCCCTGTCGTTCTGGCTGGTCGACTACCCGTTCGCCAAAGTTCTCTACCCCCGCGCGCTCGAAGTCCTCAAACGTCTCAAGTCCCACGCCCCGACGGTGATCCTCTCCGACGGCGACGTCGTCTTCCAGCCCCGCAAAGCCCAGCAAGCGGGCATCTGGGCCACCGTCAACGGCCACGTGCTGATCTACATCCACAAGGAGCAAGAGCTGGAAGACGTCGAACGCCGCTACCCGGCCGACCACTACGTCCTGATCGACGACAAACCGCGGATCCTCACCGCGGTCAAAAGGATCTGGGGCCCCCGCGTGACCACCGTCTTCCCCAAGCAGGGAATGTACGCCCACGACGCCGAGGCGCTCGCCGCCAATCCGTCGCCCGATGTCACGATCGACCACCTCGGCGACCTACGCACGCTCGATCTGGCCAAGCTCTGACGCGGCGCACGGTTGGCGGGCTCCGCGATTTTCTTCCCCTCTCCCCTCGCGGGAGAGGGGCCAGGGGTGAGGGGGCCGACGCAGTGTCACACGCCGACTTCGAGCGGCTCGCCAGTTGACGTCGTTCCCGAGTCCGAGGCGCCACGACGCTGACCGAGCGCGCGAGGGGCGAGATCAGATTCCCGTCGAAGTGCCGGCCGGGGCCTTCGTCGGCGCGGGGCCGTGGGACGGCGTGGAGGAGGGAGGTTGAGGCTTGCAAGCCGCTTCAAACTTCTCCAGCGACCGCTGCAATATCGACCCCAGCCCTCGTTGAAACGGGGCATTCTCTTGTGTCTGCTCCAGGGCCTCCTTTTCGAGCGTCACGGCTTCCTGGGGATTGCCGGTTTGGAAATGCGCTTCTGCCGCCGTGTCAAGAAACTCAGCCGAGCGACGCAGTGTGATGGCGTGTGTCGCCAATTCGAAGCCACGCTGGGGATTGTGGACGGCAGGGTCCTTCGTCGTCAGATAGAGCCACGCCAAATTGTTCAGCGTCAGCGCATCCTCCGGCTGATACGCCAGAAGCAGTTCGTAGGCCAGGCTGGCTTTTTGATCGTTCTGCAAGCGCGCTTCCGACACAGCCCAATTGCGGAGGAGTGCCTCTTTCGGCGGTTGACTTTCTACGACTCTGGGCTTCTCCCGCGCCGCTTGCTCGGGGCTGACGTCCTTGCGCGGGGGGCTGACGTCCTTGCCATTACGCTGGACGAACTTCTCGACCGGGCTGTAAGACGCGTAACCGGCAAAGAAGAGCGCAACTGCGGCAAAAATCTCGAGAGTCAGGCGGCGTCCGCGGCGCGAGTTCGAGTCCGACTCGGCTGGCTGGACAGCCACCGACAGAAACGGCCCCTCGTCCGCAAATTCGTTCGCCAGCGGTTCCGCATCCCAGAGCCCATCCGCCGCAGCGAGAGGCGGCGCCTCCCACGCCGGGTCGGCGGCGATCGGCACCTTCGTGATCGTCGAGCGAGCCACGTTCTCCGAGATGGTCCGCAGGTCGCGCTGGACCTGCTCGGACAATTCGAGCCGCGCCTCGACTGGCATCGCAGCCAGCCGGCTCGTCACGTCTTCCAGCCGCACAATCGTCTCGCGGACGCCCACGTCCTCGCTCTTCGGATCGCCATAACGGGCGGCGTAAAATCCAATGCTCAACTGCTCGGCGGTTGCGGCGTCGATGACCCCTCGAGCCACGAGGACCGTCACGTACTCGCTGAAGAGCACGTTCGCGGGACGGCCCAGACCGAAGGCCGCCAATTCCGAAAGACGCATTTCCAGTGCGTTCGACGCTCCAACACTCGCTGCCATGCACGCGACTCCAGATTGTCCAGTCGAAATCGTGTTGCGCTGGTTTTAGCTTCGCGGCCGAAAAAAATCGACCACCAGAGGGTCAAGCGCGTTGCCGAAGCCCAGACAAATATTTTTGCCATCTCCCGGTTCGTAAACCACGCCAAGGACTCAATGTTTTGCGTTTCTGCGGCACTTTCTGAGCTGTCCTGTGAGTCTCCTCACAATTTCGCACCGCTGGGGCATTGGAAGTCTCATTGACCTCGGTCCCGAGCTCGGACCGCGGACAAGGTGGGAGGATCCGCAAGAGAGTTGAGTCTTGTGCCGGAAATGCGTCTGACTTTCCGCTGCGCACGTAAGGAAATCTGGATTCGGCAGTCATCCGGCAGAGCGACCCGAGCGACCCGCACCGGCTTGAAATGCCTGGCGCGTCGTGCCATGCTGCCGGCGCTACTCTCGAAGCAATCCAGCAGGAACGCTCGTGCGGGAGCTGAATCAACTGCGAATGCCGTCGTCGATCAGGCTGGGGGAGGACGCCTGAGCCAGCCGCAAGAGGCGGCCGACGGCGAGAATCTCGTTCGCTATTGAACTCTTGCCGCGGCGCGCGAGACGGAGCTAACGATCGACGCCGAAAGGTAGCACTGGCGTTGGGCGGCGGAGATTTTGATCGATGGATGTTCCTGCACGGCACCTGTTGCTGCATGCGGTGATCGTCTACCTCGTCGGCCTCCTCGCGGGGTTCCCGTACGGTGCCGCGATCAATCGCGGCGACTCTGAGGAGCGGATCCGAGCGTGGCGACTGGCGCATGGGAGCCTGGTCGTTGGGGCGACAATGATGGTCGCGATCGCCGCCGTTCTTTCGCAGCTCAGCGTCGGGTCCCTCGCCCGCTGGTTGATCGCCGGTTCCTCGATCGCATCAGGCTATGGATTCGCTGTCGCCCTGCCAGTGGCCGCCTGGGTAGGCCAGCGTGGTCTTACGGCCTCCAGGCCCCTGTCGAACCGGTTCGTCTTCGCGGGCAACAGCCTGGGAGTCTTGGCCTCCTTACTCAGTGCCGTCGTCTTGCTCTATGCGTGCTGGATGTCGCTCTGACATCGAGGACCGGTCAAGCCTGTTGACTCTGTCGCCCCCTGACGGGGGGCTTCTGAGCGCTGAGTGCCGACGATCCGTTCGGCGGATTTTCGCAGCCTCGGCGTTTCAACAGGCCGATGAGCGCCCCTGCCATGTTGGCTTTTGATCTCGTTCCCAAACTCCGTTTGGGAACGCACTTCCCCGAAGCTCTGCTTCGGTGCCCAGCATCATACGCTCACGGTCTTATGCGTCGGGCTCATGCACGTACACTAACCCGAAGTGTGAGCGAGGGCTCCGAGACCCCACCACGCGGCGTCACGCCCCGCTCTTCTTCGGCTGCGGCGGTGTCTCCTTCGGCGCGGGCTTGGCCTTGGCCTCGCGCCGCGTCTTTAGGTTCGCCGCCTTTGACGGCAGGATGTAGATCGTGTTGATCAGACCTTCGACGATACCGAGGCCGTCCTCGATGTCCTCGGCCGAGGGAGTGTCCAACTCGTGGAGCGCGGCATTGCCCAGGTACCGCTCCTCGTGGAGCAGCTCGGCCTGCGTCGAGGTCAGGAAGCCATCTTTGGCGAGTTCTTCGATCTTCTTCTGCAGGTTCCCGTCGGCGATCTGCTTGTCGAGGCAGATGGCCTCGACTACGGCGCGCAGCCCGCGGCCAGCCAACGTGCGGATATTGGCGTTTAGCGCCTCGATGGTTTCACGGTACATCTTCCAGACCGGGTCGGGGACGAGGCGGTCGTCATTGTTGATTGCCGCCGCACGTCGGGCCGCTGCGCCGGGTGCGTCGGGGTGGACGATGAAGTTGTCTTCGTAAGGGCCGCCATCGTACTCGTCGTAGTCCTGCAGATCGAGTTCGCTGATGACGTACTTCGGCGTGTCGCAGCCCATTTCCCTCAGATCTTCGCGGTGTTCTTCTCCTCCATCAGACGCCGAACAGGGCGTCGTCCAGGTTCTCACGGGTCGGGACGTGGTTCGCCTCGATCACCTTCGTGATCACACGCTTGGTCAGCGCGTAGGTGTCGCAGAGCGCGTCGGCCGGCGGATCAGAGCCGCCGTGTGCCGCCTGTGATCGTGCGTCGTACAGTTTAGCGAGCTTCTTATGCAGCTCCAGGCGGCCGGGCCCAGGCGGCTCCAAGAACGCGGCGATGTTCGACGAGATGCGGAAGCGCAGCTCGGTTTTCGCCGGGGAGAACACCCCTTCCAGAGAGCCCCAGAGCGACATTAGGGCGAGCGATGGTCTACGGGCGAAGACGCACTGGGCACACGCCTGGAACAGCAGGTTAAACTCGCTGCTGCGGTTCATCAGCATGCCGGCGTCCCACCAGTACCGCTTGATCCAGTCCAGGGCCTCGACGGTGATCTCGTGCGAGGCGTTTCGCTCGATTATCAGCAGCCGGTTCTCGACCTCCATCGGCCAGAAGTGAATGTCCTCCTCGTCGTTCACCGCCATGGCGAACGCGCCGTTGGCGACGACCGGCACGACGAGGTATGGGCAGGCGCGGAAGCGCAGCAGCGCCACGAACCACCAGACAGTGTTCAGGCGGTCGAACCACCGGGGTGGCGCGAACTCGCGGGGGACGTGAATCTGGGAAAGGACGTCGAAGCCGAAGCCGCCGGTCGCCGCACGCCAGGGCGCTGGGTGCGGCTGGCCCGGCTCCGGCCGGCCGAAGGCCATCATGAACGGGGCCATCAGGTGGGCGAATGTCTTCGACAGCGTGATGCCGCGACCAAAGTCGTACTGATCGACGGGCAACTCGGCCCCAGCCAAGCCGCCGAACAGGTGGCATTCTTCTAGGGACACTGGCGACCTCCCGGACTAGCGCCAACCATAACAGACTCGGCCCTGCCGGGCGCGGTTCGCGGCCCGCCCCGGCAAACGAAAGGCGCCCGGCTTGCCAGCGGGGGGGATGAGCGCCGTTCGCCGACCTCGAAGTATTGCCACATCGCGCTCCAATCGTCAGTAGCGCTTCGCGCGGACGGTCGCTCGCACCGGCTGAGCAACGTCGTGCATAAAGTCACGTGCGCACGTCCGGTCACATCGACCGACGCGGACAAAGAGGTTCCTCGAGGCTCCCTCTTGGCGAATCGATCACTCGGGGGACAATTTCCTCGGTCCCAAGCTCCGCTTCGTTCCTGCGAGTCAATCCGCGACGTCGATTCCGGATTCCGCGGAAACTGATCTTGGACGAATCTCAATTTTGTGGCTGAATGGAGAGAGCGGATCTCGACGCGAGCGGTTTTGTGCGCGCGGATGGCGCCCGCTGGGACGAAAAAGGATCCCCGGCGGGGTGGGGATCCTTTTTTCACACACATGGAGAAAAAGATCCCCGTCAGCGTCGGCGAGCCGAGCAGACCGGTCGAATCCGGTCCGGACACCTTCGCCGACTCGGCTCAGTACTTTCACGGGGGTTTGGGTCACAATTGTTTTCTCTGTAGATGACACACGAGATTCGTGACCCACCGCCGATCGCACGTCGGGACGGGACACGCGGGAGTCCAAGGTCCAAAGTCCAATGTCCAAGGTCGAAGATCAGAGGCTCGCAATTCTGACTTTGGACTTTGGACCGGGGGACATTGGACCAACACCGGGACGGGACACGTTGTTTCATCGAGAAAGTCCCGCGGAACTTTGTCCTTACCCGATTCGACTCAGCTCGTCGCAGGCCGTCCCTCTCCGGCTCGACTGGGCTCGCCGAAGTCCACCCGAAGCGGGCGGGAGGGGATGGCTCGGAGCGAGACGGGACACGTCCGCGATCGGGTCCCAACGATCAATCACGGACGGATTTGAACCACCAAGCCACCAAGATCACCAAGGCAGACAGAATCCGTTGGGGGTCACGTACTCCTTGGTGCTCTTGGTGGCTTGGTGGTTAGAGATCCGGATTCAGTCCAGACGGGACGGGACACGTTGTTTCACCGAGAAAGCTCGGAGAATCGGGCCCTCACCCCAACCCTTGTATGTTGAAAAAAGGTGAATCGGCGCATTTGATGGAGACGACCGTGGGGAAGCTTGCGAAGCGTAGCGGAGCAAGGTTCCCCACGGCGGCCGGCGGTAGATCGTCCGCCCTCAGGTCCAAGAAGACCGTGGGAGAGCTGGATCGCCGCCGGTCTCATGAGATCAGCCCGAACAGCCGTCAGAGCCGTCGGGGCGCCAGTC
>Ga0210396_10006732_pt1 | contig 10987 bp, 10 predicted proteins | sample IncBWH17OmetaG_FD_155466 | JGI IMG/M metagenome (GOLD analysis project Ga0210396, IMG submission 155466) | Forest soil microbial communities from Barre Woods Harvard Forest LTER site, Petersham, Massachusetts, United States - Inc-BW-H-17-O ... | reverse complement strand
GCAAGGTTCGAGACGATTTGCTCCGCACTCCCGAATTGCAGCGTGTCATTCAATTGCTTCACGGGCACTGCGAAAACCGTAAAGTTGAGATCGGCGTAATAGAGGCTCTTGCCATCCTTCCCTCACAACGGCCGATCACCGCCGCTCTGCGAGACTTGCCATTTTCCCTGTCCGCCGCGGAAGGGTATGACATACACCTCCGTTTGACCGGACTCGTTGGAGGAGTAGGCGAGCCAGCGCCCGTCAGGCGACAGCCGCCCAGCGCCCGCGTATGAACTGGCGCTGTGGGGCACAATCAGGAAAGGCTTGCGATCACCTTCCAAAGGTAACGCCCAGATCTCCGCGCCATTGCTGAAAAACGGCCCCCGCGAATAAAGCAGGTATTTGCTGTCACTTGACCAATCGCCCGGAATCAGGGTCTGCTCATCATCGAGCAAAAGTTCCTCGGCACCGCTGCCGTCGGAGAGCTTGCGGTAGAGATGATTTTTTCCGTTCGACTGGGAGCCGTAGGCGATCCACTTGCCGTCCGGTGACCAGACTGGAAAGTCGTTTGTAACCGGACCGAAAGTAAGCCGGGTGCGAATCCCGCGGGCCAGATCGAGTACCCAAATGTCGTTCGCCCCAGTATCGACCACTAGGGCGACCTTGTCCCCCTGAGCTGGCAAACGGGCAAATTGCAGGTTCGAAAGTTTGTCGGCTACCACGCCGATTCGTTTTCCGGTGCGATCAACCCAGACGAGTTGCCAATCGGGTGTTCCGCCGCTGCCCATCACCAGCAGTCCGGTGCCGGAGGCGGAGGCATCGATGTGCCACGTGCTCAGGTCGTTGGCCACCCCATTGGCCAACACCTGTGCTTCTCCACTCAGCTTTCCCGATGCCGAATCGAATTTCTGCGCCATTAACTGGCTGCCCCGAGCGAACAACAGAAGGCCGCTCGAGTAGATGGCGCTTGATAGGGAACGGAGTAAGGGGCGGTTCTCCGCGCCATCGAGCGAGGCAAAGTACACCTCGTCTTTCTCGGACTGGGCGGAATCGTGATTGATGGCGAGATAAAGAAAGTGCTTGCCATCAGGAAGAAAGAAGGGCCAGCGATGGGAGGTGTGCCGGGTGCGATCAAGTTTTGTAACCGCGATCGGCGCTCCGCCGTTGATGTTGACGCGCACGATCGGCGCTTGTGTGTCAGCGGTCATGAGGACCACACCGTTCGGTCCCCAAGAACCTCCGCGGCCCTGCGGCGCGTCACAGATTGACTGAGGAGAGCCCCCGTTGAGATCGATGGTTTTGAGCTTTCCATCGGCGAAGAAGCCGAGCGACTTGCTGTCCGGCGACCAGAAAGGAAATATCACGTCGTCCGTGCCGGCCATGGCATGCGCTTCAAGCTTGTCCGTGGGACGAACCCATAACACGACTTTGCCGTCGGAAGCCGCAGCCGAAAACGCCACGTAGGCTCCATCGGGCGACAGCACCGGAGGACCGGCCAGGTCGCCAGTCAGCCGAAACGAGGTGCCCTCAGGGGGTGCTATGACGGTGCGGATTACCCGAGCGGGACTGGGACGGCTGATGAAAAATGCCGAAATTACGCCGGCGACAATCGCAACCAGCAGAACCGCTACCCAGGCGAGACGCTCGCCGGGATGGCGAGCGCGTGGCGGCAAAGCCGGCACAGACGTCGACGGATGGTCTTCGGCAATCCATCTCAGCTCCAGCCTCACATCGTGCGCGGTTTGAAAACGCTCCTCAGGATTCTTTTGCAGGCGGGTTTTCACCACATGCTCGAAAGCCGATGGGATCGTCGGTTTGGGCGCGCTGATCGGTTCCGGATCTTTCTCTAAAATCGACGAGGCCACCGAGATCTGGCTCTTACCCTCAAAGGCCCGTTTTCCCGTGACCATCTCGTAGAGCACTGCGCCCAGCGCGAAGATATCGCTGCGCGCGTCCGCCTCTTTTCCTTCGATCTGCTCGGGCGACATGTACTGAATCGTGCCGACAATGCTGCCCGCAGTGGTTAATGGGCTTGCCGGACTTAGTCCGGTCAAAGTCGCCGCAGCAGTGAACGAAGGCGCCGCGCCAGATGCCGTAGCTGTCATGCCGAACGGCTTTGCTAAGCCAAAGTCCATCAGCTTCGCGCCCGACTTCGTCAGCATGATGTTTGCCGGCTTCAGGTCGCGATGCACAATGCCGGCGCGATGTGCGACCTGCAGGGCATCGGCTACTTCGGCGCCAACTTTCAGCACTTCATTCAAAGGCAGAGCGCCCTTGCGGATTCTTTCAGCAACCGTCTCCCCCTCGAGCAACTCCATCACCAGGTAATCGGTTCCATCCTGCGAACCAATGTCATAGAGTTGGCAAATATGGGGATGATTCAAAGAAGAGATGAGGCGCGCCTCGCGCTCCATCCGCTGCTTTAGTTCCGGAGAAGACGAAAAACGACCGGCAAGAACTTTGACCGCAACTTGCCGATCGAGACGAGTGTCGCGCGCCCGATAGACTTCGCCCATCCCGCCAGCACCCAGTTCCGACTGGATCTCGTACGGTCCAAGCTTCGTGCCAGAGGCAATGGGCATGCGTTGCAATTATATCCGCATCGCACGGCCCGGTCTGTGCTTCAATGCTGCGGAGCCATAGTCGCGTCTCGAGCCGGCGGTATGGCCTCACCTGTTTCCGTTTTGACCAGCGGAGCTGCCGGAGGCGCATCGCTCTTGGCCAGTTCAGTCTTAATTTGAACCTTCTGGTTGGCAGTTGGATTAATGTCCGTCTCGAAAGTTTGATAGCCCGGAAGCGCGATCCTTATCCGGTGCGGTCCCGGCCCCACCAGCATCCCGCGACCTGCGCCCTCGAACTCCCCTACGTGTCCCACGAACAGTCCATCCAGGAAAACCGCAGCCCGTGACGGGTTGACCGCTAATTTGACTTCGGCGGTCACTTGAGGGATCGGTCCAGTTGGCGCTTTCTGCATAATCACGCCAACCACCTGCTTTTGTCCAGGCTCAACCATAACTCGCTGCGTGAAGTCCTGGTAGCCGTCCTGACGCACGGTAATTACGTGTTCGCCCGGCAAAAGCAGAACTTTCTTCGACCCCTTGAGTTCTTTCAGATAGCCCACGTACTGTCCGTCAACCCAAACTCCGGATGTCTTTTCGACATGGGATTTTCCTTCAAACTGAATCTCACCCATCACTTGGTTTTCGGCATATGCGGCCGGGGTTAGGAATACAGAGCCGAGGAAGAATGGAGAAACCACCAGCAGCATCCACAGTAATTGAGTAACTCTTCGGAATACTTTTTTCACGATAGCCTCCTTAAATACTTCTCACTACTTCGATGTAGGTAGAGCAGCAGGCGTGCCAGAGTCCCTAAATTATTGAATCAAAGAGCTCGGCAGGAGGGGAAAGTCTGCAGACTGGACGGACGACTAGGGAGGAATGTTATACCTGCGGTAAAAATTTCGACTGCCGCGTGGAGCTTGCGCGCTTCCGTGGAGGGTCTTGGCCCTTGCCGTACGCTGTTTCGGTTAGGTTACGAGCGAACAATTTTTCGAGCTTACTTCTTAGCGCCGCCAGGTTAGAACTTCCGGGTTGTCAAGCCGGGCGATCAGAACCACACCACACGCACAGCATCGGCCGGAAATACCTCGTTCGCTATCCGGCCCGATTTGACGAACATCTATCAAACGAAGCGTACGATCCAAACTCACCCCCATCGGATCGTGGCGCTGAATAGAGTCTGACTTGCGTGCAACAATAACGCAATACACTCTTTCATGTAGGACTGGTTCCATCGCCAGGATGCTATGCTGTTGGCCCGAGTCCGTGGCTCTGAGCGGTCCGATGGGTGAAAGTTTCTGATTGTCCTGCTGGCGGGTGATTTCTTAGGCGTTTAGCGCCTGCTCAAAATTGGAGGCGGCCATCATGCAATTGGTAAGTTTCTTTAACATCGCGGATGTAGGCAAACAGCGCCAGCAATCCGGGAAGCCTTACTTGGAGTTTTTGCGTGTCCCGGCGATGAGTGCCGGAGCTTACGTGTTGTCCACTGGAAGCACCGATCCTCAATCGCCACACAAAGAAGACGAAATGTACTACGTAGTTCGCGGCAGAGGCCGCATACGAGCCGGCTCTGAAAATCAGGCAGTAACCGAAGGCAGCGTTATCTTTGTTGCGGCTGGAGTGGAGCACCGCTTCTACGAGATCACGGAGGAGTTAACGGTGCTCGTATTTTTCGCCCCAGCCGAAAGCGAATAGCCAGAAAGTTTTCCTGCTTCGACTCGACTTTTGTCAGCAAGTCAGGGTCAAATCGAAATATGGACTTCGACGTCAGAACCATGCGAAGTGATGACTGGCCTGCGGTCCGCAACATTTATTGCGAAGGCATCGCTACAGGTAACGCCACATTCGAAACGGAAATTCCGGAGTGGGCGAAGTGGGATCAGGGCCATCTTCAAGACTGCCGCTTGGTTGCGCAGGCCGGCGAAAGGATTCTCGGTTGGGCAGCGCTCAGTCCAATCTCCAATCGACCCGTCTATTCCGGTGTGGCTGAGGTTTCGGTTTACGCGGCTGCCGAAACGCGAGGTCGTGGAGTCGGAAAGATGTTGCTGCAATCGCTGGTCACACAGTCGGAGCGCTGTGGGATGTGGACGCTGCAAGCCGGAATCTTTCCAGAGAATGCTGCCAGCATTGCGTTACATAAGTCCTGCGGATTCCGCGAAGTCGGATTACGCAGGAAATTGGGTCAGCGCGGCGGCATTTGGAGGGACGTCCTTCTGCTTGAACGCCGAAGCCTGAGTGTGGGTGTTTAGTACGGTTTCAAAAGCTAAGCCGGAGAAATGGCATGCTTCTCCTTTGATGGAACCCAATAAATCTCTTCTTTCAAACCCTCTTTGGTGAAACCGATACGCTTCAGGATTCCTTTGCTGTTTTCGACCATCGCCGGATGCCCGCACAAATACGCGACCGCATTCGGCCCCAGACCCCAGATGTCGGTGTACTTGCGTAGAATGTCATCGACGCGTCCGGTCTCGCCCGTCCATTTTTCATCGTCCCAGGGACGACTGACTGTGGGCACATACTTAAACCATGGCACTTCCTGCGCGAACTTCTGCAACTCTTCCAGATATCCGAACTCCCCCGAGCGGCTTGCCCCATTTAGCAAGAACAGTTTGTGCTCCCCCGTGAACTTCCCTTCTTTCCAGCCTCGATAAAGAGTGCGGACGTAGCTGACGAAGGGAGCGACGCCGGTTACCGTACACACTAAAAGGTGATTGGTGCGGCCGCTCTGGGTATCGAGCATGAAGCGCCCTTTAGGAACCTTTCGCATGAGCACTTCGTCGCCGGGCTGCAGCTTGTATAGCAGGGGGGTTAGATCGCCGGGGGGCACGAGTTCGAAAAAGAACTCGAGTTCGTTCTCATGAGGCGCAGACACGATGGAATACGGCCGCTCCCTGCGCTTATTTGGACCCTCGAGGCCCAGGGTGGCATATTGGCCGGGAGCGAACTTGAACTCGCGGTTGGGCTGGATGCGGATCATCCACAGCTCGGGGGCGATGTCCACACGCTTGGTGATTGTCGCACGGTGAAATTTTTCTGTGTCGCTGCCGCTCATGAAAGATAACCCCGGGGTCTAGTCCCGCCCAGGGTTGGCATAGTTTACAGGAAGTGCGCCGCCACTCAACTTCTCCTCAATCCAAATAATCTATTCGGCCTATCTTTTTTATCGATCTGGTTCTTCGTTCCCTGCCTGGTTCCGGGAAACCGTAGTTATTTGCCCAGGACCAGGACCACAAAACTGTCGGGCAGAATCGCGTGCCGGGGATGCGGGTTTTCCGGGGTCGGGGCGGGTGGCGGACCGAATTTCGCCGTCACCACGAAAACCTGATGAGTCTTCTCGTCGAGAGCAAGGGTGCGGGCGCCTTCCTGAGTCTTCACATCTTCCGCGACGGTGAACTTGCTGGGCGACTCTTCTCGCACCACAGTCAGTACGCCTTCTCCGCAGGACGCGAAGGCGAGGCTGGTGCCTTCGTCAAACGCGGTGGCATCCACTCCTTCGCCGATTGCGGGGGTGGCAATCACTTTCCCGCTGTCCGCGTCGACCACGGCCATCATCTTGTTGTCGCAGCCGGCGAACAGGCGCCGATTCTTGCGGTCCATGGAAAGGCCACTGGGTTCCTGGCACGGGGCCAGCGGCCAGCGCGATTTTACTTCCAGCTTTGCGGGATCGATCGCGTCCAGTTGGCTCTTGTCTTCGATGTTGACGAAAATCTGTCCCTTGCCGTCGCTGACGGCAAATTCCGGCTTGCCCTGCAGCTTGATCGTACCTAACACCGTACTTTTAGCCGCGTCGATCGCGGTCGAGTCCTGGCTCCGTCCGTTGAAAGTGAAGACTCGTTGGGTGGCGGGATCATAAAGAATCGCGTCGGGATTGTCGCCGACCTTGACCTTCGAGATCAGCTTCAGCGTCTGGATGTCGAAAATCGTGACCGTGCCTTCACGGCCATTGCTGACAAAGCCGCGTCCGAGTTCAGGAGCCAGCGCAATGCCGTGAACGCCGGGAGTGTCCGGAATATCGCCGACGGGCTTGCCGGAATCCGCATCGATCACGATGACGTGCGTGGCCCGCGAGATGTAGAGATGCCGCGAGGAGCTGTCGAGGGTCAGATAATCCCAGCCGCCCTCACCGCCCAGCTTGTAGGTCTTGATGAGGTGATAGCCCGGATCGACCGCAGCGGAAAGTGTTGCCAGCAGAGAGATGAATAATCCCAAGCGGAGCCAAGTTGAACGCGAATGCCTCATGTTTGTATCCTCGTTGTTGAAGAATCGGTTCTGATGACCACCTATGCTAACGCCGGATAGCTGAAGGCAACCTTAACTGGCAGGCGATCGGTTGGCGGATTTGGCAAGGGCAGCGGGAATCCATTCACCAGGAACTGACGGCCTCAGGCTAACCCCAATTCAATCTTCTTCGCAGCCGGATCCAGCTTCGCGATCCTAAAGCTGCGAATCTGTCCCGCACAGACGGCTTCCGCTTTGGATTCTCCAGCCGAAGCACCGCCTTTCCAGTGCGCCTTCAGCATGGAGCTTAGCGATCCTAAATCCGCCTTCGATTCAGCTGGCGGGTTTTCCTTCGCCGCGTGCTGTGCGGCGATTCGGCAAGTGCCATGGATGCCCTCGCCCAGTTCAACGCGTGCCTGCTCGCCCGAAATCTCCATCACGCGGCCTGAGACCACATTGCCTACCTTGCGTTCGGCGATGTACTCCTCGATGCTCGTCGGAACAAGTTGCTTAATCCCCAGTTTCAGCCGCCGCTTTTCGCTATCGACTTCGAGCACCTGCGCCTTCACCGATTGCCCAACCTTCAGGATGTCCTGCGGGTGATGAATGCGCTTCTCGGCGCTCATATCACTGATATGAATCATGCCTTCGATGCCTTCGGAAAGCTGCACGAAAGCGCCGAACTTGGTCAGGCTCGTGACCGGCCCTTCGATCAACGACCCCACGGCAAATTTCTGCGCCGCGTCTGCCCATGGGTCCCCGAGCGCCTGCTTCAAGCCCAAAGATATGCGGCGCTCCCCCACGTTCACGCCAAGAATCACAGTCTCGACGGTATCGCCTGGCTTAACCACGTCGCCGGGCGTCCTCACCTTCTTTGCCCACGACATTTCCGAAATGTGGATCAACCCTTCGATCCCGGGCTCGAGTTCCACAAATGCGCCGAAATCGAGCACACGGGTTACCGTGCCCCGAGCACGCTCGCCCGGTCTGAATTTTGTTGCCACCGAATCCCACGGATCGGGCTCAAGCTGCTTCATGCCGACAGAAATACGGTGCCTCTCGGAATCAATTTTCAGAATCTTGACATCGACCTCTTGCCCTACTGAGAGTATGTCCGCAGGCTTACTGATGCGGCTTCGTGAGATGTCACTGACATGGAGCAGCGCGTCCACTCCGCCGATGTCGATGAAGGCACCGTAATCGGTCAGGCTGCGAACCGTGCCGTGCACGATGGCGCCCTCCTGGACCTCCGAGTAACGGCGTCCTTTCGCCGCGCGCTCTTCTTCTTCGAGAACGATGCGTCGGTCCACGACGACGTCTTCCTCTGCCTCGTCGAGCTTGGTAATCCGGCAGCGGATCTCCTGTTCCACCAACTTAGCTATCTCGGCGGCGTCGCGCGCGCCGCTGCGTGAGTTAGGCATGAAAGCCCGCACTCCCACGTCCACGCTCAGGCCACCTTTCACTACGCTCGTTACCGTGCCCACAATCGTCGTCTTCTCGGTAAATGCCTTCTGCAGGGCCGCCCAATCCTTGGGCCGCTCGCTCTTGCCCAGAGTGAGTTCGTAATAGCCTTCAGGATCACGACCTTTGATCGAGACCACAAGTTTGTCGCCGGCCTTCACTGCTTCACGCGCACTTTGGAACGCTGACAGCGGCAGGATTCCTTCGGTCTTGAAACCGATGTCGACGAGGACCGAATCGACAGTGACGGCAATCACCGTGCCTTCGCGCCCTTTTCCGGTTTCCTCGGGCCTGCGCGATTTGCTCTGCTCGAATTGGGTGAGAATGTCTTGGAACGACTCCTCAGGCTGGTTCAGAGGTTGAGATTCAGGACGGTCAGGACTGGACATAAAAGCTTACAGCCTCGCTGTGGGATTCGGCCTAATTTAGGATAACACCGCGCCATCCGCAGCAAGATTTACAGAGGATTCAAACTCTCGGCCAACAAACAAAAGGCTGGCAGCCACAGCCGCCAGCCTTTTCAGCTCAGTACTGCGGTCGCTCACCGGCGCCCGCCACCACCATGAAAGCCTCCCACTGCGCCGCGCGCATAGCCGTGGCTATAACCGACCCCGCCACCCCGGTACGCATACGCACCCGGCCTGTAAAATCCACGACCATAGTTGCCATATCCGGGGCGTCCGTAGTAACCATACCCGCCGCGACCGTAGTAGCCGTATCCGGGCCTGTAATAGCCGTGGTACCACGGGCCCGCGCCAATAAATACGCCGCCCGCGAACCATTGCGGTCCGTAGTATCCATAGGGCGCACAGGCGTATGGATAATATGCGTAGTAACCATAAGCGCATGCGGGCGCAGTTCCGACATAACCCGGGCCGACTCGAATTCCCACCGCGACCTGCGCTTGCGAGTAAGCCGCCGGCAGCACGAAGATGCTCAGCAAACCCAGATACCTTAGATAACGCATTGTTGACCCCCTTCTCCGATCTGTGATCTCCGTAAAGATCGAGATCGGGAGGCCTTCAGGCATCTTAGTTAGTTTCGTCTGAAGCGCCTATCCGATGTATATAAACCCTGAACCACGGCAAAAGTTCCAGGGCGTTGAGCCTCTATACGTTGCGGGGAAACTCAGGGACTTAGAAACTTTTGAATGAATACAATTCTCCGAAGACGTCATCCTGAACCGGGCTTCAGCCGGGTGAAGGATCTCCCGCGTAGGGCTCACACACGATTCGACGGCGGATACGTCGCGTGGAACAAATCCCAATCGCAGGAGCGCTATCAATGGCGGGGTTGTTTTGTATACTGCCCCCGTGCCTGCTGGCCAGCCATGAATCCGTCCCCTCAATCCCGGCTTGGGTATGTCGACTGGATGCGGGGTCTAGCCTGCGTGCTGATGTTCCAGACACATTGCTACGACTCCTGGTTAGGAGGTGATACGCGCAAGAGTACCTTCTTTATGTGGTCTCAGCTGGGCGGGACTCTGCCGGCGCCCCTGTTTCTGTTTCTCGCGGGAATTTCCTTCGCGCTGGTTACTGACAGACTGAGGCAGAAAGGCGTGCCCGCCGGTCAGATTGCAAGCACCACGATTCGCCGTGGTGCGGAGATTTTCGGACTGGGAATTTTGTTTCGATTGCAGGAATATCTCATCGCCTGGGGCTGGGCGCCGTGGAGTGACTTGTTACGCGTGGATATCCTCAATACGATTGGCCTTTCGATGATGTTGTTGGGATTGGTCTGCTGGATTGTCTTACGATTCAACCCCGGATCGCATGTGCGGTTTTCGCTCGGAATGACGGCAGCCGCCGTCGGGATGAGCATTTCCCTCTTGTCGCCGTTGATTTGGACGAGTTGGCGTCCGCGCTGGCTACCGTGGCCGCTTGAATCTTATATCGACGGCGTCCACAACCTTGGAGAGCCACAGGCTTGGCTGTTTCCTATTTTTCCGTGGGCAGCGTTTGCGTTCATCGGCCTCGCCGTAGGATTTTTTCTACTGAGCGACCGGGCACGAACATGGGGCGCTGCGGCCTTTCTGTTGGCTGGAGTCAGCGGAATCGGGCTGATTTACGTTGCACGATGGCTGGACGCACGTCCCCAGCAGCTTTATGCGACTGATGATTTCTGGCACACCAGCCCGAATTTCTTTCTGATTCGCGTGGGTCTCCTGCTGGCGATCCTGGCCGCGGCCTATCTGTGGTGCAGATGGGGAGCGGGGCAATGGGGATTCAGCCCTTTGATACAACTCGGGCAGACCTCGCTGCTCGTTTATTGGGTGCACATTGAATTCGTTTACGGCCGGCTTTCCATTCTCCCGAAGCGAGCCGTCGATATTCGTACGGCTTCTTTTGGATTGCTTGCGATTTTCCTTTCGATGGTTCTGTTGTCTGTGCTACGCACCCGGCTCAAAGGCCGGGGCGCCGAAGCTTGGGCGTGGTTCTACCCGCCGGCCAAGGCCAGCTAGTTTCAACCCGCCGACATCTGCCGGATCGCATTGCCTATCAGCTTTAATCCAATGGCCCAATTCTGGCGGGATCGGACTTCATCCTTGCCGTACCCGAACAGATAAAACGTGATGTAAAAGCCATCGCGAATTTCTTCTTGTCCGGGTACTTCCTCTTGCCCGTAGTAGTAACAGCGGCGGATCAAAAACTCGGCGGCAGCCGCCATTTCGGGGGCTCGCTGCAAAAGGTTCGAAAGCCGCTTCGCGAGTTGCTGGTGCTGGGGGAACGAAAATCGGGACGGTGCATCAGAAAAAAAGAGATCGA
>Ga0210396_10006731_pt1:0-5000 | contig 10987 bp, 6 predicted proteins | sample IncBWH17OmetaG_FD_155466 | JGI IMG/M metagenome (GOLD analysis project Ga0210396, IMG submission 155466) | Forest soil microbial communities from Barre Woods Harvard Forest LTER site, Petersham, Massachusetts, United States - Inc-BW-H-17-O ... | reverse complement strand
CCATCTTTCGGGTACCAACGTGTACGCTACAACTCCGCCAGATCGACAATAAGCGAAATTGGCGGGCTGTTACTGCGCCCCACCGTTACCCATGAAGGATAACCGCATGAGGATCGTAACTCAATCAACTTTACTTTCATTGCGCCTCTCTGGCCTATTCAAGACCGAGTGACTCGCGCACATGTTAGACTCCTTGGTCCGTGTTTCAAGACGGGTCAGGTAGATACCGACCTACTAGCCATCGATTGCTCAGATGCGCACAGATACTGCAGCCAGCATAGAGCCATCAGTAAGACAGTCTTTCCGTACGAAAGCACAGAAAGAGCCACCAAACAGACACACTCTCGACCACTGAACTGTACGCACCCATTACTGCAAACCCCACATAAGTGGAGAAATTGAGCCGATCAGTACACTAAGTGCTTGTAATAACCCGGCCACAGGCTATAACACTAGCATACATCCGAAGACGCACCCAGCTACCTTCCTGTGACCATCGCATACGGACGCACTAGTCCTCTAATCGGTCATGGCTTTAGCATGGGAGTGAAGAAATGCACCGCCTGGCAGAAGCGTTAGTGTCACCGGTGCCTGCCCTCCAAAGAGAACCGAATACGACACCGACAACTGCCTCGCACCAGAACAGTTGAATCCTCTTCCCAGCAAACTTCGTGGTTCCACCTGTTTACCTACAAACGGTTTCACGTCCTATTGAACTCTCTCTTCAAAGTTCTTTGCAACTTTCCCTCACGGTACTTGTTTGCTATCGGTCTCGCTGTAATATTTAGCCTTAGGTGGAGTTTACCACCTGCTTTAGACTGCACTCTCAAGCAATCTGACTCTAGTATGCAACAGTTTGCGACCAAAGTCTCGTAACGTTATGGGCCTAGCACCCGCTATGGAAAAGTCCTTGTCAGAGGAACTTACATTACGGAGACAACGGTCGATGCACTGCTGTATTCACGCTGCATCTCCTGTACGCCTTACGACGACAGGACTTAGCGCTGAGCTCTACCCCTTTCGCTCGCCGTTACTAAGGGTATCCCTTTTGGTTTCTTTTCCACCGCTTATTTATATGCTTAAATTTAGCGGGTAATCTCGCTTGATCTGAGGTCGACATAAAAGTGCGTGAATATATGAATATAAACACTAACACAATTGGGACACCTGTGACACAACACATGAGACCCGCCGATTGCATGTCCTTTGATAGGCAAACCGTTCAATACGTGCAGAGGCCGACAAAACTTGTAGTGTTCTGCCGTTATCGCCAATGCACTGAACGATAACACACAACAGCGTTTGTTTGGTCAGTGTTTTGCGGTCTGGTGTGGCATAAGTCTGACGAGAGCACAACAGTATAGGTTCGGTGCTCTCGATAAACAGACTTTAACTATAAGTTTAATTGCTTACAGACCCTCAGACAAACGAAGCCCCGGGAAAGACCCGAGGCTGCAATATGCGTTCGAAAATCAAGTGCTCGGCGTGTCCTGCATTTCACACCGCTTAACGCAGCTAGCTGCGTTCTTCATCGACCAGCGAACCGAGTGATCCACCGTTTGCAGTTGTACTTTACATTTTTACGATTTTCATCGATTGAATATGTATTCAACGGCACATTTGGTTTTTGCTCAAATTAATGGGCGCACAAAGCCAGTCATATGTAGGCATTGCATTCGAGATGACAATAATTAAGTCTAGCGGCAGAGACTGCGAAGTCTACTGTCACTCCATAGCCTGACTTTCTCTCTACGAGAGAGAGAGACAGTACTCGTAACGAACGTTCCCGAAAGAATAATCGATACGTAGGCAGAGTGGACTAGACACCTATCATAGACCGGTTCGAACAGACAAACACCGAGCGAATGTCATTCGTGCGATCGGTCGCTCTCGCACCGACACTACAACAACACCGAAGTGTCGTTGATGGCGTGTCGGCACCTCATGACCGCACTGACATACAGTTCTCGTTTGGTATATGTTTGCCGTTCTCGTATAACATACGAGCGACTTTGCGTTCAACAGTTTAGTGTTTGCCGTTTGCGTTTTGCAACACAATCGGTAATGATCCTTCCGCAGGTTCACCTACGGAAACCTTGTTACGACTTTTACTTCCTCTAAATGTTCAAGTTTGGGCATCTTTCCAAACACAGCGCTGCACTACGAGAGAGCTGCGCCGGCCAGTCCGAAGACCTCACTAAAACATTCAATCGGTAGTAGCGACGGGCGGTGTGTACAAAGGGCAGGGACGTAATCAACGCGAGCTTATGACTCGCGCTTACTGGGAATTCCTCGTTCAAGGGGAATAATTACAATCCCCTATCCCAATCACGAAGAAGGTTCATTGGGTTCCCCACTCTTGACAGAGTAGGTTGAAAAAGCACGCTGATCACTTCAGTGTAGCGCGCGTGCGGCCCCGGACATCTAAGGGCATCACAGACCTGTTATTGCTCTGTTTCGTGCGGTTGAATCACCGCCTGTCCCTCTAAGAAGTCTCGCCGGCGTTTGTAAGCCGACGATCTATTTAGTAGGCTAGAGTCTCGTTCGTTATCGGAATTAACCAGACAAATCACTCCACCAACTAAGAACGGCCATGCACCACCACCCACTGAATCAAGAAAGAGCTCTCAATCTGTCAATCCTTCCAGTGTCCGGGCCGGGTGAGTTTTCCCGTGTTGAGTCAAATTAAGCCGCAGGCTCCACTCCTGGTGGTGCCCTTCCGTCAATTTCTTTAAGTTTCAGCTTTGCAACCATACTTCCCCTGGAACCGAAAGACTTTGGTTTCCCGGAAGTCCCTAAGCGTGTCATTTAAGGAACACAGCTTAATTACTGGTTGGCATCGTTTATGGTTAGAACTAGGGCGGTATCTGATCGCCTTCGAACCTCTAACTTTCGTTCTTGATTAATGAAAACATTCTTGCGAAATGCTTTCGCTTTAGTTCGTCTTGCGACGGTCCAAGAATTTCACCTCTAGCGCCGCAATACGAATCGCCCCGTCTGTCCCTATTGATCATTACCTCAGATTCCGAAGACCAACAAAATAGAACCGAGGTCCTATTCCATTATTCCATGCAACATTATTCGGGCGTTACGCCTGCTTTGAGCACTCTAATTTTTTCAAAGTAAACGTACCGATCGCCTATGACGCTCGGTGAAGAACACCATAGGACAACTCGGTAAAGTGTTCAGTCAAACAGTAGCCACTGGCAAGTGGACCGTCTGACTCGAACTGAGATCCAACTACGAGCTTTTTAACCACAACAACTTTAATATACGCTATTGGAGCTGGAATTACCGCGGCTGCTGGCACCAGACTTGCCCTCCAATAGATCCTCGTTAAAGGATTTAGATTGTTCTCATTCCAATTACGGGGCCTCATAAGAGTCCCGTATTGTTATTTTTCGTCACTACCTCTCCGTTCTGGAATTGGGTAATTTGCGTGCCTGCTGCCTTCCTTGGATGTGGTAGCCGTTTCTCAGGCTCCCTCTCCGGAATCGAACCCTGATTCCCCGTTACCCGTTACAACCATGGTAGGCACATAACCTACCATCGACAGTTGATAAGGCAGACACTTGAAAGATTCATCACCGGCACTTGGCCATGTGATTAGCAATAGTTATCCAGAGTCACCACATTGAGGAGTTCCGTAAAGAACCCCATTGGTCTTGTTCTAATAAATGCGCTCTTTCCGTAAAGGTCAAAGCTTTTGTGCATGTATTAGCTCTAGAATTACCACAGTTATCCATGTAGACAGTCAACATCTAAGGAACCGTAACTGATTTAATGAGCCATTCGCGGTTTCGCCTTAATACGGCATGTACTTAGACATGCATGGCTTAATCTTTGAGACAAGCATATGACTACTGGCAGAATCAACCAGGTAGCTTCTCGAACGTAGCGCCGGCCGTGAGGCACACAGCACTGGTTCTCGACTTGGGCGGCCACAGTACCTGATAGCGAGAGTTTGCGGTCATGAGATCGTGTAACTCAAGCGTATACTGCGGCCTAAGCTGCTTAGACTGAGCGAAGCAGCTCGCATTACATTGACACATATGGGCGCACACCGCGAAGTGTGGTACCCCGTGTGAGAGACAGTCGCACAGCGATGTCACACACCCCAAACTGCCGGTGTGTCGAAGACAACACCGAGTACAGTACTGCTATAGCAGTCAGATACCGATAAACATAAGTTTACTTATCGTTTATAGTCTCTGCGTAACTCAAGTCGGCCTAAAATGCTCGACAGAAACACGGCTATAGGCACACAAGTGCACCTATTCATTAGCCGGCATCACTACTGGTATGGTAGTAGACGCACAAATCTTGGCGTACGCTATGAGCGCCGGTATTCAGTGTTAAAGCGGTCCCCTCCTTCGCGCAGCAGTATGTAACACACACTTAGCGACTTACGTAGGTCACTACCAACTCACACTGAACCGTACTCTCCCGATGACAGGTAGCGTTTGCCGTCACTTGTTTCACTTTCCGTTATAGAGAGCTATGCACACACTGCATGACTGTAGCCGTAGTGCACGGCTACAGCGCATACACTGCGCGCACTCTGCTACAAACACAACCACTGCTCATATATATACAGAAATTATGATACTATGCTTACTATTTCAGAACATCTAAGCGAAGGGCTAAGTGTTAGCCTCCAAATATAGAGTAAAGGGGGTTAAGGGTGGGTCTGACACCCATACATTGAGTGTATGAAATGTAGGTAATGAAAATATAAGTTGAAAAATATGGTGGGCGGGGGGGTCCGGTGGTCAGGGGGGGCGTGCCACGTGTTTTAAGGTTTTGGCGCGAAAACCCTTTTTGGGGGTTTGACCCCCTTCCGGTGATCGCAGCCCCACCAAAAGTTGATACAATCTGGGGGATGATATGTAGTGTTTGTGACCAAATTTTTGGCCACCTACCATCAACGGGTCCCGAGATATAGCGAAATGACAGGGGTTTTCAAAAAAACACCCCCAGACCTATAGCCCCATATTAGC
>Ga0210396_10006730_pt1 | contig 10988 bp, 9 predicted proteins | sample IncBWH17OmetaG_FD_155466 | JGI IMG/M metagenome (GOLD analysis project Ga0210396, IMG submission 155466) | Forest soil microbial communities from Barre Woods Harvard Forest LTER site, Petersham, Massachusetts, United States - Inc-BW-H-17-O ... | reverse complement strand
GTCGGCGCCGTTTTCAGCCTGCAGCTTCCAATTGCCGTCGTAGATGTAGCTGGACGAGCCGCGCAGGACTTCGAGGCCGTCGGGTGCCTGGTCGACCATCATGTCGATGAATTTTGCGGCCTCGCCGAGATGATCGGCCAATGGCTTCACATCCGGGTTGAGGCTTCCGAACAGGAAGCCGCGATAGGTCTCGAACCTCGCGACCTTTTTCAGATCGTGCGAGCCTTCGTTGTGGAATTGCTCGGGGTAACCGGCGCCATCGGGATCTTTCACCTTCAGCAATTTTCCGGAATTGCTGAATGTCCAGCCATGAAACGGGCAGGTAAATGTCGACTTGCTACCGCGCTTGTAACGGCAAACCATTGCGCCACGATGACTGCAGGCATTGATGAAGGCGTTAAGCTCGTTGTCCTTACTGCGGGCGATAAAGATGGGCTGTCGTCCCATCCAGGCTGTGAAATAGTCGTTCTTGTTCGGAATTTGACTCTCATGCGCGAGATACACCCAGTTTCCCTCAAACAGGTGCTTCATCTCCAATTCAAAGAATCCGACATCGGTAAATATCGCACGATCACAACGAAACAGACCGTCGGCCGAATCCTCGACCAATGCCGTGTCGAGACGTTCGATGATGTTTGGTGTCATGGCTTGGTTTCTCCGCAGAGTGGATCAGTCTGTTAAGCGGTCGGCGATGATCGCAATTATCGACGAGGCGATCAGAACGTATCCCAACCAAGCTAGGCGTCACGAGACGATCGCGCTCTTTCTGCCTGTACAGACGCGCACTGGCTAGTCATGGACCTCGAGCCCATCCGCGCCGACAGCGAAATCTTCGTACAGAATTAGTCTGGCAAGTCGGCAAAGCTGCAGGTCTTTTTGGGAAACTGGCTACTCATGATCCAGCCCAGCGAAGCGAACATCCAGCGGTGCCTGCTCAAACCGATAGGTATTACAATTGAAATCCATTACCGCAGGCCCGTACCGTAAAGTCTCGGAGGCGTGATCAATCGTGATCCAAAATCCGAATTAAATCGATGTCATCTTTGATATGTCCGGCCATATGGAAGGAGTTCGTCTCGACGGCACTGGTGTAGAAGAAAAACTTCTTGGCTGGAGCTCTCACTTCGAGATTCTTCCGTGGATTTTGGCGCACTCGGTAGAGGCGATGATGCATTCAAGTGGCGATTTTCTCCGCGCCCCAAGCCTGGATTACGAGGCGTGGCGAGATGTGGTCCGCTCAATCTGTGGCCGGTACACGCCGGGCGGGATCGAACCCGAGACCTTTTCCGGCAGAGCGGGTGTCCGAAGCATTTTCGGATTCAGATCTGTGCAGCTTAGTTCCAATGCTCATCTTCTCGAGCGCACGCACCGGGACGTCCGTGCTGATGCTGTGGATCACTACTACGCGCTATTTCAGATAACCGGCCAGTCCAAAATCATCCAGAACGACCGGATTGTTGAACTCGCAGTCGGTGATGTCGCTCTCGTCGACGCCGCCCAGCCCGTGACATACGTATCTGAGAAGGGGAGCGTCCACTGGGCGTCTTTGCAATTGCAGCGCCGCTCACTGCTGTCCCATCTTGGTTTGGAACCGCGGTGCCCTTCTCAACGGAGCGGAGCGGCTGCAGCCCGAACACTCCGTCAACTCCTTCAGGAGGGCGTTGAAGACCAGCAATCAATGTCCGTTTCGGCTAACGCCTACATGCGTCTCGCATTCTACGACTTATTGGGCGCATTATTCGCGCCGTCCGATCCAGAAGATGCCTCTCTTCACACAGACAGACTGTTCGCGCGTATCTGCGGTATCATCAAGGATCACTTTGCCGATCCGGATTTCGGTCCTTGCGACGTGGCGGTCGAGGCGGGAATTTCGTTACGCTACCTTCAGAAGCTCTTTACGGCCAGAAATTCCACCTGCAGTTATTTCATACAGTCGGTTCGTCTGGATCACGCCGCGCGTCTGCTAGACCGCCGGTCGTTTCTGAAAACAAGGCAGCCCATCAGCGAGATCGCCTATGCCAGCGGCTTCGGCGACTACACTAATTTCACTCGAAAATTTCGCCGTCGCTTCGGTCATACCGCAGGCTCCCATTCGGGAGATCATGCCGAGCCCGGGCGTATCAGCACCGCTGAAAGTGCGGCATAGGCTCACGATGTCTGAGGCAGCAATTCGGCACCGGACAAGCCAGCATGGGCAAATCGTACAGCAGCAGTCGCACCAAATTAGACTCACGAATTGAAGTTGCCTATTCGCTCCGATGGGGCGTGCCACGCAATGGTGTGATGGTGAGGCTTGAGCTTATGACCCTGGCGTAGGTCAAGCCGATGAGCCTTGCGACGCTGCCTCCAACGAACTCTCGGGCGCAACGCGCAGTGCGCGGCCGTACGAGCGAAAGGGCGTCGACCGCCAATGACGCTGATGCTGGGCCGATCTAGGTTCGCCGGACACAATATCAAAGCAGGATAGAGGGATGGGTCGGAGCGATTCAGTCCGCGCCCAGAGGCCACCAGGTCACAAGGTTATTGCCCATGACCAAGTTCGAACATGGTCCATCTGGAACATCACCCATGACAAGACGGAAACTATTTGGCCGCATTGCATTGAGCGGCATGGCTTTGTCGTCGGTAGGCACAGTGGCAGCGTCGACCAGCTTGGCGACGGCGCCGCCCGCCGGTCTCACACGTCTGTCGCTGAATGAAAATCCCCTCGGCCCTTCGCCACTTGCGGCGGAGGCAATTCAAAACGCGTTGACCGGGATCGCCCGGTATGCGGGCGATGATGCGCACGCCCTCGAACAACAGATCGCGGAGCGCGAGGGCGTTTCGCCCGATCAGATCGTCCTCGGGGAAATCCTCGATACTCTGGGCCTTCAACTCGCGCTCGACGGCAGCGCTGGTGGCGAGTTCATCTATTCTGAGCCGGGCTATACGGCGCTGGTGGATGCCGTGGCGCCAGGTGGCGGTGTCGTTGTCGGCATTCCGCTCAACGCCCATCTCGAAAACGATTTACCGGCGATTGCAGCCCGAGTGACCGATCGCACCCGTGCGATCTACATCGTCAATCCTCACAATCCTACCGGCACGGCCAGTGAGGCCGCTCCGTTCAAGGCTTTCTTGCGTGAGATGGCCCAGCGGACAACCGTCATCGTCGACGAGGCCTATCTCGAGTTCGAGCCTGACTTCGCGCAAAAGACCGCCGTGGAACTGACGCGCAGTGGCGCCAATGTCATGGTGTTCAGGACCTTCGGAAAGATCTACGGGCTGGCCGGGATGCCGATAGGCTACGCGGTTGCACCGAAAGCGGTTGCCGCTTCTTTGAAAGGCAACGGCATTGGTGCCGCGCACACCCTCAACCGGCTCGCGCTGACAGCCGCCGCCGCCAGCCTGCGAGACCTCGGCTACGTGGACCGAATTCGATTGAAAGTAATCGAAGAGCGACAGAAGTGGCACAATTTGCTCGACACGATTGGGCGCCGCCGCTCGGATTCCAGGGGAAATTTCGTATTCTTCGAGACAGGACAGCCGCACGGCGAAGCCGCGGCACAACTCATTAGTGAAGGTATCGAGATCGCGCGGGCATTTCCGCCGTTCGATCACTGGGTCCGGATCTCCATTGGTCTTCCCGCAGAAAATGTACGCGCACGCGACGCGATCAAAAAGCTTCTCGGCTGAAAGAGATCGATTCTTGGAGCGAAAGGGCCATCGATCCTGTTCCTGGCCTCGGACGAGGCCTCCTACATCACTGGCGTTACCCTGCCCGTGGCAGGCGGCGACCTCGGCTGAGCGATGACCCTCGGACGCTTGCGATCAGGACTCCGCGACGGAGGAACGCGAGAAGAGCGACAGCCTGATGGAGACAGTTCTGGTGCAAATAGCCCGCGAACAAAGACATCTTACTTCCCATGAGCAATCGTAAAAGGCGGATATAATGAGCAGTGCCAGATCTGAATCTGATCCCGAGCGGGACACCCAGACGGCAGGATTTGCCGAACGGGTACGCGCCAACCAGAAAAAGCTCACGGCTGAACTCAAGCCGCACTACGGCTTCATAGTCTGCGGATCTGGCTCATCTGGTTCAGTGGTGGCGCGCCGATTGGCCGAGAACGCGGAGGTCAGCGTCCTCCTGCTGGAGGCCGGCGGCAGCGACGATATGCCAAGCATCAAGGAAGCCGGCCAATGGCCTCTGAACATTGGCGGCGAACGTGACTGGGCTTTCATGGGCCAGCCGAACCCGCACCTTAATGGTCGCTCCATTCCGCTGAATATGGGCAAGATACTTGGCGGTGGATCCAGCATCAACCTCATGGCTTGGGCGCGCGGGCACAAGAATGACTGGGATTTCTTCGCGGCCGAGGCTCGGGACGCCGCATGGAGCTACGAATCGGTACTGAACATCTATCGCCGCATCGAAGATTGGCACGGCGTGCCGGACCCAAGATGTCGCGGGACCGGAGGACCGGTTTTTGTGCAGTCCGCGCCAGACCCGAACCCGGTGGCGCCTGCCATGGTCGAAGGCGCACGCTCGGTTGGCATTCCGACCTTCCAAAGCCAGAACGGGCTAATGATGGAAGGTGATGGCGGTGCCTCCATCATGGATTTGCGAGTCCGCGACGGAATGCGGCAATCCGTATTCCGTTCCTATGTTTTCCCCTACATGGACCGGCCAAACCTGACGGTGCTCTGTCATGCACTGGTCACTCGCCTTGTCATCAGCGGTAAGCAAGCCAGCGGCGTCGAGATCGTTCACGACGCAAAGGTTCTACGCATCGCTGCCGGAGTGGAGGTCGTACTATCGTTGGGCGCGATCCACACGCCAAAGGTGCTGATGCTGTCGGGAATTGGTGACCAAACCGAACTGCGACGGCTGGGAATACCTGTCGTGCAGCACCTTCCCGGCGTTGGCGAGAATTTTCAGGACCACGTTGGTTTTGGGTGTGTTTGGGAGTATCCGCGCGCAGTCCCTCCACGCAACAACATGTGTGAAGCGACGTATTTCTGGAAAAGCGATCCCAATCTCGATACCCCGGATCTGCAAACCTGCCAGGGTGAGGTACCGTTCTGCAGTGCAGAGACAGCAGCCCAATTCAGCCCACCGGCGGATTCCTGGGCATTGCTTGCAGGCGTCGTGCGGCCAAAGAGCCGGGGCCGCATCCGCCTGACGGGTGCCAATCCTCAGTCCCCGATCGAGATCGAGGCCAACACATTGGCGCACCCGGATGATATGAAGGCGGCGATAGCGTGCGTCGAGCTTTGCCGCGAAGTCGGCAACTCTGCTCCACTGAGCCCGTTCGTCAAGCGGGAGGTGATGCCAGGCAATCTCAAAGGCGCCGCACTCGAGAACTTCATCCGTGAAGCAGCAAGCAGCTATTGGCATCAGACATGTACTGCCAAGATGGGACACGATGCGATGTCCGTGGTGGATGGCTCTCTCAAGGTCCACGGCATCGATAATCTTCGAATCGCTGACGGTTCCATTATGCCGCGCGTCACAACCGGTAACACGATGGCGCCCTGCGTTATCATTGGCGAGCGCGCCTCAGAAATGCTGAAGATCGCCAACCGCACTTGAAGTCCTGCAATCGCAATGATACGCGCCAGCGAGCCCGCCAGCGCGTACGTGAAAGAGAGAGGATCAAATTACTGCGATCGCAACTAGACGGCGGGCAAACCGCTCGGCTAATCCTATGTACGTAGACCACACGCGCTCTTTTTGGATTGCAAATGGGCTTTGATGTTCCTGCCGCCACTGTCGAGATAGTCAAAGTTGGCCATCCAGCGCTCCGTAACGGCACACGAAGTGTACCGCAAGAACTATTCGGCACTCCCGCGCTTTACGAACTGATCGATGTCATGCGTGTGACGCTCGCGGGAAATGGCGTGGGCCTCGCGGCGCCGCAAATTGCCGTGCCATTACGCCTTTTCATAGTTGAGGACACTCAGGATCGGATGAGCCATCTGACTCCCGAACAGCAAAAGGCTCGGAATCGATATCCCTTCCCGTTCGAGGCGGTCATCAATCCGACCTGGTACGCGACCTCCCCGGAGATGGTGATCGAAACAGAGGGGTGTCTCAGCATTCCCGGTTTTAAGGCGGATGTCAGCCGTTACTGGGCGATCGAGGTTGAGGGATTTCAGCCGAATGGCCGGCGGAAAACCTGGTCCGTCAAAGGATGGCCGGCACGCATCTTTCAACATGAAATCGATCACCTTGACGGACGGCTGCTCACCGATTGCATGGTTCCAAGAACGCTCGCTTCGACCGAGCCGCAGGGTACAGGTGCTTCGTCCGACCTACTCCAACGCCTCGCCATTTCGATCCAACCGCCCAAGGAAAAGTGAAGAAGTCACTCGCGGTGATCACGACATGCGAAGTGGGTTTCGTGTGAATCGATGTGACCCCTCACTTGCCGCGAGACGCCGGTAACCCTGCGATCATCCAGCGCAGCGGCCTTCAGCGCTTCTCGGCTGGCGCCGATTTCGATATGCGTGCGGAACAGGGGAGAGTCGATCCAGCCAGTGAAACCGGCGCTTGAACGGCGTCGAACATCTTCGTTTCATGGAATTGCTGCCGATCCCGTTGATCGCGAGCGTCCACGAACTTCAACCTGTTTGGCCTCACCTGGCTGGTGAATTTGAGTTTCGATTCCCTCCGGCTAGGTTCGCGCATTGGCTATGTGTTCGCGCTGCCAGTCGAGCCATTCCAAAAAATGATGAGAATGTGGCGCCGCGAAATTACGGCCGTAACCGTATTGTCCACGCCGGTGATGATCTCGTAACTGCCAGTCGTCAAGGTACGAGCCTGTTCAGGGAGAATCTTATGTTGCCAAAACGCCAATCCTCTTCGTCGCCTTCGTTGGTCGCCTATCAGCGAACTCCTTCGTTAACCGGTTCGGGCAGTCTTCTTACGCTGCTCGCCGAGCACGGGCGCCGGGAGCGCGAGATCAAAAAGGCCGTCGCTGCCTTGGCGAAACTCGATGACCGGACATTGCGGGATATCGGCATTCCTCATCGGTCGCAGATTGAGCAGGTCGTGAGGTACTGCCGTGATTGCTGATGTGGTTAGCTATGCAATCGCCGGAATCGGCTTCATCCATGCAGTGGGTCGCTCGTTCGTCCCCAAAGGTATCATACCCAGCATGAGCACTGTTATGACGCTCGCCTACCACAAGGTTCCGCACCTCTGGCGCTTCGTTTCGCACTTTCCACAGGCTGCCTCCGGCGATCCGCAAAAGTTCATTCTGCGCGAGCGAGGGTTGAAGGGTTGATGCGCTCCCGGCTGCTGCCGCCGCCGGACCGTCAAGGCGCTCAAGCGCCACCGGCAGGTCGGCACACCCGCGGGCTGGAAGCTAATGTGATTCTAGGCATCTCGCTTCTTGGTGACGGGAGAGGAACATGAACGCTGACCGGCTAATCGAGGAATGGAGGCGACAGGGCCGGGTTCTCGAGGTCGAGGGGGCGAACACGGTTTTGTGGCGGATGGGCCAGGGAGAGACCGTTATTTGTGTTCATGGGGTTCCCACTTCTGGCTTTCTTTATCGAAAGCTTCTACCGGAACTAGCCAGCCGCGGGCTCGAGGGAGTAACCCTTGATTTGCCGGGATTGGGCCTTGCCGGCCGGCCGGCCGATTTCGATTACAGCTGGAGCGGCCTGGCCGCGTGGTATCTCCAAGCGATCGACGCGGCAAGCATAAGAAATTTCCATTTAGTGGTTCACGACATAGGGGGGCCTATCGGTTTTGACGTCATCCGGCGCGTTCCCGACAGAGTTAAGTCGCTCACGGTTCTCAATACGCTCGTCGACGCGAGCCAATTCCAGCGCCCGTGGGTCATGGAGCCTTTTGCATGGCCAGTTATCGGGCGGCTTTGGCTACAATCCGCGCGAACTCCGATGTTTTATGTTCTCATCAAAACGTTCGGCACGCGCAACGTCTGCAAAGCAGAGGCCGATGCTTATGGTCAGCTCCTCTTGGGACCAGATCGCGGACGAGCGTTCCTCCAGATCATGCGCAGCTTCGAACGGACCCCCGCTTTTGAGCAGGGCATCAAGGCCGCTCTGAAGGCGCGAAAATTTCCGGCCCAGATTATTTGGGGCAAGGATGATCCAGCTTTAAGAATGAAAAAATACGCTCCTCATTTGCTGAAAGCTCTGGATCTCGAAGGTTATGAGATGGTCTCCGGAAAACATTTTTTGCAGGAAGACTCTTCCCCCGCGATTGCGTCCTCGATCGCCAGATTGATCAGGGCGCGTTGAACAGTTCTGAGAATAAGCTTGAGTTGTAGATTGGATCGAAGGGTTCTGCAATGAAAACGTTTGCACTTGGCGATCGATGATCGATCACCCGCAGACTTCGAACGCAGCCTGAAATCTGCATGAGTCTGATGTGCGTGGAATCGAGGCAGGGTCAAGTCGCCTCAGTTTAGAGAACAAGCATCAGACGAAGCGAGGAGTGAGATGAGGGTTGAACTCAACGTACCTGAGTCTGTCACAGAGCCGCGCATGTGGGTGCAACATCAGCCGGTTCTCATCATGGCGTTGCGGACTGGTTCCGCTGAAGTTGGCTTGCGCCGTTCTGAGATGATGAGACTTACTTTTGACGCGGGCGAAATGTGCCTGATCCCTCGTCATTTCGAGACATGGGTTCGAACCTGTGACTTGCACTATTTGTATTTGTCCGTCGGCATCTCGGACGCCGCCCTAGCGGCAGCCTGTGATGGAACAAGGGGCGACGTGGAATTGCGCAGAGTGGAAAGCCTGGTTGACGCACGAGTCGGTGCGCTGGCCGCGGCCGTGAATGCGGAGAGAGTTGCGGGCTTTCCGAGTGGGCGGCTATTTCTAGATTCCGTCGAGCAGGCGCTCGCCGTGGCGCTGGTCAACGGCTATGCCGTGCAGCACCGTTCCGTGCAGACGTACCGAGGCGGGCTAGGTTCCGGTCGTTTGCGCAGGATCAAAGAGTTCGTAGACGCGAAGATGGACGACGATTTGACCCTTTGCGCGATGGCGCAATCAGTGGAGTTGAGCACAGCTCATTTCTCGCGGATGTTTCGTAAGTCAACCGGCGAGACCCCGCATCAATTTCTCCTGCGTCAGAGGGTAGAGCGTGCCAAAGAGATGTTGCGCTCCGCCGATGCGCGAGTAATGGATGTGGCCGTGGCCTGCGGCTTCAAAACCCAACAGCATTTTGCGCAGATCTTCCGTCGCGTGTGTGGAGCTAGTCCGACAGAATATCGCCAAGAATTTTGGGCCACGAAGCGGCGTGCGCTCGTGACCGCCGCTCAGCTGCGGTAAATTCATGGTTGGCGCTGCATCGGCCGCCGTTCGTAGCTCATCGCTCTTTGCATCCGCACCTCCGTGTCACCCGTGCAAGTGGGAGGTGGCCGCCTGATTGAAACCTCTGCCACAGCCTTCGACAACATTGTCAGGTGCGGCGGCAATTCTGACAGACTAGCGCGGAGCTCACTCGAACTCTCGTCGTTGTTTCCTTCATGGCACTCCGCCAGATGAACGCAGGTCCCATTGGATTCCTGTCTTCGGAATCAAGAATTCAGCAAGATTCCGACCAGAGGAGCAGATATTCGCACAACTCCTTATTCTACATGCAGTTTACTGAGATCGCCAAGGCGAAGAAGCCATGGCAGGCCGAGGAGAACTGAGATGAGCTCGAATAGTGAAAGACAATCAGCGGTAGATTTTGCGGAGCGCGTTCGTGAGAATCAGCGGAAGCTCCGTTCCAATCTGAAGCCGCATTACGACTTCATCGTCTGTGGGTCAGGCTCCTCTGGTTCGGTGGTGGCGCGTCGGCTGGCTGAGAATCCCGATATCAGCGTGCTCTTGCTCGAAGCAGGCGACACCGACGATGTGCCAAGCGTGACAGAAGCGGCTCGCTGGTTTGAAAACCTCGGGAGCGAGCGCGATTGGAAGTTCGTGGCCCAGCCCAATCCACACCTCAAAGGACGTTCCATACCGCTAAGTATGGGCAAGGTGCTCGGCGGAGGATCGAGCATCAATGTGATGGCTTGGGCACACGGACATAAGAACGATTGGGAGTTCTTCGCATCCGAGTCCGGCGACACGGCATGGAACTATGAGTCCGTACTCAATATCTATCGCCGGATTGAAGACTGGCAGGGCGCACCAGATCCCACGCGCCGCGGGACCGGCGGGTTGGTTTTCGTGCAATCCGCGCCTGATCCGAATCCAATCGCTCCGGCCATGGTGGAAGGAGCGCGTTCCATTGGGATGCCGACCTTCGATAGCAACAATGGCCGTCTGATGGAAGGCGATGGCGGAGCGTCTATCACCGATTTGCGCGTACGCGATGGAAGGCGCCTATCGGTCTTTCGTACTTACGCCTTCCCCTACACGGACCGGCCCAATCTGACTGTGCTCACCCACGCGTTGGTCACCAAGCTTACCTTAGAGGGAAAGCGAACCACTGGTGTGGAGATCGCTTTTGAAGGAAAAATCCAACGCATTACGGCTGGACTCGAGGTTGTTCTGTCGTTGGGCGCGATGCACACGCCGAAGGTGTTGATGCTTTCTGGCATTGGCAATGAGGCTGAGCTACAACGCCTCGGCATACCGGTCGTCCAGCATCTTCCTGGGGTCGGACAGAACTTTCAGGATCATTTTGGTATTGGTTGTGTCTGGGAGTATCAGCAACCGCTCGCTCCCCGCAACAATGGAGGCGAGGCAACGTTCTTCTGGAAGAGCAATTCTGGTCTCGACACTCCGGATTTGCAGACAGGCCTGGGTGAAGTACCGATCTGTAGCGCCGAGACAGCCGCCAAATTCAATCCACCGGCGGGTTCTTGGACATTGTATGGAGGTGTCGTTCGCCCGAACAGCCGAGGTCAGATCCGCTTGACGGGACTCAACCCTGACGACCCTATACAGATCGAGGCCAATACGCTCTCACACCCGGACGACCTGCAGGCCGCAGTAGCGTGCGTGGAACTTTGTCGCGAGATTGGCAATTCGGCCGCGGTTCG
>Ga0210396_10006729_pt1 | contig 10988 bp, 9 predicted proteins | sample IncBWH17OmetaG_FD_155466 | JGI IMG/M metagenome (GOLD analysis project Ga0210396, IMG submission 155466) | Forest soil microbial communities from Barre Woods Harvard Forest LTER site, Petersham, Massachusetts, United States - Inc-BW-H-17-O ... | reverse complement strand
GGGGAGTAATTGCGCGATCGCCGTTGTGACGAAGGCAAATCGTGTCGAGCCCGCTTCAGCGCCGGACATCGAGCCGCTGGCGTCGGCGAGGAGAACCCAGTGCGTGGTCGGCGTGGGAGGATCGCTGGCCAGCGGAGACAGTGTGTCCAGTACGCTGCCCTCGTATCCCCCGGCGGCAAAGGCGCGCTCACCGCCCAGGATGAGAACCGCGCCGCCGATGTCGCGAACGTACTGCCGAAGCCGCTCCTGCTGCGTCTGGGAGAGGTCCGACGCGGACAGGTTTTCCAGCACGATGATTGCGGGCGCGAGATAATCTGCCGGATCAGTCGGAAGCTGCGCGGGCGAGATGCCGCGCCAGCCCTCCGGGACGCCCGCGCGGCTGACCCACCAACGCTCCAGTTGCGCCGGCGGGGGCACGTCGATCGACAGCGCATCGTTTTCCGGCCAGGCATCGCCCGGGGCCAGTTCCGCTGTAACCTTTGACGTGCCTGCCCTGAGCGGACGTGTCAGCACGACCGAGCCGGCGGGAAGCGTTGCAGGAGTATGGTCGCGCGTGCCGGTAACGACGAGTTGTCGCATGCCGCCGGAGTTGCGGATGGTAACAGCTGCTTGGTTTCCGCGGATTTCCAGTCCGTTAACCGCAGCGTCGTCGACGTCTTCAAGCCCGGAATCGATCACGACATAGGTGGGCGGCGACTGCGCCGGCATCGCGAACCTGCAATCGCTGAACAGGAGGACCGCCGCCGCGGCGGGGGGCGAAAAGACGGTGTGGTCGGCGGGTAGATCGCCCAGGCGTCGCCCGGGCGGGGCGGTATCGCTTGTGCCCTGGGCGAAATAGGTCAGCCGATAAGGCACGTCGCGCAGCAGCTCGGCGATGCGCCGCTGGAGCACCGCCGGGTCGCGGAATTCGGCGGTTCTCGTGCTGGGCGACAGATCGACCATCACCGCGATCGGCTCGACGACGGGGTGGTCCCAGACCGGCGCGCCCGCGGCCAGCGCCAGCAGCAGCGCGCCCAATCCAAAGGAGACCAGCGTCGGCCCGGGCAGACGAAGGCGTCGAACGACTGTGAAGCCCGCCGTCAGGGCGATCAGCGCCAGGCCGACGATCAGCGACCAATGAGAATGAATCAACACAAAGTTTTCGGCCGACATGGCGAAGCGTGGCAGAGATGTGCTCTCCGTGAGCATCGCGCCACAAGCGCCGACTTTAGTTGAACCACCCCAGCCGCGAATTCATGGGGCAAAGATTGCCCACGAGCGATGTCGCTAAACCGCCATGATTTCCTTCTTCTTGTGCTCGATCATCTCGTCGACCTTTGCTTCGTAGGTTTTGGTGAGCTCCTGAATCTGATCCTTGACGCCTTTGGCTTCGTCTTCGGTCATGACGCTGCCCTTTTCCTCGGTGTCGGCGATCTTGTTGGAATCGCGGCGGGCGTTGCGCACGCGGACCTTGGCCTCCTCGGCAAATCCCTTGCACTGCCCGGCGAGCTGAAGCCGGCGCTCCTGCGACAGCGGCGGCAGCATCAGCCGGAGCTGCTTGCCGTCGCTGTGCGGCGTCAGGCCGATCTTGCTGTCGTTGACCGCCTTCTCGATGGCCTTGAGGTCCTGCGGGCTGAACGGCTTGATCAATATCTGCGTCGCTTCCGGCACACTGATCGACGCGATCGCGCGCAGGTCCGTCGGGGACCCGTAATAGTCGACCTTGATGTTCTCCACCAATGCCGGCGACGCCCGCCCGGTGCGGATGCCGCGCAGCTCGTGCTTCAAATGCTCGACCGCCTTCTCCATGTGCTCTTCGCAATCCAGCAAAATATCATCAGCAGGCATGTTGGCCTCGGTTGTATTCGACTCGCATGAGTATAACAGAAGGTTTACCACGGAGGCACTGAGACACGGAGGCAGGAAATTACGAAACTCGAATGACGAATGACCAGTCAAATCCAAATGATCGAAGGACGAATGACGAAACGAAAGGGTTGGCCACCGCGGTTTCGAGCTTCGGTCATTCGATTTTCGAATTTGACTCGTCATTCGTCATTCGAGATTCGTCATTTCCGGGGTCCGTGCCTCCGTGGTTGCATTTGCTGCTTTCGTTCACAGCACCTCCGCCGCGCGGGGATAGCTTCCCAGAACGGTTAGCTGAAGGCAGTGGGTGCGGGCTTCCTCGATGGCCTGCTGCATGGCGGGGTCGTCCTGGTGGCCCTGGGCGTCGATGAAGAAGTAGTATTCCCAGTTGGCCTTTTTGCTGGGGCGTTTTTCGATGTCGGTGAGGTTGATGGCGTTCTGCTTGAACACGTCGAGGACCTCGGCAAGGGCGCCGGGCTTGTGGGCGGTGGTGAACATGACGGCGGTTTTGTCGTCGCCGCTGCGTCGGGCGGGCTCGCGGCCGATCACGAAGAAGCGGGTGGTGTTGTCCGGATCGTCCTCGATGTTCTCAAAGAGGATCCGCAGGCCGTGCAGTTGGCCGGCCAGCTTGGAGCCGATCGCGGCGACGCCCGGCTGCTGGGCCGCGAGCTCGGCGGCTTTGCTGGTGCTGGGGGCCGGCTGCACGTCACGATCCTTGGCCATGGCCGCCAGCCATTTGCGGCATTGGCTGAAAACTTCGGGTTTGGAAGAGATGGTCCGAACCTGTTCCCAGGCGACCCGCGAGAGCAAATTGTGGTGGATCGTCACTTTGACTTCGGCGCAGATTTTGGCGGAGCTGTGGAGGAAGGCGTCGAGCGTGTCGATGACGCCGCCGTGAATGCTGTTCTCGACGGGGACCAGGCCGTAGTCGATGTGGCCGCGGACCACTTCATCGAAAACCGACGGGATGTCGGCCAAGGGCACGTGCGTGACGCTGGAGCCGAATTTCTGCACCGAGGTTTCGTGGGAAAACGTGCCGGTCGGGCCGAGGAAGCCGATCCGGAGCGGCTTCTCCAGGGCAAATGATCCGCTCATCAACTCCCGGTAAACCGCTTCCAGGCAGCGGTCCGGCAGCGGCCCGTGATTGAGCCGCCGGACCTTGTCCAAAACCATCTTCTCGCGGTCCGGCGAATAAATGGGGGCGTTGGATTGCTGCTTGAGCTTGCCGATCTCGACGACGATGCGGGCGCGGTCGTTGAGCAGGTCGACGATTTTGCCGTCAAGGTCGTCGATTTGTCGGCGCAGGGGTTCCAGCGGCTGTTCGCCGGAATTCGCTTCAGTCATGCGGATTTATGTAACGCCGGAAGGGGGGTGGGGTCAAACCGCCGTTGTCATTGGTCACTTGTCACTGGTCATTGGTCACTTGTCATTTGTTGGGACGCCTGGCCAATGACCAGTGACAAGTGACAAATGACCAAAGACAAATGACCCGTTTCACCACCGAAAACTATTACGGGCGAGGTTGCGCAGCGCGCCATAGATTTCGCCGAAGCCGACGACGAAGAGCCCGCCGACGATGAGTCCAACTCCGTAGAGCGCCCCGATCGGGCCTCCGGCGGCCACGGGTCCCAGGTCCTTCATTGGGAACCTGCTGAGCGAGAGGATCACCAGCAGCAACCCCGCCGCGGCCAAGACCCATCCCACAATCCGCAGCGCGACGCAAACAAAGGCCAGGCCGACGTAACGCGGCGCGGGCACGCGAAATGAACGCACACTCATCGTCATGCTGCACCTCAGTTTGTAATGTTCGGGCGGACTCGTCTACTACCTTGAGAAAGCTTGTGGCACAGCCGCCCACAGGGAGGAGACGGGGAGACAAGGGGACAAGGAGACAAGGAGACAAGGAGACAGGGAGACGAGGAGACGTGTCGGCGGGTTTCAATACTTTTTCTCCTTGTCTCCAGGTCTCCTTGTCTGTCTTCCTCCGGCTGTGCCACAAGGGCAATCATCTTTTGCGACCCATTTGACCGATAACCCACAAGAGGAGTGCGCCCATGCTCCGCGACGTATTGGCATTGTTGCCGGATGTCATCGTGCGATGCCCGCTGGAAACGGCGATCGCGTTCTGCGCTCTGGGCGCGGTGCTGTGGATGGCCGGGGGACGCCTGAGCCGCTCGATTCTGGCGCTGGTTGCGGTTGCGGGCGGAACGATCATCGGGATGCGCCTGCCGCAGTGGCGAGGCTGGCAGATTGACGGGATGGGACTGGCCGTCGCCGGCTCGATCGTGCTGGGATCGATTGCTTTTCTGATGCACCGAACCTGCATCGGCTTGCTTCTGGGCGTGGGCATGATGCTGTGGGCCGGCTTTGGCACTTGGGTCTTTCTTGCCGGCGACGCCACGTGGAACTGGCGGGCCGCGACGTGGAACGGCGACCTGGTGCACTACCTGCATGACCTGTGGCAGACGTTGCCGCCGGGCATGGGGCGGGTTTTTCCCTGGGTCTGTTTTGCCGGCTTTGCCACCGGCGTGACGATAACGGTTTTCTCGCCCAAGCTCGGCAAGGTGATGGCGCACAGCCTGGTGGGCGTGACGCTGATGGCGTTGATGGGATCGATCCGCGAGCGCCGCCCGACCCTCGTGGTTGGCGGCGCTGCCGGGCTCGTGGGCGGCGCAGGGTTTGGCGCTGGTCGGCCTGGTGGTGCTGGGCGCGCTGATTCAGTGGCAATTCACCCCCCCGTACCGCAAGCAGCCCGGCGCGGGCAGGGGATCGCCGGCCCCCAGTGCGTCGAGGAAGGTGTGATGACTCCAACCGACATCAAACAGGAGATCGCCAAGCAGGCGCCGCAGGTGGTGCCGGCGGAATGGCCCGAGTGGTTTCGCCCGCCCCAGCACTGGCCATCGCAGTCGGACCTACTGAACTGGTGTCAGCACATGTCGCCGGGCCTGGCTGCGTTGTTGATCCTGCTGGGTGTGGTCTACCTGATCTTCGGGTTCAAGATCTTCAAGGGACTGGTGATGTTGAACGCCGCCGCCGTCGGCGCGGCGATCGGGCTGGCGCTGGGACAGCGGACGGAGATGGGGCTGGCGCTGATGGTGCTGTGCGGGTTCGTCGCCGCGGCAATCACCTGGCCGCTCATGAAATGGGCCGTGGCCGTCATGGGCGGGCTGGCCGGGGCGCTCTTGGGCGCGACGATGTGGCAGACATTTGGATTGGACCCCACATTTGCCTGGTCCGGCGCGCTCAGCGGATTGATCCTTTTCGGCTTGCTGTCGTTCATCCTCTTCCGCGGCTCGGTCACGATGTACATGAGCCTTCAGGGGGCCGCGATGCTCATCTTCGGCCTGCTGGGGATGGTCGACAAATACGAGCAGGTCGCCCCCAAGATCACCAGCGCCATGACGTTGAAACCATTCCTCCTGCCGATGGCGATCATCATCCCCGCGATCATCGGGATGCTGTACCAGCAATCCGACGGCGCCTCGGCGGCGCCGGGGAAGAAGTAGCCGCCCGGGCCAGGCAGCGATCGGTATCTGCCGCGCGGCGCGTCTTGGCCCTCCTTGCCGCCAGCGGGAACGACAACCGGGCCGGGCCCTGTCGCGTGCACGTACCTCATCGTGGCCGCAAGGTCACAATCCAGACGACACTTTTTCCGGAAATCTGGGGTCGTCTCCGAGAATTGTCATACCGCCCGGTCCAATGACCTGCCTAAAGTTGCGCAAACATGATTGCTCGAACTGAGCGATTTTCTGCCGCCAAGCCGGGTGCGAAGCGAAGCGCAGCCCCGGATTCCCGATTCGCGCACCGAGGATCCGGGGCTGCGCTTCGCTTCGCACCCGGCTTGGCTATGCATAGGGCTCGTTCCCGTCCACTGAAGGAGAAAACCCATGGAAGTCAAACGAGTCGGCTCCCAGCCTTCGGTCGAGGGGCCAGGCGAATGGTTTACCGGTGCGGTTCGAATCGATCGGCTGTTTGAAGCACCCAATCCAGGGCGCGTCCTTGGCGCCAGCGTCACGTTTGAGCCAGGGGCGCGCACGGCGTGGCACACGCATCCGCTCGGTCAGACCCTGATCGTGATTGCCGGCAGCGGCTGGGCGCAGCGCTGGGGCGGGCCAAGAGAGGAAATCCGGCCCGGCGACGTGATCTGGTTCAGCCCGGCCGAAAAACACTGGCACGGCGCCACGGCAACCACGGGCATGACCCACATCGCCATCGTGGAAAAACTCGACGGCAAGAGCACCGATTGGATGGAACAGGTCAGCGACAAACAATATCAAGCGGTTCAGTAGGCAGTAGGCGGTAGGCGGAGCAGCGCGGGCATCCTGACTGCCTACCGCCTTCTGCCTACTCTCTTCATGGAGCTCAAACCATGTACAGGACAAAAGCTTATTCCGCAGCCAGCGCGACCTCGCCGCTGGGCTCGGCCACGATCCCACGGCGAGATCCGACCCCGCACGACGTGCAGATCGAAATCCTCTTCTGCGGGATCTGCCACTCCGATCTCCACGCCGTCCGCAACGAGTGGAGCAGCGTCATGCCCACCGTTTATCCGATTGTCCCGGGCCATGAGATCGTCGGGCGAGTGACCAAGGTCGGCTCCGCAGTCACGAAGTACAAACCGGGCGACCTGGCCGCGGTGGGCTGCATGGTCGATTCAGACGGCGCCTGCCCGCAGTGCAAAGCCGGCCTCGAGCAGTTTTGCCCGAACCTGATCCTCACCTACAACGCCCCGGACAAACACAAGACCGCTCCGGTCACGTACGGCGGCTACTCAAACAGCATCGTCATCGAAGAGCGCTTCGTCCTGCGCGTGCCTTCCAACCTCGATCTGGCCGGAGCGGCGCCGCTGCTGTGCGCCGGGATCACGACGTACTCACCCATGCGGCACTGGGGTGTCAGCAAGGGCAAGAAGGTCGGCATCGTCGGCCTCGGCGGCCTGGGCCACATGGGCGTGAAGTTCGCGCACGCGTTCGGGGCGCACACTGTCGTCTTCACCACCTCGCCAAAGAAGACGGAGGACGCGCTGCGCCTGGGCGCTGACGAAGTCGTCGTCTCCCGCAACGCCGATGAGATGAAGAAGCATGCGGGCACCTTCGATTTCATTCTCGACGCGGTCTCCGCCGAGCACGACATCAACGCTTACCTCGACCTGCTCGGCCGCGACGGGAACCTGACCCTCGTCGGCGCGCCGCCTAAGCCCATGGGCGTCTCGTCCTTCACCCTGATCGTCAGACGGAGAAGTCTTTCCGGCTCCGCCATCGGCGGCATCGCCGAGACCCAGGAAATGCTCGACTTCTGCGGCAAACACAATATCACCTCCGACGTCGAAGTGATTCCCATTCAGAAGGTCAACGAAGCCTACGAGCGGCTGCTCAGGAGCGATGTGAAGTACCGGTTCTCGATCGATATGGCTTCTCTCAAATCTGAATGACGTTGAGCGGTCTGGTCGCCCGGCGGCAAGCGGCCATGTACATTTGCTGGCATGAACCTGCTGGCCGAAGTTGCGAATGCCCCTCTGCCCGCCTGGCAGACTTATTACGAGATTGTCGGCGCGTCGGCCGGGACGCTGATCGGACTGCAATTCGTCGTCATCGCGCTCCTCGCTACCACGCGGAAGCGCGCCGACCGGGAATCGATCAACGCCTTCGGAACGCCGACCGTCGTGCACTTCGGCGGCGCGCTGGCGGTCTGTGCCATGATGGCCGCCCCCTGGCCTTCGCTTTTGGCTTTGTCAGTGGCGCTGACGGCGTGCGGCGTGGGCGCGCTGAGTTATGCGGCAAAGGTCTTCCATCGCGCCCGTCAGCAGACGGCTTACCAGCCGGTGTGGGAAGATTGGCTGTGGCACGCGATCCTGCCGTGCGGCGTCTACGCCGCGTTCACCGCGGCGGCACTTCTCCTGAGGGTCATCACGCAGATTGCCCTTTTCGTGATCGCGGGCGCCGCGATTGGCCTGCTGTTTATCGGGATCCGTAATGCCTGGGACAGCGTGATATACATCGTTGTCGCCGATGATGGCCACGATGCCGCCAAATCGGAGTGAGCCGTGTAATCGCGTCGGGATTGGGGCTTCAGTGCGGCTTTGCCGCCGCGGCAACGTCCTGTTTGGCGCGGGCCCGGCGGAGCTGGGCCGTGCGTTCTTCGCGACTCTTGGGGTCGTTGGCGACGCGCGCCTCGGCCTCGGCGTACTCGGCGCGGGCGGCCTCGGCGTCGATGTGATCGGCCGCGATCGCCTCGGTGGTGAGGATGGTCAGCTTTGCCCCCTTCATCTGTCCGATGCCGCCGTTGACGAAAAATGTGCGGGTCTGCCCGCCCGCCAGGTCGACGCGAAGCGGTCCCACGCCGAGCTTCACGAGCAGCGGTGCGCGTCCGGTGAGAATGCCGATCTGCCCGTCCCAGGCGGGCACGATCGCCTGCGAGACCGACTCGTCCAGCGCCTGCTGTTCCGGCGTCACGATCACACACTGAAATGCCATGCTTCGCTCCAGTTTGCCGGCAGCGGCCCACCACGCCCGGCGTGGCCCGCGCTCAAACGGCGCGAGTGTAGGGAACCCGCCGGGGAGCGTCAATCATCTTGTGGCACAGCCGCCATCGGCTGTGTTCGACCGAAGGTCGAAAACCAGTTTCCGCCTTCGGCGGAACACGCCGGGGGCGGCTGTGCCACATCGCCACGACTCACCTTGCCATCTGCCATTGGAGGACCGTTAGCGAGTACGGCTCGAAGCAGTAGCTCAACGGGCTCGTCGCGGACAGCTTTGATTGACGCACCGATACGCGTTGCGGATCGTCAAAGCTGTTGGCCACATCCGGTTCGCCGGCATGTTGTTGGTCGGCCAGCGTCCAGATCGACACGTCCTGTGGCGCCACGCCCACCGCAGAGACATCGATCGGCCGCGTAATCGGGTCGGGACTGGGATTGACAGCAAACAGCGTAAGCCGGCGGCCATCGGAAGAGAGCGTGGCGCTGACGTCCGGGCCGGTGTCCGGCGGAACCGACGAATCGATCCTGAGCGGCCGGTCCCCCGCCAGCGTCGCGTAGAGTTGCTGCGCGTAGTAAGCCGGCGTCTTGTACAGGCGGTGATTGTCGGTCTGGATGATGCCCGAACAAAAGCTGTTGGCCAGGTTCGAGCGGTTGGCGATTTCCACCAGATCGCAGTTGCGGTGAAGCAGGTTGTGATAACGCGCCACGGCCAGCGCGTTTTCCAGAGTCCAGAGCATCGCACGCCTGGGGCCAAAATCTCCGGCGGTTGTGTTCCACTCGGTGATCGCCACATGAACGTGCCCAAAGTAACCCGACGCCGTCAGCAGCGCGCGAGTGGCATCGAGCTCGGCCTGGCAGGCCGTCAGGTTGGCGCAGTCGTATTGATGGGGACACACATAGTTGAGCAGGCCGCCGGCTGCTTTGAGGACGCCGGGGCTGGGATAGCTCGACAGCAGCCGGATCTCCGGATCGGCCCGGCGCATCGCATCGGCGAACGGCCGGAGCATCGCCTCGTACTCCGGGCCGCTTCGCTCGTTTCCGATCTGCCAGAACTTGATGTGGTAAGGCTGGGGATGGCCGTTTCTGGCCCGCAGCGCGCCCATCGGCGTGTCCGCGCCGCCGTTGAAATACTGCACCTCGTCCGCCGCGTCGGCCGGAATCTGACCGGCGGTGCGGACGCAGATGAGCGGCTCAGCATCCGCCAGCCGGCAGAGCTGCACGATCTCTTCCAGCCCCGCCCCGGTTGGCTGCAATCCTCCCCACGCGCGGAAGGGGATGCGATGATCGGGATCTCCGATGGTTCCCCGCCAATCGAAGCCGCCATACCCTGGCGCATCCAGCGCGCTGCCTCCGAAGCGGATGATTCCCGGCTTCAGCTCGCGCAGCGCCTGCACCGCATCGGCGCGCCAGCCGCCGATCGCGTCGGTGGGCATCAGCGAAGCGTTGTCGAGCCACAGCGTTCCCGGTCCGTGAAAGCGGATGGTGAGAGTTGCGTTCGAGTCGCTGCCGGCCGGAGCCAGGCGGGCGGTGTACTTCTTCCATTCTCGCGTCGGCTGGAATGACGCGGTTGCATATATCACGCCCTCATGGTGAAGCACTACCTCAACCGCCGGGCCGATCCCCTGCTGACGAAGAAAGCAGGAAAAGACGCACCGCGTCTGCCGTTGAACCGCCAGGCCGTCCTGCGAGATGCCCAGCGTGCAGGGCGCGTCGCCGGTCGCTTCGATCTTCTGTGCGACTTTTCCGCTGACCGGATCCGCGGGGTCGAGCGAATAGACTCCCCGGTTGCACTCCCCGCTGGGATACCACGGGCGCTCGCGGAAATCCGTCTGCCTGAGATACGCCACCTTATACGGGCCAAGCCCCTCGAAGCTGCCATCGTAGAGCTTCTCCGCCCACAACGACGGGACCAGGTCGCAGAGGTATTCGATGAACTGCCCGTATTGGTAAGGGCTGATCGTGCCGGCGCCGAGCGGCGCTGAGGTAATGCGAAGGGGCGCTTTGGCCAGATCGATGGGCGCGATCGACAGATCGGCAAACCACGCAGTGCCGGTGCCTTTTCCAAAGCCGGCAAAAAACGGCGCGACGCGCACCCGCCCATCGGCCGGCGACGCAAAGACGATCACCACCTCCGTCCAATCGGTGTCGCCGCGATGGTTCGGGCCCGCGGCGATGATCCCCCGTCCGCCGGGCCGCTGAATCTGATAGCTGCCGAAGGTCCGCGCGTCGCGCGGGAGCAGGCCGCGGGTGCGAATCCACCCAGCGAACCGATACCATTGCCGCGGCGCCAGTGAGATCTCCTGCCCCAGTGCCGCGTCGCTCGGCTCGGTCGCCGAGACGCGCAGCGAACCGCTGGCGGAATGCCTGATCTGATCATCGCGCAACACAGCCGCCGGTGCGCCATAGACGTGAGCCTCCCAGTCCTCTGCGCCACGATCAAACGACGTATTCCGGATTGGATTCTCCGGCGGCTGGGCGGACGCGCCGGCCCCACCGACAAAAACACAGAGGAGAAAGACGCGAATTGCAAAACGCATGTTCCTCCACAGCGCCGGGCGAAAGGTCGGGCCGTTACTTTGTACCCTGCCCAATGCGTCCAAAGTAAACGAAGCAACGTGGGCAGCGAGCCGGGAACGTGGAATTCGCGAATGGACCGGGCGAACCG
>Ga0210396_10006728_pt1 | contig 10989 bp, 10 predicted proteins | sample IncBWH17OmetaG_FD_155466 | JGI IMG/M metagenome (GOLD analysis project Ga0210396, IMG submission 155466) | Forest soil microbial communities from Barre Woods Harvard Forest LTER site, Petersham, Massachusetts, United States - Inc-BW-H-17-O ... | reverse complement strand
GCATCAACTGGCTGATTCCGCGGCTCGGCGAATTCACGGCACTTTATCCGGAAATCAGGATTTCGCTGATCGTCACCGACGAGGAGCTTGACCTCTCGATGCGCGAGGCCGACGTCGCGATCCGCACCCGCAAGCCGACGCAGCCCGACCTGATCCAGCGCAAGCTGTTCGCGATGGGATTCCACGCTTACTGCTCGCCGGAATACATCAAGCGCTTCGGCACGCCGCGCACCCTCGACGAACTCGACGCGCACCGCATCATCACGCTCTCCGACGGCCAGGTCGCGCCGCATCTGCAGAACCGCAACTGGCTGATCGAGGCCGGCCGCAATGGCTCCGGTCCGCGCGAGGCGTATTTCAAGGTCAACAACATCCTTGGCCTGGTGCGCGCGTGCCAGCAGGGGCTGGGGATCGCCGCGCTACCGGACTACCTGGTCGAGGAAAATAACCGCCTGGTGCAGCTGTTCGGAGAATCGGATTCTATCCAGCTCGATACCTACTTCGTTTATCCCGAAGAGTTGAAGACGGTGGCGCGGGTCCAGGTGTTCCGCGACTTCGTGGTCAGCAAGGCGCAGCGCTGGCCGTCCTAATTATCGCCCGATAACCCGCAGTCTCCGCATGACTGACATGCGACGTGGACGGTTGCTGCAGGGCGGCAACGCGGCCCATAATGTTTCCACGCTGAGCATTCGTGTTGCGCCATGTCCCCCTCCTCCAGTGACGCGGCTGTTCAGTAATCCCTCTTGGAAGGTGATTGTGTCGGCCTCACGTGGCCAATACCTTAAGCCGGGCTCTTGCGAGCCCGGCTTTTTTTTCGTGCCAGGTGCTTCCCGGCCCGCCACGGGCCCGGCTCTCGTTCGTGCTGCATGCAACCGGCTCACGGAGCCGTTACCGCCCGTTGACAGGATCGGTGCCGCCGATCATCATTGGGCGATGATCACAAATTCGTGCATCGCTGCGCTGTCGAAAAAAGCCTCCCTCCCGGGGGCTTCGGATCGACGCGCGCGATAAACTTCTCGCTTCAGCCCGATCTGCAAAACCCCGCCGCGAGGTCCGGGGTTTTTTCTTGTCCCGTCTCCGGCTCAATCCCTCGAGGAGATGGACCAATGACTGACATCAGATATTCCGGCCTTCGCTCTTTGCTGCACGGCCTCTGGCTGCCGCTGATTACGCCGTTTCGCGACGGCGTTCTCGATGAAGCCTCGCTGCGACGGCTGCTGCGGCACTACGCGGCGCTGCCCGTCAACGGACTGATCATCGCCGCGACCTCGGGCGAAGGCCTGACGCTCGGCATGGCCGAACTTGAATGGATCGTTGAGCTGGCGCGATCCGAGATGGCCGAGGGCAAGCGTTACATGCCGATCTGTCTCGGGCTATCCGGCAGCCATACAAGGAAGATGTGCCACACCCTGGACGAGACGGCGGCCTGGCCGATCGATGGCTATTTGATCGCGAGCCCCTATTACTCGCGACCGTCGCAACGCGGCCTCACGCAACATTTCAGCGCGCTCGCCGACCATGCGGCCTGGCCGATCGTGCTCTACAACATTCCCTACCGCACCGCGGTCAATCTTGCCAACGAGACCCTGCTCGAGCTCGCCGAACATCCGAACATTGTCGGCCTGAAGGATTGCTGCGCCGACCGCGCGCAGTCGATCGATCTGCTGCGGCGGCGGCCGGCCGGCTTTCGGGTTCTGACCGGCGAGGACGCGCAATATTACGAGGCGCTGAGCGACGGCGCCGATGGCGGCATCCTGCTCTCGGCCCACATCGAGACCGAGACTTTCGCGGCAGCGGGCGCGCTGCTCAGGCAAGGCGACCCTGACGCCGCGCGGGCGCGCTGGGAGAGCGTATCCGATCTGACGCGGCTGTTGTTCGCCGAGCCAAGCCCGGCCGCGGCGAAGTATTGGCTTTGGCGAACGGGCCTGATCGACAGCGCCGAGGTCCGCTTGCCTATGGTGGAAGTAAGCAACGAGCTCGCAGCACGGCTCGATGCGGAGATCGAGCGGCGGCTTCGGTCACGCCAGCACGGCGACGGGGCGAATGACCCGGACATTGCACCAGATCAACATCAGGCGTGCTGATGGCGTTTTTTCTCCGGTGCGGAGGAATCCAACTTGCTGTAGGGTTGTAAAGCGGATCAATCACACCGAGCGAGGCCACATGAAAAAGCCGACTGCAGAATTCATCGGAACCTTTACGCTGGTTTTCTTCGGATGTGGCGCGGCCGTCATCGCCGGGATGGGAACCGGACCGACGGCCATTGACATACTTGGAATTGCGTTCGCGTTCGGATTGTCCATCGTCGCAATGGCTTATGGGATCGGTCACGTTTCCGGTTGCCACCTCAATCCGGCGGTGAGCTTTGGAGTGCTGGTCGCGGGCCGCATGACGATGAGCGATTTTGTTTCTTACGCCATTGCGCAGGTCCTGGGCGCAATTGCCGGAGCGGTCGTGCTTTACGTTATCCTCTCCGGAAAATCGGAAGGCTGGACCGGAAGCCTTGGACAGAATGGCTGGGGCCCGGGTTACCTCGGTCAGTATAATCTGCTCTCGGCGTTCATCTTCGAGGTCGTTGCGACCTTCCTGTTCCTGGTCTGCATTCTCGGCGTGACGCAAAAAGGCGGTCTTACGCAATTCGCCGGCCTGGCCATCGGGCTGACGTTGGTCGCTATCCATATCGTCGGCATCAACGTGACGGGCGTTTCGGTCAACCCGGCACGCTCGCTGGGTCCGGCGATCGTCGGCATGGGTACCAATCCGGCTGCGCTGGGAAAGGTGTGGCTGTTCATTATCGCCCCGCTGATCGGAGCGGGGATCGCGGGTTTTCTGTTCAAATCCGGCGGCGTTCTTTCCGCTGTTGATGCCTGACCCGAACCGGCACCCTCAAATTCGATCGTGGAGGGGTGCGGCAGACCTCCGGGCGCGAAAACGGATGGGCGGCGGCGCGCCACCTTCGGCTAGGCCCGCGGGAACAGCCGGCTTGAAGCAATCCGCGCGCCTTCACTCAAGGCCGAAAGTTTGGCCCACACCACGTCCTCCGCGACGCGACCGGCGCCGGCGGAGGTATCAAAGCCGCAGTCCGTTCCGGCGATGACGCGGCCGGGATCGCCAAGGGTCCTGGCGACGCGTTCGATCCGTTCGGCCACCACTTCGGGATGCTCGACGAAGTTCGTCAGTGAATCGATGACGCCGGCGACCACGATCTGGTCGTCGGCGATCGCGCGGCCTTCGAGGCATCGCACTTCATGGGCATGGCGGGGATTGGCGAACGGCAACACCAGGGCGCCGACGTTCATGCGTGCGATCAGCGGCAGGATCGTCGCAAGCGGCACGTCGCGATCGTGCGGCGCCTCATAATTTCCCCAGCACACATGCATGCGCACCCTGTCGCGCGGGATGTTGCGCAGCGCCTCGTTGATGGTCGCCACCACGCGCTCGACGAAATCGAGAAAATCGGACTCCGGGCGATCCTGAAACGAAATATGGTGCTCCAGCGCGAGATCCGGGCAGTCCAGCTGAAGCAGAAAGCCTTGCGCTACGATGGCTTCGTATTCGACCTGCAGGGCACGGCCGACGGCGGCGAGATAGGTGTCCTCGGTGTCGTAGTATTCGTTGCGGATAGCGGCCACGACGATGCCGGGCGAAGGTGCGGTGAGAAACGCCTCGACGAACCCGCTCTGGCCGGCCGTCGCGCGGGCCCTCAGGACATCGAGGAAATCGTCGCATTCACGCGTCGCCTGGGCGACGCCGGTGTAGCGGATTTCGCCGATCACCTTTGGCGGCGCGAAGCTGCTGACCATTTCCCTGGCCGCATTCTGTCGTTCCAGCGACTGCTTGAAAACCGGGTAGCGCTCGACATCGGCGCGCGGCCAGCGCTTCCAGGTTCCGCCAAAGCCAGTCATCCGGTGCCTGACATGGAGGAAGAACCCCTCGCGCTGCTGTTCCCCGTTATTGCCGATGTCGATTCCGGCTTCGAGCTGTTTCGGAACGACCGCCTGCAAGGCGGCCTGGCCGGCCTGCTCGATTTCGATGGCGTCGACGGCTTCTCCACGCGCGCTTTTGGCATATAGCCGCGTCAACCCCGGCGGACGCGGCAGGCTTCCGGTATGGGTCGTCAGAATACGGTCGTTGCTGCGGCGCATGGTTGCTGGACTCCACTTGAACCATTGGCACGACAGCCGCGCGCAGCCAAGAGGTCATCGCGCGAGAGCCTGCGTTCCGATTGAATCGGAACGGAGGCTCCTGCTTTTTGTTTTGACGCGTTTTCTTTACGCGAACCGGGGCCCACTTCGCTGGAAAACGCCCTAATCGAGCCGCGTCCGCGCCAGCCGCAGCGCATTGCCGATCACGCTGACCGACGACAGCGCCATCGCGGCCGCTCCCACCATCGGCGACAGCAGGATGCCGAACACCGGATAGAGCACCCCGGCCGCAATCGGCACGCCGGCGGCATTGTAGAGAAACGCAAACGCAAGATTCTGGCGGATGTTGCGCATGGTCGCGACCGATAACCGCCGCGCCCGCACCAGCCCCGCGAGATCGCCGGTCAGCAGCGTGACACCGGCACTTTCGATCGCGACATCGGTGCCGCTGCCCATGGCGACGCCGACGTCGGCGGCGGCCAGCGCCGGCGCGTCATTGACGCCGTCGCCGACCATGGCGACGCGGCGGCCCTCGTTGCGCAGACGCTGCACCACGTCGCTCTTGCGCTCCGGCAACACGCCTGCCTCGATCTCGTCGAGATCGAGCTGCGACGCCACCGCGCGCGCCGTCGTCACATTGTCACCGGTCAGCATCACGATGCGCAGGCCTTCCGCGCGCAGCGCGGCAAGTGCTGCTTTCGCCGAGGGCTTGATCGGATCGGCGATGGCAAGGACGCCGCAAGCGCGGCCGTCGATCGCCACGAAGATCGCGGTGGCGCCATTGCGCCGTGCGGTCTCGGCGGCGGCGTCAAGCTCAAGCGTGGCAATGTTCAGCTCAGCCATCAGCACGGCATTGCCGAGCGCGACCGCGCTGCCCTCGACGTTTCCGGTCGCGCCCTTGCCGGAAAGCGATGCGAAGCCAACGACTTCGCCGGGGGTGAGGCCGCGCGCCTTCGCGGCCTTCAGGATCGCCAGCGCCAGCGGATGCTCGCTGCCGCGCTCGACGCTGGCGGCAAACCGCAGCAATGCGGTCTGGTCGATCCCGGCGGCCGGGACGATCGACACCAGTTCCGGTTTTCCTTGCGTGAGCGTACCGGTCTTGTCGATGACGATGGTATCGATGCTCTCGAACTGCTCCAGCGCCTGCGCGTCGCGGATCAGGATGCCGGAATGGGCGCCCCGTCCGACGCCGACCATGATCGACATCGGCGTCGCCAGCCCCAGCGCGCAGGGACAGGCGATGATCAAGACCGTCACCGCCGCGACCAGACCGAAGCTGAAGCGCGGCTCCGGCCCGAACACCGCCCAGGCCGCAAACGCCAGCAGCGCCGCGGCGATCACCGCCGGCACGAACCAGCCCGCGACCCGGTCGGCGAGACGCTGGATCGGCGCGCGCGAGCGCTGCGCGCGGGCCACCATGTCGACGATCCGCGCCAGCATGGTGTCGCGGCCGACCCTGTCGGCGCGCAGCACCAGCCCGCCGCCCTGGTTGACGGTGCCGCCGATCACCTGCGCGCCTTCGGCCTTCGACACCGGCATCGACTCGCCGGTCACCATGGATTCATCGACCGAGGAGCGGCCCTCGGTGACGAGGCCATCGACCGGAATCTTCTCGCCCGGACGGACCCGCAACAAGTCACCCACCGCAATGCTGTCGATCGCGACGTCTTCGTCGCCATGATCGGTGATGCGCCGCGCGGTTTTCGGCGCGAGGCCGAGCAGCGCGCGGATCGCCCCGGAGGTGCGTGCACGCGCCCGCAATTCCAGCACCTGCCCGAGCAGGACCAGGACCGTGATCACCGCCGCCGCCTCGAAATACACCGCGACCATGCCGTGCATGTCGCGGAACGCAGGCGGAAACCATTGCGGGGCCAGCGTGCCCACCACGCTGTAGAGAAAGGCCACGCCGGTGCCCATCGCGATCAGCGTGAACATGTTGAGATGACGCGTGAGCAGGGAATTCCAGCCGCGCACGAAAAACGGCGCGCCCGCCCACAGCACCACCGGCGTCGACAACGCGAAGGAAATCCAGTTCGACCACATCGGCGGTATCAGCTGCATCAGGCCGAGATGGCTGCCCATCTCGATCGCAAACACCGGAAGCGTCAGCACCAGCGCGGTCCAGAATCGCCTGGTCATGTCGATCAATTCGGGATCGGGGGCATCGTCGAGCGAAACCTGTTCGGGCTCCAGCGCCATGCCGCAGATCGGGCAGCTGCCGGGGCCGGCCTGCCGCACCTCCGGATGCATCGGGCAGGTGTAGATGGTGCCGGCCGGCGCCGGCGGCTCGGGCGCTTTCGGCTTGAGGAATTTCGCAGGCTCGGCCTCGAAGCGCTCGCGGCAACGCGCCGAGCAGAAGAAATATTCCTGCCCGCGGTAATCGAGGCGGTGCTTGGCGGTGTCCCGGTTGACGTTCATGCCGCAAACCGGATCGACCGCGACGTTGGGATCTTCAGCGACCGGGTCTTTGGCGCCGCCGCGATGGTGGCCGCCGCAACAGGAATGGGCCTGCGCCTTTCCGCCATGTTGATGGCCGGCGTGGGCCGCGTCGGTTCCGTGTGCATGCTTCAGTACTGACATTCCGGCTCTCCCGGCCTCTTGAATTGCATACCCTAGGGGGGTATATGAAGCGCATGCGCAACGAGATCAAGACCTCCTGCCTAAAAAGGCTGAAACGAATTGAAGGCCAGATCCGCGGTCTCGCCGGGATGGTCGAGGACGATCGCTATTGCATCGACGTGGTGACGCAGATCGCGGCGGCGAAGGCGGCATTGCGCCGGGTCGAGGAGGAAATCCTGCGCGACCACGTCGCCCATTGCGTCGAGCACGCGATCAATTCCGGCGACAAGGCCGATCAGCGCCGCAAGATCGCGGAACTCATGGACGTGGTCGGCCGCGCCGAGCGATAGGCCGGCATCGGCCCATTGGGCCGGCGACGCATGTGGTTAACGCCCGGTAGCGGCGGTGTTTCAAATCCGAACCATGCGGCGGTCCGCATCTTTAGAATTTGAGGCTATTTGATTTCCCCAACAACAAAAGACGGGGGGAAACAATGACCAGTCAGACCATCCAGGAAACCAGATATCCGAATTCCGCACGGGCCGAGAGGATCCAGGATCTTCTTCTGGTGTCGTCGTTCGGACTGTGGGCGGCGCTGCTCGGCCTTTCGCCGGTACTGGCCTTCCGCCTGCTGATGGGAAGCTAGGGCGTCGAGCAAAGCCTGCCCTCGGACCTGATCCGGGGTGGATACGGGTTCGCGTCAAGCAAGCGCGTCGAACCAAAAACGACAGGCCTCGGTTCTGATTCAATCAGAACCGATCCGCAGAACCGATCCGGCTCCAGCCCACGGCTACCGTGGTTAATCCACGGTAGCACCTGTGTTCAAAATGCGAGCGAAGTTGCGGCCGGGTTTTTAAAATTCGGCGCGTATCAATGCCGCCACAAAAACCAAAAGCGCGGGTCGTCATGAACTCTCAAAACAATCGCTTGCCCGAACATCCGGGCTTTAGCACGCAGGACATTCTCTGGGCGCTCGGCATCTGGTCGGTGATCCTGACCCTGTCGCCGGTCATCGTGTTTTATATGCTGATGGTGGCTTAAGCGCGCGCACCGGTCGCCGCATTCACCGACCATCCTTCAGGATGCGAACAACAACAGAAAAACGCGCGGAGCCCGCGCGTTCTTTGTAGAACTGGCCGTGCGGCGAAACTACGCCGCCTGCTTGTGCATCGCGCCGCTCGCCGACGCCGTGCCGCGGATCGCCTTCACCGAGCGTTCGATCGCAGCCCATAGCCGGCTGATTTCCGCCGCCGCGCGGCCTTCGGCAAAATATTCGCGGGCGCCTTCACCCTTGCCGAGTGCCATCAGCAGATCGGCACGGTTGGTGATCTGGCCGCCCCACACCGGCGCACGGAACTTGGCCAGCGCTTCCCGCGCGAGGGTGACGATCTTGCTCTCGACGTCGTCCCTGCGTGCCGGGGCGCCGTTGATCACGACCGCATAGGGCTTGCGCGCGGCGCGGCAGGTCTGAATCGTTTCCTGCACGGCGTTCACGTCGAACACCCCCGGCCGCGCCGGAATGATCACCATGGTAGCGTTCTTGATGGCGTCCTCCACCACCGCCGACGTATTTGGCGGCGTGTCGATGAACACCCATTCGATGCCGTCACGCTTGGCGGCGGCGATGATTCCGCTGACGGAATTGACCGCCGTCTTGATCGGCGGTTCGTTGGTACCACGCAGCTTGTGCCAGAGCGTGAGCGATCCCTGCGGGTCGGCATCGACCAGCAGACACGGCTTCGTTGCTTTTTGGATATGCGCTGCCAGATGAGCAGCCAGGGTACTCTTTCCCGAGCCGCCCTTACGCGATGCGAAAACAATGACGTTCATACCTTGGCCTCCAGATTGACCCCAGAAGCCGAAAATGAATCAGCACGCTGATTCGTTAAAGAAAAATCTACGATCATTCGCAACAAAGCCACGATTTATCGGCGAGGTTGCTTTTTGAGTCACACCTGCGCCGCAGCATGGCCGAAAATTGAATCGAGAAGGCGCTTTTGCGGAATCGCCCAGCGATTTCTTTGTCGGCCTCGGCAATCCGCAAGCGTTCAACCTATCCGGGTGTCGGCGCCATCTGCTTTTTACTGCCGACGGTGGCCACCGGGAGTGAACAAACCGAGTCCGGGCGGCGAGAGGCCGGCTTCGCGGGCAGGCGGATGCAGATCCTGTACGCGCCGACCGTCTATCTCGGCAAATCCATGCGCCGCGGCTTCCGGTGGCGCTGCGGTATGCGGATTCGCTAGGCCGGCTTCTTGTGTTTGCGCGGTTTTCGCAGGTGTCCCGGCCTGATGCTGAGAGGTCTTCCGGCCGCGGCCGGCACGACCGCGGGATCGGGTCTGATGAATACCCGGCAACCGGGGCTAAGCTGGGATCGGTTCCTGACCATGCAGGCCGTCACGCGGTCGACATCCGGAATTTCGGGTCCGCACAGCCGGAACGCATCGTCGCTGCAGGTTTGCTGCTCTTCAGGGGTGTAGGCCCGGCTCGCCGCCGGCCACAGCAAAAATGACAGCGCCATGGCCCGCAACACGCTGAACCGAAAATCCCCGGACCGGACGGCAAAGGCGAACATGAATCCCCCAAGAATCCCCCCAAGCGCGCTGATACACGAAGTGTGGGTGAACGAAGCGGGGGTGGCAAGCAAAAGCCGACGCCCTGCGTCCGCCTGTAGCGGAGAGCCGCGCGCGGGGCGCGCGCGACAGGCCGCCGCCCCGCGATATGCAATCTTGCGCGATGTCACACATGCGCGTGCCACGGCTTGTGATGCAATGTTTGCTCGGGCGATTGATTAGCGCATGGGCAACAAATGAAAATTGGCAATAATGGGCATTTCGACCGCTAAGATACGGGCGGCCCAAGCTGACGGGGGATACAGGAAGCTTTTGTAAATCCGCTGCCCCGTCCGTACCCCAAGATGAATAACGTGCTGCCGACTTCATTGACGGAACGTTTCGTGAACATTTGTCACCAGACCGCAATCACCCACAGTAGAACTACGGGAACTTTAGCGATATTATCTTCTCTCTTCGCAAGAGCGCGGCGCGCAGCGTCCGAAGAAGCGGAGTCTGATTAAGCTCGATTACGAGGACTCACTTTTTAACCAAGGGAGTATTAGTGATGGTGCAATCAATAGTAGAACGAGTCTCGAGCGTGATTGATCTAGAGCGCGAAATCGAGGCAGAGTTTCGAAACAGGCCGCCAGTCCACGAGCCGCATCCTATCAATTTCGCGCTGCCAAGAGTGCCGCCAAGAGTGGATGCGCCGACCCTGTCGATACCGGACTATGTCGAGCATCGCGAGGGGGCCACGGAGATCGGCAAGCTGACGGCGGAAGCCATTGTCCGCGAATACGAAGCCGCGGCGAAAGAAATCGAGGCGATGGGCGCGGAGCTGATCGACCGCGTCAAGCAATGCGAGGCGATGACCCGCGATGCGCTCGCCGTGACCCAGGAGATGAAGGAAACGGCAATGCGCTACCGCGAGGAGGCCAAGCGCATCTTCGTTCAGATTGAGGACTGCTCGCAGATGACGGCGGAGGTCCGCAAGACCTGCACCGAATTGAAGGAAAGGATCGCCACTCCGGCCACGGCCTGATCTAAGTCCGGCCCACTGGGAACTTTGCGTCGGCGCGCGGGGACGAAAGCGGACATCCATCAAGCGAGGCCGCCGCGTGCAGCCGAGCTGCAGCCGTGGGTTTACCGGAGCTTTTTGAAATCGGTCGCAGCGTTTTTTCGGGAAAAGGGATCCTCCCTTCGCTCGCGAGAAAGCAAGCAACCCGCACTTCTTGCGCTATCAGAGGCCGAACCAATTGTACCAGCACCCCGCGAGTGCGTGAGCGTTCCTGTGGGTCAGCGGTTGGCCGTCGCCACGCGCCGCAGCCCGTATGGTCTCGATGCGAGTTTCAATCTCTGCAGTCCGCTCGCCTGGTCGGGTCCTGGCTTCGTGTTTCGGTATCTGGGCAGGTATCGTAAGACGCGCCTCCCAGCGAACACCGAAGAGCCGGAAATACTCGTCTCGTACATGCCTTTTCGCACAACGAACGCAGCTGTAGTCTTACGATTTAACGATGCCATTCCGACCAGCGCTCTTTGTATTTAGCGCGGGCAAATAGGTCAGGTCTATCAGTACGATGCTGAAACCACAGGGGAATTTTTTCGAAGTGGTACAGTTGGGTGGGCTCGAACCACCGACCTCCTGTTCCACAGACAGGCGCTCTAACCAACTGAGCTACAACTGCATCCCTTGCGCAGCCCCGAAAAGGGGGTCGCGAACGGGGCGGAAACTA
>Ga0210396_10006726_pt1 | contig 10990 bp, 14 predicted proteins | sample IncBWH17OmetaG_FD_155466 | JGI IMG/M metagenome (GOLD analysis project Ga0210396, IMG submission 155466) | Forest soil microbial communities from Barre Woods Harvard Forest LTER site, Petersham, Massachusetts, United States - Inc-BW-H-17-O ... | reverse complement strand
AACGAGCCTTCATCCTCGCCCTGACCTGGACAAACACTGCTCAGCTCGGTCGAGGATGTCGCGCTAGTTTAGTGTTTCCGCGTATCGATTGCATAGCCCGTTACGCTTTTCTCATGCCCTAATCTACAAAGCGTTTCAGCAACAATACTGAGCGTAATTAAGGCCGCTCCAATGCGCACGATTGCAGGAGTTCGTCATTACGCAGCGTAACCATCTGTCCGGCGACCACTTCCCTTCGGCCCCACGTCGCCCGGATGGCGCCCAGGCGAACCCGGCGTGGCGCCCGCCCATCGGCGCGCCGGGCGAACGGGCACGGCAACCGGGCGCAGCGAGCGAGTCACCGACACGCCGCCCGGGCTGGGATGACAGGCGTGTATACGTTCGGAAGAAGACACCTATTCAGAGTACCACTAGTACATGATTTCGCTATCTAAGACACGCCGGACGAAGGAACAGTTCTCATCCCGTGCCCGGTCCACCCCGGCCGCGTGCCGTGGGCCGCGGAGATGCGCTACCCTATGGAAGCGCCGGGACGAGGCTGCGGCCGGGACTTGGATCCCCATCGGACAGCATCGGACCAGCGGCGGGCGATTGGCTCAGCGGGAGAGCGCCTCGTTCACACCGAGGAGGTCACTGGTTCGATCCCAGTATCGCCCACCCAGCTCAGCGGCCAGTTGCGATCATGTGACTGGCCGTTTTTGCTTCCGGTACAACAGCGAAGTACAGCAACGGGCTAGCTGCCCAGCCAATAGCCGAGCTTCTTCAGCGCATCGCGGGTGGCGGCCGAGGGTACCTCGGTGTAGATCTCCATCGTGACGGCAATCTTGCTGTGCCGCAGAATCTGCACGGCCACGCGCGGATGCACGTCAAGAGCGGCCAGCAGCGACCCGCATGTCTTCCGGGTGCCGTGCACCGTGATCCGGGGCACTCCAGGCCTTGACGATGCAGCGATCGAAGCTGCGGCTGAAGATTCTGGGCTCCAGCGCTGTCCCGTGACGAGTGGTGAACACCAGGCCCGTATCGACCCAGGCGCCGTCAGTCCGGCCGCGGTCCTTCTCTTGCTGCTCCTGGCGGATCTTGAGCGCGGCCACGCATAGTTCGGGGAGCGGCAACGGCGCCTACGCTCCGATACTCACTGACGTTAGAGCAGTGACCCCCCGTTGACGACCTTCGACGCTTCAGTGTCAAAAATAGCGTCGATCGGGGCACATCGTGGGCACATGACTCCGCGATCTGGCGCAGACCGATAAGAACTACCGAGATCTCAACCGCACGTCAGAGCGCGTGCGCGGCGCGTTCGCCTTGGTCACAAGCACGTCCGCACGAGACCCGGCCTACAGGCCGACTCGTCGCTCCTGTTCCGTTCCTGTTCCGGCAGACGTTGATCAGCACCACCAAACAACGCGAACCGTTGAGCAGTGAAATCCCAGCTCAGCGGCATGATCGCAGGTCCCGCTACCGGCGCCAAAAGTTCGAGCTGTACTCCGACATTAGCGACTGGTAGCCGAGCTACCAGTGCGGGTCCAGGCTCTTACCGTGGCCGCGGGGGCAGTAGCCGTAGCCGCTCTCGGACACCTGCCAGTGGCGATAACAGTAGGGCACATCGCAGTCCTGGCAGAAACCTGCATCGTCGTAGAACCCGGCCGTGTGGACCTGAGCGAAGCACAGGGGAGGCCGGAACGCCTGGGCGATGACCTGCCCGGCCGGCGTCGATGGGGTCACCGTAGCCGTTGTAGGTTGCGACGCCCTTGAACAGCAGATACCACTGGCCTGGCGCGCGTCGGCGCACGATGCTGTCCCGCACGGTGCCGGGCCACTGCTCCCATCCGGCGGGTACGTGTCCGGGGGCTACGAGCTCGACGCGGGCTGACGGGGTGCCGCATACCGCGCAGGGCGGCGTGACCACCATCGGCGTGGCCATGTGTGCCCAGGCTCTGGCTCCATGGTCCCGGTCGGCGGCCAGAGCATTTGGGGTCCTCGCCTGTGCGCTGGCGTACACCGTCGAGGGCATATTCGACGGCTTCCCAATCCAGGACGCGGTAGCCGCCCTCGACGCGTTGCCACGTGCCGATAGCGCACAGCTCTACCGCGGTGATCCGTGGTCTCCATGCCGAGGCCGTCCAGGTGCTCGAGGTAATCATCGGGCACGTACCCAGGGTGGCCGCAAGATGCGGAGTGAACGGTGGCGCGGACCTGGAGGTCATAGGCTGCCCGGGACATCACGCGCTCCTGGCCGTCAAAGGTCTCCTCAGCCCGCATGACGATGAAGGGGGCAGGCTCCAGGTCCCCATCGTCGCCCGCGGCCTCGCTCATCGGCCCTGGCCAAGAGGAAAGCAGAGATGCCCCATGACAGACTCCCGCACTTAGCACCCCGTCGTGACCGATCCTGGTCCTCGACCTCTGGAGATGCCGCTCGATTGAGTTGGCGTAAAAGAACCGTCACAGACTGATAGGCCGACATCCCCGTTGACACCGACGTGTCAAAAGCCACATCGACCGGGGCACATGACCATGAGATCTATCCCGAAGCCATGAGAAACGCCGCGATCTCAACCGCAGGTCAAAGCACATACGCGGCGCGTTCTCCTTGGTCACAGGCAAGCCCGCACGAGACCCGGCCTACAGACCGACTCAGTGCGCTCGGTCGCGGATCCCTTGAGGCTTCCGGACCGTCAGAGCTTATCCTGGCGAGCCTGACTCGTCCCAGCCGACGCGTAGTGCATAATCAGCGGATGTCAAATGGGATGAACAGCCCCGGTACGCACGAAGATGCAGCATGCGCGATTTTGCAGGACGCTTCCGGAAATATGGCTGAAGCGCAGGTGTCCGCGATCCTAGCCCTAGCCTCTGCGGTCAACCGCCTCGCTGACGCACATCAGACGGCGGCGGACGCCTTGTCCGAGCTGGTGCATAGACGCTGACCGCCAGACTCGGCGAGGACCCGGTCACGGCATCTTGATCATGAATGTGCCCTCGGGCCGTTCCATTCAAGAATGCAGTGCATGAGCAGATCAGCCCCTATGAGCACGTCGTGGGGGACACCACGAGCGCCGCCAGCCACCACGTCTATATCCTTCCCGGGACCACCGAAGCTGATATGTACGCGGTAGACCGGAGTTGGTATCTCGTTACCATCGAAGTCGCGAGTCAGGACGTCGCCAACCGAGAGGATACCCAGCCGGTTCACTACTTTCTCTTTCACATGCGTACGCTGCGCACCCGTATCGATCAAGACTGCCACGGCAACGGCACGGGCAACGATTCGCTAGTTGCACGCTTGTCCCTCTTCTGCTGCTCTGTAAGTTCTATCGTGGCCAACATCAAAGCCTTGCACCCGGATGCCCCGAACAGGCTTATGCTGCCGCTGAACTCATCCAATCGTATCCCACCTGACCTAACGAAGGAGTGCAGCAGGAAAGTGCAGCAACCGCACCCGCACGACATCGACCTTATATGACCGGGAAAGTACTCAGACCTGCGCCAATGACCTCTATCGACCGCCTTGCCCCTAGATGGTAAAAGGGGTCTAAACGATCCACGTACCCTTAGTGCCTAATCAGCTGGTGTTAGCTCATCGCGAAGCCTTGATGCTAGAGCAATCGCTACTTTAGACAGCACCTTGCGATCAGACCCAGCGCTCTCTGCATCGCTGACAACGCGGTCGCCAACCGCAGCATTGGTGTCGAATTTTGCAATATACTCAGCACTTGCGAGGCCATTGTTGTGCGCAACAAGGTTTCGCCGTTCGCGCACGGCTGCTAGGCCGGCTATCGACACCATCAACGATTTGTCTTCGAACACGTCGACGCCGAATGATGTACGGAAGTAATCGAACTGCTTTTCGGCACTCTTATACATTAGATCTAGTACTTCGCGGTGTATGAGATCCTCGATTAGTTCATCGCGGTCACGAAAGCGAAGAACCTCTTCGACAGTCAGTGTTCTCCCCGATCGCAACCTTTCGGGGATATTTCGCAAAATTGTAATCAACACATCAGAGATAAACGCCTCAAAGAGCGCCCCAGCATAAGCAAGACTCATCTCCAGCAGCATCTGGGGATGCAGCTCGAAATAACGCGAGTGTTTAGTCACAACGTTCGCAAGGGCCTCCCATTCATCGGTCGACATAGCGACACTAACAGTCTCCACTCCTGGTTCGGTGACTGGTTCTTCCCCGCGCAAAGCACCGCGGATCTTCTTCAACGCCTCAAGCATTGTGGCCCGGTTTTGATCAATACTCTTAAGCGAATTTCCCACAAAGACTTCAAGAGCTGCCGTAGAATGACGGTATCGTTCAACGAGATCAGACAATTCCTCGGCAAGAGCTTCACGCGTCATAAGGTTAGCTTACAGACGCACTCGCCTGGACCAGGGTCACTCCTCGAAGTTATCCGGGCGTGCTAACAGTGAAGAAGTTAGGTCGGCGGCCCCCAATGATAGACCAGCTCGACTCGGCGACGTCAACGGCACGAGCAGGCTGGAGTCTGGGCCATATGATTGTGTAGTGCAAGACGTGCAGCGCCGAGGACCACCGGGACACGACGTTTTATGAGCCGCCGCACCAGGTCGGCCACAACCCCCTGCTAAGCGGCCTGGCTCCGACCGCATCCTCCTCGCCCAGCTCACAGGGACCGCGCGGCACTATGCTCGATGGCGCGAGCTGACCCAGGACGAGCAAAACGGCGCTGTGACCGAACTCCGCGAACTCGCGGGCGAGCCGATCTGCTCGCCGAGGTCGCCGGGATCTTCGAAGGTGCATCTGAAGGCGAGCTGGACGAGCTACTCGCCCGGCAGGCCGCGCAACTGTGCCGCTTGGGGAGTGCAGAGGAGACCCTGATCCCGCGATGGGATCGAGGAGGGACGCCGCCGGGCCGGGGTCGCCCGCATACGGCCGCACAGCGGATAGCCAGACAACTATCACTGACCGGCGTCGGCCAAATGACCCGACCTGTCGTATGGCGGGAACAGAGGCGGAGCACATACCGCGACGGAGGGTCGAAGCCGAAGAGCTGTCGCTAGAGGGTTCCGGCTTGCGAGCACTGAGCCAGGTGACGGCGACGTCGGCCCAGGCATGACCGTCCGGACCTGCGGTGCCCACTGCGGTCGCGGCGGCTAGCGCGAGGGTGGCATGAACCTGCGCGGCGGATGTACCGGGCGACATCACGGTCCTCATCCTGGGATTCCAAAGGATGCAGCGTCTCTGGCATCCATACTTGTGCCATGAATTCCGCATATGTAGTGGCAGCGATCGGTGCTGCAGCGGGTCTAGTGACCGGCTTGGGCAGCGCGCTGATAGCACTGGGAGTTGCAAGGTCCCAGAACGCGAGCGCGCGAGATTTGCAGCGCCGCCAGTGGCTCGCCGATTCTCTGCGCGACTGCTACAGCCAGGTCGGCGGCACGCATCGACGGTTCATGTTGGCATGGCTGGACTGGTGGGACGAGTTCAACGCTGACCGCAAGAGCGAGCTGCATACGGAGCTCATGCAAGCCGCTGCCGCGTTCGCAGCGGCGTGTACTGCGGTCCGCATCTATGCACCCGAGAACGTGGTCAAACCGCTCATGAATCTCAGAAAGTTGACTTTCGCCTTCGATGAGTACGCGGAACAATACCGCGACCGCAAGCGCTGGACGGAGCCCCTGGGAGCTGAGTACGACCGCTTGCGCGTCGAGGCTGACAACGCGATGCCGGCGTTCATCGATGAAGCACGTACCAGCATCGAGGAAGTACTCAGCGGCGCCAACTTAAGCGTCAACGGTGGATGGCGAGGTGCAGCAGCAAAGTGCAGCAACCGCTCCGCACAACATCGACCTTGTATGACCAGCAAAGTCCTCTGACCTGTGCCAATGACCTTTATTGACCGTGTTGCACCTAGATGGTACGGAGAAGGTCGACGCCGCACGCCCTGCGAAGTCCTCGGAACTCTGCTCCACGAAGCCGCCCACGCCCTGGCCGTCGCCCGCGCTTGGAGCCGCGACACACACGTAGTCGGAGGACCGCACGATCCCTTCCGCTTCTGAAGCGTCGGAGAGCCAGGTGAGTCCATCACATCTCGCCAGTGCTTCCCGCACGGGCCGGGCCACACTTGCGCTGACACGCCAGCATCAGGAACTCGGCCCCCCGTGTGACTGCCACGCGCCTCCCAGCGGCTGGTAGCACCGCAGCCAGGTGGGCTCAGCACTCCTTACAAGCGAGGGGTAGCGGCCCGCGCCATCTGACGGACGGACCAGATCACTCTCAGGGTGCTGGTCTACGATGGATCGGGCTCCGAAAGAGCTGCATCGGCCGTAAGCTCGCACCCGTGCACCTCCTAGCCGCAGCGCCCTCGCCAGTCGACTGGGTTGCGCGCGGGATAGCCTCCGTGTCGCTCGTAGTCTCCATCACGTCAGTGGTGGTGACGATCATCCTTTGGCGACGCTCAGGCTGGAAACTTGAACTTCGGTTGAAGCACGTCCACGACAACGGAACACCCAAGTGGGCAGTCGAGATCACTAACATCGGTCGGCAGGCCTGCGAAGTCGCGCAAGCAGGCCTAATCGTCAAAGGGTTGATCAATAGCTGGTTGGTCGACGAGGTCATTGAACGCTCATATGCAATGGGTCCACCAATGCAAATGGCGCCGTCGGCCTCGCGGACCGTCTACTGTAGTGAGTCAGATCTGCGGCACTGCATAGAGATCCTTATGCAGCCGGACCCCAACTGGGCGGTCCTCCCTGATCCTGATTCTGTTCTCGTAGAGGGGTTTGCCGAGACGGGGAAGCAACTTTATTACTCCGCCGAGAAGATAGATGTGAGCTGGATGGTAAAGAAAAGATCGACAGGAAGAGGCTCGCGTGACGCTTACTAAGGAGTTCAAAAGTATCCCGACTTTGATCTTGTGATCTGGCAGGATTGTGCCGTGCGGGACAACGACGGCCGGAAGCTCGATCACAAGACTCTTGAGGCACTGCGGATCCGGGCAGTGGGCCAGGTCGAAGAGGGCGCGCATCCGGAGGATGTGGCCGCCGCGCTGGGACTGCACCGCAAGACGGTCTATGACTGGCTGGCGAAGTACCGCGAAGGCGGCAAGGACGCGCTGAAAGCCAGGGCGGTGCCCGGCCGCCCGCCGAAACTGGGGGGCCCGCAGCTGGCCCGGCTGTATGCGCTGATCGCGGGCCGGGATCCCCGGCAGCTGCAATTCGAGTTCGCGTTGTGGACCCGGGAGATGATCCGCGAGGTGATCCGCCGCGAATTTAAGGTCGCCTTGTCGGTGGTCAGCGTCGGGCGGCTGCTGCGCAAGCTCGGGTTGTCTCCGCAGCGTCCGCTGCACCGGGCCTGTCAGCAGGACCCCGGTGCCGTGCAGCGGTGGAAGAACGAGGCCTACCCGGCGATCCGCGCCGAGGCTGAAGCTGCGGGAGCGACCGTCTACTTCGCTGATGAGGCCGGTGTCCGCTCGGACTACCACGCCGGCACCACCTGGTCACCGGCCGGCCAGACGCCGGTGGTGAAGAACACCGGGAGCCGGTTCTCGGTGAACATGATCTCCGCGGTCTCGGCGAAAGGCGCGCTGCGGTTCGCGGTCTACGAAGGGAACACGACCGCGGCCACGTTCATCGATTTCTGCAAGCGGCTGCTGCACGATGCGGCGGGGCCGGTCTACCTGGTTGTCGACGGGCATCCCGCGCACCGCGCGACGGCCACGAAGGAGTTCGCTGCCTCAACCGAAGGCCGGCTCCGGCTGATTTACCTGCCTGGCTATTCACCCGAGCTCAATCCTGACGAATGGGTCTGGAAGAACGTCAAGCACGACCGGATCGGCAAGACCGGTGTCACCAGCAAGCAGGATCTCAAGTCCACGGCCATCGGCGCCCTGCGGAGGATGCAGAAGCGTCCTGGGCTGGTCCGCGCATTCTTCTCCGATCCGCATCTGCGTTATATCACCGCATAACAGAATCGGTCGGCCTACTTACGCACGCCTTAGTAAGTGTCAAGCGATCCTTGTCTGCGGCAGCAGCAAACGGCAGCAACCGCATCGCCCTCAGGTGTCCGCGATCGTCCGACATCAGTGCTCTGACCTGCTTCGATGGCCTCTATTGACCTTCCTGCCACTAGTTCGCATCGAGGTGCTCAGGCTGCTATGAGCGACCCATGGTTGAGCCGCGCCGCGTTGGGTCACGCAGCTTCCGGTCCCAGTTGACCAGGCGATCAAAGCTGTCCTTCGGGAAAGCTGGCGGTGGCCAAGCTACATCGCCTGCTCGCGTGCGATGCGGCCATATGAGGCGTACCGCGTTAGCAATACTGGCCGGTGGGCCCGGGTTCCAGGCTCTCGCCTTCCGTACATCAGCTTCAACGTAGTCGACGGTGAAGACCTGGAAGGCGGCGAAGCCGACAGCGAGTGTGGAAAACTGCCCGACCACCTGGCTGCCGTCAGCCGCGGGCACTGGCGCCTGAGACGGGGCGTAGTTAACCAGGCTGCCGTGATTGGCTACACTTGGCGTTCTGAACTCCCGGCACGTTAGCCATACCATCGAGCGCGGCGGCGGCTCTACAAGTCTTACAGGCCGCTGCTCAAGCTGGGCGAGTAGCCAGCCCTTCTCGGAGATGGTTGGCTGGTAGCCTCCTGCCAGCCGCATGGTCGGGTACCGCTGAAGGACAGCCAGCTCCATCAAGTACACAGTCTTGATAGCCCACGCTGCCAACAACCGCTGTTTGTCCAGGTCCAAGATAGTCGGCTCGCACCGGACCGCCATCGGTTCGAGGATCGGCTGCACTTCCTGTTCAAGCCGTCCGAGAAGCTCGTTGTTGCATCTCCGGCACAGGCCGCAGTCGAGCGTGACCCGGAAGTGCTTCAGCGTCCTCACCTCGTGCGGATCACCAGCTTCTTCCTCGCTCGCGGTAAGTGTGACCCGGCCCCGAGCGTCGAATGCGCGCAGCATCCACTTTGGGATGACATCTTCCTCAGTTGGGTCATCTGAGGAACCGCAGAGTACACAGGCCATGCCCTTCATCGTGGCGCGTACCGGCACCGGAAGCACTCGATTTACGAGGAGCGCTCGTCTGGCACCCGCAGGTGAGACGGTGACACACAGGGCTTGACGCTTAAGCGCCAAGGATGTGTGATCCGCGGCACATCGGGAGCACAGGCGCAAGATCTGCCACGAAGCGACGAGAAGGGCCGAGACCTCAAGCGACTTCGAGTACAGCCGATATGTACAGCAACCTCGTCGGCCAGCACCGACCGAATACGACCAGTACAGACTGTTGACCTGCGTCTATGGCCTATATCGACCTTCATGCCACTCGTTCACACCGAGGAGGTCACTGGTTCGATCCCAGTATCGCCCACCAGGTCAGAGGCTATGTGAATCTCTCTATCAAGCTTACGATGGGAGCCATTCTGTAGCCGCGGTCAGCGAGCCATAGCGAGCCATAGTGTTCATCAGCCTGTGGATCCGGGCCACGACCGTCGATCAGGATGAACGCGGGAACGCCGAACGCCGGGCCTTGTTCGTCGGCCTCTGGCCGCCGATGTTCTGGCTGATGGGCGATTCGCTGAAGGACGCCGAGTTACAGCCGTGGTCCTGGCAGGGCCGAACCGGCTGGCCGGTCCCTGTTCAAAGCGGAGGTTCGCCGCCTGGTGGGGTAGGACAGCCGCGCCGCGGTTCACACTGGTGCTGGGAGGGATTCCTGGAGGACGCGCTCTTCGGCTGTGGTGTTGAGGAAATCGAGCATGAGTCTGGTGACGAGTTCTGGATCGTCGGAGATGGGGACGTGACTGAGGCCGTAGAGCCATCTGAACTGCGCGTGGGGCATAAACGTGAGGAAGCGGGGGGATTGCATGCTGATCAGGGGGTCGGCGGTTCCCTGCATAATCAGCACTGGGCAGCTGATCCGGTCGAGGCCGGTCGGGATGTCGAACATGGTGGCCAGGACGGTTTCCTCGTAGGCCGAGGCGTCGGCGAAGTTCAGCAGCAGCTGGCGGGCGTCCTGCCGGGTCAGCTTCCAGGGGAGGCTGCGTTCCATGGCGAAGAACAGGCTCCGGCCGGGCCCGGACGCGGTCAGCAGCGTCGCGACGGGTGCCAGCAAGGTCGCCATCGTGCGGCCCGCCATCAGCGCCGTCGCCTGGTAAACCCGCTCCAGCGGAGTCCCAAGCCCGTCGGGGGCGATCGCGACGACCGAGCGGATCCGGCCGCGGGTGGCGAGCTCGAGGGAGACCCGGGCTCCGAGGGAGTACCCGGCGACGTGGAAGTCACCTATCCCGAGTTGGTCCATCTCACGTTCGACCGCGTCGGCCAGCGCCGCGGCGCTGGGCAGGGCATCTGCCGGAAGCTTGGCGGAGCCGCCGAAGCCAGGGAAGTCCAGCGCGATCACGTCATAGGCGCGGCTGAGCGCGTCTTGAACCGGACGCCACCCGACGGCTGACTCCCCGACACCGTGCAGCAGCACGAGCGGTTCACCCGCCCCGGCGCGATGACGGACAAGGCTGGTCGTGCTGACCGGATAAAAGATGATTTCTCCTCTGAGTGCAGACGCCTGAATGGCCCCGTGCGCAGTGCATTAACAACCCAACTGAGCGGATCGTTCCTGATTGGCGCTGTGTGCCCGATCACAACCATCCAGTCATGAACGAAGAACCACCCCGTCACCAGCCGACCTGCAACACGGTCCACGCAGCCACCATCGAGTTCCGGACGTTAGTTCTGACCCGATTTCGCGAGTGAGCCGTGACACGACCTTTTAGATGTCGATAGGCGCCACTCTGGCGGATCGTCATCTTCCTCGGGCCAGCCGCTGATGGCGGCCCCCGGCATTTATCCGCAGATGGGTTTGGTGGCGGGCCTGCCGGGTAGCCGCGCAGGTCCAGCGAGCCGAGAGGAGCAGTATGTCATCAGATGCAATCGTGGTACTGAAGGCCGATCACAAGGAAATCCGCAACCTGTTCCGCAAGTTCCAAGCTGCCGGGGACAAGGCAGTAAAGAAGAAAGAAACGATCGTCGGGCAGATCATCACGCT
>Ga0210396_10006725_pt1 | contig 10990 bp, 10 predicted proteins | sample IncBWH17OmetaG_FD_155466 | JGI IMG/M metagenome (GOLD analysis project Ga0210396, IMG submission 155466) | Forest soil microbial communities from Barre Woods Harvard Forest LTER site, Petersham, Massachusetts, United States - Inc-BW-H-17-O ... | reverse complement strand
CGATTTCCACCTGATTGAGATCCTTGAACGTGGTGTGTTCAAGATCGGTCAGTTCGCCTCCGATGACGAGATGGAGCAGCTGCTGCGGGGCACTATCTGGCATGATCTCTTTTCCTAACGGAGTGCCTGGCAAGCAAGATTTCCAGCGCGCCCGAGGGACGCTCAGGACAGAGGGCGATTCCGAAAATGCTCGACAATGCTTGCATGACGATCGCGTCCCGCTGCCACCAGCACCCCGTGCGTCACCTCCCGGCGATTGTAAAGGATAGTGTCCCCGGAGAGCGCGGTCATATTACCATTCGCTTCCTGCACGATCAAATTGGCCGCGGCAAGGTCCCAGTCACGGCTTTGGCCACCCGCAAAGGCAGCATCGAGGCTTCCCTGCGCGACCCGGCACAGCCGCAGCGCCAGCGATCCGATACGGGGATGAAGGATAATTTCGCCGGACCGCTGGCTGCTGAGCCGTTCGACCAGCGGTTTCGGGCCGGCCATGCGGGAAAAATCCAGTTCGATGCCGGATGTTGCATAAACCGGCACATCGTTGTGTGTGGTACCCCGCCCGCGAACAGCAAAGAAAAACTCATCGCTGGCCGGCGCGAACACGGCGGCCAGCACCGGCTGCGTGTTCTCGACCAGCGCCACACTCACGCACCAGTCTTCGCGGCCGGCCAGATAACCGCGGGTGCCGTCGATCGGATCGACGATCCAGACCAGCTGCTTCTCAAGCCGCGCTTCATTGTCAGCGCTTTCCTCCGACAGCCAGCCATAGTCCGGCGTGGCGGAGCGAAGCCTGTTCTCGATCAGGTCGTTAACCCTGATGTCGGCTTCGGACACCGGCGACGAGGCGCCCTTGGTCCAGCTCTTGAGTTGGGTGCGGAACAGTGACAGCGCCAGCGCGCCGGCCTCGCATACCGTATCCGCCAGCAAATTGGCGTCACGCGTCAGGACATCGCGCACCAAAGTCTTGTCATGCACGCTGTCGGCGCTAGCGTCCGCCAAGCGTCAGTCCCTCGATGCGCAGCGTGGGCGCATTGACGCCATAACGAAACACCAGATCGTTGGCCGGGACCAGCGATTTGAATATGTCGAGCAAATGACCCGCGATCGTCACTTCGCTCACCGCATAGGTGATTTCGCCATTCTCGATCCAGAACCCGGACGCCCCGCGGCTATAGTCGCCGGTCACGCCATTGACGCCGGAGCCGATCAGGTCGGTGACGTAAAATCCCTGCTTGATATCGGACATCAGCTCGGCCGGCGTGGGCTCGCCCGCTTCGAGGTGAAGGTTATAGGATCCCGGCGACGGCGACGACGATACGCCGCGCTGGGCGTGGCCTGTAGTGGTCAGCCCGAGTTCGCGCGCGGTCGCGCAATCCAACAGCCACGATGTCAGCACGCCCTGATCGACGATGGCGAGCCTTTTGACCTTGACGCCCTCGGCGTCGAACGACTGCGAGCGCAATCCGCGCACCCGCAGCGGATCGTCGATGATACGGATATTCCTGGCAAACAGTTGCTCGCCGCGACGGTCCTTCAGGAAGCTGGTCTTGCGCGCGATCGACGCGCCATTGATCGCGCCGACGAGATGACCGACGATCGAACCCGAGACGCGCGGGTCGAACACGACGGGCACCTTGCAGGTCTCGACCTTGCGCGGATTGGCACGCGCCACCGTGCGCTCGCCCGCGGTGCGGCCGACGCTTTCGGGCGAGGCAAGATCGGAGGCGTGCGGCGCCGAGGTGAAGTCGTAGTCGCGTTCCATGCCGGTGCCGTCGCCCGAGATCGCGGTCATCGAGATACCCTGGCTGGAACGCAGATAAGAGCCGTGGAAACCGGTACTGGTCACCAGCACCATGCCGCCGATTCCCGTCGAGGCCGACGCGCCACCTGATTTGGTCACACCCTTGACGGCGAGCGCCGCCGCTTCGGCTTCACAGGCGCGGCGTTCAAGCTCAGACGTCGACGGGGTCTTGGGATCAAGCAGATCGAGATCGGGAAAATCGCGCGCCAGCAGCGTCGGATCGGCGAGACCGACATATTTGTCGTCGGGCGCGACGCGCGCCATGGCGACGGCGCGTTCCGCAAGCCTTGCAACACCATCGCCGCTGACATCGTTGGTCGAAACCACCGCCTGGCGCTGTCCGACCAGCACGCGCAGCCCGACGTCATCACCTTCCGAGCGCTCGGATTCCTCGACGCGGCCGTCGCGCACCTCCACGCCCTGCGACACGCCGCGCACCGCCACGGCGTCGGCGGCGTCCGCGCCGGCGCGCCGGGCCGCCTCGACGAGACGCTGCGCCAGCGTGCTCAAAGCTGACTGATCGAACAGATCGGAGCTGGCGGTCTTCGTCGAAAGCGGCGATGCCGCGGATGGTGAAGAGATCACGAACAAAATCCCGAGGGTTGAGAAGGATTGAAGGCGGTGCGGCGGCAAATCGACCGACACATGAGATGTGCCTGATTCACGCGGACTTCAAGCATTTTCATGGGTTGAAAGCCAAAGTTTTCGAGATCGCTTCAAGGTCTTGTCAATCATGCGGGCAAATGCAGGCCGGTGACGCCGGGTTAACCAGCCTTTTTAAGCGATTTCGGACGTGGCTCAGCTAAGGTCTCGCGTATCGACCGGGAACATAATCCCGGCGGGGAGATAAGGCCGTGAGGCGTCAAACAGCAACAAGCGGGGTCAATCCCGCCGGGTCGAGCCGCGCGTTGCGGCTCGACCCTCTTTCTCTGCCCGTCAGCTTCGATGCGCATGATGCCCGCGCGGACGGCGGCGTGCGCAGAATAGAACTTCACCGCGAACGCGTCGTTCTGCATCGCGCCGTTCTCGGCATGCAGATGGCCATCAATATTCGCGTGCGCGATTTTTTCGGCGTCGCGCTGCGCGGCATCGACGATGCCCAGATGCTCGTTCTGGTTCATCGCGACCCATCACTGAGCATCCCGCTCGGCGTGAGCTCCGACCGCGACGAACTGGCGGCGGCCTGGCAGATGTGGAGCGACATTTTCGGGCTTCCGCAATTGCCCGAAGACAAGGCCCGCGAACCGGCGGCACGGCGGCGGCGGCACAATGCGATCCGGGCCCGGCGCCCAAAATTCCTGGTGCGGCGGCGCGGCGGCGACTTGCTCAATCCGGCCAACATCCATCAGGGCGAGCGCGAGATCATCGCCCGGGATTGAGCGCTTAGAACCTTATCGGTTCTGATTAAATCAGAACCGGGCTCTCATCTTTTGTTCTGACGCGTTTTCTTCACGCGAACCGGTATCCAATTCGCTCGAAAACGCTCTAAACGCCGGCCCGCATCACCGCATCCGAGAGCAATCCGGCGAACAGCAATAGTCCCGCATCGCGGTTGGACTTGAAAACCCGCAGGCACAAAGCGGGATCGCTGATGTCCAGGCGCCTGATCTGCCAGATCAGATGCGCGGCGAAGGCGGCAAGCCCAATCCACGCCGGGAAACTTGCGCCCGCAAGCACCAGCGCTGCACCGATCAAAACAACCGCCAGGGCGTAAAACACCAGCAACGCCTGATGCGTGCGCGCGGCGAACAAGAGTGCGGTCGATTTTACGCCGATCAGCGCGTCGTCCTCGGCGTCCTGATGCGCATAGATGGTGTCGTAGCCGATCACCCACGCGATCGAGCCGGCATAGAGCAACACCGCCGCTGCATCGATCCGGCCGAACGTCACGGCAAACCCCATCAGCGCGCCCCAGGAGAACGCCAGCCCGAGCACGATCTGCGGCCACCAGGTGATCCGCTTCATGAACGGATAGACCGCGACGATGAACAGCGACGCAATACCGGTCGCCACCGCGAAGCGGTTGAATTGCGCCAGCACCGCCAGTCCTATCAGCGCCTGAACGACAAGAAAGACCGCCGCCTGCGGAACGCTCACCTGTCCCGCCGGGATCGGCCGTGACCGCGTGCGCTCGACCAATGCATCGAGATCGCGATCGGTAATGTCGTTCCAGGTGCAGCCGGCGCCCCGCATGACAAAGGCACCGACAAAGAACAACGCGATGGTGAGGGGCAATTGCCGGGTCGTATGGGCCACGCCGGCGGCCAGCGCTGCGGACCACCAGCACGGCAGCAACAGCAGCCACGATCCGATCGGCCGGTCGAAACGGGCGAGCCGCAGATAGGGCCGCGACCACCGCGGCGCGAGCGTATCGACCCAGTTGCCGGTCGCGTCCGCAACAGGGCCGACGGCGCCGTTCATCTGGGTTTGGTCATCGCGAGAGCACGTTACCGTTCAAGGTATCGAACGTGCTGCCCTTCTTGTTGGCGGTGGCCTCCGGCAGCGCCGCCGCAGAACCCAGCACCTCGCTCAGGCTCGGCCCGGCCGGTCCTCGTTGCTGCACCTGCTGAGCCATCGCGCAGACTTTCTGCTGCATGTTCTCGGTATTCTTGTGACCGTTCCTTAGCTGCTCTACCACCTGTGGTGGAATCCCACACTGCGATGAGTGGGTTTCGACATATTTGATCATTTTTATCTCGGCCTGGCCGAAATTTCCGATCAGTTTGCAGGCCTGATCCGGCGGCGCGTGCCGTTCGCTGGCAGCCTTGATCAGCTTGCCGCGTTTCTCCGCCTCTGTGCGCAGCGGCATGAATTCCTTCATGCAATCATCGCTGGGGCCCCCCTGCGACGGAGCAGCCGGTGCGAACGCCGAGCCTCCACCCCCGAAGGGTGTTGCGCCCTGTGCCGGAAACGAAGTGGGCGCTGCGCCAAAGGAAGGCGTTGGGGCAGCTCCGTTCACCGGAGGAAATGCGGGATCGTTGGCGGCTCCATGCACCGGGGGGAAAGCGGGATCGTTGGCGGTTCCGGCCCGACCGGGCAGTGGCGCTGGAAAGGCACCTTGTGCAAATCCCTGGCTGGCGTGGAAAGTAGCGATGGCCAGCGTGAGCGGCACAATCAGGCGACGGATCATCAAAGCTGTTCCTCAGGCAAGGTCCAATAGCCCCTAGCGTCTTCCCGATAGAAGAGCGACTCCGATAGGGTATTTTACGATTCCCGCCAGTCCTTAACAACCCGTGGAATTAGGCAACAGCGCGGCGTTGCGCCGCGCCGGAGCGCCAATAATCGCGTAAATTCTCATCCTTTGGGCTAATAGGCCGCGGATTGGAACATTGATCATGCCTCAACACGATTTTCGCAAGCCGAGGCTGTTCGTCGAGGCCGCATTGGCGCCGGGCGAGACCGTCGCGCTGGCGCGCGAGCAGAGCAATTACCTCGGCAACGTGCTGCGTCTGTCCGCAGGCGAAACGATTCTGGCGTTCAATGGTCGCGATGGCGAATGGCTGGCCTCCATCGCCGGACGCAAACGGCCCGACAGTCTCGAGATCATGACCCAGACCCGGCCGCAGGACCGCCTGCCCGATCTCGCCTACATTTTTGCACCGCTCAAACATGCCCGGCTCGATTATATGGTGCAGAAAGCCGTCGAGATGGGAGCGTCCTCTCTGCAGCCGGTCTTGACCCGCTTCACCCAGGTCAGCCGGGTTAACAGCGAGCGGATGCGGGCCAATGTCATCGAGGCGGCCGAACAATGCGGCATCCTCAGCATTGCAACGGTCGCCGATCCGGTCCCGCTCGATCGTTTCGTGAGCCAGCGCGAGGCAGCGCGCCTGCTTATTTTCTGCGACGAAGCTGCGGAGGTCCGGGGTCCTCTGCAAGCGCTGCTAAGCAGCCCGGCCGCGACAAATGGCGTCGACGTCCTGATCGGTCCCGAAGGTGGTTTTGCCGAAGAGGAGCGCGCCATCCTGCTGCGGCAGCCACGAACTTTACGGCTTTCACTGGGGCCGAGGATCCTGCGCGCCGACACCGCCGCGGTGGCGGCATTGGCGCTGGTCCAGGCGGCGCTTGGCGACTGGACCGATAGTGGCTCAGGTCGGGTGGGCAGCGGCCCTTAACGGGCATTAAGGCACTTGGCTGATCCCTGTCGAAACCCGGCCCGGGCCATGCTATGGGCTGCGCCCTATCCCTCGGAACCCATTTCTGGGTTATTTGGACGTTGAGATGACCCTGACCGCCGCCGCTCGCGCGACCGGATCCGCCGCATGGGCGGACGCGCTGCTATTGTCGTTCGCGCAGGCCGGCTACAGCCGGGCCGAACCGGGGATTCTGCAGCCTGCCGAACCGTTTCTCGATCTTTCCGGCGAGGACATCCGCAAAAGCCTCTACCTGACCACCGACGCCAGCGGGGAGGAACTCTGCCTCCGCCCCGATCTGACCATTCCGGTGGCCCGGGATTATCTCGCTTCCAGCCAGGTCGGCCAGCCAGCCGGGTTCAGCTATCTCGGCCCGGTGTTCCGTTATCGCGGCGGCCGGCCCAGTGAATTCCTGCAGGCCGGTATTGAATCCTTTGGACGGCAGGATCGCCCCGCCGCCGATGCGGAGATGCTGGCACTGGCGCTTGAGGCGGCAAGCGCGTTCGGCCTGACTGAAGTCGAAATTCACACCGGCGATGTCGCGCTGTTCACGGCCCTGATCGACGCCCTCGATCTTTACCCGGTGTGGCGGCGGCGGCTGATCAAGGACTTTAACCGCAAGATCAGCCTGGAGCAGGATCTTGAGCGCCTGACGCTCGCGACCGGATCCAGCCGCAACGAATATGAAGGGGTGCTCGCGGCCCTCGCGGGCTCCGATCGCAAGGCGGCGCTGGCATTGGTGACCGACCTGGTGTCGATCGCCGGCACCACCAATGTCGGCGGGCGCTCGGTTTCGGAGATCGCCGATCGCTTCCTCGAACAGTCGACCTTGAAGGGCGGCGCCCTGCCGCGCGACGCGCTTGGGACCATCAAACGCTTCTTCGCCATCGCGGGCGATCCCGACGACGCCGTGGCGCAGTTGCGCGCATTGGCGAAGGATACCAAACTCAATCTTACCGCCGCGATCGATCAGTTCGAAAGCCGCGTCGGCTTCATGGCCGCGCGCGGCGTTGAGACTCGCCTGACGCGCTTCTCCACCTCATTCGGGCGCGGCATCGACTATTACACCGGCTTCGAATTCGAATTGCACGCCAAAGGCAACGGCGTCGAGCCGCTGGTCGCGGGCGGCCGATATGACGGGCTGTTGAAACGGCTGGGTTCTCCCACGGCTATTCCAGCGGTCGGATTCTCGGTCTGGGTCGAAGCCCTGGCCAACATGGCCAAGCCTGCCGCGAAAGGGAGCGTATCATGACCGCGCCCTTTGTTCTCGCCGTTCCCTCCAAGGGGCGGCTGCAGGAAAATGCCGAAGCCTTCTTCACGCGCGCCGGGCTTTCGCTGGCCAAGCCGCGCGGCGCGCGCGATTATCGCGGCACCATCAGCGGCCTCGACAACGTCGAGATCGCCTATCTCTCGGCGAGCGAGATTGCCTCGCAGTTGGCGCGCGGCGCGGTGCATCTCGGCGTCACCGGCGAAGACCTGGTGCGCGAAAGCATCACCGAAGCCGACAAGCGCGTCTTGCTGATCGACAATCTCGGCTTTGGCAGCGCCAATGTCGTGGTGGCCGTCCCGCAGGCCTGGATCGACGTCCGCTCCATGGCCGATCTCGACGATGTCACCACCGGCTTCCGCGAGCAGCATAACCGGCGAATGCGGGTGGCGACCAAATACATCAATCTCACCCGGACATTCTTCGCGTCCCACGGCGTCGTCGATTACCGGATCGTCGAAAGCGCCGGTGCGACGGAGGGAGCGCCCGCGGTCGGCACCGCCGAAATGATCGTCGATATCACGACAACGGGGGCCACACTTGCCGCCAACGGTCTCAAGGTGCTCGACGACGGCGTGATCCTGCGCAGCCAGGCCAATCTTGTGGCCTCGCGCGACGCCGACTGGTCGAGCGAGGCGCGAGAGACCGCGCGCGTTATCCTGGACCACATCGCGGCCCGGGCCCGCGCCAGCAAATACCGGGAAGTCCGCACCCGCTTTGCAGGGTGCAACGCAGCACTGCTGGCCGAGGCCCATAGCCGCTTCGGCGTGGTATCACCGTTCGGCGGGCCGACGTCATCGGGAATGGTGACGCTGCATTGTCCGCCGGCGCAGCTTTACCCGCTCGGCAGCTTCCTGCGCGCGCACGGCGCCGAGACGGTTTCGGTGGCGTCACTCGACTACGTGCTCGATCGCGACAATCCGCTGTTCGCCAAGCTTGAGGCCTTCTTGCGGCAGTGAGACGGAGGGCCGCAGCCCTTCCCTGTGGCGACAATGCGCCGCCGGTGCCATATGCTGTTTTTCGGATCGTTGGAACCTGATCGATGATGCTGGGTACGGATGTTTCTGGCCTGTCCACGACCGCGGCCACGGCTGCGGCGCAAGGGCTATCGATCGTCGTGCCGGTGTATAACGAGGCGGCTGGGCTTGCGCTGCTGCACCAGCGGCTCGGCGACCTGGCAGTGACGCTCAAGAACCGCTATCGCCTCAATTGCGAGGTGGTCTATGTCGATGACGGCAGCGCCGACGCGACGCTCGCCATTGCGCGCGGGCTTGCGGCTGACGCACTCGATGTGCAGGTGGTGTCGCTGTCGCGCAATTTCGGCAAGGAAGCCGCCCTGATGGCGGGACTGGATCACGCCCGGCGCGGGGCCGTCCTGTTCATGGACGGCGATGGTCAGCACCCGCCGGATCTGGTCGAAAAACTTGTCGGTCACTGGATCGATGACGGTTACGACGTGGTCTATACCGCCAAGGCGCATCGCGACAACGAGTCGTTTCTGCGTCGACTCGCGGTGTATGGGTTCTACGCGCTGATCAATTGGGGCGCACGACAGAAGATTCCCGAGGATGCCGGCGACTTCCGTCTGCTGTCGCCGCGCGCCGCGGCGGCGCTGCGGCAGCTTCCCGAACGCAACCGTTTCTTCAAGGGCCTCGCAAGCTGGATCGGTTTCCGTCAGATCCGCGTCGACTACGAACCCGCCGCCCGCGCGCACGGCGTCACCACCTTCAGCGCCGGCCGGCTGGTCGGGCTTTCGATCGAAGGCCTCACCTCGTTCTCGGTCGCCCCGCTGCGTTTTGCCAGCCTGCTCGGCGTCCTGCTCGCTTCGGCGGCTTTCCTGTTCGGCCTTTCGATCCTCTGGGAAACCTGGGTGAGCGGAAAATCGGTTCCCGGCTATCCCTCGCTGGTGGTCGGCCTGATGACCATTGGCGGCGTGCAGCTCATCATGATCGGCATCGTCGGCGAATATATCGGAAAGATCCTTTCCGAGCTGAAAGCCCGCCCGATCTATTTCGTGGCCGAACACAGCGAGAAACGCGTCGAGGCGAAAGCCGATACCGGCGCCGCCGAGAGGACCGCCGCCGAATGAACGACGCCGCGCCGCCGCGCCGCATTTGGCTGTGCGCCGACGATTACGGTATCAGTCCCGGCGTCAACCGCGCCATTCGCGACCTGATCGGGCACGGCCGTCTCAATGCCACCTCGGTGATGGTGGTCGGGCCAGCCATCGGCCGCGACGAAGTGAGCGCGCTTCAAACCCTCGCCGCCGACAGACCTCGTTGCGCCATTGGCCTGCACGTCACGTTAACGGCGCCGTTTCAGCCCTTGACGATGCATTTTCAGCCGCTCGATGGCGGCTTGTTCCTGAGCCTTCCGAAATTGCTGCGTGCCAGCCTGCTGCGGCGGCTCGACCCTGAAATCATCTATGCCGAATTGAAGGTGCAACTCGCGGCCTTCCACGAACTGTTCAGTCGCGCTCCGGACTTTGTCGACGGTCACCAGCATGCGCAGCTATTTCCGCAGATACGCGACGCGTTTCTGGCGGCGGTGCAGGAAGCCGCCCCCAACGCCTGGGTTCGCCAGGGCGGACGCCATCAACCGCTGGCCCGGCGGCTCGGCTCGCCCAAGGCATTGGTTCTCGACGTCTTGAGCGCGCAATTTCGCCGCCGCGCCGCGCGCGCCAATATCGGATTCAACCCCGGCTTCGCCGGCGCTTATGATTTCTCCCGGCAACCTGATTTCGGCGCGCTGATGCGACAATTTCTCGATGGCCTGCCGGAAGGCGGCGTCATTATGTGTCATCCGGGGGTAGTCGATGACGTTCTTGTCAGCCTCGACCCGCTGACCGGTCAGCGCGAACGCGAATACGCTTTTCTCGGGGGAGAGCATTTCCCGCCTTTGCTGGCGGCGAATAACGTTACATTGGGCTGATATTTCCGCTCCCGTTCGGAAGACGTCTTGCCGCCTACATAAATTTAATTTCAGACAGCACTACTCACGACACAAAGCGCCCATACATCTGCCACGCGCTTTCAAGCGAGGGAGAAACTCCATGACACCGCAAGAACGCCAATTGGTTGACGATCTTTTCGACCGGCTCTCGAAAGTCGAGAGCGCGCCACGCGATCCGGACGCTGTGGCTGCCATCACGGAGGGCCTGCGCAAGGCGCCCAACGCGGTTTACGCGCTGGTGCAGACCGTGCTGGTTCAGGACGAAGCGCTGAAACAGGCCCACCATCGCATCGAGGAGTTGGAGGCCGCTGGCGCACCACAGCAGCGGCAATCCGGCGGCTTCCTCGATTCGATGCGGGATTCGGTTTTTGGACAAAGCCAGCCGCACGGTTCGGTGCCGAATGTCCCGCCGCCGCGCGATACGGGCAGCCGTCCGGTGTGGAACAGTGGCCAAGTCCTGCAGCAGGGACAGTCGCCCGGGCGTTTTGACCAGGCCCCGTATGGACAAGGCTCTTACGGACAGCAGCCCTATGGCGCACCCCAAGGTCAGATGGGCGGTCCGATGGGTGGCGCGTTCGGGGGCGCGATGGGTGGAGGCGGCGGCTCGTTTCTCGGCACCGCGGCTGCGACGGCAGCCGGCATGGTTGGTGGATCACTATTGCTCAACAGCTTCCGCGGCATGATGGGCGGCAACCGCCAGGCTTTCGGCGATACCGCGCTCACCGGCGACCGGAGCCCGTGGAGCGACCAATCCCGCAGCGATCTGGCGCGTGACGCCGGCGTCAACGATATCGGCTCGAAAGATCTCGCCGCGCAAGATCGTGCCCAGGATATCGCTCA
>Ga0210396_10006724_pt1 | contig 10990 bp, 8 predicted proteins | sample IncBWH17OmetaG_FD_155466 | JGI IMG/M metagenome (GOLD analysis project Ga0210396, IMG submission 155466) | Forest soil microbial communities from Barre Woods Harvard Forest LTER site, Petersham, Massachusetts, United States - Inc-BW-H-17-O ... | reverse complement strand
GTGCTGTCCGAACCGTGCGACGAGCCGTCCGGCCAGCCGAGAGCCGATAAAACCGCCGATACAGGGCGCACCGAACGCCAGCGTGTACTGCCATGGCGCGAACCTGAGCTGCCCGAGCATCAGCACGGCGAGCTGCGGCTCGGCCCCGAGGATCAGGCCGCCGACCAGGAGCCGGTTGAAGAACACCGGGCGCAGCGCCGGGCTGCGCAGGATGTGACGCCATCCGTCGAACAACTCGCCGGTCGAGAGCCACGAGCCTGAAGACCGCGCGGGGCGCGGCTCGCGCTCGCCGATCGCGGCGATTCCCACAGCAGAAAGCAGGTAGCTGACCGCGTCGGCCAGCACGGTCGTCACCGGACCGAGGATCCCGACGGCGGCACCGCCGAGCGGCGGGCCGACCACCAGCGCGGTCCAGGTCGTTGATTCGAACCGGCCGTTGGCGACGAGCAGGTCCTCTGGCTTCACCAGGGTCTTTATGTTCGCACCGCTCGCCGCGTTGAACGCGATCTTGGCCGCGGCCACGACGATAGAGACCACAAGGAGCTGGGCGAAGCTGAGCCAGCCGAGCGCGTACGCGGCCGGGATCGTCATCAGCGCGGCAAACCGGGTCAGATCCATCGTCATCATCACCGGCCGCTTGCGCCGGAACTCCACCCACGGGCCGAGCGGCACCGCGACCACGGCACCGACCGCGAGCCCCGCCGCCGCGAGGGCGGACACCTCGACCGGCCCGGCGTGCAGCACCCTGATAGCGATGATGGGGAAGGCGCCGAACCCGATCCCCGACCCGTAGGCGCTGACGGCGTAAGCTGCCCACAGCCAGCCGAACTGCCGCCCGAGCGACCGCGTACTCAACTTTCGGATGTGCACCTGCCAATTACAGCGATGTATTTCCGCAGGATCAAACAACAAAGGGGAGAGACGATACAACCACTGGTTGTATCAGCAAGCCATGAACATCGAAGCCGTCAGGGCATTCGTGGCCGTCGCTGAGGAAGGCCAGTTTCAGCTCGCCGCCGACCGGCTCGACGTCAGCCAGCAGGCCGTCTCGAAGCGGATCGCGGCCCTGGAGGCCGAGCTCGGCACTGCCCTGTTCAAGCGGACGCCCTCCGGTGCCGCGCTCACCCAGGACGGCCGTACCTTCCTGCCGCACGCGGGCGCGATCCTGGCCGCGGTGAGCGCGGCGTTCGCCTCGGTGCAGCCAGGGACCAGGCCGCTGCGGGTGGACGTGCTCAGCCGCGGCTCAGGACCGGTGGACCTGCTGCGCGACTTCTGCGCGGACAACCAGGGAGTCGCCGTCGAGATGGTGATCGGCGGCGGCGCGGCGAGCACGTTTAAGAGCCTGCTGGCGGGCGAGATCGATGCCGGCTACGCCTACCTCAGGGACGTAGAGCGCGAGCTTGACCCGGCGCTCGCGCGGACCTACGCCTTCCTCGAGCCTGGTCAAGTAATCGTTGGCGTGCGGCACCCGCTGGCCACGGCCCGCGCGGTGCGGGCAGCCGAGCTCGCCCGCTACCGTGCCTGGGTGCCCGGCATCGTCGACGGCAGCGAGTGGGAGACGTACTTCCAGGACTTCGCGGACGCGTTCGGACTTGACATCGATCCCACTGGCTACGCGGTCGGCAGCGAGTCGGTCTTCGATGCCATCGCGGCGTCCCGCTCGCTCATGACGTTGGTCGGCGAGCGCAACCGGGTCGGCTGGCCGGGCGGCCTCGGCCTCGTCCGCCTCCCCATCGTCGACCCGGTGCCGCTTTACCCCTGGTCGCTCGTCTGGCGCGCCGACACCGTCCACGCGGGCGCGAAACGCCTGGTCAGTCACGTCAAGCGGACGTACGCGCCGCCGTCAGGCGGCACCGCGGTCTGGCTACCACGGCAGGCCCGCGACGACCTCCAGTTATTCCGAACGACTGCGGGCTCCGCCGCTCCGGCTAGGCGCGTTCGCGGCGGGCAGTCATGATGGGAGCAGTCACTGATGTCAGGACCGGAATCACGAAGGAGGCGGCGGCGTGGACTTTGCCCTGACCGAGGACCAGCTCCGGTTCAAGGAGGCTGCCCGCGAGTTCCTCAGCAAGGAGGTGGTCCCTTACCGTGCCGACTGGGACCGCCGGGAGTCCGTCGATACCGCGATCATCGGCAAGCTCGGCGAACTCGGGTTCTTCGGCCTGACGATCCCAGAGGAGTACGGCGGCCTCGGCGGCGATTACATCACGTACTGCATCGGCATGGAGGAACTAGGCCGAGCGGACTCGGCCGTGCGCGGCATCGTCTCCGTCTCCACGGGCCTGTTCGGCAAGAGCGTCCTGTCGCACGGCTCCGAGGAGCAGAAGCAGGAGTGGCTGCCCGGCATCGCGTCCGGCACGAAGCTCGGCTGCTTCGCCCTCACCGAGCCAGACAACGGCTCGGACGCGGGAAACCTCAAGACCAGGGCGGACCGGTCGGGCGGCGACTGGATCATCAACGGCACGAAGATCTTCATCACCAACGGCAGCTGGGCCGATGTCTGCGTGGTGTTCGCCCGCACCGGCGGCCCAGGGCCCCGCGGTGTCTCGGCCTTCCTCGTCCCGACCGGCACGCCAGGGCTCGGCCGGACCGAGATCCACGGCAAGCTCGGACTCCGCGGCCAGGTGACCTCCGAGCTGAACTTCACCGACGTCCGCGTGCCGGCCGGCGCCATGCTCGGCGCCGAGGGCGAGGGCTTCAAGATCGCCATGCACTCCCTCGACAAGGGCCGCGTATCCGTAGCCGCCGGCTGCACGGGCATCATCCAGGCCTGCCTGGAAGCGGTCGTCGAGTACACGGGAAGCCGGTCACAGTTCGGGCGGCCGATTGCCGGATTCCAGCTGATCCAGGACATGATCGCCGAGATCTCCGTCGACACCGACGCCGCACGGCTCCTCACCTGGCGGGCCGCCGACCTCATCGAGCGCGGCCTGCCGTTCCGCACGGAGGCGTCCAAGGCCAAGTTCTTCGCCTCGGAAAAGGCGGTCAAGGCCGCTAACCTCGCGATCCAGGCCTTCGGCGGCTACGGCTACATCGACGAGTACCCCGTGCAGAAGTTCATGCGCGACGCCCGCGTAATGACCCTCTACGAGGGGACCAGCCAGATCCAGAAGCTGCTCATCGGCCGCGCCGAGACCGGCGTCAGCGCGTTCTGAACCGGCTATGCCGCCGACGACTTGTCGAGAGCCTCGATCTCGTGGGCAGTGAGGTCCAGGGTCGCGGAGGCGAGCAGCGCGGGAAGCTGGTCGACCGTGCGGGCAGAAGCCAGCGGCGCGACCACGTTGGGCCGGCCGCGCAGCCAGGCGAGCGCCACGGTCGCCGGCGCGACGCCGCGCTCCGCGGAAATCGCGTCGAGCGCCGCGAGCACCGCCGGACCGGTCGGGCTGGTCAGGTACCTGGTAGCGCCCGGCTGCCGTGCCGCGCCCGCGTGATCGGCGGAGCTCCGGTACTTCCCGGCGAGGAAGCCGCTCGCGAGCGCGTAATACGGCAGCACGCCAAGCCCGAACTCCGCGACGACCGGGGCGAATGAGGTCTCGTAGGCCGCTCGCTCCACCAGGTTGTAGTGCGGCTGGAGCGCCACCGGCGGCGCCCACCCCTCGGCCCGGGCGACAGTGAACCACTCGCGGAGCCGGGGGGCGGTGATGTTCGAGAGCCCGACGTGCCGGATCTTGCCCGCTTCTTGCAGCAAGTGGAACGCCGCCGCTGCTTCCGCGACCGGCACGTCAGGCTCGTCGTAGTGCACGTAGTAAAGGTCGATGAAGTCCGTCCGCAGCCGGCCAAGGGAAGCGTCGGCCGCGGCCAGGATGTTGCTCGGCGACAGCCCGCGGAACTGCGGGTGTCTGCTCACCTTGGTCGCGATGATGACCGAGTCCCTGTTCCGCCGCGCCGCGGTCCACTCGCCGATGATCGTCTCTGACTCGCCGCCGGCATTCCCCGGCACCCACGCCGAATACGAGTCGGCGGTGTCGATGAAGTTGCCGCCGCCCGCGACGTAGGCGTCGAGCACCGCGAACGACGTCGCCCTGTCCGACGTCCAGCCGAACGTGTTGCCGCCGAGCCCAAGCGGGAACACGTCAAGGTCGGAACTCCCGATAACGGTCATCGATGAAACCCTTCTGCGAAGGAACGGGGAAGCCAACACACGACAACAGCGCCGGGCCCGTCTTTGTTCTAGCCAGGCCGGCTTCCACGGCAGGCGCGGCGGAAACCCCGGCCTCGGCGGTGCTCGCGGTCAGCGTCCATCGCGGGAGGTAACGCGCTCCTGCTCTCCCTGATGGCCTGCCGGAAGCTGATCCGCGGACCGGTGCGCAGGATGGAATTCGCGTAGATCCGCACCGCGATCCTGGCCATCCATACGGTGCCGACGGCCGTCAGCACGGCCGCCACCGCGACCTGCCAGAGCGGGACGTCGCCCGCCGCGTACAGCACGGGCATCGCGATCGGCGCGGTCGGCGGCAGGAAGCCGAGCACGTGGTAGAAGGTGCTTGCACTGTTGGCGTAGACCACCGTGTAGGACAGCGCGTAGGTGATGATCAGCGGGAGCTGGACCGGCAGGATCGTCGAGTTCACGTCCGACTGCCGCGACACCAGCGACCCCGCGGCCGCGAACGCCGTGCAGTAGAACGCGTAGCCGAGCACGATGAACACCCCGCCGGCGATGACGACGCCAAGCGTGGCGCCGTGCACCAGGCTCGACCCGGATGCGAACCCGGCGACGATGAACACGACGAGCATCCCCGCCGCCTGGGCAAGCGCGAGCAGCCCGATGCCGATCACCTTGCCGAGCAGCAGCTGAACGGGACGGACAGCAGACAGCAGCACCTCGACCACCCGGCTGGACTTCTCCTCGCCGATCCCCATCGCGATCTGCGACCCGTACACGCTGATCAGGATCCAGACGATGATGATGGTGAACAGCCCGGTCAGCCGGGAGGACAGCGACGTCTTCGGCGCTTCGAGGCCGCGCACCGGCAGCGTCACCCCGTGGGCCACGGCGGACGCCGCGCCCGGCACGGTCTGTATCAGCTTTGAGAGCCCGGCGAGCTGGGCGAGCGTCGCGACGGAACCGGTGACGCCGCCAAGCGGCACCTGCTTGACGATGATCTCCGAGTTGGGGACGAGGACGGCGCTCAGATCGCCGCTGCGCAGTGCCGCCTCCGCCGCCGCCAGGCTCGGCTGCGGAACCGCGACCGCCTGCCCGCCGGATAGCCGGCCCGCCTCGGTGACGATGCCGCTGATTGTGCTGGTGTCGCCGACGACGCCGATCCTGTCCGGCTTGTTCTTGCTTGACAGGATCGCCGGGAGCGCCACGGCCAGGGCGACCGCGATAAGCAGCACCGCGGTCGTGGTCAAGAAGACCCGCGTCCTGGCCCTGAGCCGGATCTCCCTGCGGGCCACCAGCCAGGTCGCCTGCAGCGACCGGCTTGGCGGCGCGGTGCCGCCGCGGCCGCTCGTCTCCGGCCCGGTGCTCAAGGTGCCCGTGCTCATAGCCCTGCTCCCGTCGTTACCCCGGTGGTCCTGCTGGCCGCCGCGTGCTCGGCCTCCGCCTGGCCGACGGACGCGCCGGTCGCCGTGCGGAAAACCTCGGACAGTGACCGGTCCTCGAAGGCGAAGTGCTCGACCGGGCCGGCCGCCCTGGCGAGATCCAGGATCGTCTGGGAGTCGGCCGTACTCGTTAGGGATATCTCGGCCGTGCCATCCGCTCTTACCGAGTCCACGGTTCCGATAGCTGAGCCGATGCCGGCCGACCAGCCACCCGTGCGGTCGCCCGTTACGCGGACCGCGAGCCGCGGGTGGTCACCGCGGCGCAGGTCCGCGACCAGGCCGGATACGACGAGCCTGCCCCGATGGATGATCGCGACGGCTTCGCAGATGTCCTCGACCAGGTCCAGTTGGTGGCTGGAGAACAGCACGGTCACGCCGGCCGCGGCACGCTCGGCGAGGATCGCGCTCATGTCGTCGATACCGCCCGGGTCGAGTCCGGAGAACGGTTCGTCGAGGACCAGCAGGTCTGGGTCGTGGACAAGCGCGACGGCCAGCTGTGCGCGCTGCTGGTTGCCGTGCGAGAGCGCGTCGATCCGCGTGCGGCCCCGGCCGGACAGGCCGAGGCGGTCGATCCAGTGCCAGGCGGCCTTCGCGGCGGAGGGGCCGTCCATGCCGTGCAGCCGCGCGAAGTACTCGACCTGGTCGAACAGGGCCATGGTGGGGTAGAGGCCGCGTTCCTCTGGCATGTAGCCGAAGGTACGGCGGGCGGCCTCGGCGACCGGCTTGCCGCGCCAGCGGATCTCGCCCGCGTCAAGGGCGGTGACGCCGAAGATGGCGCGCATGGTGGTGGTCTTGCCGGCGCCGTTCGGCCCAAGGAAACCGAAAACCTGTCCCGCGGGGACGCTGAAGGTCAGCCCGTCAAGCGCGGTGACGGTGCCATACCGACGGCGCAGCCCGTCGATCTCGAGCTCCATCGCAATCATATCAAACTGATATCACATATTCCAACGGTTGGAAAGCGCGGCTAACGGGAAATAGCCCTGGCGATCATCAGGTAGAACGACAGGACGATCACCGACGCCGCGCCCTGGTCGATGACCGTGGTGGCGTGGGCCTCCCCCTTGAGCAGTGCGCCGAACAGCGGTACGGCGCCGATCACGGCGACGATGAAGCTCAGCATGCGCGAGACCAGCCAGGGCGGGGTGCTGCCCATGGGTGTGTCCGGTCCCCCGTCGGCCGGGTTGATACGCGCGGTGCGGGCCAGCCGCAAGACGCCCGCCGCCACGCCCGGGCCCGCGATCAGGCCGAGCAGCGGCCAAAGCCACCCGCTCAGCGTTCCCGCGGCGCAGAGCACGGTCAGCGAAAGGGCGAGCCAGCAGCCGGACAGCAGGGCCGGCAGCACCGCGCGGGCCACGAGCGCCCGCCCGGCGTCCACGCCGAGCAGCCTGAGCAGGGCGGGGTCGTCTTGGTCGCGCTTGGTGGCGGTTGTCCCCTGCAAGCCGACGGCGACCGCGCCCGCGATGAGCGCCACCGCGATGAGATCGGGGCGGCGCGGGCCGGTGATGGCTATCCCGAGCAGGGCCGGAACCACGGCTGCCACGGCGAGCATGACGAGCGGCCACGGCCTGCGGCCGAGCCGCCGCCAGTCCGCCCAGGCCAGGACCAGGACCGGGGGCAGCGTTGGCCACGGCCTTGACCGGAGCAGGCGGCCGCGCCAGTGGTTGTCCTCGGCGATCCAGAACAGGAGCGAGAAGTTGAAGTACTGCGCCGCGAGCAGGGCCCGCCCGGAGCGCGCCGAGTCGGCCCGCAGCACGCCGGCGGGGAATGAGGCAAGCTGCCGCCACAGCAGCAGCCAGGCGGCGGCGGCCACGATGAGCGCGGCAAGCGCCGCCGTGGCGAAGGCCGGCGTGGACAGCCCGCCAAACACGGCGGTGACCGCCCGCGTCACCACGGACCAGCGTTCCCCGGCCACTCCGCCCGCCACCGAGACGACGGCGACCGCCAGGCAGACGGCGCGGATCACGGCGCGCGGCCGGTCCCGCGGCTGGGCGAGCGCCTCGGCGGCCACCGCCGCCAGGCAGCATCCGGCACCGGCAACAGCGGAAAGGAACAGCCAGGATCCGGGCAGCCCGCTGCCGGAAAGCCGCAGGTAAGGGCCGGCCATCGCCAGGGCGAGCACGCCGAGCAGTGCGCCGGCCGCCATGGCAAGCACCGCGACGGTCAGAGCGGCTCGCCGCAAGACGGCTCGCCTGCTGAGCGGCGTAAGCAGCAGCCAGGAGGCGTCGGCAGGGGAGAGCGCCAGCGGGCCGAGCGCCTGCGCGAGCAGGAGGAGCCCAACGCCGACGCCGATCACGAGGCCCGCGCCCGCCACCGCCTGCGTCGCCGCCGCGTGGGTCGCGGCGGCGTGACTCGCCGACTTGCTGAGCCTGCTGAGCGGGCTCGCGAGGAAGTCAGAGCCGTAGATCGCCACGATGAGCAGGGCGAAGCCTGCGACGTACCAGTCGACCCAGCTCTTGCGGCGGTGCTTGCCGATGAACGACCGGACGGTCGCGACGCTGACTCCCTGGTCGCCAGCGACGGTCGTCGGCTCGGCGATCACGGGACGGGCCCGATGATGCCGTCGTCGGCAGGGATCCTATCGTCCGCTTCTTCGGTTTCCGCGACGATCCTGCCCTCGGCGAGCGGGACGATGCGCGACCCCGCGGTCACGGCGAAGTCGTGATCGTGGGTGGCCATCACCACCGTGCCGCCGTTGGCCGTGTACTGCTCGCGGAGCAGCGTCGCAAGCTCCCGCCTGAAGCCCGCGTCGAGCGACTGCTCGGGCTCGTCCAGGAGCAGCAGCCTGCTCGGTCGCGCGAGCGCCGCCGCGATCGACAGGCGCTGCCGCTGCCCGGAGGACAGGCTCAACGGGCTGGCGTTCGCCCGGGCGGACAGCCCGAAGATCTCGACGAGGTCGTCGGCGGGAAGGCACCAGCCGCGCACCGGCTGGTGGGTCATCAGCACAAGCTCAAGCAGCTCGCGGACGGTCAGCCCCGGATACCAGGTCGGCTGGTCGGCGACGATCGCCACCGACCGCCAGAACTCCGCGTTGTCGCGCGGCGGCCCGCCAAGCACCGACACCGTGCCGTCCGCCGGACGGCGAAAGCCCGCCAGGCAGGAAAGCAGCGTCGACTTCCCGACGCCGTTGACCCCGGTGAGCGCGACGACCTCGCCCGCGGTCACGGTGAGGTCGACGTCCTCAAGGACGACGACCTCGCCGTACGCCATGCGCAGCCCGCGAACCGCGACAACCGGATCAGTCACGAGAACACGATATAACTCCAGGCGGTCCGATTTGGGGACCGCCTGCTACAGCAACCACAAGGCTTTAACAGCAACCACAGCGCGGGGGGCGAGCGCTTTTTGCGAGTCCTCCCGTGGGGAGGTTACGGAGGGGCGAAGCCCTTCCGTGATCTGGGGGTGCAGGGGGGTCGCCCCCCCGCTAGCCCAGAACAACTGTGCGGTTGCCGTTGAGCAGGACGCGGTGCTCGGCGTGCCAGGTGACCGCGCGGGCGAGCACCTGGGCCTCGACGTCGCGGCCGGCCTCGACCAGGCGCTCCGGTGAGTAGGAGTGATCCACCCGCATCAGGCCCTGCTCGATGATCGGGCCCTCATCCAGGTCGGGCGTCACGTAGTGCGCCGTCGCGCCGACCAGTTTCACGCCCTTGGCATGCGCCTGGTGGTACGGCTTGGCGCCCTTGAAGGACGGCAGGAACGAGTGGTGGATGTTGATCATCCGGCCCTCGACCCGCTTGCACACCTCGGAGGACAGGATCTGCATGTAGCGGGCGAGCACGATCAGCTCGGTGTCCGTCTCATCGATGATCGACATGAGCTTGGCCTCGGCGGCGGGCTTAGTGTCATTCGTCACCGGGAGGTAGTGGAACGGCAGCTTGTAGGACTCGGTGAGGTCGCGGAAGACCTCGTGGTTGGAGACCACCCCGGTGATGTCGACGGGCAGCGCGCCTGTCGACCACCGGAAGAGCAGGTCGTTGAGGCAGTGCCCGAGCTGGGAGACCATGAGCAGGGTCTTGATCCGCTCGGACTTGTTGTGCAGCTGCCAGCTCATGTGGAAGGACTCGGCGACCCAGGTGAAGTCGCGCTCAAGCTCGGCGACGGTCCGGCCGGGCTGCGGCACGGAGAACTGCACGCGCATGAAGAACAAGCCGCCGTCGGGCTCGCCGTACTGCTGGCTGTCGATGATGTTCGCGGAGTGCTGCACGAGGAAGCTCGACACCGCGTATACGATTCCGGGCTTGTCCGGGCAGGACAGCGTCAGGACGAACTGAAGACCTTCGGTCTGCGACTTGCTCATATGACCCACGATACATCGGGCGCTGAGCATGGATTTAGTAATACAAAGGGTTCAAGAAACCCGTTTGTGTTATGGCACAAAGAGGTTGCGTTTGATCAGTCGCCAAGCTCTATCCTGCGCCGCGAGACGTAGTCGTCAAGCTCCGCTCGGATCGCGTCATCGAGCGGCGGCGGCTGGTAACTGTCGAGGGTAGCCCGCCAGATCTCGCCTGCCCGCTCGGTGGCGTCCTTCCCCCCGTACCGCTGCCACCGCTCGAAGTTCGCGGTGGACGACAGCAGCGGCCGGTAGAAGCAGGTCCTGAACCGTTCCATCGTGTGGGCCGCGCCAAGGAAGTGCCCGCCGTGGCCGACCTCGACGTGCGCTCCGAACGCGAGCGACTCCTCGGTGATCTCCAGCGGGGTGAACTCCACCTGGAGCTCGCGCAGCAGCTCGATGTCGATGATGAACTTCTCATAGCAGCTGACCAGGCCGCCCTCAAGCCAGCCGGCGGCGTGCATGACGAAGTTCGTGCCGGCGAGGAACGTGGGCAGCAGGGTCATCAGCGCCTCGTAGGCGGCCTGCGCGTCCGCGGTCTGCGCGGAGTTCAGCCCGCCGCCGGTGCGGAACGGCAGCCCGTAGTGACGCGCGAGTTGCCCGGTGCAGAGCAGTCCGATGGCCGACTCGGGGGTGCCGAAGGACGGCGACCCGGACTGCATGTCGATGTTGGAGAGGAACGACCCGAAGATCACCGGGCAGCCGGGCCTGATCAGCTGGGCGAGTGCGATCCCCGCGAAGGCCTCGGCGAGCTGCTGTACGAGCGCCGCGGGAATCGTCACCGGGGACATCGCGCCCATCAGCAGGAACGGGGTAAGCACCACGGGCTGGTTGGCGGCGCAGTACTCGAACTGCGCGTCGAGCATCCGGTCGTCCCAGCGCAGCGGCGAGTTGCAGTTGATGAGCGAGACCACCGCGGGGGTCCGCTCGATCGACGCGCGGCCCGCCTCCCTGCCCGCCCCCCCGCCGAACAGGATCTCGGTCATCGCGATAGTGTCGGCGGCGTTTTCCCCCGAGACCACGTTGCCCATGTAGATCTTGTCGGTCAGGGTGGCGAGGGCGTGCACCATGTCCAGGTGCCTCGAGTCGAGCGGGGCGTCGTTCGGCTCGCAGATCACC
>Ga0210396_10006723_pt1 | contig 10992 bp, 17 predicted proteins | sample IncBWH17OmetaG_FD_155466 | JGI IMG/M metagenome (GOLD analysis project Ga0210396, IMG submission 155466) | Forest soil microbial communities from Barre Woods Harvard Forest LTER site, Petersham, Massachusetts, United States - Inc-BW-H-17-O ... | reverse complement strand
CCGTGCGGGTGCTCGATCGTCGGCTGCGACTGCCCAGGATTCGTGCCGCAAGATTCGCCGCCAGTGCGGCATCAACGCGCCCAGGAGAAGGAAGACCGCACGTGAACGAACTGCATCCTCACCAGCTCACGCCGGAAGAATGTGCCGCAGGCCCGACGCGGACACAGCTCAACGCCGCCAAGCAGGCCGCGCACGAGGCGTACATCGCGGCCAAGCGCGCCCTGGAATTCCTCGACGACCTGATCGTCGGCAACGGCTACCCGTGCGCAGAGACGCCCGATCCGATCCTGATCGCGCTCGCTCGGGACACCAAGGATCACGCCATGCGACTTCACGAGGCGCTCGTGCGGGAGACCGCGTGGTAGCCGTGACACAGCGCAACCTGGGTAATCAGCTACCCGTATCCGGCAGAAGACAGCCGGCGTGAAGAGCGTGAAGGATGTGATTTGGGTACCGGACAACTCGGGTTCTGAGGTCGCGCAGTTGCCTGCGACGGCCGGTGGCACGCGTCCCGCAGTACCCAGGAGCATGATGACCATGGTCCTCCTCCGCGACGCGCGCGCCACCGGCGAGACTACCGTCGCGGTCGACCACCTCCTCCAGCTCGGCTACCCGCCGGACCGCGCCGAGCGCGCGAGCCAGCCGTACGCCGATCCGGTCACGCGGACCTACCGCCTCCTGTCGCTCGTCGACCAGGAGGCTGCTGCCCAAGCGGCCAGCGACGCCGCGATCGAGCGCCGCCTCGACCGCGAGGTGCGCCCCCTCGCGTGGGCGTACCTCCAAATTGCCGTGGCCGCCGAGATCGCGGAGGCGACGCTCGACGCGCTCGAGGAGGCGCTCGATAAGATTGCCGCAGAGCGGGCCGCCGAAGTTCACCACCTGCTCGAAGCAGCCGCCGATCGGGCGCGCACGCGCTGGCAGGATTCTGATGAGGTTCGCGAGTACGTGTTCGGCGGTGAGTCGCTTGGCGGCGGACGCGAGCGGGGGCACAACCACATACCCTCCGAGGTCGAGGCAGCGCTCACGGAGTGGACCAGGAGCGGCGACTGGGAAGAGAACGATCGCACGTTCTGGATCTGCGACCGCGCGTGGCCAATCGATCCGGTGACCGGCGAGGAAATCGACGAAGAGCGCGTCGACGTCCGCGTCGCCTTCGAGCCGGCCGAGCCCGCCTGCGAGGCCGACGGGCACGACTGGAAGAGCCCGCACTCGGTGCTCGGCGGCCTCGAAGAGAACCCGGGCGTCTGGGGCAAGGGCGGCGGCGTGGTGATCCGCGAGGTCTGCCTGCACTGCGGCGCCTACCGCGTGACCGACACGTGGGCGCAGGATCGGAGCACAGGCGTGCAGGGCCTCGAGTCGGTGACGTACGAGGACGCGGACGACGACTCGCTGGAGTGGGTCGCCGCGCGTCGCGCGAGCAGGCAGCGCAACCGGATCATCGAGGCGTGCCGCGAAATTGAGGGCGACACGAAGCACGATCACCTGCCCCGCTACCTCGACGGACGGAGCGAGGACTTGGAGCGAGCTGGTGACGACGAGTGGCGGATCCTCCGCGTCGGCTCGGCCGAGACGGCTGACGCTGACTTCGACGAGCTGGTGCGGCTGCTCGCCGACAAGCTCGGCTGCGGCTGGCAGATCGCGTGGGATCACGGCGCTGAAGGCAAGGTCACGATCACGCTGGAGCTGCGCGCGTGATCCAGGTCGGCCGGTCATGGGACCTGTGGGCTCACCGCTACGAGAGTGGCAGCATCATGAACGTCGGCGCCAAGCGCTGGGTCGAGCTGCACGGGCTCACCCACCCGATCATCCCCGTGCGCGTCGAAGAGATCCTCGGCGACCGCTACGCGCCCGAGGTCACGCACTACGGCTGGCAGTACGCCGAGAGCAGCCCGTACCGCCACGGCGACACCCCGACGATGATCCAGCGGCGCTGCGGTCTTGTTTCCCACGATCAGCGTCCCGAGCGCGCTCTGATGCTCCTCAGCATGTGCTTCCCCTACGGACTGGAGGCCGCGGTGAAGCACGGTGAGGGCAGCGTCGTCGCCTTGCGCATCGAGGAGCGCGCCGATGAGTAACGGCCAGAAGCGCCTGGAGGAGCGCCGGTACAAGACGCGCGACCGCGATCGGACGCACGGCAAAAGCTCCGTGATCGCCGACTGCCCGTTCTGCGACGCGGCTGTGGTGATCTACCTGTGGTCGATCGCCGGCAGCGGCAAGAAGCGCTGCTCGTGTGGTGCTGCTCTCCACTTGGACGGCGTCGCGCGCAAGTTCGTCGAGGTGACGCCATGAAGAAGCGCGTCGTGTGGCGTCGCGGTCGGAGGCGTCGTTTCGAGTGCGTGCGCGCTGGCCTGTGGGTCACGCCCGACAAGCGCTATGCGATCGTCGAGATGATGGCTGGACGCCTTGAGCACGAGTGGCTGCTGTTTCGCACGAACCGCCACGAGCTGTCCGAGACTCCGATCGCAGGCTCATTCGACCTCGACCTCGAAGATGCGGACTTCTGGTCCGGCTGTCAGATCGGCCACCACTTCACGATGGGCGAGCTGGCGTACGACGTGACGATTGAATGCATGACCGCAGAGCAGATCGAGCAGGTGAAGCAGGCAACGCTCGGGGTGCCGCGCAAAAACGCTCAGCACCGCCTGCTCATTGCGGACTGCTGCGCTGCACTCAAGGGCGACGCGCTGTGCCGGACGCGCGTCGCGAGCGCGTGGCTCCGGCTCAACGAGCCGCGCATCCCTGACATCTTCGAGGACCTATTTCCACCCGCGAAAGAAGAGGACGCGTGACAGCAAAATCGTCAGACCTCGCCGACTGGGCCATCAAGCGCGGGCAGAACCTCAATCGAATGATCGAGGAGGCTGGGCGCGACGACCGCAAGCTCTTCCAGTGCGCGGCGGACCTCCTCGACACCATGGCGAAGCTCTTACACGGCGTCGGAGACGAGGCAGGATCGCTTTACGCCTCGAGCCTGGCCCGAAGGCTCGAGAACAAGAAGTTGGACGTGGTCAGCGCGAGCGCTCCGCGTGCCAGAGGCTCCACGCCTTTCTAAGAAGGACCGCCCCTATGACCACCCCACAAGAATCACGCGGCACCACTGACGAACCCCTGCGGGACGTGGTGGAGGGTGGAGGAAGCCACGCTGTGACGGGGGCCTGGGTAACTCGCTACCCGTGTCTCCATCGTCACGGTCGCGATCTCGCGGTGACAGGGTACGTGGCTACCCACCATTGCGCGCCAAGCATTTACGCGCGCGATCGCCGCCCGAGAGTAGGCACGCGAGCTGCTCTACCTGCGGGCATGCCCAAGTCCAAGCGCACCCGCCGCGTGGCTGATCGTGCTGCCACGGTCGACATCGTCTCGCAGCTCGAGTGTGCCGTCCGTCGTCCCCAGGCGACCCTGATCGGCGCCCTGATCGGCGGCCTGGTGCCGTGGTTCGCCCGCACGCTGGCGCACGAGGAAGTCCCGGACGCCTGGACGGCCGGCAGCCACGGGCTCGCCCTCGCGATGATCGCCGTCGTGCTCGGCTGCGCCATGTTCTCGGCGCTGACCGTCTACAAGTTCGGCAAGGCGACGTTCGGCGACAACCGCAAGGCGATCGGCTTCACCCTCGCGCTGGAGGGCGTCATGCTCGTGTCCCACGGAGCCACCAGCGTGGCGGCCCTCGCGGTCCTGGTCCTGATCAACGCGCTCGGCAACGGCGCGACGATCGCACTCGCTCGCGACGCCACGTGCAAGCGTCGCGATGCGGACGCGCGCCGCGTCGCCTCTCGCCGCAATCGCGCGAGCCGTACCGGCAGCGCCGCGGCCCCTCCTGCTCCGAGGCCCGCGACCTCGGCACCGCAGCCGCGCGTCGCAGGCACGCCTGGCCTGGTCAAGATGCCGCGGTGGAACCCGACCTCGACGAACGACGTGGTCGACGCCGAGATCGTTTCCGAGGAGCTGTTCTCGTGACGCGCCAACGACATAGCGCCACGTATAGCGCCACTTACCAACGCCCTAACGACCGCGACCTCTTCGGGTGCTGGTTTCAGTTGATGAGCGAGCCTGGCTGTAAGGAAGACGGATCCGACACTGCGTGGTTCGTCGTTGACCTCCGCGCGAAGCGGCCAGCGATAAAATACACAACCTACGTCGGCGACGGCGCGCAAGCGCAGCCGGAGGCGGAGGCGCTCGCGCGCGAGCGCAACATCAAGATCCTCACCAGGCGAATCAGGTACCACCGCCGCAAGTATCACCAACAGAAAGCAGTGTCCGGCCACAACGCGCCCGCAGACAAGAAGGAACCGACGTGAGCGCCACGCCGATCCAGCGCGGCTTCGAATACGAGGTGCGACTGGCCGTCTCGATCCCACTGACGTGGGCCAAGCTGCTCAAGCAAGCCTCCGAGCATCACTACGACGCCAGGTGCCGCGAGATCGGTAAGCAGGGCGTGATCAACGCCCTCTACAACACCGCCCTCGACGGGGAGTGGCCCAGCACCCACCCCGTGAGCTTCTCCGACCTGAACATCGTCTCCAAGGTCGCCGAGCAGCTCCACTACCACACCGATGATCGCATGCTGGCGCTGACGATCCGCGCGTGGCTGCAAGACACCATGGAGACGATCGAAAAGCAGTGGGCGATGTGCATGAAGCTGCCTGGCAGCGCGGAGGGCGTGTGAGCCTACAAGCATTCATGGTCAACATCATCTGGACAACTGCCGTGCTGACGCAGCCGCGCATGCAAGGAAAGTCATGACGAAATCGCTCGGTGCTCAAATTACTGCACAAGTCCACGGATTGGTCCAGAGCCGGCAGGCTCGCCTCAAAGATCAGCTCGAAGCTGTAGCGGCCTTCCCTAAGGAATTGCGACGTGCCCTTCCTGTCTATATCGCTCTGTGCAAGATGTCTAATGCGATACCGTGCACGATGGGGGAGGGCAGCTACATAGTACTAGACGACATCGGAGAACAGGGGCACAAAGAATTCGACGCCGCTCAGGATGCTATCGACAGCATGATTGTCGCCGTCGTTGTCTACGTGGAGCGCTTGTGGAGCGTTAGTTTTGGCTTTCGTGGCGGTGCCAAAAAAGACGCTAACAGCAATGAAGGCAACGATTTTTGGGATGCGTGCCCTGAGTTCTACGGGTTGTCTTGTGTCGACAGCGGCTGGCAGCAGTACAACGACGCCTGGGAAAACCGCTTCAGCTACGAGATGACGGCGCGCAAGGGCAAACGTCTGGTCGATAACTGGAAGCGCGAGCGCGTCAAGGCGCAGCGTGTCGTGGACCGATACACGCAGTGGTGGAACTCCTTTTGGAAGGAGCACCCCGAACTAGCGGCTGAGTATGAGGACAAGAAGTCATGATCCAGATCGCGAGCGTTTCGACGGCATCGGCGACGGTGCGGAGCGAGATCCACGGCTGGACGTTCGAGGACGCGAGCCTGCTGGTGAGACGATCGAGCAAGTCGAGCGCCGGGAAGATCTTCATCGGCTACACGCCCGCGCCGAAGGACATCCCTGACTACGGCTGCGTCCTGGAGATGCTGGCGGACGGCTGGGAGCTTCTCGGGGCTCCACAACGTGAGACGTGGACGACCGACGAGGGAACCGCCGACGAGAAGCAGCACGAGCAGTGGGGCTGGTGGCTTCACCGCAAGCTCCCGCAAAAGGTCCCGGCATGAGCGCGCCGGTGTCGAAGGATGAAGCGTTCGATCCCGGAGCACAGCTCTGCGGCCACGGCGATCGGTCCCGACGCGCCCACTATCTTGGTGGCGGCCTGTGGGTCTGCTTCGAGTGCTTGGCGAAAGCGCTGATCGGAAATCGAAAGCGGTCATGAGCAAGCAGCCGGTCCGCGCGCGCCTGCTCGACGCGCTCCTGTCCGAGGTCGTCCTGCCACCGCTGCCGGCGACGGACGTCGCGCTCCACGATCGCATGGTGAACGACCACAACGCCGTGCTGCACTCCGTGCTCGGCGGCGCCGTCTGCATCGAGGCTACGAACGTCGCCCGCTTCTTCGACGACAGCTACGTTGCGACCGCGGACATCGACGCGTTCTGGAGCGACCTCAAGTGCCTGGTGCCGCCGCACCGCAAGTTCTTCGTCGAGTGGGAGGAGCCGCAGGTTCCGACGGCACGGCGCATGGGCATGCTGTTCATGGCCTGTCCGCCCGAGTTCGCGGACGATCAGGCCAGGGCATTCTTCGGAGACAACGGCCACACGACGCCGGCCAAGATCGCCGAGTTCAGGAAAGACCTTCGTTGCCGCTGGATCTACCTGACGCTCGACTTCCTGGAGTTCGCGCACAAGAACGACGGCGAGCACATCTCGGGACTGCGCGGTCCCTACCACGTCGGCGTCATGTCGGTGGCCGAAGACGGGGCCCTCCTCAACTTCTGGATGAGCCACGCGTCGGTCATCGACGAGAAGGAGTCGACGCAGGTGGCGACGGCGGCGCTCGTCGCCTGGACGACGCTCGCGATGCTCAACTGCGCGAACATCGAGGCTGTCCCGCACGAGGTGCCCTCGGCGTTCCAGAAGGCGCGCGCACGGAGCGGGAAGCGCCCGCTCGTCTCGTTCCACACGGTGCGCGTCGACCTGGACAAGACGCCGCGCGCGATCGCGGCCGAGGAGCTGCCCGGCGAGGGATCAACGCCCCGGCGTCACAAGAAGCGCGGACACATGAAGGATTATCGCCGAGGCAGCGGTCTATTCGGACGCTACAAGGGCATCTGGTACTGGGGGCCGACGCTTGCCGGATCTGCGGAGGAAGGGGTCATCGTGTCGGACTACGAGGTCAGGCCGTGACCGTGCTGCGCGTCAAGACCTCGCCCAAGCAGGTCGTCCTGCCCGCGTGCCGCGACGGGGCCGACTTCGGCGTCCCGCAGCTCCTGCTCGGCACGATTGTCGAGAGCGGGCGGCGACTCATCTGGTGGCCGGGGCACAAGGCGTGGTCCTCGCGCGGTGAGTCGAAGTGGTACCCGGGCGAGCTGTTCGTCGACGCTCCCAACGATCGCACGTTCCCGCGCACGCGGCTGGAGCTGCCGCGCACGCCGCTCAAGAGGATCTTCAAATCGGAAGCCGCGCAGAAGTTCGTGAGGACCAGCTTCACGGACGAGGAGGCCGCGGTGCTCGCGCTCGACCCGTCGAAGACGATCGAGGTCCGGTACACGGGAAGGGGCCGCCGATGACGAAAGAGTTCAGCGTCTGCCAGTTCTTCGCCGACGCCACCTGCGAGTACCTGGGCCGCTACCTCTCTGATGAGGACGCCGTACAGCTGGCCGTGCAGGCGGCCCGGAGCGTCGGCGCGAGGCTCGGCACCACCAAGCGCGTGATCATCACGGACGGCGGTGACAGCATCAACTGGGAGTGGAAACACGGCAAGGGCGTCGTGTACCCGCCCGAGCTGGCGGGTCAGGACGTCGATTCGAAGGACGATGCGACAGCCGTGAGCACGCAGAATTGCCCGACGTGCGGAGAGCCGTACTCGCGCGATCCGTCGCCGCGCGCCGCAATCTGCTCGAACGGCTTCCATTGCTGTCGCGACTGCACGTGGGTCGCCGGCCGCCGCGTTCAGCTTTGTGTGCGTCACTGCGCGGACTGCGCGCGCATCGCCGAAGAAGACGGTGACATCTTGCCTCCGGCCTGCGAGCGGCACGGCGGCCGGCCGCCAGCGAAGCGCGGTGAAGGTCGATGACGAAGACGACCGAAGATCGGGACGCGCTTCGCGAGCGGAACCGTCGCCGCGCGAACTGCCGCAAGTGCGGCGGCGCGTGCGAGCTGCTCACCGGCCTCAACGACGAGGGGCACTTCCCGAGCGTCACCTACAAGCGCTGCACGGCGTGCGGCTGGGAGATCGCGACGAAAGGACGACAGTAGGTGCACCGCGTCGATCATCTGGAAGTCATGGACGACGGACGCGTGCAGGTCACGGTCGACGGACACGTGCGAGAATTCATCTTCCGACTAGACAGTGTCGGAGACACTGGCGTCATCCGCCAGATCTTCCAGAGGAGAGACTACGACTTCTCGCGCCTCGCCTCGAGCGCTGTCTTCGAGCGCTACGTCGAGGGTATTCGTGCGCAGGGTCGTCGGCCGCTCATCATCGACGCGGGCGCGAATATCGGAGCGAGCCCGATCTATTTCCTCTCCCGATATCAAGATGCTGCTGTCGTCGCTATCGAGCCAGGGTGGTCAAACTGCATCTGGCTTCGCGCCAACAGCGTCGACCGCGGCCTCGACGTGAAGATCATCGAAGCCGCAATCGTCAGCCAGCCGGGTCCACGATTTCTGCATGATCCGGGACGCGGCGACTGGGGCTTCCGCGTCTCCTCCGACCGAGGTCTCTACGAAGTCGCTACCGTCACTGTTCCGCAAATCTTGCGAGACTACTCGCCGGACAAGTACGCGCTGACGATTCTCAAGATCGACATCGAGGGCGGCGAGAAGGACCTGTTCTCAGGAGAGGTCGACTGGCTAAAAACCGTGCCTCTCGTCATCATCGAGCTGCACGACTGGATGTTTCCAGGCGAGGCCGTCTCACGAAACTTCCTGCGCGCAATCTCTGCGTACGACTTTGACTTCGTGTACGTCGGCGAGAACGTGTTCTGCTTCAATAATGTGCTGTTGAGAGCGCCGTGACAATCATCGACCTCAACGAGATCCTCAACGAGGCCGTCCCCGCCTGGGCAGCCCTGACCGGCACCAAGCTCGGCGCCACGAGCTACGTGATCCGCCTAGGCCAGAACACGGAGTTCCAGGAGTACGACCTTCGCCGAATCATCGACGACCTCAACGACGCGCGGCGCCTCGACCACGCGGGCACCACGGCGATCCTGCTCCTGCGTGGCCTCTTCGAGGCGTACGCCAAAGAGCGTCACACGAGCGCCTGGGAGCTGCTGCACGCGCCGGCCGACGTGGAGACCGACCTCGCGCGCTACCGGGCGTTTCACGAGCTGATCAGCCAGCCCGCCTGCCTTGAGGCCGTCGCGACGTTCCGAGACACCGTACGGCAGGCGGCAGCGCACTACGGCTACGATGTCGGCACGCTCGACGAGGTCCTGGACGAGCGGGTGCTCGGCGACTTGCGCCTCGCGGCGGCGCGAAGCGTCGAGAGCCTGAGCGTCCACCAGTTCGCGCAGGGCGATCCGAGCCAGGAGCCGCCGCAGTACAACCGCGAGATCTTCGAGTTCTCCAACATCAACTCGTTCATCGGCGCGCTCCACAAGCAGTGGATCTCGGGTATCACGCTCGCCATCATCCGCGGCGAAGACCCGTACCAGGCCTACTTCGTCCTGGGCTTCCGCAACGGCGACAACGTCACCGTTCTGACCGACCACACGCGAGGCGATCATCCCGAGTATCACCGCGTAACGCGCAGGCCCGATCGTCGCCTGGAAGAGCGCGCGCGGCTTCACTGGTTCCCCTACGGCCTCCTCAAGGTCGACCCCGTCAAGCGCGAGCAGTACGCCAAGGCGATCGTTGCCAGGGACGCAGGCGCGATCCCCGTCGGCACGATCGCGCAGCTCGCGCCCTCCGAGTTCATCTGGCTCACGCTCCTGTTCGGCCTGGTCGCCGACAAGTACGGCGATCGCTTCAGGACGCCAGGGCTGTCGTACACGGGCGAGATGGTCGTCACGCCTCACGCGCTCGTCGAGGCCTCGAGCGCCCTGGTGCGCAACCGGCACTACCAGCCCCTCGTGCTGCCCAGACTGACGCCGGAAACGACAACGGCTGAGGCAGCCGGCACCGAAGTGTACGTTGGGCACAACGCGTGGATGGAGGACCGATACGGCAGCAAGGTCCCCGCGGTCCTCTTCAACGTGGTCGGCGATCAGCAGGCGCTGGAGATCGGCAAGAGCGTCGCGAAGCGTCTCCCGGGGAAGATCCGCGTCGACGACGAGAGCCTGCCGATACGGCACTACCGCTATCACGACCTGAACCTCCGCGAGCCCCTCGCGCCCAAGGCGCTCGATCCGACCAACTTCGGAACCAAGGATCAGATCGCCGCCGATCGCGCGTGGGCGGCGCGGCAGAACAAGATGATGGCCATCCAGCGCCTCGCGGTCGCGGAGTTCGTCAAGAAGGGTCCAACGATCGCGCGCTGGTACCAGATCCGAGTCACGCGCAACCTCCCATTCATCCTCGCCGCCTTCGCGCGCGGCGAGCTGATCGCTCCGAGGGCGCACTGGAGCAGCCAGTGGCAGGAGGGAGACGTCGATCGCGATCCATTCCCGAGCAACGACAAGCTCCTGTGGGAAGAAGGCAGCATCTTGCGCAGGAAGATCGCCAAGAGCTGGCACCACGCGTTCCCCGGCGAGCGCTTCTCCGTCAAAAATCCGAGCGCGCAGTTCGGCAGCTGGAACAGCGATCGCCGGTACGTCGCGTGCTTTCGCGAGCCGCCGATGCGCGCGACCGTGTTCGGGCTGATCTCGCCGGACAACCCGCGCGCCGTCGCGATCCTCTGCGGGATCTCCGAGGACAAGCTTCCCTGGGCCTTGCAGCACTGGTACACGGGCGAGCCGTACACGGGCAACTCGATCTTGAGACGCGTCGACCCGTTGGACAGCGTCCTCGACAACCCGTGGCGCCACCTCGACCTGCAAGTGACGATCGCGTTCAGCAAGCGCGCGTACAAGGCGCTCCTGAAGGAGCACGGCATCAAGGAGACGCATGCTGTCGAGGGAACTGAAGACGAGGAAGACGCCGCGTGATGATCGATCGCGCAGTCGCTATCGCGCGCGATGTTCGGGCCGGTCTGCTGCACGATCCCAGCGTGCCGCGCAACCTCGCCGGTGAGTGCGGCCTCGCCGCGATGCTCGTCGCCGCCACCCTCAGCAAGCCTCGCGCTCTGCGCACGGGCTTCTTCATGGAGCGCAGGATGCTGTACGGCAAGCGCGGACGCTATCCCCATCGGCACGCCTGGTGTCGCATCGGCCAGATGATCATCGACGTCACCGCAACGCAGTTCAGCAAGAGCTGCAAGGCCGTGCACGTCGCGCACTTCGCCGAG
>Ga0210396_10006721_pt1 | contig 10993 bp, 9 predicted proteins | sample IncBWH17OmetaG_FD_155466 | JGI IMG/M metagenome (GOLD analysis project Ga0210396, IMG submission 155466) | Forest soil microbial communities from Barre Woods Harvard Forest LTER site, Petersham, Massachusetts, United States - Inc-BW-H-17-O ... | reverse complement strand
CCGTGGCGTATTCAGCCGCACTGAATCCCTGCAGACGCTTGCCAAATGCATTCACTGCGCTCACAACGGCCAGGTTTGGGCAAATAGCCAGGAGCAGCAGTATCTCCTCGACGCTATTTCCGAGGCGATTTCGATGCGGCCGCCAGACGGAAGCAGCTTGCCTGCGCTTTCCAAGCGCGAGCAGGACGTCGTCCTCTGCGTGGCCGATGGACTCTCCAACCGCGAGATCGCCCATCGTTTGAAACTCACGGAACACACCGTGAAGAACTACCTGTTCCGGGTTTTCGACAAGCTCGGAGTATCGAGCCGCGTGGAGGTGGTGCTGTACGTTTTTAAGCTCATGCAGTCGTCGACCACGTCCAATGCTGCCGCCAAGGTCTCTCCACCAGAGGAGAGCCGTCCTCCCGCTGTCAAGCCGCTGCGCAACGATCGCAAGTAGCAACTCCCAGGCTTAGAAGGCAGTAGTGAGACGGAGAGCGTAGCTGCGCGGAGGAGCAATGCTGTTTCCAGAAAACAGTCCAGCGAAGTTGATCAAGTTCAGCCGGTTGTTGAGGTTCTGAACATCGGCTTGTAAGCGCACGTTCCGCTTGTCTTTCTTCCACAGATCAGCGCCAGCAGAAGCGTTAATGGAGAGCGAAGGCCGCACGCGGCCAACAGCTAAGTTCACGCGGTTCACGACGGCTTGGCCGAACTGGGCTACTGCTTGTTGTTCGGTGCCATCGAATTCCACCGGGAGACCGCTCCCGTATTCCGCTCCCAGCGCGCCCCACACACGCTCCACAAGTTGATAGCGAAAGCGAGTCCGCAGTGTATTGCGCTGGTCCTGAGTGACCCAGAAACGTCCGCGCGTCTGGCGGAGTGCGTTGCTGGCCTCTTCGCCGAGAAACAGTCCGCCGGTGACCGGAAGATATGCAGCGCCGACCATGTAGGAATAACTGACGAACCCGGACAAACGCCCCCAATGCGGAATGTCGAGTTTGCCTTCCGCGCCGTAAATATTGGCTTTTCTGAAAGCAATTGGAAAGCTGACTGCTGTGTCGAGGAATTGGTCATCGTCAGCAAAGTTGTTCACGCTTCGGTCGAAGCCATTGATGTCTAACCTGACTTTCTGGAAAAGACCCTTAGTGAATCCGACCTCATAATAGTTGCCGTGCGAAGGCTCTACCGACAAGCGCAAAACTTGCGGATTCAAGGAAATGACTTCGGGAGAACTGGAAAGCAGGATGTTCTCGAAGTCGGGAGTTTGAAAAACCCGATCATAAGACGCATGCAACACCAAATCAGCCGAATGGAAATAGCGTGAAACTCCCAGGCGTGGGCTCACGGCATTCTGGTTTACCAGCAACTGATAGTGATCCCACCGCAGACCTGCACTAACCGTCCATCTGCCCAGCCGGATAAGATCCTGGAGAAATGCAGACTGCTCGAGACTCGGACGATTTTCCGCGAAGTTAAATGTGGCTGGCGTGGCGGGATCGAACTGGGTGAAGTCCGTGATCATATCGCTGAAATGCTCGCGAAGAAACGTAGAGTCCGATTCGATGCCAGCTTTCCACTCCTGATTGCCGTGATGGATGGAAATCGTCCCCTTGAAATACCCCTCGCGAAAGCCATTCTCCTGGAAGGCGATAAGTGGCGTGGAAAGCGGGTTTGACGAAAGCCCCTGCGAATCATCCCTCACCATTCCGTGAAAATCTCCCACAATGCTGGGAGAGAACAAATGCTGATAAGAGGCGATTCCCATGGTTTCAAAATTGTTCCTGTCCTGCCGTTGTCCCGCCGCCTCTTGAACCTGCTCGTTGGGCACTAGAAAACGGGTGAATTCGTGACGAACGGAGAAACCCAGGCGGTCGTGATTGGAAAAATCCCGCTCATAGCTGGCTCCGAAATCTCCGCTGCTACCGTTGTTAGTAAAGTTCTGAAGCACCGGCGGATTTAAATACCGGTCGGTGCTTGCCCCCTGAGCGCTCACCGCAAGCGTGTTCTTGCCCCATCCATACTGCGTCAGCAGGTAGCCATCGGCGGCGGCGAAGCTGCCGCCCGCCAATTCAGCTTCGCCATGCAATCCTGGCCTCGAATCTTTGGCCGTGACCATCTCGACGACGCCGCCCATTTTTCTTCCATATTCCGCTGGAATGCCCGCAGTGTAGATACTCATCGACTGGACGTCCTCCGCTTCGATCTCAGGTCCGTAACTCGGCGAGCGGTTGTCGGTGAGCGGAATTCCGTCAATCACAATCTGGGTTTGATATTCGGATCCGCGCGGGTGCAGGACTGCGTTGCCTTCGTACAGCCAGCCAGGCTGGGAGTTGACCAGGTCCTGCAGCGAGCGGCCGGGCAGCGAAGTCACTCTGTCCTCAATTGTCTCCCTACCAATTCGATTAATGGTGCCCGAGCGATGGGGATCGATCAGAGTCTCCCGATCGTTGACGGTCAGCGAGGTGCTCAGCGGAGCGATTCTGAGAGTAACGTGATAATCGGCCGGAACGGCGGACCGGATTTCGATTGAATTCGAAAATGGAGCGAAACCTTCACGCCGCACTTCGAGGCGGTACAGTCCGAAAGGAAGCAGCTTAGCGGTCAGATTTCCCGCTTCGTCGGTGACCAGTGTTTTCCGCACCTGGTTCACCTCGCTGATCAATTGCACCGAGCTCTTCACGCCGAGTCCAGCCGGATCGGTGACCTTGAGCCGCAATTCTCCGCTATTGCTTTGCGCGCAAAGCGAGACTGCCGAGAGAGTGAGGATTAGACAGATCTTTGTCGTCAACGCCTTATTTTAGGCGATTCTCAGCTATGCGGGATCAAGCTAACTACTGCTGTCATTCTGAGCGAAGCGAAGAATCATGTAATTTGTCGGCGCGACCAAGTGTTTTGCCGGTGCGATCAACCCTATTCCTTTGTATCTTCCGTGTTCGATGCTTTTTCTGGCCTCAGCAGTGGGAACAGAATCACGTCGCGGATTGTGTGGGAATCGGTCAAAAGCATCGCCAGTCGATCCACGCCGACGCCGACACCTCCGGCCGGCGGCATGCCGTACGAGAGCGCGCGGATGTAGTCTTCGTCCATCTGGTGAGCCTCTTCGTCGCCGCGCTCGCGTTCTTTCAATTGCTGTTCGAAACGACGGCGCTGGTCTTCAGGATCGTTAAGTTCGCTGAAGCCGTTGGCAATCTCCATCTTCCCGGCGAAGATCTCCCAACGCTCGGTCCAGTCGAGTTCGTCTGCCTTCTGCTTCGAAAGTGGCGAGACCGCGGTGGGAAACTCGTAAATGATCGTCGGCTGAATCAAGTGCTCTTCAGCAGCAGCATCAAACAGGTTTGCGATCGTTTTGCCGACCGGCTCATTCGGGTCGTAAGCGATATGCGCGTGGGCCGTATTGAAGCGCGCCACCAGCGCTTCTACCGAATCATGAGAACTGAAGTCCGCCATCTCCGGCTTCGCCCCTGCCGCCTCCGGCCAATAGTGAATGATGGCTTCCCGCATGGTCATGCGCCGCCAATTTGATCCCGCCCAGTCGATCTCGTCTTCGCCCCACTTGGATTTGGTTGTGCCATTCACGTCCACGGCTGCCTGTTCGATTAACTGCTGGGTGAGATCCATCACCCCGCGATAGTCGGTATAAGCCTGGTAAAACTCGAGCATGGTGAACTCGGGATTCCATCGCCATCCGAGACCCTCGTTGCGGAAGTTGCGGTTGATTTCGTAGACGCGGTCGAACCCGCCGACGGTCAGGCGCTTGAGGTAAAGCTCCGGAGCGATACGCAAATAAAGATCCATGTCGAGGGTGTTGTGATGCGTGACAAACGGCCTGGCAACCGCGCCGCCTGCAATCTGCTGCATCATAGGAGTCTCGACCTCGATGAAGTCATGCGCGTCGAGGAACCGCCGCATGGACTGCACCAACTTGCTGCGCTTCAGAAATACTGCGCGCACTTCCGGGTTCATGACCAGATCGACGTAGCGTTGCCGGTAGCGCAACTCCACATCGGTCAGGCCGTGCCACTTTTCCGGTAGCGGCAACAGGTCCTTGGATAAAAACGTTGTTTCCTCGACGTGAATGCTGAGCTCTCCGGTGCGGGTGCGGAATAAATATCCGCTGACTCCGACGTGGTCTCCGAGGTCGAGCAACCGGTAAAGTTCAAATCCTTTTTCGCCGACCGCATCTTTCTTCACATAGATCTGCAACTTCTGCCCGCCTTGCTGTAGATGCGCGAACCCTGCCTTGCCCATCAACCGGATCGCCATGATTCGTCCGGCAATGCGCACATTGACTCGCGGGTTCTCCAATTCCTCAGCCGGTTTTTGCGAGTAGACAGCCAGAATTGCGGGAATGGTGTGAGTAAATTCGTATTTCGTTGGATACGTCCGCTGCCCCAGCGCTTCGATCTGCTTCAGCTTCTCGCACCGCAGTTTGTAAATGTTTTCGTCGAGTGCCAATGGGTTCCTTTGATCGCAAAAGTTGAAGATCGATTATAAACAAGCTGGTGACGAGAGTCCTTGAAGCCAGTGGCAATGGGCGGTACTATAAACTGCTTTGAAGTTTTCAATCGAACAGGGAAGTTGAGACCGATGCCGCAAAACTACGTTCCGCTCTTTATCTTCATCGCGGTGGTGGGAGTACTGATTCCTATCACCCTGCTCGCAGCGAAACTGATTCGGCCGGAGAATCCCAGCCGAACGAAATTAATGCCCTACGAATGCGGCATCGATCCGATTGACAGCGCCCGGGGGCGTTACACCGTTCGCTATTACATTATCGCCATCCTTTTCGTGGTCTTCGACGTGGAGACCATTTTTCTGTTTCCCTGGGCGGTGAAGTTCAAGGCGCTGGGCACCTTCGGGCTCATGGAGATGCTGGTCTTCCTGGGCATCCTGATCGTCGGCTACATCTGGATATGGGGCAAAGGAGCGCTGGAATGGGTGTAGGAACCAGCAATTAGCGGTTAGCACTTAGCATTCAGCCCAGTAATGCGGGGCCGCACTTCGTTTCAACTAACTGTTCGCTTTATGACTAATGCAACCTCCGATGGCGAGACCTTTGTTGCCAGCCGCTGGACGAAAGGGAACTTCCTTTTTCCGACTCGTATCGTGGTGAACGCGTTGCACGTAAGCAGGGTGAAGCCGCGCTTTTTTGGCAGCAACGAAGAAAGCATTGCCATGGCGCAGGTTGCGTCTGTACGCATTTCGACTGGGATTATTTGGTCCGAGATACGGATCGAGTCGACAGGCGGTACGGACCCGATCACGAGCCACGGCCATCGCAAGGCGGACGCGCAGCGCATTCGCGACCTGGTCGAGACGTACCAGGCCGCAGGTCGACGAACCTGATCCTTTGCCCGATTTAATGCCCATCGTTGACACGGTATCAGCAAGCTGTTAAAAGTTAACGTTCTCCCAAACCTGTTGCAGGGCCGGAGGTTTGTACCTTCGTAGCGATGCCCGAGGAAACCAAGTCGCCTAATCCGCCGCCGGGCGGTGAGCCAAAAGCAGCCGCCCCGGCGGCTGGTCACGCTGCGCCGGCTAAACCAGCCGGTCCCGTTCCTATTCCCTGGGAATCCGCAATGGTTAGCAAGCTCAAGGGCCAATACGGCTCGGGTATTCGTGAAGCAGACACTTACCTTGGCCAGAACTACATGGTCGTCGAACCTTCGATCGTTGCCGAGTTGCTGCAGATTCTGCGCGACCGCGAGCAATTTGACTACTGCGTGGATATCACCGCAGTGCACTATCCGGAGCGGGAAAAACAATTCGACCTCATCTGGATTCTGTATTCATTCGCCCGGAACGAGCGCATTCGCGTAAAAATAATGATTGCGGACGGCGAAAGCGTCCCCAGCGCGGTGCCGCTCTGGGCAACCGCAAACTGGTTGGAGCGCGAAGTTTTCGACATGTTCGGTATTCGCTTCGACGGGCATCCGGATTTGAAGCGCATCTTGTTGCCCGATGGTTGGAAGGGACATCCGCTGCGCAAAGACTACGGCATTATTCAACAGGATCAGGAATGGGTGAAGGCCAACCTGGGGATCGAGAGCGGCCAATAAAACATGACCGACCGGACGATCACTGACCCGAAAGCGACTGAAGCGAAGACGGCCGACCCTACGCGTTTCCTTTCACACCTGGAACTTGATCAGCCCGACAAAACTTTTCTCGATAGCAATGAGCTTGTCATCAACATGGGCCCGCAGCACCCGGCGACCCACGGAGTGCTGCGCGTAATCCTCAAACTGGACGGGGAACAGGTTCTAGGCACGGAATGCGTGATCGGCTACCTGCATCGCGGGGTCGAGAAGATTGCCGAGAACCGCACTTACACGATGTTCAATCCGTACGTGGACCGCATGGATTATGTGGCGGCAGTCTCCAACGGGCTGGGCTACTGCGAAGCGGTCGAAAAACTTCTGAACATTGAAGCGCCGCCACGCGCCAAGTACATCAGGGTAATTCTCACCGAATTGAACCGGCTGGCTAGCCATCAGCTGTGGCTGGGCACGCACGCTCTCGACATTGGTGCTATGACCCCGCTCTTCTACACCTTCCGCGACCGGGAAGAAATTCTCAAGATTTTTGAAAAGTATTGCGGTGCACGGCTGACCACGCACGCCTTCCGCATCGGCGGCTGTCAGTACGAGACTTACGAAGGCTTTGAGCGTGATGTTATTAAGTTCCTCGACTTCGTTCCACCCAAAATTGATGAATACGAAGAACTGTTGACGACCAACCGCATCTGGCTGGAGCGGACGAAAAACGTCGGCGTGATTTCAAAAGCAGACGCCATCGCGCTCGGCGTCACTGGCCCGGTACTGAGAGCCAGCGGCGTCAAGTGGGACCTTCGAAAAGCGCAGCCCTACGCAGCCTACTCCGACTTCGACTTCGAAATTCCCATAGGAGCAAATGGAGACACCTACGACCGGTACACCGTGCGCATGGAGGAGATGAGGCAGTCGCTGCGCATCATCCGGCAAGCAGTCGAGCGGATACCCGAAGGTCCAATCATGGCGAAGGTCCCAAAGGTAATGAAGCCGCCGGTCGGCGAAGTCTACCATTCGATCGAGGCGCCCAAGGGCGAGCTGGGGTACTTTATCGTGAGCGACGGATCGACGCAACCTTATCGCGTGCGCGTGAGGCCACCGTCATTTGTGAACTTGCAGGCCCTGGACATTATGGTGCGCGGAGCGCTAGTCGCCGACGTTATCGCTGTAATCGGCACGCTGGATATCGTGCTGGGCGAGGTCGACCGCTGATGCTCAATTACATCACCTCCTATCTCAGCAGCAACACGACCCCAGGACAGGCAGGCAACGTATTTTGGGCCCTCGTCTACATCATGGTGGTCTTCGGGGGAATCTCGGTTGCGGTAATGGCGATGAACTGGCTGGAGCGCAAAGCTCTGGCACATTTTCAGATTCGCCTCGGTCCCATGCGCGTTGGCCCCCATGGCTTGCTCCAGCCTATCGCCGACGCCATCAAGCTGATGACAAAAGAAGACATCGTCCCAGCTGAAGCTGACAAGTTCGTCTTCTGGATCGCGCCGCTGATCATTTTGTGCGCCTCGTTCGCGGTCTATATTGTCGTTCCCTTTGGTCCCACTCATGCGATCACGGATTTGAATATCGGGATCCTCTTCATGCTCGGCGTTTCTTCGTTGAGCGTGTTGGGGGTCGTGATGGCGGGCTGGGCCTCGAACTCGCATTACCCGCTGATTGGCGCGCTCCGTTCCAGCGCCCAGATGGTTTCTTACGAAGTCGCCATGGGAATGGCTGTGGTCTCCGCTGTGCTAATGACCAGTTTGCATGGTCTCGGGCCTTATGGAGTTGGTGTGGGCACTTCGGGAACAGGCACGCTAAGCATGATTGGCATTGTCCAGGCGCAGCAGGAGCAGCATGTCTGGTTCCTGTTCAAGTTTTTTCCGCTGGGATTTATTGCATTCGGGATCTTCGCCATTGCCATGGTCGCGGAAACCAATCGCGCGCCATTTGATCTGCCGGAAGCGGAATCGGAATTAACCGCCGGCTTCCACACCGAATACAGCGGCTTGCGCTGGTCCCTCTTCATGCTGGGAGAGTACGCGGCGATGATCGCCGTGTCGTCGATCGCGGTGACTCTGTGGCTGGGCGGATGGTACCGGCCGTTTCCCAACACCTTAACCGGCGAGACCTGGGACCTGGTGTTTTCGTTGTTTCCCGGACTGACTTTTTTGGCTCTTGCCTTTATTGCCTTTGTGGGCGTTGCACGCATGCCGAAGCATCCTTATTTCCGAGTGCAGACCATTGGCTTGGCCGGATTCGGCGCGGTGCTGGCTCTGATCGGCCTGATACTATTCGCGCCTCCCGTGCGCGACCGCATTCAGGACATCTTCTGGTTCGTGGCAAAAGTAGCAGGCTTTATGTATCTGTATATTTGGTACCGTGCTACCTTCCCGCGTTATCGTTTCGATCAACTGATGAAAGTAGGATGGAAAGTGCTGTTGCCGATCGGAATTGGCGTACTCATCCTGACGGCTATCTTAGGGGTACTGCTTTAGGATGGAGCCTATCGTCCAACCCGGCATGCAGCCCATCGCTACAACATTCTTCTTTTACCTCTTGTCCGGGCTTACCTTGCTGAGCGGGGTGCTGGTCATCACGCGCAAGAACCCAGTGCATTCCGCCCTCGCTCTGATTTTCGGCCTGCTGGCACAAGCTGGGCTGTACCTGATGCTATATGCGCCATTCGTCGCCGGCGTCCAGATCATTCTTTATGCGGGTGGCATCATGGTCTTGTTCCTGTTTGTGATCATGCTGGTGAATATCGAGCGCTCGCAAAAAGAAGAGCAGTTCAACAAGCAATGGCTGGTCGGAGTTCTCGCCGCCATCGCGCTGGGTGGGCTGTTCATACTGGTGTACGTGAAGGGCAAAAGCTTGTTTCCGTACCGAATCGCGCAGCCGATCGAAAACAGCAACACCCAGCAGATCGGCGTCATGCTGTACGGGCAATATATGTTCGCATTCGAGATTGCGTCGCTGCTGCTGTTGGTAGCGATCATCGGCGCAGTTGTGATGGCAAAGAAGAGGATTTAGTCGTTCCGTAGAAACATAGCCAGCTGCGTTTCTACCGTACATGAATATGCCTACAATCGGCATTCTTCATTATCTCGTGGTGGCCGCGGCCCTGTTCATATTGGGCGTCATCGGCGTGCTGACCCGCCGCAACGTGGTCATCATTCTGATGTCGATCGAGTTGATCCTGAACGCGGTAAACCTGAACCTGGTGGCGTTCTCGCGGTTGTGGGGGTTGCATGGGCAGGTCTTTGCGATCTTCGTAATCACCGACGCAGCAGCGGAAGCGGCAGTGGGCTTGGGAATTTTGATTGCTTTCTTCCGTAACAAAGAAACGGTGAATGTGGACGAAGTAGATTTGTTGAAATGGTAGGGAGCATTTAGCAATCAGCATTCGGCATTCAGTCTTTGCGATGGGTCTAAATGGCTAGGTGCTAAATGCTGACTGCTAAGTGCTGATTTTCTAACTCATGTTCTTTCTCGATCATATCTGGCTGATTCCTTTGCTGCCGGCCCTCGGTGCGGCGATGATGCTGTTCTTTGGCCGCAAGCTGCAGAGAACGACGATCAACGCAGTGTGTGTCGGCGTCGTGGTCCTGGCGTTCCTGTTCTCTTGTGGCGCAGTTTGGCAATACACGGACTACGCTCACGACAATCCTGGCAAGCCTTATCAAACCATCGTTTACACCTGGCTGGGAACCGACACCGGCCAAATGAACTATGTCACGCGCGACGGAAAGCCGGCTCCATTTCAGGCGGATGCGGGATTTCTGCTCGATCCGCTGTCCAGTATTTGGCTGTTGTTCGTGACCGGCGTGGGAGCTCTCATCCACATTTACTCGACTGGGTACATGGCGCACGAGGGCGGTTATTACCGTTTCTTCGGATACCTCAACCTGTTCATGTTCTCCATGCTCACGCTCATTCTTGCGAACAATTACGTGTTGATGTTCGTGGGCTGGGAGGGTGTCGGCCTGTGCTCGTATCTGCTGATCGGATTCTATTTCCATCGTCACAGTGCGAGCACTGCGGCAAACAAAGCGTTTATTGTGAACCGGATTGGTGACGCGGGTTTTCTGCTCGGAATGTTCACCATCGCCTGGTACTTCGGATCGCTTCGACTTACGGAAGTCACACACTTGGCCCGCAGCGGGCATTTCGGAATTGGCGATCCCATCATCACGGCTGCCACTCTTCTCTTGTTCGTTGGCGCCTGCGGAAAATCAGCACAAATTCCTCTGTACGTTTGGCTGCCCGATGCCATGGAAGGTCCGACCCCGGTTTCCGCGCTGATCCACGCCGCAACCATGGTGACCGCCGGGGTGTACATGGTCGCACGCTCGAACGCACTGTTCGTGCTTGCTCCCACTTCGATGAAGACGGTCGCAATCGTCGGCGCGATTACCGCGATCTTCGCCGCTTCCATCGGGTTGGTGCAGAACGACATCAAACGCGTGTTGGCGTATTCCACGGTTTCGCAGTTGGGATACATGTTCCTTGCTCTCGGCGTGGGCGCATTCGCCGCCGGAGTCTTCCACGTTTTTACCCACGCGTTTTTCAAGGCGCTGCTCTTCCTCGGGTCAGGCTCGGTCATCCACGCCATGAGCGGCGAGCAAGACATGCGCAACATGGGCGACTTGCACAAACGTATCCCTATCACGCATTGGACGATGTTCATTGCGACATTCGCAATTGCGGGCATCCCACCGTTCGCGGGATTCTTTTCGAAAGATGAAATTCTGTGGCAGGCATGGTCTTCCGAAGGCGGCGCGTATCGCCTGCTCTGGTTCATTGGGTTCATCACTGCATTGATGACAGCTTTCTACATGTTCCGGCTCATGTTCCTGACTTTCCACGGCCGGCCAAGAATGAGCCACGACGTGGAGCACCACATCCATGAATCCCCGAAGTCGATGACGGTGCCATTAATAATTTTGGCAGTCTGTGCCATCAGCGCG
>Ga0210396_10006720_pt1 | contig 10994 bp, 5 predicted proteins | sample IncBWH17OmetaG_FD_155466 | JGI IMG/M metagenome (GOLD analysis project Ga0210396, IMG submission 155466) | Forest soil microbial communities from Barre Woods Harvard Forest LTER site, Petersham, Massachusetts, United States - Inc-BW-H-17-O ... | reverse complement strand
TGTCCATCTCTTTTCAATCACCCAACCTTCCCCAAAGACCCCACTGTTTCGTGCCGGCGGCACCTCCGCGCTAAACTCCGGGGTCTGGGGCGGAGCCCCAGCTACCTACGCAAAAACCGGATGAGCCGCCAACTGTGCTATTTGTCTTATTGTTGCTATAGGGTACTCGCACTTTCGCCTCTTGGCCGGATTTGCCCGTTGCAGCGACAGGTCCGGTGCGGGCATAATCCGCAAATCGAAATTTGTAAGCGGAAACTTGTAATGGGGAAACCACGCCGAGGTCGTTCCGGGCCAAAAAGCGGGCGGATTCGGGATGCGAACGATCTCCTTAGGCAATACCATGCTGAGTACCTTGAACGGCGGCTCCTTCTCACCGCGGCGGTAAAATTCGCGACCGAAATCAGCTTCCCGGTCGGCGCGGATCCGAGCTCGGTGGTCACGGCGGACCTGAATGGGGATGGCAAATCCGATGTGGTAGTCACCAATTATCAGGACAATAGCGTCAGTGTCCTCCTGGGAAACGGCAACGGAACTTTCCTCCCCGAGCAGCGATACCCAACCGGCCTCGGACCAACCGCCGTGGCGGTGTCGGACGTCAATGGAGACGGACGGCCCGACCTGGTGGTCGCAAACTTCGCGGGCAATTCGGTGAGCATTCTTTTGGGAAACGGCAACGGAACGTTTCAATCGCAGCAGACCTTTGCCGTGGGTGCGGGCCCGGATTCGCTGGCGCTGTCAGATTTCAATCTCGACAACAGAACGGACCTGGCGGTCGCGAATGCCTTTGACGGCACAATCAGTTTGCTCTTAGGAAATGGGAACGGAAGCTTTCAATCCCAGCAAACGTTCGCTGCCGGCGCCAGCCCCGGCTCCCTGGCGGCGGCGGACATCAATGGAGATGGCCGCTCGGATCTCTTGCTGGATAACTCCGCGGGAGCGACGGTCAGCATTCTGCTGGGCAACGGCGACGGCACATTCCAGGCACGCCAGACGATTGCGGCGGGAAACGATCCAGGCAGCCTTGTGCTCGCCGATTTCAACGGCGACAAGAGAATCGATCTGGCAGTGTCCAATCACGTTGGTCTGTCGAACACGGTGAGCATTCTGCTGGGCAACGGCAACGGGACGTTTCAAGCCTGCCACACTTTCGCCACCGGCAACTTCGCGCCTTCCATCTTAGCTACGGATCTCAACGGCGACGGCCACCTGGACCTCGCGGTTTCAAACGATTACGCAAAGACGATCGGGGTCATGGTCGGCAATGGGGACGGATCATTCCAGTCGGAACAGACCTTCGCCATTGCCGCAAACCCCGGTACTCTTGCCGCCGCAGATTTTGACGGGGATGGCGCACCTGACCTGGCCCTGGTTCACTCGTATTCCCACACCGTAGGAATACTTTTGAACCGATCGGTGTCTCCCGAGGTGCTCTCGATTAATCTGGGTCCGTCGCTGTCGTTTAAAAGCGGTGGCGCGACGGCCACGTTCAACGTCACATTCAGCCAACCGGTGACCGGTGTGGCTCCGGCCGATTTTCAGGTCCCGGTCGACGGCGCGACGTATTCGAGCGTGAGCGTTACGCCGGTCAGCGGTTCGATGTACACGGTGACCGTAAGCGGCATCTTCGTAACCAGCATCTCCGGCCGCGGCACGGTCGGTTTGAATCTGGTCGACAACGGAACTATTCGCGATTATGGCGGCTTGCCCCTCGCCGGCGGTTCCGTCACTTTCCAGGCCCCTCTCACCTTCAATGCCGGCGCGCATCCCAGCGCGATTGCAGTGGCGGATGTCAACGGCGATGGACATCCTGACCTGATTGTCACCAATAAGTATTCGCAATCGGTAAGTGTGTTTCTGGGGAACGGCGATGGGTCATTTCAAGCGCCCTTGAGTTTCACCGTCGGCAACTATCCCGATTCGGTTGCCGTGGCAGACCTCAATGGTGACGGGAGGCCAGACCTCGTTGTAGGGAACGCAGGCAAATACGCATGGGGCGTTCCGGGGAGTGTCAGCGTTCTGATGGGGAACGGGAACGGTACCTTCCAGAATCAGATAACTTTTGCCGGCAAGGATTATCCGCAAAGTATCCAAGTGGCTGACGTCAATGGAGACGGCAAGCCGGACATCATTATCGGCGACGAGTATGGTCATCAGGCAGTTCCCGTTGGGACATATCCTGCGTTTCGCGTGACCGCGCTGCTTGGCAATGGCAACGGGACATTTCAATCGGAGCAAACGCTCGCTTTGAATACGCGAAGCACCCCAATCGTGGTCGATGTGAACGGCGATGGAATGCCCGACCTCGTCTTTGGGTATAACCGTGCAAACGGATTCGCCTCCTATGCCGATGTCAGTGTGCGGCTCAATCTCGGGAAAGACAACTTCCAGACGTGGTCCGAGGGGCTGGGGGAGTCAGTAGCGACCCCCGCCGTGGCAGTTGGGGATTTCAACGGCGATGGGAAGCCGGATTTGGTGGCGACATTGCCCGGTCACTTGGATCTAATGCTTGGAAACGGTGACGGCACTTTTCAGTATCCGGTGCAATATTCCCTGTCGAGCGACGGTGGCCTCCAGGCGGCTTCCGACTTGAATAATGATGGAAATATCGATTTGCTGGTCCCCAACCTGGGCGTCCTTCTGGGTAACGGCAATGGGACCTTCCGGAGCCAGCAGACGTTTTCGCTGCCCGGTCTCGGCCAGCTCGCAGATCTCAATGGCGATGGCCGGGCGGACTACATAGGGGTGTATCCCGATGGCCGGGCGGCTGTATTCATGGGCAATCCGGTTGGGAGCTTTACGGGCCAGGCTTGGTCGATCCTACCGCCACCTGCTGTGACCTCCATCAGCCGCTACTATCCGTCCGCGGAAGTCACGAGTTCGACGCTACTCATATACACTGTGACGTTTAATAGTTTTGTAAATTGGCCGTCTAACGGTGATTTTCGGCTGATCACAACGGGCGATGTGAGTGCGGCAAGCCCGGTGGTCGAATCTGGCGGCGACACGAGTAGCGGAAGTTTTTTTAACATCTACGTTGACAACGTCCACGGCAGCGGGTCGATTCAACTGGAGCTGGTTGATTACGACGACATATATAACGGCCAAATGAGGCCGCTGGGTGACGTAGGGTTGTTCAATGGCAGCTTTGTTGGACCGGTTTATACAATCCTCCAGCCATTTGCGACCGGACCGACGGTCGTGTCGATTAATCGTGCCAGCCTTGCCAGTTCGACTGTGGACAGTACGGTAAGCTTCACCGTTACATTCAGCGAAGCGGTTACAGGCGTAAATCCATCTGACTTTACGCTGTCGCTGGTGGGTGTTACCGCGGCAACGCCCATGTCCGTCGCCGGCAGCGGGGCGGTCTATACCGTTACGGTGAGCGGAATTACAGGGGCGGGAACCATCGGGCTGAATCTCGTCGCGAGCGGAAGTATTCGTGACCAGAGTGGCAATGAACTGCAAAACGGCGACGGGGGGCCGATTTCCTTTCAGGCGCAACAGACATTCGCCAGCGGACCCGCTCGAAATTCAATCACAGCGGGAGAAGTGAACGGGGATGGAAAGCCGGACCTGATCGTCACCAGTGATCCTGCGGGCGCCGTCAGCGTGTTGCTGGGCAATGGAAACGGCACGTTTCCGGCGGCCCAGAGTTTTGCCGCCGGCGCCAATCCTTATGACGCCGTGCTTGCCGATGTAAATGGAGACGGTAACGCGGATTTGATCGTCGCCAACGACACAGCCAACGGCACCGTGAGTATTCTTTTCGGAAACGGCGATGGAACCTTCACCGCACCGTCAGTTTTCGCTGCCGGCAGCAGTCCACAGTCTGTCGCTACGGCGGATTTGAACGGAGACGGGAAACTCGACCTGGTCGTCGGCAGCAGCGATTCGATCGGCGTGCTTCTTGGTAACGGGAACGGTACGTTTCAGGCGCAGCAGACGGTTGAGGCGGGAGGTCCGTTTATTGTCGCGGTCGCCGACGTGAATGGGGATGGCATTCCAGACATCATCGCCGCCAACCGCAGCGACAATTCGGTCAGCATTCTGCTGGGCAACGGAGACGGAACGTTTCAGTCGCCGCAAACCTTGGCTGTTGGCACCTCTGGAAGATTCATTGCATCAGCCGACGTTAACGGCGACGGGAAGTTCGATCTCATCGTTTCGGAGGCGGGCAGTGTTGGCATATTAATCGGCAACGGCAACGGAACATTCCAACCGCCCCAAACCGTCGCGACCGGCGCAGAGACATACGGCCTGGTCGCTTCTGACGTCAACGGCGACGGGAAACTTGACCTGCTTCTGACCAGCAAGTCGGGCGACGATCTTATTATTCTAAACGGTAATGGCGATGGTACTTTCCAGGCGCCGCTGACCTTCGCGATGGGAGCGTCGCCGGTCGCACTCGTCGGTTCTGATTTCAATGGTGACGGCCGCATTGACCTCGCTTCCCTCGATGGCGCCGATGGCAGTATTAGCGTGCTGCTTGCTCCCGCTGCCAGTTTTGCCGGGCAGGCTTACACGATTGTGCCACCGGCCGAGAGCATTACCGGCACCAGCGGGAACGACACTATCACGCTGACCCGCGACGCCGACGGGACCGATATCGATTGGTCGCTGTCTTCCACGACAGGCTCCGCCAGCGGGATGCTTCCGGTGAACGATCCCAACGGACTTACTATCAACGGAAATGGTGGAAACGATACGATTTCACTGATTAACGTTAATCCGCTCCCACCCGTTCTGCACCTGAACGGCACATTCATCGTCTACGGCATGCAAGGTATCAGCCTGTCTGGCACGACCCTGGACATCGGAAAGAGCACTATCTACATCAGCTACGTGAGTGCCGCGTCCGATCCGATCGCGGCGATCATGAACCACCTTCGGACCGGCTACAACAACGGCGCCTGGGATGGCAGCGGCATCGATTCCGCCGCAGCGGCAGCGAATCCGAACCAGACGACCGGGATCGGCTACGCCGACTGGGCGGACGGGCAGGGGGCCGACACGATGCCGAACACGATCGAGTTGAAGTACACGCTGTACGGCGATGCCAATCTCGATGGGCAGGTGAACAGCGCGGATCTTCAGATCCTTCTGTTTGGGCTCAACCGTCCGGGCGCGTGGGACCAGGGGGATTTCAATTATGACGGGCAGGTGAATAGCGCGGACCTTCAGGGGCTGCTGTTTACGTTGAACACGAGCCTGGGGAATCAGGCGACGCCGGTTGCGGTGGCTGCGGCCTCGGCGAAGAATGATCTGTCTCCGCAGGTGGCGCCGACGCCACCGGTCGGCTCGGTATCGACGGTGATACACCATCCGAGCTGGACAAAGCCGTCGCGTGGCAAGCGGCGGTGAGGCGTTGCTCCGGCAGGTGAGTTGTCTTGCGGTTTGCGCGCGGCTACTTCAGCTCGACCGTCCAATAGGCGGTGTCGAGGAATTGCTTCCAGCTCTGGTAGCGCTGATCGGCCAGGCGGATGTTGATCACCGGGCTGCGCTTGGGCTTGACCGGCTTGACGATCAGGTGCATGTGGGCCTGGAGCGGCGTGCGGCCGCCCTTCTTTACGTTGCACTTCACGCAGCAGCAGACGATGTTCTCCCACGTGCTCTTGCCGCCCTGGCTTTTGGGCACGACATGGTCGAGCGAGAGCTCGGTCGTCGGCATCTTCTTGCCGCAGTACTGGCAGCGGTTGCCGTCGCGGGCGTAGATGTTGCGGCGGTTGAACTTCACGTCCTGCCGCGGGAGCTTGTCGTAGCCGAGCAAGCGGATGATCCGCGGGACGGCGATCTGGAAGCGCACGGTGTGGATCCAGTCGAAGCCGTCCGGCTCGAACTCCGCCTTGAGCTGCGAAAGCTCGGTCCACTCCTGGAAATCCAGGTTCTGCCACTTGCTCTGGCCCTGGGCGTCGGTCTCGATGTGGACGACCTCGGCCAGCTCGCGGCAAAGCAGCGAGAAGGCCCGGCGGACGTTGATGACGCGGATCGCCTGGTAGAAGCGGTTGAGGACCAGAACGTTGGCGGAAAGGGCCGGCGAGAGCGAAAGGCCGCCGCCCTGCACTCGGGGATGCGAGATTGAACCGCTCTGGAGGTTCATTTTCTTCCTGAACCTTTGACCCGCTTGGCGAATTCGCGCCGCAGCAGACGACTCGGATAGCCCGAAGGGATAGCCCCTCCTTGACCCGCGTATTCGCGGAGAATTGTATCTGGCTGAATCGGGAAAGGCCAGTGCAGGGGCGGAAGGGGACCGCTTCAAACAGAATCTTCATGAGGTGCGGTCCCCGGCAGTGCCGCTTCCGACTGTCACTGACCCGACCCTATGGTTGCCGCTAAGAATGCTTCTGGGGTCACGATTCGCAAGTTTGGGAAACGCGAAAGAAAAGCACGTCCGTCAGGGGTATCCGATCGCATGAGATCCAGAAGGTCTTTGTCGCGGGTCACCAGGAATTCCGCGGCCGACGCGATTACCAGATTCACGTATGGCTCATCTTTTGGGTCCCGCGGATATTGAAAAACCGACGGCACGGCGACGACTGTTTTAGCACGCGCGTGAATTGCGCGGATTAAATCCCTTGCAGCGTCGCTGTCCAGTGTGGGTAGCCGCCGTAAAACTTGGGGGCGAGTCAGCACATCGTTGACTTCAGCAAGGGTGGTCGGACTCACGAACAAGGTAACGTTCTGGTTGTCCACCAGATCCAGGCAACGCCGGGCCGGGGACCCTGGCCGTGCCGCCCCCTGAATGAAAACCATGCAGTCGAAAACAGCGGAGGTGTTCATCGCGGATTTGCGGAGTCGCGGTGGCGCTCGTCCCAAAGTTCCTGCCGCGCTTGTTCGATGAGGGAATCGAATTCCTCGTCGGAGATTCCGCATGCCTGCACGGCCTGTGCGATCGGCTCCGCGGCCTGCGAAATCGAGAGGGGCGATTCGATGTCACGTCGAACCAGTTGGTGCACGTACTCGCCAATATCCTTCCCGGCGGCAGCGGCCCGCTGGTCTAATTTCCGCTGCTCCTCGGGACCCAATGAAATCGTCACCGTCATGGTTCACCTCAAGACAATTATATCGACGAACGAGCGGCTGGCGAAACAGAGGAAGGCGCGTCCTGCGACGCGCCCTTTGATTGTTCCCGCAGTTTCGGCCGGAGCCTCGCCCTCCCGCTCGGAATTAATTCCCGCACTCGGGGCATCGGCGGCCTTTGATGCCCTTCAAGCCATAGCCACATTGAGGGCAACGGCCGTAGGCAACTCGGCGTCTTCTCTCGTCGGCACGCCCCTTCACTCGCGACGCGTGAATCACCCATAACACGAGCGCGCAGCCGATGCAGAGCAACGCCCCAAGACAGCCGATGACGAATCGCCACATCAGGGGATTGTCCGCTAACATGAAGGCCATTGGGGCATTCTACCCGCAAGGCTGCTTGATCCGGCTTATCACCCGGCCGATAATGATCGCATGAACCATCGTCCGATTTGGGCCATGCGGATGCGGTAGGGGTCAGGCGGGACGCGCCGATCGCGTCCTCCCTCGCCCCGGTCGTTTTCGTGTCTGGTCCTGTGGGACGATGGTTCTTTTTTGTCTGATGCGAAGAAGAGATTGATCCACCGATTTCACAGATTACACAGAGTGGCGCTCTGAAATCTGTGTAATCTGTGAAATCGGTGGACCACTTCTGTCTTCGGTTTGGGATCGAGACGTGACATGAGCAAGTTCTACCTGACGACGCCGATCTATTACCCCAACGCCGAGCCGCACATCGGGCACGTTTACACGACGCTGGCGGCGGACACGATCGCGCGCTATCACCGCCTGGCCGGCGACGCCACCTGGCTTCTCACCGGGACCGACGAGCACGGGATCAAGATGGTGAAGACCGCCGCCGAGCAGGGGGTCGAGCCGGCGGTGCTGACCGACCGGGTTGTCGCGATCTTCCAGGATCTGTGGAAGGAATTGCACGTCACCAACGACGATTTCATCCGCACCACCTCGCCGCGGCACAAGCTGGCGGTGCAGAAAATCGTCCAGCAGCTCGTCGACAAGGGGGACATTTACCTGGGCGAGTATGCCGGCTGGTATGATGAGGGGCAGGAGGAATTCGTCACCGAAACCGAGGCCAAGGCCAACGGGTACAAGTCGGCGATCAGCGGCAAGCCGCTCGTCCGCTACATCGAGAAAAGCTATTTCTTCCGCTTGAGCAAATATGTCGATCGCGTGCGCCGGCACATCGAGGAGAACCCGCAGTTCGTCCAGCCGCAGTCGCGGCGAAATGAAGTGCTCAGCAAACTGGCGGCGGGCGTGGACGACCTGTCCGTCAGCCGGGCCACGCTCAAATGGGGCATCCCCATGCCGCACGATCCGGAGCACGTCGTCTATGTCTGGATCGACGCCCTGAGCAACTACATCACGGCCCTCGGTTACGGCTCGGACGACCACGCGCTCTTCGACAAATTCTGGCCCGCCGATCTTCACCTGATCGGCAAGGAAATCCTCTGGTTCCACAGCGTCTACTGGCCGGCGATGCTGATGAGCCTCGGCCTGCCGCTGCCCAAGCGCATCTTCGCGCATGGCTGGTGGACCGCCGACGGACGCAAGATGGGCAAATCGCTGGGGAATTTCATCGGGCTGGAGAAGCTTCGCGCGCTGGGCGCGACGTACGGCTACGATGCACTGCGCTACTACCTGCTCCGCGCTGCCCCGTTCGGAAGCGACCTGGATTGGACGGATGCCGATTTCAACAAGTCATTCAATGAGCTGGCCAATGTGGTGGGCAACTGCCTCAATCGGACGATCAAGATGATTGGCCGGTATCGCAACGGCGTCCTGCCGGCGGCAGGGGAGCGGGACGCTATCGACGACTCGCTGATCGCCCGAATGGAGGAATTCAGCCGGCAGATCGCAGAAGCGTACGAGAAGCTGGAGCTCCAGCAGTGCGCGCTGCTGCCGGTGGAACTGGCCCGGGCCACGAACGGCTACATCGACGCCACCGCCCCGTTCTCGCTGGCGAAAGACCCGGCCAAGGCCTCGCGCCTGGACACGGTGCTGAATCTGTCGGCCCAGGCGATGGCCCGCGCGCTGGCCGGGCTGCTGCCGGTGCTGCCCGACAAGGCCGCCGAAGGTCTAAAGCAGCTCAACGTCGAGCTCGAGGGAAAGACGATTGCGGACCTTTTCCGCCCGCTCGAGCCCGGCCACCGGATTGGCGAAGGAAAGCCGCTGTTTCCGAAGGTCGACGTCGCTTGACAGCGCCGTTTAAGCCGGGTGCGAAGGGCGGCGCAGCCCCGGATTCCCGGTACGTGTTAAGGATCCGGGGCTGCGCTTCGCTCCGCACCCGGCTTACCGGGACTTTTCACCGGTGGCGCGAACCCGGTTTTCGATACGATCGCGCAGGGCAATCGCAAACTCAATTGGGAGGGCGAGGCTCCTGCCGAGCCGAGGCTTCCGGACGCGGGAAAATGCGGCTCGGCGGGAGCCTCGCCCTCCCGAAATGGCGGACCCGCGAGTTTGCGATTGCCCTGGATCGCGGGGAAAAACGTCACCCAACTAGACATTCCCGCAAGTTTCACTAGTATTTTCCGCCTCATCGGCCGCGATAGGCGGCTGGGATCGCACAGAACGCAGGAGAAACCGAAGTGGCCCATTCATTGTCCGCCAAGAAGCGAGTTCGACAGACGCTCAAGCGCCGCGCCCGCAACCGTGCCCGCAAGGAGCAGATCAAGGAGCAGACCAAGGCGCTGAACGCCGCGGCGACAGCGGGGGACTGGGCCAAGGCCGAGGCCGAGCTGCGCCAGCTCACCCGCAAGCTCGACCGCGTCGCGGTCAAAGGGACGATGCACAAGAACACGGCGTCGCGGAAGCGCAGCCGGCTCACCAAGCGGCTCAACGCCATGCGATCCGCCCCCGCCACAGGCAAGGGCGCTGGTACGAAGGCCGCGACCGCCTGATCGCGGCCCCTTCCATACGCCGACTCATATTCCGCAGAGATCTTCCACGCGGCATTCGGCATCCAGGTCCTTAGTTGCGGCGTCGTCACTCGCTGACCGACGCCGCGATCGTTGCGATCTGGGAGCCGGATGCCGCGTTCGTTTTGGAGCTTTTCCCATGGCCGATTCAAACGTGCTGGAAAAACTGGTTTCGCTGTGTAAACGCCGGGGGTTCATCTTTCCCGGGTCGGAAATCTACGGCGGGCTCACCGGCACCTGGGACTACGGCCCGCTGGGCGTCGAGCTGCTCCGCAACATCAAGAACGCCTGGTGGCATGACAACGTCACCCTGCGCGACGACATCGTCGGCGTCGACACGGCGATCCTCATGAACCGCACCGTCTGGCAGGCCAGCGGCCATGAAGACGCCTTCACCGATCCGCTGATCGACTGCAAGACGTGCAAGGCCCGCTTCCGCGCCGACCAGATCGCCGAGAGCCAGTGCCCCAGGAAGCCGAGCAAGCATCCGGGCGAATTTGCCGAATGCCAGCTCACCGAAGCCCGCAAATTCAATCTGATGTTCAAGACGTTCGTCGGCCCGGTCGAGGAAAGTGCGGCGATGGTCTACCTGAGGCCGGAAACGGCGCAGGGCATCTTCGTCAACTTCAAAAACGTTCTGGACAGCACGCGGATCAAAATCCCCTTCGGCATCGCGCAAGTCGGCAAATCGTTCCGCAACGAGATCACGCCGAAGCAGTTCATCTTCCGCTCGCGCGAGTTCGAGCAGATGGAGATCGAGTTTTTCTGCCATCCGAGTACGAGCGAGCAGTGGTACGCCAGGTGGCGTGATTCCCGATTTCAATGGTACCGAAATCTGGGTGTCAAGAGCGACAACCTTCGCCTGCGAGAGCACGACAAGGCGGAACTGGCGTTCTACTCCAAGGGGACCAGTGACATCGAATACCTGTTTCCGTGGGGCTGGGGCGAGCTCGAGGGGATTGCCCATCGCAGCGATTACGACCTCCAGCAGCACATCAAGTTCAGCGGCAAGGACCTGAGCTATTTCGACGATGAAACCAA
>Ga0210396_10006719_pt1 | contig 10994 bp, 9 predicted proteins | sample IncBWH17OmetaG_FD_155466 | JGI IMG/M metagenome (GOLD analysis project Ga0210396, IMG submission 155466) | Forest soil microbial communities from Barre Woods Harvard Forest LTER site, Petersham, Massachusetts, United States - Inc-BW-H-17-O ... | reverse complement strand
CCGGATTCTTCAATGAACTCCCGCTCCTTCCCGTCCAGCCACATCACGTTGTGATAGCCCTTCGCTTGCGCCAGTTTCGCCGCCAGCAGCCCGCCACCATAGTTTCCCGCCGTCTTCGCATCCCCTGTTCCACCCACAAACGCGCGCACGTACGTCTCCTCAGCCAACAGCCGAATCGGTTGCGCAAAATACGGGCCGCCCGGTGAAGTGAAAATCGTGAACCGGTATCGCGACGCCGGCCGCACCATCAAGCTGTTATCCGTGCCGAAATACACCGGCCGTATGTATAGCGACCCACCTTCCCGATGCGGTGTCCACTCCCGGTCGGTCCGCAGCAGCGTCATCAACCCTTCCTGAAACAGGGACGCCGGAATTTCCGGCATCGCCAGCCGCGCCGCCGTCCGGTTCAACCGTGCGTGATTGGCCTGCGGGCGAAACACCGCAATGCGGCCATCTGCCGTACGATGCGCCTTAAACCCTTCGAACAGCGATTGCCCGTAATGCAGCGCCGTCGTTGCTGGAGAGAGTGGCATTGGTCCAAACGGAATCACCCGCGCGTCGCCCCATTGCCCATCTGCGTAATCCGTCACGAACATGTGATCGCTGTAATTCGTGCCGAACGGTGAATTCTCTCGCAGCTCTTCCGTGAGCCGTGATTGCGCCACCCTCGTGACGGCGATTTGTTCGGATGTCTGTAGGGCCATGAATTCTTCTCCTCAAACACTGCCAACGCTGCGCCAAGAGTGAGCGCGAACTCCCCTCCATTAAAGAGCCAATGTGGTCCGCAGGGAAGCGCAAGTCGCACCGCCACATGCTCACCGAAAAACGCCGTTCGCCCCTAAAAAAAGCGCTGGCATCATCGCCAGCGCTATCTAAACTTCCAATCCGTTTTGTTCGAACTCTATCGTTACTTCGCGGCACCCTTTGCTTGCAACTGGTTATACGCCAGGTTCAAACGCGATTTATACCGGTTCGCGGTGTTCTCATGCAAAACACCCTTGGTGATCGACTGGTCGATCGCCGACATCGTCGGATGCAGCAGATTCGCCGCCGCCGTGGCATCTCCCGCAGTAATCGCCGTGCGGAGACGCTTCATCGCGGTACGTACCCTCGTGCGGTTCGCGCGGTTCACTTCTGCACGTTGGCGAGATTGCGCCGCGCGCTTTAAAACAGACTTCTTTTTCTTCTTAATCTTGGTAGCCTGACCCTGCGCCATCTATCTATCGCTCCTTATGTTTACTATCCAAACTTCTAGTTTGCGGCGTGGGAGAGGACTTTGTCAAACGATGTAAAACCGCTGGCGCGGCCCGGTATGCCGTTGCCCGCCGTCTCCCGTCCCTCCACTCTGCCGGAAGGGCAAGCAGGCATCTCCAATGCCGCCAGGGAATCCCTGCGCTTGCTGATTAACTCGCGCAACCCTATCATCACCGTGGAAACCACCGAAGAGCAGCGCTTCGTGGGTCTGCTCTCCGCTGTCGCCTCCGACCTCAACGTCCCTCTTTTCATCTGGAGCGTCACCGAAGGTCTGGCTAGATCCGGGGGCGCCGCCCTTTACAACTCCGATCAACCCGAGCAAGCCTTGGCCAATCTCGCAACCATCCAGGGTGAGGGCATCTACCTGCTCAAGGATTTCGCTCGCTACTGCGACAACGACCGCATCAGTCGCCGGCTCCGCGATCTCGCTGATGGGTTCCGCACCGCTCGCCGCTCTATCGTTTTGCTGGCCGCCACGTTTAATTTGCCTCCAGAACTGCGTGCCGACGCCGTCCCATTCCAATTAGGGTTGCCTTCCGCTGAAGAATTGCTCCCTGGCGTGAAGCGCGTTTTGTCTGAAGTGAGCCGCGAACAGAATCTGCCCACATCACTCGATATACCCGCGATCAATCAGGTTGCGAAAAATCTCGTCGGGCTCACCGAAGAAGAGTCCCAGCGTGTTCTCCGCAAATGCCTGCTCAGCCGCGGCAGAGCCGACCTCGGCCTTCTCGATGACGTGCTCGAAGCAAAACGCGAAGCGCTTCACACCGATGGATTGCTGGAGACCGTCAAACGCGATGCCTCGTTCTCCGATGTGGCCGGACTCTCGAAACTGCGTGACTGGATCGGGAAACGGAAAAGCGCCCTGACCGCGGAAGGCCAGCGTTTTGGCCTGGTGGCTCCCAAAGGCATTCTGATTACCGGTGTGCAGGGGTGCGGCAAAAGTCTGGCGGCCCGCGCCGTCGCAGGGGAATGGGGCTACGAGTTGGCCAGGCTCGATGCCGGCGCGCTTTACGACAAATTCGTAGGCGAAAGCGAGAAACGCCTCCGCAAAGCACTTGAACTGGCGCAAAAGCTCTCTCCGGTTGTTCTGTGGATCGATGAAATCGAAAAAGCCTTCGCCTCCGCCGGCTCCAGCGGCGACGCGGACGCTGGTTTGTCGCAACGCTTGCTCGCTACGCTTCTCACCTGGATGCAGGACCGCGAGAGTGGCGTATTCCTCGCGGCCACCTCCAACAACATCACCATTCTGCCGCCCGAAATGATGCGCAAAGGCCGCTTCGATGAAATCTTCTTCGTCGATTTACCCGCGACCGCTACGCGCTCCACACTGTTTGCTCTTCATCTTAAGAAACGCGGCCGAGACGCCACCACCTTCGACCTGCAGAAATTAGCGCTTGCCAGCGGCGGTTTTTCCGGCGCCGAAATCGAGCAAGTGATCGCGGCCGGCCTGTACTCTGCGTTCAGTCAGAAGCAGCAACTCTCCACCGAGATACTCCTCGCGGAAATACAAGCAACGCATCCCCTGAGCGTAACCCGCGCTGAAGAGATTGCGGCCATCCGCGAATGGGCCAGGAATCGCGCCGTACCGGCCGAGTAGCTCGCTGCAGCTGCTGTGCAGGACTAAAGCTCCCGATTACCTATCTGTATCCTGTTTCCGCAAAAAAAAAAGGCCCGGAGGGGGACCGGGCCTTTCAGGGGGAGTGTTTTTGTTTTATCGCTTCTGATCGAAGGAAAGCGGGAAATCAAACACCAGGTTGCCGACCGGTACGCGCATCGACAGTTCGCGTGCATTCGCATCGCGTTCAAACCACACCACACCGGTCGTTTTCTGCCCAGGCTGCAGTCTCGTCGGCTTGAGAGAGAGAGCTACGAGACTGCCAGCGTCACCCGCTTCCGGCTTGCGAGCGTCTTGCGAAACAAAGTAATCCTGCGTGTGGTACGAAGCGTACTGCAATGTTGCTCCGCTGCCAGAGCGCTCCGCAACCGCGCTTGGCGAAGGCTTTGCGTTCGACTGGGTCCACAACACCTGATGTTCCTTGGCGTGCGACAATTTCTTTGGATCCTGCGAGCGCAGCGACTTCAACCCTGGCTTCAACTCATCCAGGCTCACCAGCGATGGGAAAAGATCGGCTGTCGAATCGCTGCCGTTCGAAACCGCTAAGCTGGTCCGAAATTTCCAGCCGGTATCTTCCAGCGAAACTTGCACCGTGATCCCGTCCGCCGTTACCGATTCCACCAGCCGGCCGTTGCTCATAAACCTATCGCAGCCCGGCGCGCCCGCTTCCCACCGCACTACGCCATTCACCGGCGTCGCGGAAACTGGTTGCAGGTCTGCCGTTGGCGTCACGGTCGACGCGCTGGCCAGGAATATCATCGCCACATAGCCTTCTTTGCCATCCTGCGTCCGCACGTGCGCCGTGTAGCCCTCGGCATCCGAGAGCACCGCCACGTTTTCGCCGCACGACAAAGAACGCACCAATCGTAGCGGCAACGCCTGTTCGGCATCCGAGGTCATCGGCACGCTGGTAACCGCCGGGCACTTAACCCATGCGTGCTGCACCGGCGCGACCGACCCCGAACCGCTACCTGTATTTTCCGCGGCCAGTGCCGGCAAGCTTGCCAGCAGGGCGGCGGATCCGAGTATGATGTGTCTGCGGGACATAATCATTGGCCGACTCCTCCCCTCAAGAACCCCATTCCGAGTAAGATGTTCTTCGTAACGAGTACAAGTTTTGCGGATAGGTGGTCCTGGGTCTATAGTTCGCGAGTACCAGAGTACAGGTTACGAGTGGTTCACTTCGCCACCCGCTGCTCTTCTCGCTTCTTCATCACAATCGTTAGGAGATTCAGTTGCCGAAGATTATTCCCGCAGCAGCTTTCCTTTTCCTCTTCAGCTTCTCCGTTCGCGCACAGCAAATTCCGTCGCCCAAAGATTCGGGGGAAAAATCCGCCGACTGCGCGGAACTCGCTGCAAAAGTAAAAAAAATGGAAGGTTGGGAAAAAGTATCCCAAGACTGGCCCAATCTCGCCCGCTATCGTGATGCCAACGCCATGGTCCCGCCCCCTGCGAAAGACGAACAGCGCGTCGTTTTCATGGGCGATTCCATCACCGATATCTGGGGCAATCCGCAATTTGGCCCATTCTTTCCCGGCAAGCCGTACATTAATCGCGGCATCGGCGGCCAAACCACTCCGCAAATGCTGGTTCGTTTTCGTCCCGACGTAATTGAGCTCCATCCGAAAGTCGTTGTGATTCTCGCTGGCACCAACGACATTGCCGGAAACACCGGCCCCATGACCATCGAAGAAACTGAACAAAATCTTGCGTCCATGATCGAACTGGCTCGCCAGCACGACGTGCGCGTCGTACTTGCCTCGGTCACTCCGGTCGTCGATGGCGTGCCGAATCCTAAAGGCGGCAAGTTTGTGCAGACCGAAAAGCGTCCGCCTGAATCGATCTTGAAGCTGAATGATTGGATCAAGAAATATTGTGCCGACTACGGCCACATTTATCTCGACTACTTTTCCGCCATGGTCGACGACAAGGGTTTCCTCAAGCCCGACTTAACCTTCGACGGCCTTCATCCCAACGCCGCTGGCTACGCCGTGATGGGCCCCATGGCAGAAAAAGCCATCCAGGAAGCGATGGCCAAGAAGCCTTGACTCCCTCTGGCTGCAGGGTGCGCCATATTCCGTAGTTGCGTATAGGGATTTTCTCTTTCTCTTTCTCTTTCTCTTCCGATGCGTTGCCCTCGTCAGGGCACAGCTCTAGCTGTGCCGATACCGCCCGCTTTACCTCGGGGCTTTAGCCCCTGACGGAGCAAAGTCTTCACTGCTCCAACACTTGTGCTTTAAGCTGCCGTCGATTTCCGTGTCGAGACCTCCACCGATTTTCACAACCTCGTAACTTGACCAACACCATTACGTGAGTTACGTTGAAAGTAGTTTGTCCCGTGTCCGGCAGCCTCTAGTTCGCGTTTGTCAGGAGGAATTCCATCGGCCACCCGATTCGCGCAGCACAACCTGCCAAGTGGATGAGAAGAACTATACACATCACCGGTAAGATCGAGCCCTTCTTCGGAACTCTAGACGAAAACATTCGAATGCTGGAAGACAGTCTGCAGGTACGAACTCATCTGCACGATACTCGCATCACTGTCGAAGGCGAGCAGGAAAGCGTCGATCAGGCCGTCCGCATCATCGAGGAATATAACCACCTCACCCGGCATGGCCGCCTTTTGGCTGCCTCCGAAGTGAAGTCGTTGATGCGCGTCGCTACCGAAGAGCCTCACGAATCTCCGCGCGGTATGTTCGAACATGGGCGCACTCGCTCCTTTGGCAAGAAAACCGTTACCCCAAAAAACGCCAGCCAAAAGCGCTATATGGAAGAAATCGAATCCCACGATATGACCTTTGGGATTGGTCCCGGTGGCACAGGCAAGACCTACCTCGCCGTGGCTATGGCGGTCAGCGCGCTTCTCACCAAGCAGGTCAATCGCATCATCCTCGCACGGCCCGCTGTCGAAGCTGGCGAACGCCTCGGATTTTTGCCCGGCACCTTGCAGCAAAAAATTGACCCCTACATGCGCCCGCTTTACGACGCTTTGTACGACATGCTCGACGCCGACAAGCTCGAACGGTTCCTCGAGAAGGGCATCATCGAAGTAGCCCCACTGGCCTTCATGCGCGGCCGCACTCTCAACGATTCCTTTGTAATTTTGGACGAGGCCCAGAACACCACCAGCGAACAGATGAAAATGTTCCTCACCCGCCTCGGCTTCAATTCCAAGGCAGTCATCACTGGCGACGTCACTCAGATCGACCTTCCGCAAGGTAAGAAATCCGGCCTCGTCGAAGCCATGGAAATTTGCGGTCGCATTCCGGGGATCAGCGTTGTGCAGTTTGGCGAGAAGGATGTCGTCCGCCACAATCTCGTTCAGCAAATTATCCGCGCTTACGAAGAGCACGATATGACCCATCCGCAGCGCGGCGGAAATGGCAAGCCTCGCAACGTCGCCGTACCTGAGCCGCAGCCGGACAAGTCCGAGAAAAGCGGCCTGTCGCAGGAATGACTCGCAAAAAGCGTGCGCCCTCTCGCTCATCGGCGCACCTCGACCTCCTCGAAAATCATCAAGAAGCAGTGCGTGTCGACTTGCCTCCGTTGCGGCTGTTTCTCGCCCGTGTCCGCCGCCAACTTAAGCTTGGTTCGCGGGGAGTTGGTGTGCGCCTGATTGACGATCGCGAGATGACCCGGCTGAATCAAACCTACCGTAAGAAAAAGGGAACTACCGACGTGCTTTCGTTTCCCTTTGAGCAAGAGTTCCCGAGCGCTAGTCCCAACAAAAACCCTAACGGGACCTCTCCCGCCTACCTCGGCGATATCGCCATTTCTCCAAAGGTAGCCCGTCGCAACGCAAAACAGTTTGGCCGCTCTTTCCCCGATGAGCTGCGCATTTTAATTTTGCACGGCGTTCTCCATCTTTTGGGATACGATCACGAGACAGATCAAGGACAAATGGATACGATAGAACAGACCTTACGCCGGCGATTGGGACTCGCATAAACGATGCTGCTTTGGGTCTTCATCTGCTCCGTGGCCGTGCTCGCTCTCGGCCTGCCAATCTTCTCTTATCTCACGCTCATCTACCGCGAGCTTGGCCGCATGACCACGGGCCGCGTCCACGAACATCTCGAAATCTTCGAAGCCGAAATCGAGCCCAAGCTCAAAATCAATCGCAAGAGCGGCGGCCGTACCTTCCGCATCCTCGGCCACTTCTGGCTGGCCTTCGTCGTTCTTGAAACCACCCGCGGCGTAGTCTTCTGGGTCCCCAACACATGGGAAGCGGCGCTGCAATTCCTGGTCTTCCTGTCGCTCGAAGTCATCATCCTGATGCACTTCATCCCCGACATGCTGCTGTATCGCACCACCGGGCGATGGCTCCTTCCATTCCTTCCCGTTATACGAGCCTCGATGTGGCTCGTCTGGCCCGTCCGCGTTTTCCTGGAAGGCGCGGAAACCGTAGCCCGTATCTCCGAGCGCGAAATCGAGCGCACTCCGGAGCAGCGCACCGAAGAAGGCATCGAGGCACTCGTTGAAGTCGCCGAAGAAGAGGGCATCATCGAGCGCGAACAAGCCGACCTTATCGAGCAGGTCGTTGAATTCAGCGACAAGCGCGTCCGCGAAGTTATGACTCCGCGCCCTGACGTCGTTGCCATGCAAGCCGATGCCACTCTCGAAGAAATGCACGCGCGCTTCGTCGAAACCAAATTTGCCAAGATGCCCGTCTACGAAAAGTCTCTCGACGACATCGTCGGCGTCGTCTACGCCCAGGATCTCCTCCAGGTTGCCGACACCGATTTGCCCAAACGCAAAGTTCGCGAACTCGCTCGTCAGGTTTTGTTTGTGCCGGAAACCAAGGCCGGCTCCGACCTGCTTAGAGAAATGCGCCAGAAAGGCCAGCCCATGGCTGTGGTCATTGATGAACATGGCTCCGTCGCCGGAATCGCCACTGTCGAAGATCTCGTCGAAGAGATCGTCGGCGAAAGCGGCGGCACCGATGCGCTTCAACTCGCGCCCGACGCCAAGCGGGAAGCCGATGGCAGTCTTGTCTTGCGCGGCAGCATGGGCATCTCCGATGTCGAAAGGCTGCTGGGCATTCAGTTCGGCGAGAAATCCGACGACACCGTCACCACCCTCGCCGGGTTGCTCAGCTACGTCACCGGAAAAGTTCCCGCTCCTGGCGACACCATGGAACTAGCCGGCTATCGTTTTGAAGTGCTGGAAGCCAATCAACGTAAAGTCCTCCGCGTCCGCGCGCGCCTGGTCGAAAGCGCCGCCGCTCAGGCACAAGCCACAACCTGACTGCGAATCTATTTACCACGCCCGCGTCGAACCGCCCCTGATAGTGCTACCCTTGATTCTTCCCACTAGTCCGCACCGCAAGTTCGGCGGACTCACAAGTGCGTCAAAGACAGGATTCCAGAGTGATAGAACAAAGCGAGAAAACATTGTCAGGAACACCCGAAGCCACTGCCAAGCCGCAGCAACGCGCCGGATTCGTCGCCATCGTTGGCCGTCCCAACGCCGGCAAATCCACATTGCTAAACCGTTTCGTTGGCCAGAAAGTTGCCATTGTCACTTCCAAGCCGCAAACCACCCGCAATCGCATCCAGGGCATCGTCTCGCGCCGCGAAGGCCAAATCGTTTTCATCGATACGCCCGGCTTGCACGAAGGCCACACCACGCTCAATCGCCAAATGATGCGCGAAGTTGCCGCCGCACTCGAAGGTATTGACGTCCTGCTGCTGATGCTAGACGCCAGTCGCACGCTCCCTCAAGCCGACGAGTTGCTCCTCGAAAAAGCCAAGCGCTTCGAAGGTAAAACTATCCTCGCACTCAATAAAATAGACCGCGTCCCCAAGCCCAAGTTGCTGCCGCTCCTCACTGTTTTCTCGCAAGCGCTTCCGCTCGCCGCTCTCGTGCCTATTTCCGCGCTCCGGGGTGATGGCTGCAACGACCTCCTTGAAGAAATCATGAAGCAGTTGCCCGAGGGTCCGGCGTTTTTCCCCGATGATCAGATTACCGATCAACCAGAGCGCTTCCTCGCCAGCGAAATTGTTCGTGAAAAAGCCATCAAGCTTACTTACCACGAAGTCCCCCACGCCCTCGCCGTCATCGTCGACAAGTTCGAAGAGACTCCCAAAATCCTGAAAATCCACGCCACCCTGCACGTCGAGCGCGACTCGCAAAAGAAAATCCTCATTGGCCACAAAGGGGAAATGCTGAAAAGGGTAGGCACCGAAGCTCGCAAAGAACTAGAAGCGCTCCTCGGCTCAAAAATCTATCTCGAACTGTTTGTGAAAGTAGTCCCGGGCTGGCGCGACGATCCCACCAAAGTCCGCGAACTCGATTGGCACTCCCAGCTCTTAGGCCTCGATCAGCAAAGCTCCAGCGAAAATGCCCCAGAATGGGGTCGGCCGAAAAGCAGATCCCAGCAACCTAAATCTCCGCAAAACAGAAACCCGAAAACCAGAAACCCGAAAACCAGAACGGAACGGCGCAAAGAGCACAAAAAGCGTCGCTAGCCCAATCACTCTCCGCGACCTCTGCGCTCCTACCTCTGCGCCCTCTGCGTTAAAGCAGTTGAATTTTCCCATCACTCCGGAGCCGCAATCCCCAGCGACTTCATCTTCCGATACAGATGCGACCGCTCCAACCCTAGCGCCGACGCCGTCTGCGTCATATTCCACCGGTGTTCCTGCAGTTTCCGCAAAATAAATTCTCGCTCGTACGCACTGCGCGCTTCATGCAGCGTCGAATACGGATGCTGCGGACTCTCCGCCACTCCTCGAAACAATTCCGGCGGCAGATGGTGCGGCTCAATCCGCGATTGCGGGCACACAATCACCAGTCGTTCCACCAGGTTCTTCAATTCCCGCACATTTCCCGGCCATGGATACCGCATCAAGATCTCCATCGCCCCGTCGCTCAACTCCCGCGTCTTCTTTCCATACTCCGAACTGAACTCCCCTAGAAAAAATCGCGCCAGCACCGGAATATCTTCACTGCGATCCCGCAGCGGCGGCACAAAGAAGGGAATTACATTCAACCGGTAAAACAGGTCCTGCCGAAACGCCCCCTTGGCAATTTCCTGCTCCAAATTTTTATTCGTCGCCGCAATCACCCGCACATCCACGTGCAAAAGTTCATTCGTTCCCACCCGTTCGAAGCGCTGCTCCTCCAGCACCCGCAACACTTTCGATTGCGTTCGCAGGCTCATGTCCCCCACTTCATCCAGAAACAGCGTCCCGCCATCCGCCTTCTGGAACTTGCCCATCTTGTCTTCCGTCGCGCCCGTGAAGCTGCCCTTCAAATGTCCAAACAACTCAGACTCAATTAGCTCATCCGGAATCGCCGCGCAGTTCACTTCGACAAACAATCCTTTACTCCGCAGGCTTGCGGCGTGCAGCGCCCGCGCCACAAGTTCCTTGCCAGTCCCGCTTTCTCCATAAATCAGCACGCGCCCATTCGTCGGTGCAGTCACGCCAATCTGTTGTCGCAGCGCCTTCATCGGCACACTGTCGCCCATCACCTTGTAGCGATGGCCCAACTCGCCGCGCAATACCTGATTTTCTTCCTGCAAACGCCGTTGCTGTATCGCGTTCCGCACCAGCACGATAATTTTTTCCAGTGACAGCGGCTTCTCGATGAAGTCGAAAGCCCCTAACTTCGTCGCACGCACCGCCGTCTCGATCGTGCCGTGCCCGGATATCATGATCACCGAAGGCGCTCCCGTCACCGATTGAATCCGGCCCAGCGCTTCCATCCCGTCCATTCCTGGCAGCCACACATCCAGCAGCACCACATCAAACACATTCGTCCCGATTCGCTCCAACGCCTCTTCCGCAGACGCGGCCGTCTCCACGAAATACCGTTCGTCGCGCAGAATCGAAGAAAGCGATTCGCGAATCCCGGATTCGTCGTCCACAATTAAAATTTTCTGCTGAGAGATCATCGATCCGTGTCTGCGCCCACCCGTTCCGTCGCCGGCGTGGCAGGCGTTTCCGCTACCGGCAGCTCAATCAGAAAACGCGAACCAACCGGCGCGTTATCTTCCACCCGCAGCGATCCGCCATGCTCCGAAATAATCCGCGCGGCAATCGCCAGGCCCAGCCCGGTGCCCCGTTCCTTGGTAGAGAAGTGCGGCAAGAAGAGTCGATCCTTATCCTCGGGTGAA
>Ga0210396_10006718_pt1 | contig 10996 bp, 11 predicted proteins | sample IncBWH17OmetaG_FD_155466 | JGI IMG/M metagenome (GOLD analysis project Ga0210396, IMG submission 155466) | Forest soil microbial communities from Barre Woods Harvard Forest LTER site, Petersham, Massachusetts, United States - Inc-BW-H-17-O ... | reverse complement strand
CGAGCGCGCTGGTAGGCGAAGCCAGGCCGGCGCCGGGAAGCCCTCCGCGGCTGAACGTGTCGGCGGTTCATGTCTCGGGGACAGGCGGCGAAGCCGAAGCCACCGGTACCGTGACGAACCGCTCGAGCGTGGCACAGCAGCACCTAGTGGTCTATGCGGTGGCACGCAAGGGCTCGCGAATCGTGGCCGCCGGACGGGCGGTGCTACCGGAAGCGTCTCCCGGGGTTGGGGTTCCCTTTCAGGTGTATTTCGTGGGGAATCCGAGCGGCGCTCGCGTCCAGACGAGTGCGCCGCCCACGAGCTTCTAGGCCACGAGCTGCGCTTCTGAGACAGGGCCAGAGGTCACGGCGGCCCAGGGCGAGGAGGTCACGCGACTCCTTGAGGCGCAATTGCAACTCCTTAGGTCTGCTGCCTCAGTGGCGTTTGCCGCGTTTGAGCATGATCCCCTCGACCACGTGGGCGACCGTCTCACACGCGTCGACCGCTGCCTCCAGCGACTCGAAGATGTCCTTCCAGCGGATCACGACCATCGGGTCGGCGCCGCCCGCGAACAGCGAGGCGACGCCGTCACGCAGCAGTCGATCGCCCTCGTTCTCGAGGCGATGGATCTCGACGAGATGGGGCCCGGGCTCAGCTCCCGCCCCAAGTCGCTCGAGCGCCTTGACGATCTGCTCGTCGGCGCCGATGAGCACGTCGGCAAGCTCCACGGCCTGCTCCATCGGCGCTTCAACCCCGTAGAGGTGGAGCAGCGCGGCGGTTTGCTCGGTGTGATCGAGCACGTCGTCGAGAGCGGTGGCGAGCGCATAGCCGTCGCCCGCGTCGAATGGCAGGCGCAGACGCCGTCCCCCGCCGTTGAGCCGGTGGATGATGTCGTGGGTGATGCGATCGCCCTCCTGCTCGAAGGACTTCAGTTCGTCGGCGAGCCCGGAGCGCTCGGGCAGCTCGGCCAGCTGCTCGCGCAGCAGCAGCCCCGAACGCAGGATGTTGCTGCCAGCGTTTTCCACGAGCGTGACCAGGATCGGGTCGGCTGAACGGCGCAAAAGGCCCATCCGACAAGGGTATGGGCAGGGCCGAGCCGATGTCGTGCGCTTCACGACTTCTTCACGAGTCGATCACGAGTTTGCAACGCCTTTACAAGCCTCTCCACGGCACGCTACGCAGCGGTGGCCGTGCAACCTGACAGCACCAGCACCCTGCATGCCGGCGAGCTTGAGATCAGGCTCGGCGAGGGTCTTGTGCTGGCCACCGGTCGAGCGCTGACGCTCTCGGTGCGTGAGTTCGAGTTGCTTGTGGCCCTCGCGCGGCGGGCCGGGGCAATCGTGACTCGCGAGGAGCTTTACGGGGCCGTGTGGGGAGGCGAGTTGCGCGCCGGGGACCGCTCGGTGGATGTATATGTGAGCAAGCTGCGCGGCAAGCTGGAGCAGGCGATGCCCGACCGGCGCTTCATCCATACGCATCCTGGGTTCGGCTATCGCTTCCAGCCGCAGCCCTGGGGTCAGCCGGCCGAGCTTTCACGAGATGTTCACAACGGACGGCCAGTCGATTGAAGAGACTGAACGAGCACTGAGCCGGCGCGGGGTCCTACATGCCCCTTCTCGGCGGCCAAAAATCCAGTCAGAGGAGAAGTTGTGAACAAGAACAAGATCGGCGCGCTCGCGAGTTGCGCGCTGCTCGCGCTGAGCATCGGCGCGTGTGGCAAATCCAGCTCCAGTAGCTCGACCGGCTCGACGTCCGCGACCATCTCCGGCGCCGGCTCGACGTTCGCCGCCCCGGTCTACCAGCAGTGGGGCTCGGGCATCTCGGGCCTGACCGTCAACTACCAGGCCGTCGGCTCCGGTGCGGGAATCACGGCGCTCGAGGGCAAGACCGTCGACTTCGGCGCCAGCGACCCGCCACTGAAGCCCGAAGACTTCTCGGCTCTTGAAAAGGTCGGTCCCGTCCAGCAGATCCCGATGTTCCTGGGCGCGATCACCGTCTCCTACAACCTGCCGGGCGTGCAGAGCGGCCTGAAGCTCGACGGCACGACGATCGCCGACATCTTCCTCGGCAAGGTCAAGACCTGGGACGACGCCGAGATCAAGGCGCTGAACCCCGGGATATCGCTGCCGAGCACCCCGATCACCGTGATCCACCGCTCTGACTCATCTGGCACGACCTCCGGCTTCACCGGCTTGCTGGGATCGGTTGGCCCCGAATGGAAGAGCAAGGTCGGCGAAGGCAAGGACGTGCAGTGGCCGACGGGGACCGGCGCGAAGGGCAACGCGGGCGTCGCCGGCGCGGTCCAGCAGACGACCGGCGCGGTCGGCTACGTGGAGCAGGCGTATGCGCTGCAGCACAAATTCACCTATGCCAGCGTGAAGAACGCCGCGGGCAAGTACGTCGAACCGACGCTCGCCTCCACCAGTGCGGCCGCCGAAGGGGTGGAAGTCCCGGCGAACCTCGGGATCATGATCAAGAACCCCTCCTCGCCGGCTGCCTACCCGATCACCTCGCAGACATTCGTGGTGGTCTACAAGGACATGTGCAAGGCCGGCGTGCCCGGCGGCGAAGCGGCTGCCAAGGGCGTCGTGTCGTTCCTGAACTACGGCCTCGGCTCGGGCCAGAGCGTCCTCGGTCAGGCCGACTATGCAGCGCTGCCGGAAGCGATCCTGAGCAAGTCCAAGGAAGCTGTCACCGCGCTGCAGTGCAACGGAGCCCCGATCTCGGGCTGACGGTGAATTACGCTCGCCACCCCAATAGAGTCACCTTCACCATGGATGCAGCGGTGGAGATGACACCGGGCCACGCGTCGCGTGGCCCGGGGGTCGGCGGCTAGGAACCAGATGGAGAGCGCATCCCTGACCGGTGGAGGTCACGCGTCGCTCGAGCGCTCGCAGCTTGCGCGGCTCCCGGATCGGGCGCTGCGCTATGGGCTGACGGCGCTGGCGGCGTCGATCCTCGCGCTGATCGTCTACTTCTTCGTCAAGCTCGTCGGCGAAGCGGGCCCCGCGTTCAGCAAGTTCGGCGTGCTCGGCTTCACGTTCGACAACAACTGGAACGTAAGCGCCAACGAATTCGGAGCGCTGCCGCTGCTGGTCGGAACGCTCATCACCTCGGGCCTTGCGCTCTTGATCGGCGTGCCGGTCGCGGTGGCCACCGCTCTGTATGTGACCGAGCTGTGCCCGCTGCGCATCCGCGGGCCGGTGACCGTGCTGATCGAGCTGCTGGCGGCGGTGCCCTCGGTGGTGTACGGCCTCTGGGGGATCTTCTTCCTCGCGCCGAAGCTGCAACCGGCCGAGCAGTGGGTGGCTGACCGCCTGTCGTTCGTGCCGTTCATCGGCGGCGGCGTGGTGACGATCCCCAACTACTTCATCACGGGCCTGGTGCTGGCGATCATGATCCTGCCGATCGTGAGCTCGATCTCACGCGAGGTGATGAGCACCGTGCCCTCGGACCACAAGGAGGCGGCGCTCGGGCTCGGGGCCACCCGCTGGGAGATGATCCGCACGGCGGTGCTGCCCTACTGTCGCAGCGGGATCACAGGCGCGGCGATGCTCGGCCTCGGCCGGGCGATCGGGGAGACGATCGCGGTCACGATCCTCGTGGGCGACGCGCCCGTGCTCGGCGGTCACCTGTTCGGGCAGGGCTACAGCCTTGCCGCGGCGATCGCCAACGAGTTCGGCGAGGCTCAGGGGCTGCACCGCTCGGCGCTGTTCGCGGCTGGTCTCGTGCTGTTCGTGCTGACGCTGCTTGTCAACGTGATCGCACGGCTGCTCGTGATGAGGGCTTCGCGCACGGGCACGCCAAAGCGCAGCGCGGGCACTTCCGGTGAGACCGACGCGCTGGCGGGAGCGGCGGCGGGCGCATGAGCACGAACGCCCAGATGCTCGAGCGCTTCTCGGTCAGCCCGGGTCGCCGGCGCAAGGACCGGATTGCGCGCAACTCGATCATGCTCGCCACCGCGATCGCACTGGTGCCGCTTGCGCTGATCATCTACTACCTGTTGAGCAAGGGCCTCGGCTCCTGGAGCGTCGACTTCTTCACGACCGATCCGACCGGCAACACCTTCTTCGCAAGCTCGTCGATCGGCGGGATCAAGAGTGCAATCCTCGGAACGATCGAGATCGTGGCGCTCGCCTCGGCGTTGGCGGTGCCGCTTGGCCTCGGTGTGGCGGTGTGGCTGGTGGAGTACGGGAAGAGCAGTCGCTTCGCTCAGACCGTGCGCTTCTTCGTAGACGTGCTCACGGGCGTGCCTTCGATCATGTTCGGCCTTTTCATATACATCGCCCTGATTGTGGGCACCGGCAGCTCCTACGCTGCCTATAAGGGAGCGTTTGCGCTTGCGCTGCTGATGCTGCCGGTGGTGACACGCTCGGCCGAGGTGGTGCTGCTGCTGGTGCCGGGCTCGCTGCGAGAGTCCGCTCTGGCCCTTGGAGCGGCCGCGCTGGAAGTGATCTTCAGGATCGTGCTGCCGACCGCGGCGCCGGGGCTCGTCACGGGCGTGCTGCTGGCCGTGGCGCGCGCCGCCGGAGAGACCGCTCCGCTGCTGTTCACGGCCGGAGCGACGCTGAAGACGAACTTCAATCTCAGCGGTTTCATGAACTCGCTGCCGATGCAGATTTACACAGACGTCACATCTCCGACCACCGCCGTGGTAAACCGTGCATGGGGAGCGGCCCTGACGCTTGTCGTCATGATCCTGCTGCTCAATCTGGTTGCACGCCTCCTCGCTCGAAGGAGCAGCCTAGGATGAACTCTGACGAACCGCCGACGCAGATGCTCGATCCCCGCCAAAGCCAAACTCCCAAGCCTTCTCAGGTCAGTCCCGCCGCCGGCGCTCATTCGCGCGCGAACGTGCGCGATGGGCTCGCTGTGAAGCTTGAGAAACTGCGAGCCTTCTACGGCGTCGCCGAGCAGGTCAAGGGCATCGACCTGGACTTCCACGCCAACGAGGTGACGGCGATCATCGGCCCTTCGGGCTGCGGCAAGTCGACGATGGTGCGTTGCATCAACCGCATGCACGAGGAGGTGCCCGGAGCCCGCGCCGAGGGTAAGGTGCTGCTCGACGACTTCGACATCTATGACCCGTCGGTCGACGTTGTGGCGGTCCGGCGGGCGATCGGAATGGTCTTCCAGAAGCCCAACCCGTTCCCGACCATGTCGGTGTTCGACAACGTGGCCGCGGGGCTGCGTCTCGCTTCGCGGGGGCGCGGGGATCTGCAGCACAAGGTCGAGACAGCGCTGCGCGGGGCCGGGCTGTGGGAGGAGGTCAAGGACCGGCTGTCCGAGCCGGGCGCGGGCCTCTCCGGCGGCCAGCAGCAGCGCCTGTGCATCGCTCGCTCGCTGGCGGTTGAGCCCGAGGTGATTCTGATGGACGAGCCCTGCTCGGCGCTCGACCCGATCGCGACCTTGAAGATCGAGGAGCTGATCGATCAGCTCAAGCTGCGGGTGACGATCGTGATCGTCACTCACAACATGCAGCAGGCCGCGCGTGTGGCTGACCGCACAGCGTTCATGCTCAGTGGAGAGCTCGTGGAGGTCGGCCCGACCCAGCAGATCTTCACCAATCCAAGCGACTCCAGAACCGAAGAATATGTCACCGGAAAGTTCGGCTAGAGCGCAGATGGAACAGGCGCCACCGCTCACACCTCAACAGGGCAGACAGCACTTCCAGCAGCAACTGCACACGCTCGAGACGAGCGCGCTGGGCGGCCTGGATCTGGTGCTCGAACAGCTCGACCGCACGCTTGAGGCGCTGGCCCATCAGGACGTCGAGCTGGCGCAGATGGTGATCGCCGACGACGATCGCGTCGACGGTCGCTACCTGGAGGTCCACCAGGGAATTCTCTCGCTGCTCGCCACCCAGGCCCCGGTCGCGGGCGATCTGCGGCTGGTGGCGGCACTCCTGCACGTGATCGTGCACGTCGAGCGGATGGGCGATCAGTGCGTGAACATCTCCAAGCTGATCCCGCTGTCGGGCTACGAGCCGCCGGTGCGACCCGAGGTGCTTGAGATGATCCTGAAGATGGGCGCGTACGCTCGCTCGGAGATCGTCCAGTGCAAGGCCGCCTTCTCCGGACGCGACGTAGGTCTCGCCGAAGATCTCGCTCGTCAGGATCGCGAGATCAACCGCCTGAACCGCCAGATCTTCCGCACAGCCCTTGAGATCGGCGACGATCCTGATACGCGTGAGTGGGCGATGCACATGATTCTCGTGGCGCGTGCGCTCGAGCGCATCGGCGACAACGCGGTGGATGTGGGCGAGCAGGTCGCGTTCGTGGTGACCGGCCTGTTCCGCGAGTTCTCAGACCAGTCGAACCCGCTCGGCGCCTGAGGAGTGACCCGTTGGGCCTCCCTGGCGAGGCCCGCAAACAGCGCTATCGCTTGTGAACATCCTGTGACTATCGTCTGCGGTCGGTACTTTTTGTGTCTGAAGCGCCTATACACTGCGGGCAGATGACGGCGGGGATCCTCTCCAAGGATGAAGGGGTCACTTCGGGCGCAGGGGCCACGGCTTCGCTGCGCATCGCGGTGCTCGACCGCGACAGCGGGTTCATCCAGGTTCTGGGCAAGCGCATGGACCGCCTCGGCTGGGAGCACCGTGTGCTCGCAAGCCCGGTTCCGACCGACGCGATCGCCTCGATGCGCCTCAGCGCGCTCGTGGTGGATCTGGCTGTGCTCGGACCGCAGGCGTGGGAATGGCTCGAGCGCCTGTGCGGAGCGCTGCCGGAGCTCGGGATCGTGGTCTGCACCGGGCCCTCCACCGTGGCCCAGCGGGTGCGTGGGCTGCGACTGGGAGCCGATGACTGGATCACCAAGCCCTGTCATCCCGAGGAGGTGATCGCGCGTGTGCAAGGGCTCGTGAGGCGACGTCGCCGTGCGACCGCGCGCACCGAGTCAAAGCCGGTGTCGGCGGGCGAGGTGGAGATCCGCTCCGATCGCTTCCAGGCGTTCGTGGCCGGGCGCAGCCTGGAGCTGACACGACGCGAGTTCGAGCTGATCGAGCTGCTGGCAAGCGGCGAAGGCCGCGTGCTCGAGCGCGAGGAGATCTACTCGCGCCTGTGGGGCTATGCGATGGTTCGCGGCGACCGCTCGGTGGACGTGTTCGTGCGCAAGCTCCGTCAGAAGCTCGAGAAGGCTTCGCCTGAGTGGCGCTACATTCACACCCACTTCGGGATCGGCTATCGGTTCGCCGCCGAGCCGGCCGACAGCGCGTCCCCGGAAAGCGCTCAGAGCCCGATAGCCGGCGACGCCAAGAGCGACGGGACGGCAGCTCGAGGCGCGGGCAGCGACAACGCCAAGGCGCAGGGGCTAGATCTCGGCGACCGCGACGTTCGCAATCAGGGCAAGCTCGGCGGGACGCAGCAGGAGTATGAGCTCAGCGCCTCCGGCGCCTAGCCGCACGACAGCCAGCCCTCCCTTCTTCAGATCTACCCGGGCACCAGTCAGTTCGCCCACCATGCCCGAGAGGTCGGGCTCGTGACCGACGAGCAGCAGCGGCCCGTCGGCGCTCACGCCGTCAAGCAGCTCAAGCGCCTCGCGGGCCTGCACGCCGCTGGCCAGCAGCGGGTGCAGCTCGAGCAGCCCGCGCTGGGACTCGCTCAGCTGCGAAAGCGCCAGCTCTGCCGTTTCGCGAGCGCGCGCCTTGGGGCTGGCGAGGATCGCGCCGAACGCCACTTCCAGCTGCGCAAGCGCAGTGGCAACGACCCGCGCCTGACGTGTGCCACGCTCGGTCAGCTGCCGCTCTGCGTCGGGGCGCGTGCCGTGGGGCTCTGCGTCGGCGTGACGGAGGAGCCAGAGCTGGCGAGCCATAGCCATGGGGTTCTGCGAGCATAGATGACTTGAGTGCCGAGATGAACATCGATCAGCATCAACAACAGCACGAAGGCCAGGCGCCTGAGGGCCACAACCGGCGGCTACGCGATCCGGCTCTGTACATCAACCGCGAGCTCTCGTGGCTGGACTTCAACGAGCGCGTGCTGCAGCTCGCCGAGGACGAGACCACGCCGCTGCTGGAGCGGGTGAAGTTCGCCGCGATCTACACCACCAATCTCGACGAGTACTACATGGTGCGCGTGGCGGGACTGCACGACCAGATCGATGCGGGCGTCGAGAATCCCAGCCAGGATGGGCTCACGCCCTCCGAGACGATCGCCGGGATCCGCGAGCGGGTGCTCGAGCTCGGCACTCGGCTCAGCGGCTGCTTCGAAGGACGCCTGCGGGGAGCGCTCTCCGAGCACGGGATCAACGTGGTCGGCTTCGAAGAGCTTGACGACGAGCAGCGCGCCTACCTGGCCCAGCACTTCCGCCGCGTGATCTTCCCGGCGCTGACCCCGCTTGCGGTGGCTCCCGGCAGGCCGTTCCCCTACATCTCGAACCTGTCGCTCAGCCTGGCTGTGCTGGTGCGCGATCCCGCCGGCGGGGAGACCGTGTTTGCGCGGGTGAAGGTTCCGACCGAGATCCTGCCGCGCTTCGTGACTGTGCGCCAGAGCGGCGAGAGCGCCCCAGTTGGCGCCACGGCCGCCACAGGCGCCGGCACGCCGGCAGGTGGGCCGGCGGGCGGCCCCGGGGCCGCCGGGCCGGCGGGTATCACCCTGGTTGCTCTGGAGGATGTGATCGCCCACCATCTCGACGCGCTGTTCCCGGGCATGGAGATCGTCGACTACGACGTGTTCAGGGTCACCCGCGACGCCGACCTCGAGGTCTCAGACGACGCTGCCGATCTGCTGCAGGCCGTCGAGGACGAGCTGCGCCGCCGCCGTTTCGGAGAGATCGTGCGGGTGGAGATCGGCTCGGACTGCTCGGAGCGTCTGCACGAGGAGCTGGTCGGTTTGCTCGGGGTGCGCGAAGACGAGGTGTATCCGGTCGACGGCCTGCTCGACATGGGCGCCCTGTGGCAGATCGTGAAGCTGCCGGGCATGCCGGAGCTGCGCAACCCGCCATACGCGCCCGTCACCCATCCACGCCTGTTGCGCCACGAGGGCGAGCGCCCGGACGTGTTCGCGGCGATGCGCGAGGGAGACGTGCTCGTGCACCACCCTTACGACTCGTTCGCCACGTCGGTCGAGCGCTTCGTGGAGCAGGCGGTGGCCGACCCGAACGTGCTCGCGATCAAGCAGACCGTGTATCGCACAAGCGATGACTCCCCGCTCGTGCCCGACCTGATCGCCGCCTCCGAGCGAGGCAAGGAGGCAGTCGCGCTGGTGGAGCTCACCGCCAGGTTCGACGAGCGCATGAACATCCACTGGGCCAAGGCTCTGGAGGAGGCGGGGGTGCACGTCGTGTACGGCCAGCCGGCGCTGAAGACCCACGCCAAGTGCGTGCTGGTGGTGCGCAGGGAGGGCGATGGTGTGCGCAACTACGTGCATGTGGGCACCGGCAACTACCACTCGGCGACCGCCCGCCTGTACACCGACTTCGGCCTGTTCACCACCGATGAGCAGATCGGGGCGGACGTGGCCGACATGTTCAACAACCTCACCGGCTACGGCCGTCCGCTGCGCTACCGCAAGGCGCTGATCGCGCCCGCGCATCTGCGCGAGGGCCTGATCGCCGAGATCGACGCGACGATCGCCGCACACTCGTCCGAGTCGCCGGGACGGATCGCGATGAAGATGAACGCGCTCGTCGACGGGCACTGCATCCGCGCTCTGTATCGAGCCTCGATGGCGGGCGTGAAGGTCGATCTGAACGTGCGCGGGATCTGCTGCCTGCGCCCGGGGCTCCCGGAGATCTCAGAGAACATCCGCGTGGTCTCGGTCGTCGGGCGCCTGCTCGAGCACTCACGCGTCTATACCTTCGAGCGTCGCGGCGAGCGCACTGTGTACATCGCCTCAGCCGACCTGATGCCGCGCAACCTCGACCATCGCGTGGAGCTCGCCGCTCCGATCGACTCGCCCGAGCTGCGAGCCGAGCTGATGGACACGCTGGAACGCGCTTTCGCCGACAATCAGAGCTCGTGGCAACTGCATCCGGACGGGGGCTGGCAGCGCCGCTCCCCCGGCCCGGGCGAGCGGCCCCGCAACATGCAGATCGAGCTGATGGAGCTGCACGCGCGCCGAGCCGCCGAGGCGCGCCCGGCTGAGCGCGACACACCTCAGCCCACCCCGCACTAGCCGGCGGCGGCCGGCATCTGCTCGAGCGCGTCGACCCCCAGTCTGCCCGGAGCTAGGCGGCAGCGGCCGGTAGCTGCTCGAGCGCGTCGCGCAACTCGTCGACCGTCTGATAGTCCAGCCCGAGACGATGGTCGTGGCGATGACGCACGACCCCTTGCTCGTCGATCACGATCACCGCGCGCGCGGTCGAGCCGATACCGGGCATGACCGCGCTGTAGGACTTCGCCACGGCCTTGTCGACGTCCGCCAGCAGCGGCACGTTGAGGCCGTGCTTGGCGGTGAACTGCTCATGCGAGGCGAGATCCTGCGAAGAGATCCCGACGACGGTGGCGTTCAGCGAGGCGAAGTCCTCGGCGCGGTCGCGATATGAGCAGAACTGCTTGGTGCACACCATCGTGTTGTCGCCCGGATAGAACAGCAGCACAACCCGCTCACCGCGATGCTCTGAGAGCTTGAAAGGGCCGCTCGTGCCCTGCAATTCGAAATCCGGCGCCTGCTCGCCCACCCGTGGTGTCTTTGCCATCTCCCGCTCCTCACTTGGCTTGGTTGTGCCTCGCGGTCAGGATAACTAACGGCGGTTCGTGGCTAGGTGCGACCAGGCTCGGTGAAGGGATCACACACGATGATCCCTTTATAACAGCGGAAGTCCCGATCGCGGGTGCGCTTCACCCTCGAGGATCTTCCAGAGCGTGTCCTTGTCCTGCAGATCGATCTTCGGCTTGCCCAAGGACCGGCTCAGCCAATGCATCGGCCTTGGCTTCCGAGACAGGGCCTTATTCAATGTGACAGCCAGTCGCTCGGATGCAAGTTGTCCAATGCTCTTGTGCTCTGTGCGAGCGCGCAAGCGCAACCGCTTGAATACTGAGGAGTGGATATCAAGCCTGATCCTCGTCATGGTGCTC
>Ga0210396_10006716_pt1 | contig 10999 bp, 11 predicted proteins | sample IncBWH17OmetaG_FD_155466 | JGI IMG/M metagenome (GOLD analysis project Ga0210396, IMG submission 155466) | Forest soil microbial communities from Barre Woods Harvard Forest LTER site, Petersham, Massachusetts, United States - Inc-BW-H-17-O ... | reverse complement strand
GTCATCACCGTCGTCAAGCGATCCGACTACGGAAGACGCCAGCCTTCATTTTTGCGGCGCCGGGACAATAGGGGGCACAGTAAGGGCGGGGCCGTCAGGTTCTTGCTGTAATGCCGCAGGTGGAAAGTTCCTCGTAATGTGCCGACGCGTCGCTGACGAACTTAGTCGATCTTCAGTCCGGTGAACGCGTTTTCCAGCGATAGAACGTCTCCTCGCTGATCCCCGCCCGCCTGATCAGCTCGCAAGCCTTTCGTATAGGAATCCCAGAGAGGACACCGCGATATGATTCCTCGCAGGGTGTCGCAACTGCGAGTCGCAGCGGCGATGCTGTTACGGGATCAGCAAGCCGTGGCCATTTTGCCAAATGCAACCTCCGGAGTCGCGTCGCATAATAACATCAACCGACATTGCAGGAATGTGCTCCCGTTACGTTCCGAAATGCGTAACAGACTCCGACGGTCATTCTCAGCCATGCCGCGGACCGAAGCGGACTAAGAGCGGACTGACAATCTAGCGATTCGAATTAAGTTCTTCGTAATCAAGGAGAGACTCTAAATGGCACAGAGACATCAACAAGGTTGGCCAAAGGAGAGAAAAACGCAGTCGGGGTGAAACTTGGGTGCTGTTCTTCCGTACCGTGCGGAAGTCCGACGGTAAGCGCGGCAATCAGCATTGTCCGCTGGATGCAATCACCTGTACTTCACCAACAAACGTCATCCACCTGCCAAGCGAATATTGACCAAGCGTAAGCCCACGTTGGCATCCTCGCTGGCGCGGGTTCTTGGCTGAACGCGAGAAAGCCTCCGGGAAACCCTCTCTCTTGATAATATACCACCTGTGGTGGTATATTTTGTTAAGGAGATCGTTATGACTGAACTGTTTTCTGTGAATGAGGCGGCGGCCATTGCGGAAGTGTCGCCCGAAACGATTCGGACGGCACTGGAAAAGAAATCGGTGAAGCCGTCACACAGACGGAAAACCGGAAAGGCGGTGCGGCATCAGTTCTCAGTTGGCGACGTACTTCTTGTGAAGCTGTTGGTTGAATTCCCTTTCCCCTTGAGCCGGCAGGACAAAGAATCTCTAGCACAAATCTTGGCGCGTGGAGATACGAAAGCATCACACTGGTCTAAAGAAGGCGCTGATATTGTGTACCGCTCCGGCAAAATCCAGCTACTGGTTGAGGGCAAGTCATTCCGGCAAACGGTTGCCAAGAATTTGGCAGCCTTCCGCTGGGGCAGGCGGCGTATCGTCTCCTCACCCGAAGTTTTGGGGGGAGAACCCGTTTTTCGTGGAACTCGAATTTCAGTACAGCATGTCGCATCGCTCTTTCGAAAGGGTGCTCCCGAACACGAGATCGTGGAAGATTTTCCCAGCCTCAGTGAGCGAGACCTAGAATACGCTCGCCTATTTTCTCGCTTTGGTGAAAAGCCGGGACGCCCCAGAAAGCAACTGGCTATTCACAGGAAGCGTAGGGCCAAGTAGTCATGCGCCTGCTCCTAGATGAGCATATCTCGCCGGCGTTGGTCACCAGATTGGCCGAGGTTGGCATATATGCTCAATCCGTACCGCACGTCGGCTTAGCTGGTCGTGCGGATCACGAAATATGGCAATATGCGCTTGACCACGGTTTTGCAGTCGTTACGACGAATGCGCGAGACTTTATCGAACTCCTCGATGTGGATGTGCATCCAGGCTTAATCGTCTTGCGCGAGAGCGGCTTGAGTCGCGACGAACAGTGGACGCGCGTCCAGCCTGTCGTCGAGTATGTCAAGAATTCAGGAGATAAAGACTTCTTGCTCAACAAGCTCATTGAAATTTCTGGTGGAGGACGATTTGAGACGCGTGAGATTCCGTCACCTTGATGGCAGTGCCATCACTGATGCGAAAACCGCGGTTGGGACGGAGAACGCGTGAAGGCAATGGCTAGCGCGATGCCCTGTCTATTCGGCGACAAAGCAGGTCTTCCGCTGCCCGCACTTTTTACCCGCAGTTGCTGCTTCCACCACTAACTATCAACAACTTCTAGCGCCACCCGTGCCACGAAGTTGTTGTAACTGAAAAGGCTGGCGTCGGCGGTTCAACTCCGTCCCTGGCCACCATGTTTTCAATCACTTACCACCGCTCCGAAATCCCAACCTGTTCCAGTTTGTTCCAAAAAATCTAAAGCTGGACCTACCGGGTTCGCCTACTCAGTAGATGTTTGCTTTACAGACGCAAACTCCAGCGCCGCTTTCCGTCTTTTTGGAAAACACTGCAAATGACAACTTTCACGCTTCGAGCTCCGGAAGAGATGACGACAAGGCTTACTTCGGCCGAGATGCGTTCATGGCTGCATGACTTCATTCACCAGCCTCACCCGTTGCCGCCGGATCCAGGCTCGGGGTTCGGACGGGTTTCTTTAACTCTCCCAGCAGATGCCGTCAATGTTGTTGCTACGTACTTCAACTCCGCTGTTAGTTCAGCTCTTCGGCGCGTCGCCGCAGAGCGGTTGGGTGTGGGACATCCTGGCGGTCCACAGGTTTACAACACTGGTCAGCGTACCGGTGCAATTCCAGCCTCGGGCAGATCGCATGACAATTCGCAATCGGGAAATGAAATGGCAGTAGCGATGATCTCTTTCGTCATATGGATGATCTTTGTCGGGGTTTAAATTTTCGTTGTGGTGAACAGGAAAAGAGATGCTTGATGCCACATGACAAACATGACGCAGAAAAAACGACTTTTTCAAAGAGCATGAGATTGCACTTTCTTTGAGTACCCATTCGTCTAGTTCTTGATGCCAAACACTAGACTCGGAGTGAAATCCTTGGTATGACGATGTCTCACTCATCTCGCTACAACAATTTGAAGGAACATGCTCTTAGGGTATTCGAACGTCATGGTAGCTGGATCAGGCCGACAGAGTGGGCGGTCTTGGCTAGTTTCTATCCGATCCGCTCGGCGTATTCCTATTTACTTCGGTTGCATCGTTTTGTGCTTTTGGAGCGTTATAAAACCGCAGGACGAATCGTATATCGCCTCTCGGAACGTGGGTCTAGCCGACTGGAATGGCTGAAAAGATAACGAGGACAGGTCAGACTGCCCGGCCCATGGGAGGCGATGAGCATCAATACGATTTTTCACCAATCATCCTCAAGCGAGCGATAATCGGGCATGGTAGCCGAAAGCAATTTTCAAAGCGCAAAGTTCCCTCTGGGATCATCGGTGCGAATTAAATCCACAGGGCAGTTGGAGGCTTTTGGTCGCAACGGCAAATTGCGCCACCCGCCGTCAGGGAAGCAAATAGCATATGGTGGTCAGACTGACTCGGTATGGCATGTAACTGTTTCTATCAGGGGCGATGTGCTCTACGAGTTGGAAATGGCTCCTGGCTTGTGGCACGAGGAGTTGCTAGAAAGGCGCATGGAATACTCCCCTTTGCTCTCCCATGTCCGCGAGGCGTATAAAAGCATCGAACCGAGCCGAGATGGGGAGCTCATCTATTACCCGTGTCGAGCAGTTCTTAAATCCGGCGAGGCTTGCGATACGGTTTACATCGTCCCTGAGAAGCCGTATGTGAAGCACTGGGGCGTGTACCCCGAAAATGATTCTGGTAAACGACGGATTCGGATGGAGGATATTGCAGAGCTTCAGGAAAGCCCAATCCGTCTTCCGGCTCAGTTTGCAAACGAAGTATATAGAGGCGGCGAATCGGGAATGGGGTACACAATTTTCACCGTGGTCTTCGCAGATGGTGTGCGACAGGCGTACGTCACGGGAGGCGCTGTCGATTTCATTCGCTATCCGATTGGTGAAAGCCCCAAGGACGTTGTTGCCGTCATCCCCCACGAGGGCAGAAGAGACGACTCATTAGTAAAATCGCCCCAATGGTACTGGTGCCTATACTCCGAGTAGCCGAATCAATGCTGCAACTATCGAACCCAGGCGTTTTCCCGGGAAACCTCTATCGAGGGCATTTTGAGTTGCTATCAGGATGTTCAATCTAGAACCAATGATCGTGCATCCTCTGGAGAAACGCACGCTCGATGGGGTATCCCGAGACCGAGCCGATCACCGAGTCAATACCGCATTTGGGACAGAGTGCTGTGTCATCATCGTCGGTCCAGTCTTCGATCTCACTCGACGGAAAAATCTCCAAACAGTAAAAGCAGCCGCAAACCTTGCTATTTCTCAATGTTTCACGATGGTAGCTTGACCATTCGTGAGCGCTGATGTGGTCTTCAGTTACGCGTAGTTCCCGCAGTACATGACCGACATCGCGTTGACGGCTCTTCCAACGTCCCTTCTCCTCGTTCGGAATTGCGGCTCGCATCTGCGTTCGGCAATAATCCTGTGCCCATAGCAATTCCGCTTGATTTCTATGCAAAATCGCTGCCTCGATACGACTCAGTTCATCGATAGTCGTCATGCGGTTAACAATTATTTAGCAAGCGTTCGCAAAGGAGAAAAGTATCGAAGCGATTCCCGTCACAGAGGACCCGTCATAGAATATCCTCCCTCAAAAGATATGCGGTTTCGGAACCTTTCGACAAAAGAAAATCGAGGATAATAAGAATGCGACTCTTGAGGTGCAATGTCTTCTTGATCGCGTTCCGATTTCTTAGAACATAACTGCGTACAAGAGTCTCTAGATAATAGACGGTATTTACTTCGAGTTCCTCAGTGGACAACTCAGGATTCTTTTCTAGCATGTCACTAATCCAATGTATCCCGTCATCTCTAAAGCTGGACCCGATATCGTTCAGGAGCTTCGAGAGCGAGTAGAGCGTAGCCGGATTCCCACCCATGTCCTCTGAGACTCGTTTGAAGAATGACTTTTCTCGATCCTTCAGACTGTGCCACTCTCGGGCCTCTTTTTTCCACCAGGTCCACGCCAGGAGATAGTTATGAATGATTTCCTTGGAATCGAACCGTGAATGCTCGTCTTTAGCCAAGGCTACGACCTTCGGGTAAAAAGCTCCCAGACTGTCCAAAACTGCTCGTACTGCGCCAGCCTAGGTTTAGAGATCCCGAAGTTGAAGGGCGCAGCTTTGGTCTTTGCTGCTTACACGCGCATAGATCGCGATTCGCATGGTCGATTCGGTAATACGGGTGCCTGGCGGAAGCCCGGTAAGTATTCAGGCAACGCATGTCACTAATTCAACCCGTCTATAGGATTCACCGCTCAATCGAGGTGCAGGCGCGGCGGGACCCTTGGGCGGCTGTAGACCGCCGAGCTAAAACCTCCACCCGTATTGATGGCTTTTAAGACACGAAATTCAGCGCTAGGAGGGAGAATTACTGCGAGCGGAAATCATTAGCTTTCGCTCGCCACTTAGGTCGTCTTACAACAAGTTTGCAACTTCTACTTCGGTTTGCCCGTCACTCGGGAATAATCGCCACGGTGGCCGAGATGAAAGAAGCGCTCGACTGGCTGGATCGGTATCTTGGGCCAGTTAAATAGGGACTTCGTGCAGACGGGAAATGTTCATGGCTGCTTGCTCGTGGGCGCGAGATGCTTGAGTTCTTCGGTCCAATTCAGCACAACGCGCACTTCGTCGGGAGGCCCATTCTCCACATTGGCCTTCACAAAAAGGAATCGCTGACCGTCCGGGCTGATGTCGTAGACGCCGTTGCTCAACCGACCCATCAGAAATGAATGGTAGTCCGCGACGATTCGTGGAGTGGACGCGCTGAAAGTGGGTTGGGTGGTTACGCTCACGCTCATGAAATTGCCAGAGCTCATATAGAACAGTTCGCGGCCATTTCGCGCCCACACGGGTGTAGTGCCACCATTGGTCGAAATCTGCCATTTGCCGCCGGGGCCCGGAAAGGGCTGCACATAAACTTCATAGCGGCCCGACTCTTCCGACTGATATGCAATCCATCGGCTGTCTGGCGAGAATCGGGCTTGCATCTCGTTGAATTTTGTCTGAAGAAACGGCTGAGGTTTTCGCTCGCCCGTGAGCGGCGTGATCCAGATGTCCCGGCCCGTGGCTGACCCTACGGCCCAATAGGCCAAGAATTTGCCATCGGATGACCAAGAAGTGGGAACCAGGATGAGACTCTCGCCGGCGACTAGGATTTCCTCGGCGCCGCTCCCGTCGGCAGGTTTCACAAGAATCGCTGGTCCAGTTGGACGTATAGTCGCGAACGCGATGCGTTTTCCGTCCGGCGACCATATCGGCGCACTGCTGTGTTCGTCGAACGTCAAACGCGTGAGCGTGCCGTGCGGGATTTCATACACCCAAATGTCCGACCCACTGCTGCCGGATGGAATCGCGACCGCGATCCGTTCTCCATCGGGGGAGATGTGAGGAGAGCTATAGTGGCGTGCGGGAGCCGCGAGTTCTTTGACCTGTTTCTTATGGTCCACCCACACGATCAGTCCATCATGACTATATGCATTTTCAGGCAGATAAACGAGCGAGCCATTGTCGGAGACTGTAAAGTCAGCCGCTCCGCTGTTGGGCGAGGTTTTTACCCCGTCGAGAACCGGGACCGCTTGCCCGGTGATCTCCAGTCGCTGTGGGTCGAACGGCACGGCAAAGACCCGTCCGTCGCGTTCGAACAGGAGATGGCCACTCGGAGAGTAGCGAGGGTTAGTGCCGACTATGGGCAGGATCTTCTTTTCACGCGTGTCTAGCCGGATGGCCGCAATTTTGGACTCCGAGAAGCCGCCGATATCTTGTGCCCTGGCTATCACAAAGAGGATGGCTTTCCCGCCGGGCAGAATTTCCGGCCAGCGATAGGAGAGCTCATTTTTGCTAACGTCAGGGGCGGTTAGAATCTCAGGCGAGCCGCCGGCGGCGGAAACGCGCATCAGACCGCCGAACAAAGTCGGAGCAAAAGTAATCGTACTGTCTGGTCCCCAAGTCGCGCTGCGATTGATTGGGGCATCGCAAAGTGTTGTTGCTTCCCCGCCGTGCACAGAAACCTTCTTCAGCTTCCCATCCGCGAAGAACCCAACCCACTGGCCGTCCGGTGAGAAAAATGGGCTGGTGGCATTGGTCGAACCGGGCAGAGGCTGTGGCTCGAGGTGGTCGACTGGCCGCAAGAAAAGCTGCGTTGTGTGGCCATGTGCTCCTAAGTAAGCGATCTTCGTTCCATCGCGAGAGATTGCGACCGCCGGAAAGTCTCTCAGCGGGAAGCCTTCTGACGCGGCGGGTTGACCGTCGGGAGCGGGGAACCCGAATGCGAAGCGGCTAACCGGGCGCTCCCCTAAATTGGGACGTACATACGATGCGATGACCAAAGCACCAACTGCCCCGAGAGCCAGTCCCGCCGCGGCCCAGGCCCACACTCCTCCATGGTGCCGAAATGAGCGTGTGAGTGCACCGGCGGGAACTGTCTCGGACGCGACGGAACCGGAGAGGGCTTCTTCAATGATGATGCGTGCGTCGCCGATGTCGCGCAGACGCTGCTTTGCTTCCTTCTGTAAACAGCGACGTAGGAGTTCGCGGATACGCGTGGGAGCTGACCCGTGCAGTGCAGACCAATCCGGTTCAGCGCGAATCACGGAGGCAAGAATGTCCGACGTGGTTTCGCCGGTGAAGGCGGCGCGGCCAGTGAGCATTTCGTAGAGCATGCAGCCAAAGGCCCAGATGTCGGCGCGGCGATCGACGCGCTTGCCCCGTGCCTGCTCCGGCGACATATACGCCGCCGTGCCTAACAACACGCCCGTCCGCGTCGCGGCGGCGCTCAGCGTAGGCGAGTTCTGCAACTCCGGTTCGACGGTTTCGCCTTCCAACGCCTTCGCCAAGCCAAAGTCAAGGAGTTTGACTTGGCTCTCTGGTGTCAGCTTTACGTTCGAGGGCTTCAAATCGCGATGAATGATGCCGCGCTCATGGGCGTACTCAAGCCCGTCGGCAATTTGCTTTGCAAAAGTCAAAACCTCCTCAAGGGCGATCCGCCCCTGGCTGATGCGCTCGGCGAACGTTGGACCTTCTACCAGTTCCATCACCAGCACAAGAGCTCCGTTCGATTCTTCGAGGCCGTAGATCGAAGCAATGTTGGGATGATTGAGGGAAGCTAAGACTCTCGCTTCGCGCTCGAAACGAGCCATACGTTCCGTATCGCGGGCAAACACCTCGGGCAGCACCTTGAGGGCAACATCGCGGCACAAGCGTGTGTCCTGCGCGCGATAAACTTCCCCCATGCCACCCGCGCCAATTTTTTCCTGGACGCGATAGTGTGCAATCGTCTGGCTGATCATGGAGGTGCCGTTGCGATCCATGCTAGGACTGTCGGTGTTACAGGTCAATCGAAAGCGGTTGCATGTACGCTGCCATTGCAGGCGAAACGTTTCAGGACGACACTCTGGCTAAACGGTGGGCACAGATGCATAAAGCAAGCGACCTGGAAACTGAGAATCTCGAAGAGTTTCGAGCTTTCCTCTTCCGCGCAGTCTGCTGGAGGAGACATGAGTCGATTTCCCGCTTGCCTAATCTTGTCAGTCGCTTTCCTCGGTAGGTTCCTGGCGACCGGCACCAGCGCCCAATCCGACCCCGAAGACACTGTGTCCGGTTTGATGGCTGCCTGGAACCTGAAAGACGCGCATGCATTCGCGTCTCAATTCACCGAAGACGCCACGTTTGTCAATGTGAACGGTACTCTTTGGATCGGCAAGAAAGACATTGAGGACAGGCATGCCAACGCGCGGATCTTCAAGAGCAGCCATGCAGAGCTCAAACCCGACAGCATCCGGCTCCTTAGGCCGGACGTTGCTCTGGTGCACGTGAGTTGGACGATCACAGGGGACCCTCGTGATCCACAGCCTCGTGCCTACTTGATGAGCATCGTCGTCAGCAAACGTGACGGACGTTGGCTCATCGTTGCCGCCCAGAACGGCTCCGCCGTTGATCGCTCTACCTTGCCCGGCACAGCCGTTCTTCTCCCGAGTCCTTTGCCCACGGCACCTGAGGCAGACCTGACGCCTTCCGATGTGCGAAAACTACTCGCCGAAGCCGACAAGGACTGGAACCAGCATGATGCGAAAGCTGTTGGGAGCTTGTTCGCTGACCATGCAGATCTCGTAGATGCGTCGGCCCGTCGCTTCAGTGGAAGGGACAATATCGGAAAACACATCGCGGATGTGCTAGCCCATAAATTCTATGGCACCACTTCGCGCACGAGCATCCTCACCTGTACCGTGCTTGGTCCAGACGTTGCGGTTCTCGAAGTCCAGTGGGAGCTGTTAGGGAAAGCTCGGGACGATAAAACGCTTACCATCTCGGGACTTCGCGTGCTCACTCGCAACAGTGCACGCTGGTGGGTCAGCGCTGTTCAAGACACGCTCACCAGGCCGTTGCCTGCAGGAATGCCGCGATGAGAAACCCACCTAAGCAGTTCTTCCATACGGGAGTTCCTCGCAACGATTGCGGCGATGGGGCGCGACAGCGCGATGAAGCTGCTGCCGCGTTTAAGAACCAAGGTGGATCGCCCTTGCCCGTGAGGTCCTCGAGGATGAATGGAATGCGCAGACGGATATGGATGACTTGCATCTAACTTCCGGTTTCCCGGTAACGGGAAAAATCGCCACGGTGCCGAGAGTGCCGGTTTAATCCTTGCTGTAGCTCTGGGGAGGGCGCATTCCTGAAGATTCGGCATCTGGCGCACGAGCCGGCTGGGATTCGGCATTGGACCGGCACTGATTCGGGATGCCGAGGGTCTCCAAAAGGTCTGAATGGAGGGCCTATGAAGCCGCTTGAAGCGATCGTCGCTGCAACGTTATTCACGGTGCTGAGTTCGCATATCACCACCGCCGCGACCTGCGATAGCCTTTCTTCGCTCTCCTTGCCAGAAACAGCGATCACGATGGCACGAACGGTATCTGCGGGGGCGTTGACTTTGCCGACATCTCTACCGGCGCCTGGCCCGCGCGGAGGTCTCACGTTCGTTGCAGCAAAAGATCTTCCAGAGTTCTGCCGGGTCGCCGCTGTCGCGACACCCTCGAAGGACTCGGAAATCAAGTTTGAAGTTTGGCTGCGTGCCGCCAATTGGAACGGCAAGTTTATGGGCCTGGGAAACGGAGGCATGGCAGGTTCAATCAGTTACGGAAGCATGTCGGCAGCCCTTTCTCTTGGGTACGTAGCCTCCTCTACCGATACTGGGCACGAGGGGTCGCCTCAGGATGGCAGCTACGCGCTTGCGCATCGGGAGAAAGTCATCGACTTTGGCTATCGCGCGGTTCACGAAATGACCGTCAAGGCAAAGCTGATCATCGCTGCCTACTACGGGCGGGCGCCGAAGTTCTCCTATTCGTACGGTTGCTCAACCGGTGGTAGACAAGCGTTAACAGAGGCCCAACGGTTTCCAGTTGACTACGATGGAATCATCGCCGGGGCGCCCGCTATTTTCCTGACACACATGCAGGCAGCCAGCGTCTGGAAAGCTCAGGCGATCCGCAAGAACTCTGGCGGGTTGGTTCCACCTTCCAAGCTTCTGCTGATCCACAACGCGGTACTGGCGGCGTGCGATGCTCGAGACGGCGTAAAGGACGGACTCTTAGATGATCCGCGGATTTGTAATTTCGACCCGAAAATCTTGCAGTGCAAGGGCGAGGACAGTCCGGACTGCCTGACCGCCGCGCAAATAACTGTCGTTCAGGCGTTCTACAGCCCGACGGTGAATCCCAGAACCAGGGAGCAGATCTTTCCTGGGATGGTTCCGGGCAGTGAACTAGGCTGGAGTTCCGACGTCGGTCGGATGCACGCCGATCCACCGGACATTACGAACACCCTAGCGACTGCGTACCTTAGATACGCGGTATTCCAGAATGCTAAGTGGGATTACATGACATTCGATTTCAATTCCGGGATGGCGCTGGCCGACCGCATCGATGACGGCGTAACTAAGGCCACAGATCCGAATCTGCGCGATTTCTTCCGCCGTGGCGGGAAGTTGTTGCAGTACCACGGGTGGAGTGACCCGTCAATATCACCGCTCAGCAGCACCAACTACTACGACAGCGTGCTGAATTTCATAGGAAACCCCACTAGCGTACGGGATTCCTACCGCA
>Ga0210396_10006713_pt1 | contig 11001 bp, 8 predicted proteins | sample IncBWH17OmetaG_FD_155466 | JGI IMG/M metagenome (GOLD analysis project Ga0210396, IMG submission 155466) | Forest soil microbial communities from Barre Woods Harvard Forest LTER site, Petersham, Massachusetts, United States - Inc-BW-H-17-O ... | reverse complement strand
TGGGGGCCGGGTTGGGGACGCTTCAAATGGTCTTCCCACCATACGAGACCTCGTACGACGCAAAAATAGTGAACCACACGCATAACGACTATCTGGAAGCCCTGGCGGAAACTGGGGTGGCCGGGGGGTTGTGCTGTCTGTGGTTCCTAGCGGTCCTGTTCACGGAGTCGGTGAAGGGATTGAAGGAGTTGGGAAGTTCATTTGGGGCAGCGCTGAACTTGTCGGGGTTGGTGGGTTGCTGTGGGCTGCTGGTTCATAGTTTAATAGACTTTAATCTGCATATCCCGGCGAATGCCCTGCTGTTCTTCGTCTCGGCCCATTTGGCAACCGCCCGCCTCGAGACGTCAGCAAAGGGTGATCCGGAAAGCAGCCCGCCCCGCCGGAATTTAAGAAAAGTAGAAGCCAGTTAATGATGCCAGACTGTATAATGGCCGCGGGGGGTCACCCATTCTGATGGTCCCATTCTCCACCATGGGACGGCGCCGTATAGTTGTCTCCGCCGTAGCCGCAAGTTTGCTCAGCCTGCCGGTTCTTGTCTTCGCGCAGCAAAATGTCACTGTCGGCGAAACGCCTCAACAGGTAAACGACCGCATCCGAACACTCACGATGGGATCGAAGAGCTCTGCTCCACACGACTACATGATCGGCAACGGCGACCTGTTGGATGTCTCCGTGTTCGATGTTCCTGAACTTTCGAAAGAAGTGCGGGTAAGCCAGACCGGCACGATCAGCATTCCGCTCATTCCTGTAAGGGTGCGCGTTGCGGGGTTGACCGAGACGCAAGCGGAAGAAAAAATCGCCGAGTTGCTGGAAGCGAATGGATTGGTCTCACATCCCGAGGTCGGGGTGTCCGTGAAAGAGCACCGCAGCCAGCCAATCACCGTTGTCGGTGCGGTGACGCATCCGATGGTTTATCAGGCGGACCGTGATGTCACCTTGCTTGAGGTCCTTGCCGAAGCGGGTGGCATCGCCAACGACGCCGGAGACACCGTCATTGTGACCCGTCGCCGAATCCCCACTTTTGCCGAAGTGGCCGCCACGCAACCGGCTTCGACAACTCAGGCGTCTGGCTCCGGCGAACCACCGCCAATCGATACGCCGTCTACCGCTGAACCCGCGGGGGGAAAATCAGATACCGCCACAAAGGCACCTGCATTTCCGTCCGCGGAGGAATTGGCCCATGCAAGCCCGCCCGTCCCACCCGCGGCCGCCGAAGCGAGTGCCAATTCCGCGGATACGGACTCCACCACCATCAGTATTAATCTGAATGACCTTTTGGAAACAGGCGACACCCGCAACAACATTGCGCTTCATGCCGGCGATGTCGTTACTGTGCCCCACGCGGGAATCGTTTATGTCCTGGGCGCGGTTACCCGTCCCGGCGGGTTTGTCGTTTCCAACGACCGTACTCAACTCACCACCTTGAAGGTGCTTTCCCTTGCCGGTGGGCTCACGGCCATCGCCAAAACCAACCAGGCCGTTATCATTCGAAAAGACGACACCGGGAAGCAGACCGAGACGCAAGTTGACCTTAAGAAGGTGTTGAAGCGGGAGTCCGAAGACATCACCATGCGTCCCAGCGATATTCTTTTCATCCCAGATGATCGAACCAAGGCGGCGTTGTTCAAGGCGGCGGAGATCGGCGTGGCTGTCGGTACGGCCGTGGCGGTTTTCCGCCTGGCGTACAAATAAGAACGCACTATGATCGAAGACTCCAAACTGATACCGAGGACTCCCGGAAGCAACGGGTCGGTCGAGCTGATCCCTGCGTCGACGCGCGTGCCGGCGATTGATTTATCGCCACGGGAACCCCATTTATACGACTACCTGCTGATCCTGCGAAAACACCAATGGCTCATCTTGTCGTTCCTGCTGACCGTGGTGACCATCGTAAGTATTGCCACGTTTCGCATGCGGCCGGTCTATATCGCCAAAGCCACGATTGAGATCGATCGCGAGAACACCAACATTCTTCCGTTTCAGGGCGCGGATGCCTACGACTCCATGATGGATCTCGACAATTATATCGAGACCCAATCCAAGGTTCTCACCAGCGAAACTCTGGCGTTGCAGACCATTCGCAATACCGGCCTCGCCGCGAATCCGGAATTTTCCTCCGGGGGAGTTCCCTCGGAAGCCATCGCTACAGGTTCCCTGGCGAACCAGAAGCGCCCTCCGGAGGTCGCGGCATTTTTGGGCAGCCTAAGCGTTCGAAGGGTGCCATCAAGCCGCCTGATGGAAGTAAGCTACGAATCCACGGACCCCGTGCTGGCGGCCCGAATCCTCAACGCGCACCTCGACAATTTCAAAGCCCAGAATATCCAGAGCCGTTACGAGGCCACGCTGGAAGCGACCCGTTTTCTCACTTCGCAACTCAACGAGCTTAAGTTGACTGTCAAGCAATCCGAGGACGCGCGCATTAATTACGAGCGGCAGAACCAGATCTGGAGCGTCGACGACAAGTCCAACATGACCACCCAGCGGCTCTCGGATCTGGATAAACAACTCACCGACGCGCAGGGCGATACGCTGAAAAAACAGGCTCTGTACGAATACGCCAAGGCGGGTGATATCGATGCCGTGCCGGAAATTCGAGCCGACGCTCTCTTGCAGGACTTGCAGAAGAGGCGCGCCGACTTGTCGGTTCAGTATACGGAAGCCGTCAACCAGTACGGCCCGAACTTCCCCAAGGTGCTTCGGTTCCAGGCACAGATGAAAGAAGTGGACGATCAGATCGCGCGCGAAAGCAAAGGCATCATCCTCCAGCTCGAGAGCGATTACCGGGAGGCGAAACAGAAAGAGGAACTAATCCGCCAGGCGCTCGAGCAGCAGAAGGCCGTCACGAACGACATGGCGGAAAAAATGGTGCAATACAACATCTTGAAAAGAGAGTCCGAGGCGGACAAGTCCCTCTATGAAGGCCTGCTGACCAAGCTCAAGGAAGCGGGCATTTCCGAAGGGCTGAAGTCTTCAAACATCCGCGTTGTCGACCCGGCCATGATTCCTTCGAATCCTGCGCGGCCGGCAAAGGCGCGCAATATTGCGCTCGCTTTCCTGGTCGGCTTGGTCGGCGGTATCGGCTTGGCCATCCTGCGCGAATACCTCGACAACACCGTGAAGACTCCGGACGACATCGAAACGTTGACCCGCTTGCCCAGCCTTGCCGTCGTGCCGGCATTCGGAGATGGCGCCGGTTCCAAGAATCGAATGGGGTTCTTCGGGGCCGGTTCGAAAAACGGCCACGAAAAGCGCATCGAACTTGTTGCGCAGCATCTTCCGAAATCGCAGATGTCGGAAGCTTTCCGCGCATTGCGTACGGCGTTGCTGCTCTCGCAACCGGACCACCCGCCTCAAGTTATCCTCGTGACCAGCGCGCTCCCTCGCGAAGGCAAAACGACGGCTGCCGCTAACCTGGCGGTCACCCTGGCCCAACTCGGCGATAAGACCGTCCTGGTGGACGCCGATCTCCGCAAGCCGGGAGTTGGAAGATTGCTGAATCTGGGCACTGGGAAGTACGCCGGCCTGAGTTCCTATCTGGCCGGAGTCTCTACCTTGGATCTGGTAACCGTGCAGCACCCGGCCATTCCGAATCTGGCCGCGATTCCCACCGGTCCTCTGCCGCCGAATCCGGCCGACTTGCTCTCTTCGCACAAACTCGCGGACGCGATCGCCGAACTGCGAACCAAATACAAATTTGTCGTGATCGACTCACCGCCGATTATGGCGGCGACGGATGCCGTGATCCTGTCCGTTCAGACGGACGGCGTGCTGCTGGTGGTGCGCTCCGGAGAAACTCCCAAGGAGGCATTCACTCGCACGAGGGATCTGCTGGTCAGCGTCAAGAGCCGTTTGCTCGGGGTAGTCCTCAATGCCGTGGATGCCAGCGCTCCGGATTACTACTATTCTTACCGCTATTATCCCTATTCCTACGGCTACGGTCCCCAGGAAGCCCTGGAATTGGGTCACGAGGAAGCTCCCGAGCACGTCCCGACCAAGCCCTTTGATCGGGACGATTCGGACAAACTCTAGGAGGTGGTGTGCGATATCTGATCACGGGCGGCGCGGGATTCATCGGCTCTCATCTTGCCGAGCGATTGCTGGAAAAGGGCGAGCAAGTGGTGCTGCTCGATAATCTCTCCACCGGCAGCATGGAAAATATTCGCCACCTGAAAGGTTCTGACCGCCTCGAGTACCATCTGGATGGAATTGAAAACCGGCAGATGCTGGCGGAATTGGTGGATGATGCCGATGTAATCGTACACCTCGCAGCCGCCGTCGGCGTGAAACTGATCGTGGAAAGCCCCGTCCGCACGATCGAGACAAACGTCAACGGGACACAGATGGTTTTAGAGACGGCCTCCAAGAAGAAAAAACTTGTTCTGATTGCCTCCACCTCCGAAGTTTATGGGAAAAACACCAATGTACCGTTTCACGAGGATGCCGACCTGGTGCTTGGCGCCACCACAAAGGGGCGCTGGAGTTACGCTGCATCGAAGGCCCTGGACGAATTTTTGGCTATTTCCTACTGGAAAGAAAAACGTCAGCCTGTGATAGTGGTTCGTTTTTTCAACACCGTTGGCCCGCGCCAGACCGGCCGCTATGGCATGGTCCTTCCCAATTTTGTGAAGCGCGCCCTGGATGGCGACCCCATCGAGGTCTACGGCAATGGCCAGCAGTCGCGCTGCTTCTGCGACGTCCGGGACACCGTGGAAGCCCTTCTCCGCCTGATGCCATTGGACCGCGCGGTCGGGGAAGTGATCAATATCGGGAACACGGAAGAAGTGACGATTGAAAATCTCGCCAAAATCGTGAAGCACCGCACTGGGAGCGAATCCGCCATTCAGTTTGTCCCGTACGACAAGGCCTACGAGCCCGGATTCGAAGACATGATGCGGCGCGTGCCGTCCATCGATAAACTGCACGCATTGACCGGTTTTCGGCCTCAGACAAACCTTGCTGATATTATTGATCGCGTTTCGGCATATTTCCGGCAAAAAGAAGGGTTACTCTCGGGGACAATGGTGGCCAAGCGCTCCGCTGGATGATAGGTTCCGGGATGCATCGCTTGCGTGAATTGCGCAGCGCTATGATCAACTTGATAAAACGTACGAGTCGATTTTCCCACGCAAGGTTTCCGGATGCCGTTGGAGCACGCTATCGCTGTTACGCCCGCTGATGCCACCGCTCTCCACGCCAAGATGGTAGAGCCTTCGTCGCATCGTAAATCGCTGGTCGAGCCACGGTTACTCGAGCGCTTGCTGCTAATTCTCTTTCTCCTGTCGCTTCCCCTGGTGAATCCGTGGGTTCGCGGGGACGGCGTGGGCTACTACGCCTATGCCAGGGCGCCGCTGATCGAGCACAGCCTGGATTTCACTCACGATTACCAGTTTGCGAACGAAAGTTTCCGCGGGGAGCGGCTGGACGAATACGGGCAGCCGAAGGCCGGCTACCGTACCATCACCGGCCATCTCGACAATCATTTCACCGTCGGACCCGCCGTACTTTGGTTCCCATTCCTGCTCGTCGCGCATGGAGGAGTGCTTCTGGCGCGTGAAGTGGGTTCGTCCGTCCTTGCGGACGGCTTCTCGGCTCCCTACCGTTACGCGATGGCGATTGGCACCGCGATCTATGGGTTTCTGGCATTGCTCATCGCATTCCGACTGGCGCGAAAATATGCGAATCCATTGTGGGCATTCCTCGCGACGCTGGCGATCTGGTGGGCAAGCTCACTCCCCGTCTACATGTATTTCAACCCTTCCTGGTCGCATGCGCACTCCGCATTCACCGCCGCCTTGTTTTTGTGGTACTGGGACCGAACGCGCGAAGAACGCACGACTCGCCAGTGGATTGTTCTGGGGCTCATTACGGGCCTTATGCTGAACGTCTATTATCCCAACCTGATGATTGTTGCCGTGGTGCTGGCGGAAGCGATCTGGCAATACCGGGAATATTTGCGCACAATACCGAAGCCGGATGGCGCCGCAATGCGCCGGTTGCTCTCCCGGCAAGTTCTCTTTGGGGCCGTCGTCTTTGTTTGCCTCCTGCCCACCTTTGCTTCGCGATGGATCGTGTATGGAGGCCCATTCGAAACTGGCTATCTGCCTATCAGTGATTTTCTTTGGCGTTCACCTGTATTCCTGAAAGTGTTGTTTTCCGCCAACCACGGATTATTATCCTGGACTCCAGTGCTGGCTTTATCTTTGCTGGGCCTGCTGCTCTTTGCCCGGCGCTCGCCTCGTGTGGGCATCCCGTTTCTGGCCGCCAGCGTGGCGTTCTATCTCTTCATCTCCATTTATCCGGATTGGGCGGGTATCTCCTCTTTTGGCAACCGGTTCTTTATTTCCCTGAGTGCTCTCTTCATTTTTGGGCTGGCAATCTGCCTCGAACGGGTGGCCGGCCGGTTCCCCAGCCGGCGCGCAGCCACGCTTGCGTCCGCAACCGTCCTGGGGTGCTTCGCGCTCTGGAACCTGGGGATGATTTATCAGTGGGGGACGCATTTAATTCCGGCGCGCGGGGCTATCTCTTTTTCGCAGGCGGCATTCAACCAGTTTCAAGTGGTTCCCCGGCAAATGTCCTCGCAGCTTCGCCGCTATTTGTTCCGCCGGAGCGATCTGATGCGGCAGATCGAGCAGAAGGATATCGAACAGATGAAACAGAACACCCCGCCGTGAACTCTCCGCTAGGATGCGGGAACCCTGCCTGAATGCGGTTACAGTTCCGTACCCCGAATCCGATTCTGTTACTCTGTCAGGAGCACCAAATCGCAGGTCAATTTTCGAGTGAGATATGGCTTCGGTGACTTCCAATCCACCCGTCGCAGACGCCCTGGCCAACCGTGCGCCGGTCCTGATGACCATGCGCATCGAACCGCCTCGCAACTGGCTTGACCTGCGCCTGAAAGAACTCTGGACGTACCGCGAATTGCTTTACTTCCTGGTTTGGCGTGACGTCAAGGTTCGCTACAAGCAGACCGCCATCGGCGTTTCGTGGGTGATCGTGCAGCCGCTACTGACGATGCTCGTCGCTACCCTCTTTTTCGGAAAGCTCGCGAAGTTGCCGTCGCAGGGGCTTCCTTACTCGGTTTTTTGTTTTGCGGCCGTAGTGCCATGGGCATATTTTTCCACCGCGCTCGTTGCCGCCACCAACGTGATGGTGGAAAACCAGCGAGTCATTACCAAGGTGTATTTCCCGCGCCTGATTCTCCCGGTTTCCGCGGCACTGTCGGGTCTGGTGGACTTTGCCATCGGTTTCGTCGTCCTTCTGATTTTTACTTTCTCGTATGGCATTCGCCCCACCTGGGCCCTGCTCCTGCTGCCCCTGTTCCTGCTTCTCGCCGTGTTTACTGTTTTGGGTGTGGGGCTTTGGCTTTCCGCGCTCAATGCGCTTTACAGGGACGTCAAATATCTAATTCCATTCATCGTCCAGTTCTGGACGCTGGCTTCTCCCGTTTATTATTCCAGTTCGATGGTTCCCGAGCGCTATCGCTGGCTGTACGGATTGAATCCGATGGCCGGCGTGATTGATGGATTCCGTTGGAGCCTCACCGCGACGGGCCACCCGCCGGCCGCCAGCCTCGTTGCGTCCGTCGCAATCGTTATCTTCTTAACTCTAGGCGGTCTCTTGTTTTTCAATCGCATGGAAGGAAGCATCGCCGACAGGGTGTAGTGAGGATTTGAGGACTATAGTCACGTGCGCGAACTAAGCCGGAGCGAGATGGCAAGACCAGCAGATGCGACCGTACTATCCAGGCGGGGTTATTACCCTGTCCTGGATGCGTTGCGCTTCATACTCGCCCTTTGGGTGACTATCGGTCATTTTGAAATGATCCCTCTGTTTGGCGACGCGAACACTGGCATCCTGCTTTGGCAATTGTTCAAGCGCGGCTGGAATACGACGGTCTTTGGGACCCCCGCAGTCATCGTCTTTTTTGTTATTTCGGGCTTTTGCATCCATCTACCTTTTCGTGGATCCGCCAAAATCGATGTACCTCGCTACTACCTTCGCCGTTACACACGCATCCTCCTCCCTGTCGCAGGAGCGTTGGTAGTCTATCGCTTGCTGGGCCAGCACATGATTTTTTGGGGAGAGCATTCTATCCTCTGGAACTCGCCACTTTGGAGCCTGGCCTGCGAGGAGATTTATTATGCACTTTATCCCCTACTTCGTTCGATCAGAAATAAAGTCGGGTGGCAATTCTTGCTGCCAGCCACTTTTGCGATAAGTGTGCCAACGGCGGCCACCCATTTTCACGCTGGGGATTGGCACGTCTTTGGACCGTTTGGTACGGCAATGATGTTGTTGCCAGTGTGGTTAATGGGCTGTCTGCTTGCGGAACAGGCTGAATCGCTGGTGGAACTGAATCCGCGATTCTCGATCTGGTTTTGGAGATTCCTGGCTTGGCTGGGCTCTTGGGTTTTGGAAATGATGCATTTCAAGTTGAAGATCTCTTACACACAAACGATGCTTTGGTTTGGCGTGCTCGCCTACTTCTGGCTACGCCATGAGATTGCTCACGGAAAAAAGACCCAGCCAAACCGCTATCTGGTGGCCGCGGGTGCTTGGAGCTACTCCTTATACCTTGTGCATGCACAAGGGGGCGCCCTCCTGGGGCGACTTCACCCGCCCAGCCTGGGTGCGGTTCCCGACTGGCTGCTGGACATGCTCTTCTCTTTGATATTTGCCTATGCATTTTATGTTCTGGTGGAACGTCCCTCCCATCGACTGGCCAGAATGGTTAAGTTAAGGGGTGCACGGGAAACCAGTGAAACTCGTAATCCAACACTGCAAGCGTTCCCGGACTTGAAGGCGCCGGAGAAGGAACTCCCCGGGATTTGAAAGTTCTGTCATGAACACCGCCGTCATCCAAGCCGAAAGCCTCGGCAAGCGCTACCAGCGGGGGGCCCTGGCCTCCTCGGGGCTTCTGCGTGACACGCTGGCGCGCACGCTACGCTCTCCCTGGAGCGCATTTCAGCGAAAGAAGCTCGAGTCTTTCTGGGCGCTGAAGGATGTTTCTCTGCAAGTGCGCGAGGGCGAAGTGCTGGGCCTGATCGGACGCAATGGTTCCGGCAAGACGACTCTGCTCAAAATTCTTTCCCGCATCACCCGGCCCACAGAAGGTTGGGCGGAGATTCGAGGCCGCGTCGGCAGCTTGCTGGAAGTTGGCACCGGCTTTCATCCGGAACTCACCGGCCGCGAGAATACCTATCTGAGCGGCGCGATTCTGGGCATGAACAAGCAGGAAATCACCCGCAAATTCGATGAAATCGTAGCTTTTGCTGAACTCGACCAATTTATTGACACTCCCGTAAAACATTATTCCAGCGGAATGTATGTCCGGCTCGCATTTGCTGTGGCCGCACACCTCGAACCGGAAATTCTTCTAGTTGACGAAGTCCTCGCTGTCGGAGACATCAAATTCCAGCGCAAATGTCTCGGGAAAATGGGAGACGTTGCCCGCGCTGGCCGCACCATTGTTCTCGTCAGCCATCAGCTCAACCAGATTCGCCGTCTTTGCCAGCGCGTCACCTGGATCGATGGCGGGCTTCTCCGTCAAACCGGCCCCACCGCCGAAGTCGTCAGCGCCTACGAGACCGCGATGACTTCCCCGGAGCGCGGGTCTTCGTCCACGCGGTCAGAATCGAAGGCCCAATTCCTTTCGTGGAGAATTCTAGAGCCATCTGGCGATTCCGCGCACCGCTTGGAATCCGTAGGGCCAGTTACGGTGGCCTTTCGCCTCAAAGTTAGTGCTCCAATCCACCATGGCCATCAGGGAATTGCCTTATTCGACGCCGAACGCCGATTGATGTGGGCTTACGCAAACGAAGACCTAACACTCGATCCAGGTCTCCACGATCTAATCTACAAGTTCCCCTTTCTGCCGCTGTGTCCCAGATCCTATAATTGGCAGTTGAGCTTGTGGGTCGAGAAGGAAAATGTCGATTTGTGGGAAGCGATTCCAGAACTTCAGGTGACCTCACCCAATTACCAGCATGCGCTCGACGAGTGGAATGGTTTCCTGAATCTTCCCTCAGAGTTCCGTGTTTTCACTGAGAAAGGGTAGCCCTTGAACTCGTCCTGGGTCTTCGACCAATCGCACTATGATGCTCTAAACGCAGCCCGAGGAGAGACGGTTGCTCGATTGCTGCCCGAACTGAAGCAGCGGCTCAATCTGAAGACCGCCCTGGATTTAGGATGCGGATTGGGTCATTACGCCGAAATTCTTCACCAGCACGGACTTGAGGTGCTCGCTGTGGACGGCCGCGCCGAAAATGTGGAAGAGGCGCGCCGTCGGTTTCCGCATCTGAAATTTCAGGTTTCAGACGCTCAGGATCCTGAACTTTCCCAGCTTGGAAAATTTGATCTGGTTTTTTGTTTTGGACTACTTTACCACCTTGAAAATCCGTTTCGCGTCGTACGCAGCATCGCCGAACTCTCCTCAAAGCTAACCCTCGTCGAAGGGATAGTTTATCCGAGCCCGGAACCAGCGATGGTTCTCATGGATGAGAATACGGGAGTCGACCAGGGCCTTAACTATATGGCTTTCTATCCTTCCGAGCCCTGCCTGATAAAAATGCTGCGCCGCTCTGGCCTTGCACACTGTTACAACCCGAAGATCATGCCGGCCCATCCGGAGTATCACAAAGGGTCCAATGGTTTTCGGCGCAGAACCCTCTTGGCAGCCGCCAAGGCGCCCATCGAATCGCCCCTGCTCGCAGATTGGAGGGAGCCTTCACCGGAGTTCAGCCCATGGACCATGATGCCGTTGTATCCAGCACTCTGGCGTACCACGGGTGTATATAGCGTAGTTGACAGGTTAATGCGCGGCAGGGTGCGTCGCGCAAACCGCTAATAGGCTTTTATACCCAGTCGCGCCGCGAGTCTAATATGCTTACGTTTTTTTCCACACCGAAGCCGTTTCAGGGTCACATTAACGTGATCCAGCGGAATGCCTTGCGCAGTTGGCAGCAGGTCCACCCGGATGTGGAGATCCTGCTTTTTGGC
>Ga0210396_10006711_pt1 | contig 11001 bp, 8 predicted proteins | sample IncBWH17OmetaG_FD_155466 | JGI IMG/M metagenome (GOLD analysis project Ga0210396, IMG submission 155466) | Forest soil microbial communities from Barre Woods Harvard Forest LTER site, Petersham, Massachusetts, United States - Inc-BW-H-17-O ... | reverse complement strand
ACCGCATAGTCGTTGAACGTCGTCACCCAGCCGGCATTGAGCTTTTTGCCGCGCCATTGATAGGCGGGTGGCTGGCACTGGATGCCCTGGCTCGGCCGCCAGTGCAGCACCACGGTGTCGCCGGGCTTCACCGTGGTCACGCCCAGGCCGATCTCGATCACCTGCGCCGAAGCTTCGTGGCCGAGCAGGTGCGGCAGGAACTTGTCGGGGCCCTTGGCGGCGGCGATCTCGTTGAGCTGGGCGCCGCAGATCGTCGAGTAGAGCACCTTGACCAAAACCTGGCCGACGCCGAGCGTCTCCGGCAGTGCGATCTCGTCGACCACAAGCGGCTCGCGCGACTGCGCGAGAATCGCCGCCTTCGCTGTCTTGACCTGCATCGCTACGGCCTATTCGAAATAGATGAATTCGTAGTCGCCGGTATAGCCGAAATGATTATAGAGCCAGATCCATTCCGACGTATGCAGGATCGATTCCGCGGTCAGCGCCCAACATTCCAGATTGAACTGTTCGAGCTCGTTGCGGTAGCCCTCGAGCATGATGTATTTGTTCTTGCCGACCCGGTTAATCTCCGCCAGCGCGGTCTCGAGCTCGAACAGGCGCAGATTGTGCAGGCAGCCGAGCGAGATGACGAGATCGAACGCGCCGTCGCCATAAGGATAGCGATCCTGGGCGCGATAGCGGAACAGATACGGCTTGATCTCGTCGCGGGCGTCGGCGAGGCCGTGCTTTGAGATGTCGAAACCGGCGATCTTGAGCCCCGGCAGAATTTTCTTCATTTCATAGAGCAGGAACGCCTTGCCGCAGCCGACGTCGAGCACGCTCGATCCGTCTTTGAGCCCGTAGATATCGATCAAGGCCTGCGCCACCGGTTTCCAGCGCCCATCGATGAACTTGTAGCCGCCATAGCCGTAACGTCGGTCGCCGTCCCAGTAATCGAACTCGTATTCCTTGGCCTTCACCATGCACTGGACTTTGTCGTCATTCATGCGGGCGAGGTAATCGCGCTTCGTCGCCTTGTGCAGCGGGGTGACGATTTCGAGCAGGCGTCCCATTTCTCACGTCCTTGACTTGAAAATGTGCCCGGCGCGACGGCCGGCAAACGATGCTGGAACCCCGCAATGTGGGGCGATCGAAACGCCGTCGATCGGCAACGATCGCGCGGCGTTGTAACCAGCCCTTGGCAGTTTGACAAGCGCACGTATAGAATCGTTTCTGCGGCGTCGATCGCAGCGACCTACAAGGAGAAGAATCGGCCATGCGGTCGTCGATTGGTCGGGTCCTGCTTATGGTGTTCGGGGGCTTTGCGGTCGTGGCGATATCGTTTTTTGCCACCATGCAAGTTCTCGACTACTTGCTGACCCCGCCGGATCCGAACGCCGGCGTGATCCATGTCGTGGACGCGACCTACGGCCTAGCCTGCAAGGATTTCGTGTCGCCGACCGGCCGACCCAATCTGGTGAAGCTCGGCAATGCCACGGCGGCGCTGACAAGCGCCTGCGATAAAGCCAAGACCACCTGCTTGTTCGCCGTCGATGCGGTGCAGATCGGCGACCCGGCCGACGGCTGCAGCAAGGACTTCGTCGCCAATTGGCGTTGCGGCAGCGACCAGAAGGTCCATCAGTTCTATCTGCCGCCGGAAGCGAGCGGGCGATCGGCGCTGCTCAGCTGTCCGGCGCCGTAGACTATGATCCGATTCAATTGAATCGGGTCATAGTCTAGAATTTTAGTTTGAGCATAATCTTATCCGAAAACCGCGTTCCATCCCCGGATCAAATCCGGGGACAGACTTTTTTTGGGGATCATGCTCCAAGCACCGGTGCGCGCCGCGGCGCCAATAGCGCACGAAGCCACGTGCGCGCCGGGCGCTCGATCACGGCGTAGGATACCAGGCTGATCAGCGCCAGCAACACGAGCGATCCCGCCCAGGTGACCCAGGCCACCGCGATATCCATGGTCATGAGGCCAAGCCGCTTGAACGCCGACGGTATGATTTCATGCAGCAGATAGATCGAATAGCTGACTTCGCCGAGCCGCACCGGGACGGCATGCGAGAATAGCCGCGACCACGGCGTGTCGTAACGCGCCACCAGATAAACCGTCACGGCGACAAGCGGCCCGTATAACGGCGACGCGGTGCGACCAATGAACGAATTATGGTATGCGACGACGTCGTAGAGCCATAGGTGAATCATAATCACCGCCAAGATCCCGGTCAGCGTGACGGCTGAGGCGTGCGGGGCGGAAAGCGTCGGACGCTGCGCCAGATAAAGATGCGCCGCAGCAAGCCCTGCAAGAAACTCGCCGAGCCGGGCGGCAGGATTGAAATAGTAGAGCCAGCGCATCAGCGATTCTTCGTAGCCGTTGTCGGTCGAGGCGGCTGGACCGAAAATCGCCAGCCCTATGCGATTGATGTCTTCCTCATAGTGTCGGCACAGCAGGAAATAGACGACGACGAGAGAAAAGGCCGTCGCGGCCATGACGATCACGTCGCGTGGCGACCATTTGCGCCGCGCGATCAGCATCGCCACGACGACATAGGCCAAATAGAAGAATATCTCGACGCTGATCGACCACGACACCGCCGCGACCGGTCCGTATTGATAGGGCAGCGACGCCCGGCAGATTGTGGCGTAAATCCAGCTTTGCGTCAGCGACAGATAGAAGGCGATGCCCAGCCAGTGCTCGTCGGGCGCGCCGATTTGGCCGCAGGCGCTGCGCGCCGTGAGCCCGGTATAGGAAAAGTCGAACAGGAACAGGAGAAGATAAAGCGGATAGAGCCGCGCGAACCGCGCCACGAAGAAAGCACGCGTTCCGCCGGGGCGGGTGATCGTCATGTTGTAATTGTAATGGATGACGAAACCAGAGAGCACGAAGAACAAGGTCATGCCCAGGCCGACCAGGGTCGCAGCCGTCTCGGAGAGCGGCGCGCCGCCCTCGAACCCCATGTAGTGCCCGCCCGCGACCAGCATGGCCGCGACGCCGCGCAGGCCATCGAGCGCCGCAATGTAGCGGTCATGCGGCGCGGCACTGCTGTCGCTCGGATTATGCGGGTCGGTCATGGCTAAAAACCGGGGCAGGGCGCCTTGGCGGCGGTTCCAACGTGGAATCGAAAGCGATGTCGACCGTAGGCATTTTCCGTTTTGCTTGGAAGCCCGTGTTGCTTGGAAGCCATGCCATGGCGCGGCAATCGATGCCCGGAGCCCTTGAGGCCTGCCGGCAAAGCTGCCAAAAGTGCCGCCTCTTTCGCACGACGGCATTCATCGGGCCAAGGTACATCTCTTTGTCTTTTCATGATTCGACATCGCGCTCGCAGACGCATCGCCATTGGCTGGCGCTGGGGTTTTCCTTCGCGCTTACCGCCGTCACGCTGTTTTTCGTGTTCCGGGGCATCGACCGCCAGGCTTTTGCGCGTCTATTGGCAACGCAGGACCGCGGCTGGCTCGCCGTCGCAGCGGTTTTCCTTGTCACGCAAATCTTTCTCGGCGGCGAGCGCTGGCGTTCGATCCTCTGCGCTTTGATGCGTGGCCCACCGCCGTCCGTGGCGAGCGTGCAGGCGGTGTTCTACGCCAGCATTTTCTTTAACTGCCTGCCGTTCGGCACCGTCGGCGGCGACGTCGCCCGCGTCTGGCTGGCGCGGCGGTTCACGCTGTCGCTGAGCCAGATCGTGCTGTCGATTCTGGTCGATCGCATGCTGACGGTCGCCGCCTTGATCATGCTTGCGCTGGCGACGTTGCCGACGATCTCCAGTCCGTTTGCCGTCACCGCATGGTTCGGGGGCGCCGCCATTCTTGCCGCCGGCGCGCTTGGAATCCTGCTGCTCGGGGCCATCGAACGCCTGCTCGGCCGATGGCGGAAGCAGCGCCTCATCCATTATGTCTTGCGCATGGCGGAGGAGCTGCGCCAGGTGAAGACGCGCTCAGGCTTGATTGCGCTTTGCTTCGCGCTCGCGTCGGGAGCCTGTTCCGGGTTCGGCGCCTATTGCATCGCGCGCAGTCTCGGCATCGCCGTCGGGCCGGTTCCGATGATCGCCGTCATCTCGATCATGACGCTGATCGTCGCCTTGCCGATTTCGGTCGCCGGATGGGGGGTGCGCGAAATATCGCTGGTGGCGCTGCTCGGCCTGCTCGGCGTCGACCGCGAGGCGGCGTTGGCGCTGTCGGTGGAATTGGGTCTGATCACCACCTTGCTCAGCCTGCCGGGGGGCGTGGTCTGGCTGACGCTGCGCGACCATCGCAATGCCGCCTCACCGGCGAAATAACACGGCGGTTGGCATGCGCGGGATTTCCTGGCAGGCAGTGCCGGCGCGGCCCAAGGCAACGGTAGAGTTGCGGCGGCAGGGGTTTGGAAGGGGCAGACCATGACCGGCGATCATGCCCACGGCAAACCCGATGGTTACTGGGATCGGGCGGGCGAGCAGGGCTATGGCCAGGCCATGTACCGAAGTTCTGACGTCGAAGCGCATGTCCGCGGCCGGGTTTGGCAAACCGCCATCGACATCGCAGGCCTGCTGGGCGTTCCGGCTGAGGGCCGCGTGCTCGATCTCGGCTGTGGCGACGGCGCCTTTACCAATCAGATGCTGGCCGGCCGCTACCGCGTGGTCGACGGCATCGACAAGTCGGAAGCGGCCATCAAGCGCGCCAACGCCGAGTCGCGAAATCTCGCGACCTATCGAGCGGTCGATCTGGTGACATTCGATTACGACTCGCTGCCGCGCTACGACGCCGCGTTCCTGATCGGCATATTGCATCACGTCAAGCAGGCTACGCCCGACATCGTCCGTGCCATGGCGCGACGCACCGACAAGATGATCGTGCTCGAGCCGAACGGCAGCCATCTGCTGCGCAAGGCGATGGAATATGCGCCGTCCTATCGCGCCGCCGGCGAGGACAGCTTCCGCAGCAAGGATTTGATGGCGATTTTCGCGGCAGCCGGCTGGCGCACTGAAATCTGGCGGCGGCTCAACATGTTCCCAAATTTCACGCCGGGCTTCATCTACCGGTGGCTTAGGCCGCTCGAAACGCGAATCGAGGATAACGGTTTCTGGAACGCGCTTTGCACCGTCGACATGTACGGCCTGACGCTCGCACGATGAGCGAACTCGAGCGACCGGCGCCCGTTGCGGCGTTCACCAGGGCGAACATGCTCGCCGTTGCCGCGCTGCTCGGCGGCTTCATCGGCGTCGTGCTGTGGTTCGACAAGGTCGACTTTTATGACAAGCATTTTTTCGACACCGGCGCGATTGTCTTCGCCGACAATGTGGTGCGCATCGTCTTTGTCGGAATTTTCTCGTGGCTGATCTACGCCCCGGGCGCAGCGATCGCGGCTCTCGTCACGACGCCGGGTGAGCGCGCCGCGCTGTTTCCCGCCGAGCGCGCCGTGCTCGGTTTCGGCATCGGCGTCGGCATCTGGCACGTCGTGATGCTGATCCTGGGCGTCCTCGGCTTGTATTACCGCTCCGCGCTGGCTGGACTTTGCCTCGTGGTTCTCATCGCATCCAGCCGGCATTTTGCCCACGTCGCCGTTGCCGGTTGCCGTGCTCTCGCCGACCGCTTCACCGCGTTGCGGCAACGCCGCGCATCGCCGCAGGAAGTCGGCGCGATTTTGATCGCTGTCGCCGCCGCGTGGTTGCTGTTGCGGCGCGGTCTTTTTCCCGGCGGCAGCGGCGATTATTACACGCACTATTTTTATTACTATCTGGAAGTGCTGAAAAACCACGGGCTTGCCCCAAACGACGTATGGTACCATTACTACTACTCGAAGGGCAGCGGCTTGGTCTTTCTGGGCATGCTGCTGACCGATCCGGAAGCGCCCGCGCTCACGACTTTTCCCTGCGTGATCTTCGCCGCGGTCGCGATTGCAACATTAGCGGCGCGCATGGCGCCAGGCTCGCTGTGGCCGGCCGCGGGCGCCTTGATTTATCTCCTGTATTATCTGCTCAGTTTCAGCGACATCGGCGGAAGCGAATTTCAGAAAGACCATGAAGAGATCGCGGCACTCGTGGTCCTCACGGCGTGGGCGTTGTGCATGGAGCGCTGCGCTCCGCCGCGGCCGTTTCGGATCATGGCCGCTTCAAGCGCAATCGCGGCAGCCATCGTGACGCAGGCGGTCGGGGTGCTGCTCAGCGTCTTTGTCGGACTGCTCTGTGCCTGGTCCATTGTGCGCCGGCGCTGGCGCGAGATGTGGGCCTATGGCGCCGTCGCCGCCGCGATCGCCGGTGTCGTGCTAGCGGTGTTCGTATTGAGCTACGTGCAAACTGGCATGGCGAGCGATCAGCCGCTCGATCTGATGCTCCGCTTCGCCGATGTCGGGCGCCTGGATCGATGGGGTGTGATCCCGCAGGTGATTGCGGTCGCCTGGATTCGGGACAACTACCTGGCTCTGGTTCCGCCGTTCGGTTGGGGAGTTTTCAAGCAGCTCTTCCAATTCATGCGGCTGCGAGGTCTATGGCCATTTCTGATCGGTCCGATCATCGCGGCAATCGTCATCTACGCGATGGACAGATTTGCGCCCTGGAAGCGCCCGCGGCTCGGCAACCCATCGGCAGCCTCGTTTGCTCGAGCAACTGCCGCGAGACTCGCCGCTTTTTTGCTCTTTTTCATCGTCATCGCGCTTTTGGCGGGGCGCGCTCAGAGCATTTCTTTCGAGAGGCTCAGTACTTTTTTTGTTCCTTTATTGTTGATGTTTGCAACCGCCTGCAGTGCGTGGCTGTTGAACGGCAAGCTGCAGTCTCGCGGCGATCCGTGGACGTGGACGGTGCTGCCCGCGGTGTTGCTCATCGCGGTGCTCGGAGCGTGGCAGGGGAAGGACCATTGGTCGAGACGATTGCCGGCGGAAACGGCCAACGCCCTGCGGTTTTTCTTCGGGCGCTTCAGCTTGGCGGACGCTTACAGGCACGCTACCAGCGGCTACGCCTTTGGCGCGATCAATCCCGAGGCGCTCAAGGCGGCGCGACAAGTGCCTTACGGAACGCCGATCTGGAGCACCAATGTCGATTCCTATTGCATGGTGCCGGGCTGCCTGATCGAAGACGTCATATCCTTCAAGATGTCCGGACGATTGGATGAAATTCTCGGCGGTGACCCGGAACTGGCAAAGCAACGGCTGCAGGAAGCCGGTCTCAATTATTTTCTGTTCATGAAGGACTATCGGGTCCTCGATCTTCTGCCATACAGCCGCTTGTTCGCGCCCGACACGATCGGCCGCTACCTCGGCGTGAAATGGAGCGACGGCTCGGCCTTTTTGCTGACCTGGATCGGCCCCGACACGACGCCGATTGGCGCCGATTTCCTCGATCCCTATACGCGCTTGCGCGCCGAACCTGACGCACTGCGCTGGTTCAAATTCGACGAGCTCGCCCCGCTCATCGCTACGATCGCGCCGCGCATGAGATCGGTAACGGAGCGGGGTACGGCGCAAACTTTATTTTCGTGGCGCTGAGCCTTGATGAAAAAGCACAACGGTTAGACGCAACGTGCGCACCCACACGCCGGACAAGCTCGATACCAAGCCGCCTTATTTCGGCGCGGCGCTACGCCTGGCGGCGGCCGCGCTGATCGTTGGCTTTATCGGCGTCGTGGCGTGGTTCGATGCGATCGATTTCTACCATCGGCATTTCTTCGACACCGGGCCGATCGTCGCCGCCGACAACCTGGTGCGAGTCATTTTTGTCGGAATTTTCTCGTGGTTGATTTACGCCCCTGGCGCGGCAATCGCCGCCCTCGTGATGTCTACCGACGAGCGTGCCGCGCTGACGCCGCCCGAACGCGCCGTGCTCGGTTTCGGCATCGGATTAGGCCTCTGGCATGTCGCGATGCTGATCCTGGGGCTGTTCGGATTGTACTATCGGCCGGTGATCGTCGGCCTGTGCCTGGCGGTTGTTATCGTGTCCGCGCGGCACTTCGCCAACGTGGCTATCGCCGGATGGCGGTCGCTCGCCCTGGGCTTCGCCGGGCCGAGCCATGGCCGTCCCACACCGCAGCGGATCGGTATCATATTGATCGGCGCTACGGCGGTATGGCTCTTGCTTTTGCGCGGGCTATGTCCCGGCGGCGGCGGCGATTATTACACGCACTACTTCTATTACTATCTTGAAGTTCTGAAAAACCACGGCCTCGCCCCCAACGACGTCTGGTACCATTATTATTATTCCAAAGGCAGCGGCCTGGCTTTTTTGGGCATGTTGCTGACCGATCCGGAAGCGCCGGCGCTGACCACGTATCCTTGCGTCGTGTTTACCGCCGTCGCGATTGCGACGCTGGCGGCGCGGATGGCGCCCAATTCGCTGTGGCCGGCCGCTGGCGCCGTCATCTACCTGTTCTACTATCTGGTCAGCTTTGGCGCCGATGGCGGCGGCCAGTTCCAGAAGGATCACGAGGAAATCGCGGCGCTCGTTGCACTGACGGCGTGGGCGTTGTGCATGGAACGGCACGCCGCGCCAAGGCCGTTTCGCGTCATGGCCGCCGCGACCGCGATTGCAGCCGCGTTGATCACGCCGCCGATCGCTATCCTGCTTGGCTTTTTCATCGGGCTCTTGGCGGCCTGGTCCATGGTGCGGCGGCGATGGCGCGACATGTGGGGCTACGGCGCCGTCGTTGCGGCCGTTGCCGGCGCCGTGCTTGCGGTGCTCGTGGTGGATTATCTGCAGACCGGATTGGCGAGCGACCAGGCTCTCGATTTGATGCTCCGCTTCGCCGACGTTGCCCGGCTCGACCGCTGGGGCGTCATTCCGCAGATCATTGCGGTAGCGTGGATCAGGGACAATTACCTGCAATGGGAACAGCCCCGGGCAACGCTGCAAGAGATCGCCGATTTCATGCGGCTTCGCTTGCTTTGGCCGTTCCTGACCGGGCCGATCATCGCCGTCGTCGTTCTTCGGATGTCGGGCGCGTTCACCGGCTGGCATCTGATCGCGCCGCGCGACGCGAAATCGGCGCTTTTGACCAAACAAACCGCCTGGCGTCTTATTGCATTGGTGGCGCTCCTCGTGGCCGTTGCCGTGCTCGCCGGGCGCAATCAAAGTCTCTCCTTTACGCGGCTCAGCTCGTTTTTTGTTCCAGTGTTGGTGATGCTGGCCATCGCCGGCAGCGTTTGGGGACTGTGCTGGCCGCTGGCACGCCGTGACGACTCCGCATTGCGGCTCGTCGTGCCCGCGCTATTGCTTGTCGGCACTCTCGTCGCTTGGCAGTCGCACGCGCACTGGATGTCGCCATTGCGCCGCGAATCGGCGAATGCCATGCGGTTCTTCGCCGGCTCGTACAGCCTGGCGGAGGCGTACTCCCACGCCAATAGTCTTTATGCATTTGGCGCGATCAACCCCGGCGCGTTGGCCGCCGCGCAGCAGCTGCCATATGGCACGCCGATCTGGAGCACCAATGTCGATTCCTATTGCATGGCGCCGGGATGCCTGATCGAGAGCGTCATCTCCTTCAAGATGTCGGGCCGGCTCGACGAAATTCTGGGCGGCGATCCGGAGCTGGCGAAGCAACGGTTGCAGGAAGCCGGCCTCAATTATTTTCTGTTCATGAAGGATTATCGCATGATCGATCTGCTGCCGTTCAGCAGATTGTTTGCGCCGGAGACGATTGGCCGCTATCTCGGCGTCAAGTGGAGCGACGGCTCGACCTTTCTGCTGACCTGGATCGGGCCGCAGACGCGCCCACTCGGGTCCGACTTCCTCGAGGCCTATACGCGCCGGCGCGCCGAGCCCGACGTTCTGCGCTGGTTCAGATTCGACGAACTTGCCCCGGTTATCGCCGCCATTGCGCCGCGCTTGAGACTGGCGACGCAATGGGGGGAAGCCAATAAGCTATTAACTTGGCGCTAAACTCGGCTAAAAGGGGCCGGCCGGGCGAGATGCCCTGCGTGCCGACAGGAATGATTTGCGGTTGCCATGCTGATCACCAATTTCCGGCTGAAATACGTGCTCTACAAGATCGTCTGCGGCGCCTATCAGCTTGTCGACACGGGACGGATTCACCCGGTGCGCGAACGCGCCTTGCGCGCGTTGCAGCGCAGCGTCGACTATGTCGAGAGCGCGATGCCGGACGCGCTCGGTCTCGAAAATCAGCGCGATTTGATCGACTATTCGTTGCATGCCGTCGGCATCGACGGTCATTATCTCGAGTTCGGCGTCTTCACCGGCGGCACGATCCGCTACATCGCGCGACAAATCGGCGCGCGCACCATCCATGGCTTCGACAGCTTCGAGGGATTGCCCGAGGCGTGGTCGGGTTTCGGCCTCGGCGGCAAGTCGTTCGACGTCAAAGGTCGCTTGCCGCGCGTGCCGGATAATGTGCGGCTGCACCAGGGCTACTTCGACACGAGCTTGCCGTCATGGCTCAACGACAATCCCGGGCCGGTCGCTTTCATCCACATCGATTGCGACCTCTACAGCTCGACCAAGACCATCCTTGAGCTCCTCGCGCCCCGGCTCGTGACCGGAACTGTGATCCTGTTCGACGAGTATTTCAATTATCCGAACTGGGAGCGGCACGAATTCAAGGCATTCCAGGAATTCGTCAGCGCGCGCCGCGTCAAATACACCTATCTCGCCTTTGCCCGGCAACAGGTCGCGGTACGCATCGATTCGATCGGAACCGGAGAGTAGCCGTGCCGACCGTGTTGTTCCCCGTTGACGTGACGATGACGCCGGCGGCGCGGCAGCTGCATGCCGCCGAGGACGTGGCGGCGGCCGGCCAGCAGGGGCCTCTCCATCTGACGGTTTTCATCTCTTGCTATAACGAGCAGGAATTCATCGTTAAGACCATCGAAACGGTGTGCGACGCACTCAATGAGATCGGCACCATCAGTTACGAGATCATCGTCGTCGACGATTGCTCGAAGGACAATTCGAGCGAAACCGTCAAAAGCTATATCGCGGCCCATCCCGACGAGCGCATCATGCTGCGCACCAACAAGGTCAACCGCGGCCTGGCGCAGAACTATCTCGACGTCGCCTTCGTCGGCAAAGGCAAATATTACCGCCTGATCTGCGGCGACGAC